>Ga0074044_10000576_pt1 | contig 35359 bp, 25 predicted proteins | sample BogForMeECP23OM1_FD_94443 | JGI IMG/M metagenome (GOLD analysis project Ga0074044, IMG submission 94443) | Bog forest soil microbial communities from Calvert Island, British Columbia, Canada - Bog Forest MetaG ECP23OM1 | ecosystem: Environmental > Terrestrial > Soil > Wetlands ...
AAGCATCGCGAGCAAATAAAGAGTGACAGGTCTTTTTGGACCCGGTAATGCTCTTTCCATAAGTGGGGTACCCGGCTTTTGGGGAATGTAGAGGCCAGGAGGAGGAGGCGGGTATGGCAATTTCCAATCTGATCCTTGCGACGATCCTTGTGCTGGCGGCGGGCGCGATCGTCTTCGGCCTGATCGTGGCGCTGCGCACTTTCGTGAAATTTCGCGGGGAGCGCGTGATTACCTGCCCGGAAACGCACAAGGCGGCCGCAGTGCACGTGAATGCGACGAAAGCGGCGCGCCAGGCCATTTTCGGCAAGTCGTACGTCCGGCTGGACCAATGCACACGCTGGCCAGAGCGGCAGAATTGCGGGCAGGACTGCCTCTCTCAAGTGAACGCAGACCCGGCGGCCTGCCTGGTCTGGAATATGGTGGACCAGTGGTACAGAGGCAAGGCGTGCGCGTATTGCCAGAAGCCCTTCGCCAACATTCACTGGCATGACCGCCACCCTGCGTTGATGGCCCCGGATCACACGTGTGTGCAGTGGAATGAAGTGGCACCGGAAAAATTGCCGGAGGTTTTCGAGTCGTACCTGCCGGTGTGCTGGAACTGCTACATCGCGGAGACCTTCCGTCAGAAAAATCCAGAGAAGGTGCTGGACCGGACATGGGAGCGTGGACCGGGCGGCGAGTATGTTCCAAAAGAAGATTCTGCGCCCCCGGCGAAAGAGATAAGGCGAGCAACTTGAGTTGAGCTGGGTGGGAAATCCGCCATCTCCGGATGCGGCAGCATGTGGTTCGTTTTCAATCAGGAGCTTATACGTCAAGAGAGAGCGTTTACCGGGCACCAGTTTGCCAGAATGGGTGAGTCTGCAAGTTTTCATTTGCCTGAGTATAGCGTTAACAAGAACTTGACTAGGATTTGGTGACGGCTATCACTCCATCGCAGAATGGTGAAACGTGACGGGAGGGGTTGCTACTGAGCATGCATCTTCTGAACGATCCGGCCAGAACACACCACAAAGCGCCAGACTAATTCTTCAAAATCGCTCGTTCCGCCTCTATCACCTCGGATCTTCCAGCCTTGTCGGCGCGACTACAAACTTTCAACAGCTCGCGAAAATACCTTTGACTCGTATCGCGACTTCCGCTGAGCTGCGCCGCGTGCGCCGCTCCATATAGTGCGCGAAAGCGTCCCGGCTCCTTCTTCAGCGTTGCTTCGAATTGCTCCAATGCCTGCGCTGGCTCATTCATCTCCAGCAACATCTCGCCCAGCAACTCGCGCGCCGGGGCCAGCGGGCCAGGCGTCACCGCGCTTTTCTCCGTCCCATCTTCCAGTTCCGCTGCCGACTTCATTTGCCGCAGCGCTTCCTCTTTCTTGCCCTCCGCTAGCGCAGCCCATGCCCGGACCGCAACCTCCTGGATTTCCACTTGCCGTGCCCAGTAGCTTTCGCTGGCCGTCGAGAGCCGCTCTCGGATCTGCTGCAGCGCTGTCGCTGACTCGTTCGCCGCCGCCGCTTGCCCGAGTCGCGCCGCGCCTAATCCGCGGGCGAACCACGTCATCGCATCCGTATATGGAAACGGTGTCTCGCGCTGCGCGAGTTGCACGGCCTGCTTCCAGTCCTGACGTTCCAGCGCGTATCGTGCCGGGATCGCCGCCAGCGCAAAATATCCAGCTGCGGGACCGCCGGCGCCGTTCAGCACCGCCTTCGGATCGAAGCGCGATGCGATCTCCGGCAAGGAATCCAGTAACCGCCGCGCCGCCTCGTCCTGCCCAGTTTGCAGGTAGGCGTAAATCTCATAGTCGCTGGCGTGCAACTCTTCTGCCGTTTGGCCCTCGCGCCGCGCTGCTGCTGCCGCCGCTATGTTGCTGTCGATGGACTCTTGCCAGTTGCCCGTGCGCGTGAAGGTATGCGATGGCATGTGCAGCGCATGCGGCGCATCCGGCGCAATTCCCGAATAACGCCGCGCCGCCACAAGCGCCCGCCCCGCCAGCGCCGGCACGTCGTACGTATGGATAATGTAATGTGCCAATCCAGGATGCGTTGGCTCCTCCGCGAACAATTCCTCGAGGATTGCTCCTGCCTTGAGCCGGCCGGCGTACGTCTTGTCCGCGGGATCTTCCGAAGCCGCGAGCGCCAAGGCGTAGAAGATTTGCGCCTCATGGTCTTCAGGATATTTCGACGCGACTTCCCCCATGGCGTCGCGATAGGCGAGCAAGCGCGCTCGCTGCGGCGTGCTCTCATAGTCGCTGTACAACTTGCCGACCGCCGCAACATAAGTCCGTTCGCGCTCCGTCTTTGCGCCCACGGCGTTGCCGCGTTCCGCGCTCTCCCGTCCTGCCTGCAACTGGCCCTTGTCCTTAATTCCCGGCGCGAAGGGATTACTCCAATCGCTGAGCGCGATTCCCCAGTACGCGATTCCGCAGGTCGCGTCCTCCCCCAGCACCGCGTTGAATCCTTCTATGGCACGGCTGAACTGGAAGGAATGCAGCAGCGCTACCGCCCGGTTGAATTCCTTCTGCGCCACTTCGTTGCACGATGTGGCAAAGTGCACCGTTCCTAATTCCTCGCCATTCCCATGCTGATGCTCCTGCGCTCTGCTGCTCGATCCCACCAAGGTCAAAAGCATAGCCGCAATGAGTTTCACGCTGACCATTTCGCTCCCCCAGCCTCGAGTAGTATAGGGGCGTTCCAGGATGTGTGGAAGACTCGGTCCGCAAGCGACGAAGAGATACGTTTCTGCCGCACAGGAAACAAATCATCGTGCTGGCCTTAGTTTTCGCCCGGCCGGGCGTTGGGGCATTGCGCCGGCAGTAGGAAATTCGGCTTGCTTAGTGGCAGAATTCGCAGGCGCGGCCTACGGTTCCCAAGCCACGCAGCTCGATGTGCGGGGTGAGGTAGTCCTCGCGCACCGGCTCTTCGTGCATGAGCGCGGTGCTGAGGTATTTCTTGTTGTCGTCGCAGAAGACGGTGACGACGGCGGCGTCATGCGCGATTTTGTCCTGGGCGCGCAGAGCCGCGAGGAAATTGCACCCGGAAGAGATGCCCACGGCAAGGCCAAGATCGGGAGCCAGCTTTTGCGCCATCAGGATAGCGTCGCCGTCGGGAATGGCGATGACCTCGTCGAGTTGCTTGAGCTGGACGATTGCAGGCACGAATTCGTCGGAGATGCCCTGGATGCGGTGGTTGCCGACTTTGCAGCCGGTGCTCAGCGTGGGCGATTCGGCGGGTTCAACGGGATGAATGCGGATGGAGGAGTCGCGCTCTCGCAGGAATTTCCCGACGCCCATGACCGTGCCGCCCGTGCCGACTCCTGCGACAAAGGCTTGCGGCCTCTTGGCAACAGAAACCATTTGCGACCAGATTTCCGGGCCGGTGGTTTCTTCGTGCGATTCGACATTGGCGGGGTTGGAGAACTGGCGCGGGAGAAAAACATCCTTGCGTGCAGCGGCCAGCTCTTCGCACATGCGGATGCAGCCAAGGAATCCGCCCTGCTCGGCACTGACGGAAACCACTTCAGCGCCGTAACTGCGAATCAGTTGCACGCGCTCCTGGCTCATCCAATCGGGCATGAAAATCTTAACGGAGTGGCCCAGAATGCGGCCGAGGGCGGCAAACGAAATACCCGTGTTGCCGCTGGTAGCCTCGGCGATAGTGAAGCCGGGTTGGATCTTTCCCTCTTCATAGGCCTTTTGCAGGATGCGCAGGGCCATGCGGTCCTTGATGCTGCCGGTGAGGTTCATGTTCTCGGATTTGGCGTAGAGAATGCGTTCGCGGCCCTTAAAGTGGAAGTGGATGCTGACAAGGGGGGTATTACCGACGAGGCGCGCCAGGGCTTTGAACTTCGATGTGGGGCTATCGATGAGTATGGTCATAACAATTCTTTGTCGCATGTTTGGAGGAATTCGGCAAGTGCATCGGACACGGGCAAACCGGCGCGCAATTGAGGCAAGTAAACTCGGTGGTAATTGGACGGGCCAGTGAAAAGAACGCGTCAGTCGATGCCGTGAATGCGCATGCTGACAAGCTGATCGATGGAAAGTTCCTTAATGCCGCGGGACTTCAAGCCCGCGATGTACTCCGGGGTGACACCGTGGATGCGCATGGCGACGAGCTCATCGGGCGTGGGGTTTTTGTAGCCCAGGCCATGAAGTTTTTCGATGAAATCCGGCGAAACACCATGAATGCGGAAGGCGATGAGCTGATCGAGTTCGACGTGGGTGTAGCCGAGCGTGCGAAGCTGCTCGACGAATTCCGGGGTGGCGCCGTGAATGCGCATCGCGATCAAATCGTCATCGTCGGGCTGGTAGCCCGCCTGATGGAGAGCGCGCACCATTTCCGGGGAAACGCCGTGGATGCGGAAGGCGATGAGCTTGTCGCTGTCTTTTGCGGGCAGGCCTTCCTTGCGGAGGGCGTCAATAAATTCCGGGGAAACTCCGTGGATGCGGAAAGCAATGAGCTTGTCGGTGTCGAGGTCCGTGAGATTTTCCGCTTTGATTTTGCGGACAAAATCGAGGCTTACGTCCATGGCGGCCATGAAAAATTGTTTATCCTCGTCCACAGGGAAGCCGAGTGACTTCATCTGTTGCTCGTAGTTGGAGTCCGGCGCGAAGTGGAAGAGGCCGGCGCCTTCGCCGTTTTCGAGATAACCCTGACAATCAAATCGCCCGGCATCGCGGGTGATGCTGAACTTGGCTTCCTGCTTGCCCGGCTTGGAGAGATCGAGTCCCTGGAACAAGCTGATGGGCCAATCGGATTCGTGATGGGAATAGCCGCCGTGCTGATGCGTGATCAATGCGAATTCGACTTTGCCGGGCTCATCGGAGCGGCGCAGCGTCCAATCGCCACTTTGCGAATCGGCGGCGCGCGCAGCCAATACGATGACCAGCGAACAGGCAATCAGAACGTAGCAAACCAGGGCCTGGCGACGATTCATGGCGATTCCCTCCTCCGCATCCATGGTTACTTCTCGAGAACTCCGGCGTGCTTCAGTTCAATGAGTTTCTCGATATCCAGATTCTTGAAGCCGTGGCTTTGCACTTCGCGGATGAATTCCGGGGTGAGGCCGGAAACTTTTGCGGAGATCACATCATCGGGATCGAGCTTCAGTCCGGCAGCCTGTAAGGACTTCACATATTCCGGCGTGACGCCTTGTACCTTCATGCCAATCAACTCGTCGGCGTCCGGGTTTATTCCCGCGGCGCGGATTTCGCGAATGTAGTCGGGCGTAATGCCTTGCACCTTCATCCCGATCAAACCATCAGCGTCGGGCTTGATGCCAAGATCTTTCATTGCCTTTACGTATTCGGGCGTGATGCCCTGCACTTTCATCCCGATCAGTTCGTCGGAATCGGTTTTGACACCGGTGGCGCGCATCTCGCGAACATAGTCGGGAGTGATGCCCTGCACCTTCATACCGACAAGATTGTCCGCATCAGTCTTCAGGCCCTGCTCTTTCATCTGCCGAATATATTCGGGAGTGACACCTTGCACTTTCATTCCGATGAGCGCGTCCACCTCCAGCTTGATGCCGGCGGCGCTGAGCTCCTGAATGTATTCCGGCGTTACGCCCTGAACCTTTATGCCAATCAGTTCATCGGCAGTGGGCTTCAAGCCTGCGGCGAGGATGGCGCGGATGTAGGCGGCAGTGACACCCTGGATCTTCATGCCGACGAGTTCATCGGTGGAGAGATTGCCGTAGCCGGCAGCCTTCAGCGCATCAATGTAAGACTCATGGGTTTCCGCCTGCGGTGCGGGTTGCGGCGCAGGCGCGGGCTCCGGCGTGGGCTTGGGTTGCTGCCGGGGATCGGCGGCTGGCGCGGGCGCGGGAGATGCTTCTTCCGGAGCGGGCTTCGTGCCGCGGACAACGATGAGCAGATCACCATTGGCGGCCTTTGTGGCTTGCGGTGCTGATTGCCGAGGAACAGCGACGCTGGCGCGCGCCAGGCCGAGGAAAGCGTTTCCCGCCACCAGCGCAACAGAAAGGCAGAGCACTCCCGCGGCAAGATTGGCGGTGCGCATGGAAGAGGCGTGCGAAGGAACGCCGAGAAGTCGGCGAATGCGATCGGCAAGCGGGGCGCGGTTGGCGGCCATGGCCAAGGCAGGCGTGGCGCGCCACTCTTCCATGAGCGTAAGTGCTCGCGCAAATTCAAGCGGGCTGCCGCAGATGGCGATGGCAGCATCGTCGCAGCAATTCTCGCGTTCGGTGCGGATGCGATTGCTGAGCCACCAGACGGCAGGATGGTAGAAGAGCAAAGATTCCGCGGCCACCTGGAACAGATTGACGAAGGCATCATGACGGCGAATGTGCGCGAGTTCGTGCGCAAGTACTGCGGTGAGCTGGGCTTCACTGAGGCCGGTGAGCGCGGAGATAGGCAGCAAGACAACCGGGCGAATCCAACCGATTACGGCGGGGGCGTCGAGATGAATGGACTGGGAGAATTGGATGAAGCGCGTAAGGCCCATGCGGCGCTGCAGGGCCAGGCAACGCTCGATGAGTCCGGCGCTCAATGGCACGGAGGTGCGTCGGCGCAGTCGTTCGAGAGCAACGACGCCGCCGGCGGTGCGGAGACTCAACAGCAAAACGCCGAGGAACCAGGCCTCAACCAGGAACAGATAGGGTTTTTCAGAAGCGGGCTGCGGCTCAGCGGGATGCGAGTTGCCGCGAACCGCCGTGTGCCGTGAAGCGGGATAGGCGGCAACATTTGAGCCCGTGGACATTGCCGGCGACTCCGGCTGCTGGCCGCGCACAACGAAGAACGTGATCGCAGGGGTGGCAACCATCGCCGCAAGAAAGATGACGCCGAGCACATAGCGCGCGGATGCGCTGCGGGCAAGCGTCAGAGCGAGCGCCGCAAGGGCAGCCAGCGCGGCACCTTGCCAAAGGAAATGTAGAAGCGCCAGGCCGAGAGGCGGCAGAAGTTCCGGAGAAATCCACTGAGCCAAATGGATCATCGGAGTTTCCTTTCGTATTCGTCGAGAAGGCGGCGAAGTTCGGCGATTTCCTGTTTCGAGCTGCGATGGCCGGCAAGGGCGTGCAGCATAAGCTGGCTGGCGGAGCCATCGAAGACGCGCTCGAGGGTATCCGCGGCAAGCTGGCGTTTTGTCTTTTCGGCCGGGAGGCAGGCTTCGTAAACGTGGGCGCGCTGTTCTTCATTGCGGCGGACCAGGCCCTTGGCAGTCATGATCTGCATCAGTTTCAGGACGGTGGTGTAGCCGAGCTCTCTTTTTTCGGAAAGAGCATCGTGCACATCGCGCACGGTGGAAGGTCCGCGATCCCAAAGCACGTGGAGAATATCGAGTTCGGAAGCGGTGGGTTTTTGAGGTATCGTCATGGGCGGGAGGATACTACGAAGAATTTCGTAATGTCAACGAAAATCTTCGTACATGGCAGACAGGGCGGCGGCAGCCCGCAAAGGGCGCGCCTCAGGAGAGGTTTTCGAGGGACGCGGCGATCAGGTGGCGCGTGCCGTCGTAGGATCTCCCCTGGCCTTCCCATTCCATGGAGAGGTAGCCGCGATAGTTGCTGGCCTTGAGAATATCGAAAGTTTTCTTGAGGTCGACGCGGAAAACTTTGCCATCGTCGCCAACTTCGGAGTCCTTGACGTGGCAGATGTTGTAGGCGTGGCGGAACATCGCGGTGACCGCGTCGTAATTGAACTTTTCATTGCCGGTCATCATGGAATTACAGAAATCCGGCAGAGCGTGAAGAAAGGGATGATTCGCTTTCTCGATGACCTTGACGATGAAAAATGCGTCTTCGCTGACGAGATCATCGTTCTCGAGATTCAGCACGACGTTTTTGGAAGCGGCATAATCCGCAAGCTCGCGGAGTTCTCCCACTACCACATCGGCATCGGGCTTGGCGTTTTGTGCTTCGGCGATGGAGGTACGCACGCTGGGAGAGCCGATGATGCGCGCTATATCAATCCACTTTTTTCCGTTTTCGATGGCCTTCTTGCGCGCGGCGGGAGCCGCATCGTAGTAGCTGCTGGAATTGTCCACGGGAATATCCACAACGTGGAGGCCGGCCTTTTCGATGGCCTCGCGAAACGAATGGAGATAAGCCTCGTCGGTGGAGGGAAAATGCGTGCTGAGGGGCTCGACGCCGGTAACGCCGAAGTCTTTCTTGATCGTGACAACAAATTCGCGGAGATCCATGCCGCGTTGCGATTTGTCGCGATATTCGTTTTCGGGGCTGACGATAAACGCGCGGAAGGGCCAGGTGGCTACAGACAGGCGTTCGCGAGGGGTCGTGGGAAACTTGAGACTGGGAGCAGATTCCGCAGCGTGAAGAAGGCTCAGCGGCGAGGACGCCGAGGAGGTAAGGGCAGTCGCTGTTAATAGGGCAGAGCTTTCCAGGAAATGACGGCGGGAAAGAGTGTTCATGGGAGCCTCGTGTGGAGCGACTGAGAGGAGTATAGAACAGAGCAGAACGGAATGGCAGGAGCGGCGGGAGAAAGCCTGAGGTGTATGGAGAGGCAAGGAATTCGGTACAATGAGGCAGCGGAAAGATTTTCCCGATTGGGACAGGTGCGCGCGTGATTCATCACTACGTTTTTCATAATGAGGATTTGCTGAGTATTGATAAAGTGCGTTGGTCGCCCGGGCAGGCAGGATTGATCTGCGGCTGGGGATTATTCACCACGGTGCGCATCGCGCAGGGAGAGGCGTTCGCTTACGAGCGGCACTGGCGGCGGCTGGAAAAAGATGCGGCGCAGACGCGGCTGCCGTTGACGTATTCCGGCGCAAAGGTGCGCGTGCATCTGCAAGAGGTGATCCGGGCCAACAAAGTCACCGAAGGATGCGCAAGGATCTACCTGGTCTGGAACACGGTGGGGAGCTGGAAGAGCGACGAGAAGATGCCCGACGTGGACCTGGTGATTACGACGTCAGACCTGCCACACCATCCTCAGAACGTGCGATTGACGGTGCGGGAACAAGGGCGGCACGCGGCTTCGCCACTGGCGGGAGTGAAAACGATTTCGTGGCTGAACAGCGTGTGGGCCGTGGCGGAAGCGCACCGGGAAGGGTTTGACGAAGTGGTGCTGCTCAACGAGCGCGGCGAGGTAAGCGAGTGCACGGCCGCCAATATTTTTGTGGTGAAAAAGGATAGGGTGGTGACGCCGCCATTGAGCTCAGGATGTTTGGAAGGCGTGACGCGTGGCGTGCTGATGGAGATTGCCGCCGACGCGGGGACCAACATTACGGAGCAGACTTTGCGCCTGGAGGATTTGTACAGCGCGGATGAGGTGTTCATCACATCCACAAACCGCAACGCCATTGGCGTGACGGAGATTGCGGGAAAGACGATTGGAAACGGGCAAACGGGCGAAGTGACCCGCCGGCTGGACGAAGCATTCGAAGCGTTCTTGAACGATTACGTGGGCAGGCGATTGGCGACCCGGACAGGCAAAGCGGAAGGCTGAACTCTCGAAACAGACGAGAGGTTTCCGCGAGATCCGTGGGTACCCTAGGGAACAGGCTCTATTGGGACTGGGACAGCTGGATTGGCCGGGCACGTGCTACAATGCGCGCCTTAGCTAAGGGGTCAGAACGGAAAATCGCATGACAGAAACGTTGGCCCAGAGTGAGGCCGTACTGGAAGTAATCTCGCCCGACGGCGCGCGAAAATACGTGCGCGTAACGCAAACGCCATTTTTGATCGGACGCGGCTCGGAGACCGGCAACCATTTGCAGTTGACCGACCGCCGGATTTCGCGGAACTGCGCCGCGATTGTGATGGAGGCGAACCGCTACTACCTGGAGGACCGCGGGCAGAGGCGCGGGATGTTTATCAACCAGGAAAAGGTGGAGAGCCGGCAGTTGAACGACGGCGATGTGATCACGTTTGGCATTGAGGATTCCTACCAGGTTGTTTTCCGGGCAGCCACGGGAACTTCCGACGAAGCAATTCCGCAACTCCTCACGCGCATCGACCACATGACCAGCACGGAATCGGCCGGCGGGGGCTTGCGGAAGTTGAACATGCTCCTGGAAGCCACTTCCCTGCTGCACTCGCAATTGCCGCTGGATTCCGTGCTGGCAAAAATGATTGACCACGCCATTGCCGTCACGGATGCGGACCGCGGCTTGCTGGAAGAGGCGGAGCAGGGGCGCACGGAAAGTTTGCGCGTGCGGCTGGCGCGGCGTAGCGGCGGGCAGCGGTTGCCTCCCGAGAGCATGACTCCCAGCCAAACAGCAATTCAATTGGCGATGAAGCAAGGCTCGCCGGTGATCACGGAAGATCTGGCGCAGGCGGAGATGAACCTGCAGGCAGCAGCCAGCATCGTGTCGCAAGGATTGCGGGCGGTGGTGGTGATTCCGCTCTACGCCAGTTCGCGCGCCAGCAGCGAAGGCACGGGTGTGGATGTGAGGCGCGGTGATTTTCTGGGCGTGCTGTATCTGGACTCGAAACGCCCCACGGCATTCAGCAAGCTGGACCGGCAGATCCTGGATGCGCTGGCGGGAGACGCGGCAAGTATCCTGGACAACGCGCGCCTGGTCGAGCGCGAAAGAGAACGGCAGCGCCTGGAGCAAGAGATCGGCATCGCGCGCGACATCCAGCAGGCGCTGCTGCCCAAGAATTTCAAGGACTACCCGCACCTGGCCGTCTCTGGCGTGAATTTTCCCTGCTTGTCGGTCGGAGGAGATTATTTCGATGTGTTTCCACTGGATGATAAGCGGACAGCGTTCCTGCTAGCCGACGTGAGCGGAAAAGGGCTGGGAGCTGCGCTGCTGACAACGATGTTGCAGGGCGCGCTCTCCGGGATGACGCTAGGAACAGATCCCGCGCGGACATTTAACCATGTGAACCGCTTCTTGTGCGATCACGCGGAAGTGGGACGGTATGCGACGATGTTTTTTGGGATTCTGGATGAAGGCGGAAAGTTGGAGTTCATCAACGCCGGGCACCCTTCTCCAATCCTGATGCGGCATGGAAAAGCCGAAGAGGCTTTCACGGAAGGTTCGTTCCCCGTCGGTCTTGTGCCGGAAGCGGAGTTCGCAACGTCCACGCTGCAATTGGAGCCGAACGACACGCTGTTCCTTTTCAGCGATGGCGTGACGGAAGCGATGGACCCGGACGAACAGCTCTATGGAGTGCCGCGCCTGGTGAAAGTGCTGCAAGGCAAGAACGAGTTGCCGTTGGACGAGATTCAGAAGACGGTGCTGGAGTCGGTGGAAAATTTCGCGCGCGGCGCGCGACAGGCGGACGACGTGACCATGCTGGTGGTGCGCTATCGCGCCGTCGGCGCCACTGCCACCGATACGGGCGTGTCCGCGGCAAGCAGCGCGGCGGCAAAGGCCTGAACGGCACGAAAAACCAACAATGTAAGCTGCGGGAATTCGGGCGCCCCTTCCATCGAGGCGCCCTTTAATTTTAGGGAGTGCACGCGGGCATGGGAGAGGCAGCCGAAGAGAAGTGCAGGGGCTCGATTTTTTGAGCGGCAAGGAGTTTGTTCAGGGCCGGGATTGCCTCGGAATTGAGATTGTCCCAAGCGGCCAAATCCTTGGCGTAGACGCTGCACGATGCCAGCGCGGCGTTGCGCGCGGATTCCGTGGGGCGCACGTCGCCACTCTGACCCATGACGAGGTAGCGGCCAAGGTCACGATTCACCGCGCCGAAGCCGGGAGCATCGTTGGTGCCGTCCTCGATGGCATCGAGTTGCTTGTGAAAATCAGCCAAGGCGTCCGTGAGTTCTTTCGGAGCATTAACGGGCAGCGATTTCCCTCGCGCGTCCATTTCTGACCGCAGGGCTGAAGCCGTCTTGAACGAATTCGCCGCCGCCGCCATCCAACTGCAAATCTTCAGCGAGAAATCGCGTTGCGCCACGAAGTCCTCGGCAGGGATGTGGACGCGCGGATCAGCAACAACCTGCAACTTCTGGCGATAAGACTTTCCATCAACCGTTAGCACCAGCGTGTATGCACCGGGAGCGGCGAGGGGGCCAGGGGGTTGAAAACGCGGCGTCTTGCCGGGTATGGCGTTGTCCGGGAGATCGTACTCGATGTAATCGAGCCGTTCGCCGAAATAGCTGTAGGGAATCACGGGAGGATCCGGATAGCGGAGATTCCAGGTGAAGCGGTTGACGCCGGGTTGCGCGGGAAGGCTGGCGGGAAGGGCGAACCAGAATTCCGGAACATTGGCCGGCAATGAATTCTCCGGCGATGGTTTGCTGGAGAAATGGCGGATGCGCGCGCCCTGCTGGTCCAGCACATCGAGGGTTATTTCCTGCTTGGGAGCGGTCCCAAGGAAATAGTAAAGAATTGCGCCATCCGGCGGATTTTGCGCCGCGGGAGTATCCGGCTGCAGAGGTGTATCCGGATGATTATCCCAGCGAACGCGAACGGCGGCTTCGGGAATGAAGAACTGGACGGAAGAAGCGGCGGAAGCGGGCTTCCAAAGAGAGTCTGGGGCCTGACGAAACGGTGAAATATCGTCGAGGATCCAAAGGCCGCGCCCAAATGTGGCGGCAATCAAGTCCGCGCCATGGATGGCCAGGTCGCGGACCGAGGCAGCGGGGAGATTGAGCTGAAAGGGTTGCCAGGTGTCACCGGAATCGTTGGAAAGATAAACGCCGGTTTCCGTTCCAGCGAAGAGAAGCCCTTTGCGCACGGGATCTTCACGGACGACGCGGGCGATGGCATTTTCCGGGAGGCCAACCACAATTTTCTGCCAGGACTGACCGGCATCGCGCGTGCGAAAAATATAAGGATGGGAATCGCGCCTGGTGATGATGACAGCGTAGGCGACTTTGGGATCGTAGGGCGAAGGTTCAATCACGTTGACAGAAGAACGCGGAGCGAGCCCCGGAGGAGTTACGTCAGTCCAGGAATTGCCATCATGCGTGATTTGAATCAAGCCGGAAGCGGTGCCAATCCAAATCAGATTCGCATCAAGCGGCGACGGCGCGATGGACTGGATGGCCGCAGGCGGGGGACGCTGGGCAGAGTCTTCATCCTCAAACAGGGATTCCTCTCCATCATCTTTCGTGGGAACATGACCGCCAGCCGTCTGCTGGAGTTTGGACGGGCTCATGACGGATTTGTGCGAAAGATCGCCGCTGACTTCCTTCCAGGTCAGGCCGCTGTCCGTCGTTTTCAGGACGAATTGCGAACCGAAATAAAGCGTGTGGGGATCGCGCGGCGCAAAGACCAGCGGGGTCTCCCAAACGACCTTGTAATTCGCCGGAGGCACGAAAAGCGTGGCGACCTGGCCCGTGCTGCGATCCAACCGGAGAACCACGCCGTACCAGCCGATGGAATAAACGAAATTGGGATTGAGCGGATCGGGAGCGATGAAGCCGCTTTCAAAGGCTCCGCTGGAATACCAATCGCGATAGGTGATGAGCCCGAAGTCCGAGCGATTGGGAACGACGACGGAACCGGAATCCTGCTGCGGCGCGTAGAGGCGGTAGGGGAAATCGTTGTCGGTAGAAACGCGATAGAACTGTCCGGTCGGCTGATTGAACCAGGTATTCCAGGATTTACCGGCGTCGAGCGTAATGACGGCGCCCTGATCCGTGCCCATCAGAATGCGCTCAGGATCTTCCGGAGCGATCCAAAGCACGTGGTCGTCTTCACCACTGGGAGTTCCCTTCCAGGCCGAAAAGGTGCGGCCTCCATCGGAAGAGCGGTACGTTGATGTTTGCATCACATAGACAACGTCGGGATTTTTCGTATCGCTGAAGACGCGGCCGAAATATTCGCTGCCGACGACGCGAGGATCTTTGGTGATCTGCTGCCAGTTCTGGCCGGCATCGTCGGAACGGAAAAGCCCTTGATGCATCAGGGCAAACAACCGCTGTCCGGAGAGGCCCGGAGCCACAGCAAGGCCGATGCGGCCACGCTTCAAGGGAGGCAAGCCCTTATCGGGAAGCGGCGCCCAGGTTTCACCGGCATCGGTGGATTTCAGGATGGAGGAGTCCAGCCCCTCGGCAGGCTTTTCGCCGGGAGCAGGCTGGAGTTGTCGAATCACGGCATAAATCGTGCGTGAGTTGGAGGAATCGAAGCAGAGTTCCGTAGGGCTGGTATGGTCGTCCTGGAAGAAAACCTTGCGCCAGGAGTTGCCGCCATCCGTTGTCTTGTAGATACCGCGGGACGGACCGGGTGTGATGTCGCCCACAGCGGTGACGTACACAATGCTGGCATCATGGGGGTCAACCAGGAGGGAGGGAATGGTCCGGGAATCGCGGATGCCAATATTTTTCCAGGTGGCTCCGGCGTCCGTGGATTTCCAGACACCATTGCCGGGAGACTGTTCGCCGGTAGCGGCGTAAAGAATGTTGGGATCGGAGGGAGCAACGACGAGGTCGCCGATGGAAGCGACGTGCGCGTCATCAAAAATGGGCAGCCAGGTAGCGCCTGCGTCCGTCGTTTTCCAGATGCCGCCGCCCGGCGTACCCATGTAGTACGTTTTGGGATCGCCGGCGATGCCCGCCACGGCCGTTACACGGCCGCCCCGGAAGGGACCAACCAGGCGCCAGGAGAGCCCGTGAAAAAGTTGGGAAGGGTTCTCCTGCGCGAACGCAACGCCGGCAACGAACAGGGCGATAGCGGCAAGAGCAATGAAGTGACCAAAAATGGCGCGACGATGACGACGTGACAAAGAGCAGTTCATAAGTTCTCCCGGGAATTGCAAAAGTGTATCACGTTGCCAGAAATGGCAAAGGCAGCGCGCTGAAGATCGACAGCCAAATTCAAATCGAGGGAATGAAGGGAGCAATAGAACATGGATATCGCGGAAGTCCTGCGGTTCTTGGAGGGAGAGAAATTCGGTGTGCTGGCAACAGCCACCGAGGATGGAAAGCCGGAAGCGGCGCTGATGGGATTTGCGGTGACGCCGCAACTGGAGATTATCTTCGACACGGTGAGGAGCTTCCGGAAGTACCCGAACCTCAAGAAGAACCCTCGGGTGGCATGGGTGATCGGGTGCTCGTCGGAAATCTCGGTGCAATATGAAGGGAGCGCGGTGGAGTTGGAAGGCGCGGAATTGGAGAAGTACAAGGCCATCTACGCAAAAAAATATCCCGACAGCACGGGACGCGACAAGTGGCCGGACCTGACGTACTTCCTGGTGCGGCCCAAGTGGGTGCGCTATGGAGACTACACGCCGGATAAAAGGCACATCGAGGAGCAGTCGTTTTAAGAAGGCAAGGCTGAAGAGTCTGCGGAAAAAGTATCGTCCCGTCATTCCGAACGGAGTCCGCGAAGTGAGGAATCCCTCTTTTCTTGGGTTACGGCCGAAGAGAGATTCCTCGCTTTGCTCGGAATGACGGATTTAGCCCCTTTCTCGCATTCTCCGAAAGCCGCGTCCTCACGAGAATCATTTGTGAAATTGCTTCTAGAGTTCGCGGAGGGCGGCGACTACGGGACGATTGGCCGCGCGAATGGCCGGCGGAACTCCGCCAACCAAGCCCATAATGAGGGCGAAGATCATCCCAATCCCGAGCAGCGTCGGGGTAACGCTGAAGGCGAAGGCCATGTGCGAGAAGGTCTGGAAGTTCATGGCGCCGGTGGTGACCCCATTGAGGCGGAGAGCGGCCAGGCAGCCGATCACTCCACCGATGAAGGCGATCAGCAGCGCTTCGAAGATGAATGACAACACCACGCTTCCCGAACTAAATCCGATGGCGCGAATGGTAGCGATCTCGCGGGAGCGTTCGGCGACGGCGGAATACATGGTGTTCAGCGCGCCGAAAACCGCGCCGATCCCCATAACCATGGCAACGAGCGAGCCGAGGACCGTGATGAGCGTGGCGAGGTTGCGCGACTGTTTCGCATAATAGTCAATTTCGCGGTCTGCCTGCACGGTCATGCGAGGATCAGCAGTAAGCGTGTCCTTGAACGACGTGAATGCATCCGGAGAAGTAAGGCGCGCAGTAACGGATTGGAAAATGTAATTGGGGCGCTTATAAACATCCGCGAGCACGCCCGAATCTGCCCAAACTTCGGAATCAAAGGCACTTCCGCCAGCGTCGAAAATGCCCACCACTTTCCACGTTCCCCCACCAAATTTCACGGTATTGCCCAATTCCAAGCCGGAATACGTGGAAGGGACGTTGCGGCCAACGACGAGTTCACTGAGGCCGGGGGTGATGAAATGGCCCTCGACGACGCGGACATTGTTGCGAACTTTCAGCACGGTTTCGGGAACGCCACGAACCTGGACGTTGGCGTCGGTCCCCGTGGATTTGAGAGGGAAATCGGCGATGACAACAACCTCTGGGGTGACCAGCGGTTGATTCCCCTCGCGTGCAACTTGCGGAGCATCCTGAATAATTTTGACCTGATCGAGGGTGACGGATCCCGTCATCTCGCTCGTGGAACCCGCACGCATGATGATAGCGTTCTGCGGCGAGCCGGAAGATACCAACGTCTTTTCGAAGCCCTTCGCCAGGGCCAGCATGGAGATGAAAACGCCCACGGTTCCCGCGATGCCGACAACGGCCACAATCGCCGAGACCCAGCGGGCTCGAACGCTGCGCAAGTTATAGATCAGTGGCACGGCCATGATTCATACCCTCCGCAGCGCGTCCACAACGCGCAAACGCATCGCTGAAGCCGCCGGAAGAATCCCGGCCAGGAGTCCCACAAGCATGGCGACCAAAATGCCGAGGATCATCGCCCCGGGGGAAAGGTGAAAGTACGGCAGCATGCCGCCCGTGGGATCGCCTCCCATGGTGAAGAGCTTGCAGAACACTAGGCCCAGCAATCCGCCGGAAAGCGCGATCAGCATGGATTCGCCGAGAACCATGAGAAGGACGAAGCGGTCCGCGAAGCCGACCGCCTTCAAGGTGGCGAGCTCGCCGATACGCTCACGGACGGAGATGGCCATGGTGTTTCCCGTGACGAGAAGCAGCGTGAAAAACACGACGGAGCCAATGGCCAAGATGAGGAACTCGATGTTGCCCATCTGCTTGACGAAGCCGGTGGCGAAGGCCTTTTCGGTCTCGGTCTTGGTTTCGTCGGGGGAGTTGGCGGTCATGCCGTCAATGGCCTTGGCGGCGGCCACGGCGTCGTCGGGAGAATTCAGCTTGACGGTGTACCAGCCCACCGTGCCTTTGGAAAAGGTGCGCCGCTCGTCCAGGAATTTGTCGTGGAACCAGAATTGCGTTTCGTCGTCACCTTCCTGGGTCCCTTTGTAAATTCCATCCAGATTAAATTCCCAGGTTTCATTGCCGAAGATGCTGGCCTTTATGGGGATGCGATCGCCCACCTTCCAGCCGAAGCGCTTCGCCGTGCCGGCGCCTGCGATGGCGCCGGTGCGGTCTTGCAGGAAAGTTTTCCACTGGTCCGGAGGAACAGCGAGTTCCGGAAAGACCAGGGCTTGATTTTCCGGATCAATCGCAAATTGTGGGAAAAAATTCTTTTCTTCCTGATAGACGCCGCCAAACCAGGTGTCGTACGTGACGTATTTCACGCCCGGGATGCGCTGGAAGCGGTCGCGATAGGAAAAGGGCAATGGCATGATCAGGGAGACCTTGTTGATGACGATCAAGCGGTCGGCCCCGGCAACGTCGACGCCTTGATTGAATGCGCCACGGACAACAATGAGCAAGCCAAAAAGGAATAGGGCCACGGCGAAAGAACCGATGGTCAACGTGGTGCGCAATTTCTTGCGAAACAGATTGGCGAAGATGAGAGGTAGAAATTTCATCTCAGTGCGCTCCGATAGCCTTGCCTTCGACGAGCACGCCCTTATTCAGATGCAGCACGGCCTTGGCGTGTTCTGCCGCGGCGGGATCGTGTGTCACCATCAGGATGGTTTTGTTGTACTCAGCGGAAAGGCGCGTCAGCAGGTCAAGAATTTCGTCCGCGCTCTTGCGGTCCAGATCGCCGGTAGGTTCGTCGCACAGGAGGAAGGTCGGGTCAGCCACGATGGCGCGGGCGATGGCCACACGCTGTTCCTGTCCGCCGGAGAGTTGGCGGGGATAGTGGTGCATGCGATCGGCAAGGCCGACGATGGAGAGCGTGGCTTCGACGTGAGAGCGGCGCTCGGCCTTGGAGAGCTTCGTGAGCAGGAGCGGCAACTCCACATTCTGAAACGCGGTGAGAACCGGGATGAGGTTATACATTTGAAAAATGAAGCCGACGTGCCGGGCGCGCCACTCGGTGAGCCTCCCACCGGACATGTGCGTGATCTCGTCGCCGGCAACGGTGATCCTGCCACGCGTGGGCACATCCAAACCACCGAGCAAATTGAGCAACGTACTTTTGCCAGAGCCGCTGGGACCCATGAAGGCGACGAATTCGCCGGGCGCCACATCCAGATTGAGTCCTTGCAGGACGTCAATCACTTCGCCGCCACGCGTGAAGGTTTTGTCCAGATCACGCGCCTGAATCAGGCTGTTTGCGCCGCCACTGCCATCCACTTTAACCATGAGCCGCTCCTATTTTTTCACCTGGATCGCTTGACCATCGCGTAAATCCGCCGGACCCTTCAGGACTACCGTGTCGCCGGGCGCAAGCCCGCCCAGAATTTCCGCGTCGCCGCCGCGAATATTCCCGACGGAGACGGCGCGGCGTTCCAGGCGCTCGCCGTTCACAACGAAAACAATTTTGGTGCTGCCATCCGTGCGAATGGCATCCTGAGGAAGCAGGGCCGCGATCGCGGGCCGGTCTGACTTTTTCCAGGAGGAATCTTTTTCTTCCAGAAAGGTGACCTTCACGCCCATGTCCGGAAGAATCCGCGGCTGCGTGGCCGGGTCGACTAGGTGCAGGTGATCCGGAGCCGTGAAACTGATGCGCACCTTGACGGTGGCCTTTTGGCGGTCGGCCGTGGGGATGACCGTGCGAACTTTGCCGGGGATTTCCCAATCCGGGTAAGCGTCCAGGATAGCGTTCACCGGTTGATCGGGCTTGACGCGCGCAATGTAAGCTTCGTTGACGTCCACTTCAATTTCGTTTGAATGTAGATCCACGATAGTGGCGATGCCGGTGCGCGTGAAACCGCCGCCCGCGGAAATAGGCGAGACCATTTCGCCGACCTGGGCATCCTTGGAAACCGCGATGCCGGCAAACGGCGCTCGAATGGTGCAATTGTCAACCGCTTGCTGCTGTTCGCGGATGCGCGCTTCAGAGGCGAGGACCTGCTGTTTGGCCAACTCGATTTTCGCGCGCAGGCTGTCCGCAGTCATAACGGCGGAGTCGAGAGCCTGCTGGGTTTGCACGCCTTCCTTGACGAGTTGTTGCGTGCGGTGAAGCTCGATTTCCGCGTTTCGGAGCTGCACCTGAAAGTCGGCAATGGCCGCTTGCGCGGCGTCGCGATCGGCCTTGGCGGAGTCTAAAGCGCGGCGGGCATCGGCATCGTCAAGCGTGGCGAGGAGCTGGTTTTCGCCCAGGCGCGTGCCTTCATCAAAAAAGACGCCGGTTACGCGGCCGGTAATTTTGGCGGCTATAGTGGCGCGACGCCGCGGTGTGATGTACCCACTGGCGTTGAGGACGCCGGCAGGGCCTGAGGAAGGCGCGCGGGCGGCAGTCACTTCGACCTCAGCCCTCCGATTGCGGTAAGCGGAAGCCACCGCGGCAACCAGAGCGATGGCAATGACCGCCAAAATAATCCAAAACCAGCGGCGGCCAGAGCGCGAATTGGTGCGCTTGGCATCAGTGATGCGCAACGAAGATAAGTCCGGCTTCAGCGGTGTAGGTGTTGTCGCCATGCAGGCGGCGTCTCCTCGACATTAGGGCTTTCCTAGAGTGGATACGTATCACGGTACCCGGAAATTTCGATGAAGAAAGCTCCCAATCGGCTACTTGACATTTTACCGGGAGGGAAGACTTTTGGGGAGAAGAATGATTGGCACGGAAAGCCGGCTCAAACGCGCGCGCCATGATAGAAAAACTGGCCGAGACCGATCGTAAAGATGAAATTGCCGAAGATGGCGTGGTCCAAACACGTAAACAGAAGCGATCCAGTGTGCTGATAGGTCACGGAAAACAGCAGTCCGCCGAGAATACAGAGGGTCACGGCCAGCCAGTTTCCGAAAATAATGTGCACAAAACCGAAGGCCAGCGCGCTGGCCAGAATCATCAGGAGGCCGTTGCCAAAAAGCGGCTGATAACGGTGAAAGAAAAAGGCCCGGTAGATAAGCTCCTGAGGATAAACGGAGAGGAGCGGGTAGAGAAGCATGATCAAAAGCCAGAAATAAGGAGCACGCTTGGTCAAAGAGAAGAGCAGTTGGGGGGCAAAGATGCGCACGGCCAATCCCAAAAAGACGAGGAGGATGGCGTTACGCATCAGCAGAGGCAGGAGTTGGGAACGGGCGTTGTTCCACGAAGTGAGATGAGCGAAATCAAAAGAGGAATCGCTGCGAAGCACCAGAAAGGCCGCGAGGGCAGCAAACACGAGATAAGGGATGGGAAAGTTGGGCAGCAAGCGGTAATAGACGAGCAAGGGAAAGCCGACGAATAGCGCGGAAAACTCCAGCGAGAGTAGGGCAAGGCGCAGCATGGACGCGACGGGAAAGCTTACCTCAGGTTGTGGAAGATTTGTCAGCCATGATGGACGCAGGAGAATGGCAGGTAAGGAGCGATGGTTGGGACAATCCTGGAGGATGCGCAGCAAACGTTCAATGGCAATCCCGGTGGCGCGCCGGGATGCAAATATAGCGAAAACACGTATGGACAGGGGCGTTTGCAACTTGTGTCGGCTGCACTTGCAAACCCTGGGGGGTGTAGAGGACCCTAATAAGAGTGCGGCATCGCTCCCCGTGACACCAGAAGTTAACCAAAGTGCGAGGAATACATGGCATATCGGATACCGAAGGATGACTACGCAGCGAAGCTCACGACTCCGGCGAAGGCAGTCGAAGGAATAGCGAACGGAAGCACACTCTGCCTGGCGCTGGCAGTGGGCATGCCCGGAGGGCTGGCGCGCGCCGTTGCCGACCGCATTCTTGCGGGCGACCTGAAAGACTTGAATTTGTATTACCAGCATTCCATGAAGTACAGCGAAGAAACGCTGATCCGCCCGGAAGTGTTGTCGAAAGTGGATGCGCGGTGCTTTTTTATGGGCGACCCGGACCGCAAAATGGTCGCGCGGGGAATCGCCGAGGGGCGAAAATACCTGAGTTATGTGCCCATCAATTTTTCCAATATTCCCCGCGTGCTGGTAGAGCAGATCCACGTGAATACGTTCGTGGTGACCGTGTCTCCGATGGACAAATCGGGGCACTTCAGCCTGGGCACGAATAACGACTATGCATCAAGGGTGCTGCGGCACTGCGACCATGTGATCGTGGAGGTGAACCGCAACATGCCCCGGGTGTTCGGCGACTCCCTGGTGCACATATCGGAAGTGGATGCCATCGTGGAGAACCACGTTCCCCTTGTGCAGATCCCTTACAAGGACCCGGATCCGGACTCCATGAAAATCGGCAAGTGCATCGCCGAACAGATTCCGGACGGCGCAACCTTGCAGTTGGGAATTGGCAACCTGCCCAATGCCGTGACCATTTTTCTTGCGAACCACAACGATTTGGGCATCCATTCCGAATTGTTCAGCCACGCCTTTGTCCGGCTGGTGAAAAGCGGAGTGGCCAACGGCAAGAAGAAGACGCTCAACCCGCGCAAGCACGTGTTCACATTCGCGATGGGCGATGACGAGGTGTACGAGTTCATCAACGACAATCCTTCGATGGAGAGTTACGCCTCCTCGTACGTCAACGATATTCACATTATCGCGCAGCACGACAACCTCATGAGCGTGAACACCGCCATCGAGATCGACCTCTACGGCCAGATTAACGCCGAATTCGTCAACGGACATCAATACAGCGGGTCCGGTGGACAGTTTGACTTTTTGAAGGGCGCGGCCTATTCCAAGGGCGGGAAGTCTTTCATCGGGCTGAAATCCGCCGCGAAGAACGGGACCATTTCCGGGATCGTGCCCCGCGTGCAGATGACCACGGACATCCGCATGGACGTCGATTACGTGGTGACCGAATACGGCTGCGTGAACCTCCGCGGCAAGTCCACCAGAGAACGCGCGCTGGCGCTAATTAGCATTGCACACCCGAACTTCCGGGACGAACTGACGAAGCACGCGAAGTCGATCAACCTCATATAGTCGGCCCAATTGTGACAACTTGATGGCATCTCGCGCCGGAACACCGTCGGGACGGGTGAGTGTGTTACGCCAAGATTTTTGGAGGGTGGTGCCCCGTGGCACTGTCGCTGTGGACCGGGGGGCGAGCAGCAATTCAGTGTTTGGTGGAAAAGCGTAGCCAGATGCGGCGGAACACATCGGAGAGTGAAGCCGGGGGCTGCGTAGGAACGGCCGGCGCGAACGAGGCAAAGTTCGCTGGCACGACATACCTAGCGCCCCGGCGCAATTCCTCGCTGCTGCCATACATGATGCGGGCCAGACTACGATTCGACATCGCGACCTCCGCGTGCAACTTCGAGCGAATATTTCATTTGTCGATTCTGCGCTTGGCGGCATCAAAATGGAGCCAGAAAACCGGGCAAGCACCGAGAAAGTAACTGGCCCATGGGTCAGGCCTGTTAGAATGCAAGGCGAAACGGAGGAACGAGCATGGCGGAACAGAATTTTGCGAATCACACCAAGACGGTGCCGTTGTTTCATTACTTTGTACTTCCGGTCATGGTCCTGAATTTCGGCTGGTCCATCTATCGCCTGGTGCACGGAAGGCATTGGGTGGAGGGAGCTATAGGCGTGCTGACTGCAGCGGCGCTGGTGTTGCTCGCCTTATACGCGCGGCTTTTTGCGCTGACCGTGCAGGACCGTGTGATCCGGCTGGAGGAGCGCGAGCGAATGAGCAGGTTATTGCCGGATGATTTGAAGCCGCGCATTGCAGAGTTCGCGCCGGGGCAACTGGTGGCTTTGCGGTTTGCGAGCGACGCGGAACTTCCCGCTCTGGCACGCAAGGTCCTGAGCGATAACCTGACGGAGCGCAAAGCGATCAAGCAGTTGGTGCAGAACTGGCGCGCCGACCACCTGCGCGCATAGACGCAGCGCTCATAAAATACTGCGGAGTATTCCACCTTCCGCTCGGACTGCGGCGCCATTGATAATGGCGCCCTGCGCGCTGGCCACGACGACAGCCACTTCATCCGGCGTCTCAAATCTCTTCAGCAATGACGAAGGCCGCGCACTGTTTGAATGAATCTGCGATGGAGAAGGTTAGGAAGGGTTCACTGCGCGAGAAACGCCGCGTCCAGAGAGACAGACTCACCGTCGGCATTGGTGAGAATAAGTTGCTCAGGCCCCGCGGAAAGAGCCGGAGTTGTGAGGAGAAGTGTATTGGCATCCTTAAATGTAACATTCGCGGACTTGCCGCCAAGTGTGGCTTTCGTGGAGGACTGAAAACCGCTGCCACGAATTGTGATGCTCGTGCCGCCCGCCGCGGCTCCGGAAGTGGGTGAAAGACTGCCGATGCCCAGAGGCACGTTGGCAAGTTGAAGGATCGTCACTCCGGAAGTGGTAATTGCGAAGATATGCGCGCCAGTTTCGTCGGTGGCCAGGAAACACGCGTCGAAGCCGTTGACGTCAGTGGAAAGCATGGCGAAGGGCTCCGGCAAATAGAGGCGCAGGCGAAGCCGGCCGCTGTGCGCGTCGCGAATGTCAATGCCGCCCCGAATGCCCTGGGCCGGAGGAGCGCTGGGAGGCGGGCCATCCAAAAAAGGTTCGTAGAGAAGCGCGCCGGAAGCGTGCAGCGCAACTCCGGGAACAGCAACGCGATTGGGGATGGATTCGAGTTCGGCCGAGACGGGCGTGGCGAGCAGAGAAAGATCCGGGCCGCGAATTTCGGTGGCGTCATTGGAGCGCATGGCGAAAAACGCTCCATCACCGGACGTGGAAAGATCGGTTGCGGAATCGCTGGCAGAAGAAACGGTGAAGGCGTTTGGCGCTGCGGCGATCCACTGGGCCACTGGCCCGCCGGGCGCGGCGCCGAAAGCAAAGTAGACAGTGTCTCCCGCGGAATCCGCCTGGAGCAGTGGAGCGCCGATTAACGACGTGACCTCCGGTTGCGAGGCCGGCTGCAGTGTAGGCGGACTGGCAGTCAAATTCATTTGCCCAAGGCATGTACTGCAACCTCCGGCGGCGCCTCCCTCTGCGATCAGGCTGACAAACACGGTTGAAGCGCTGGTGGCTGCAACGAGGGCCGGGCCTGAATTCGCATAGCCGGGAACACCGCCCACGGGAACCTGCGTGCCATTGTACGCAGCCCCACCCGGATTGATGAGGTAGATATTCTGCGCGCCAAAATCGGCGACGACGAGTTGCGAATCGTCAGGCGTGAGCGCAAGTCCACGGAGTGCGGCGCCGGGCAATGGCCCATTGGGCGGCGGCTCGATGGGGCTGCGGAATACCAGGGCATTGGAATCGAAGACGTCCACGTGGTCGGTTGCGCTGAGAAAAATTTGCTGGCGTGGGGAATCGTAAAGCAGAAACTTATAAAGGCTGGGATTCGGGAAAGTTGCGCTTGCATTTAGATACTGGAAAGACTTGGGCGAAGTGGTGGTGCCCGAGGACGCGGTGATGGAAATGTCTGCTTTGCCGGGAGAGCCCGCCGGAGTGGTCAGGGTGATGCGTTCGAGAGAAAAGGGGTAAGTGGGGTCGAGGGAGAGAGAGCTGGCAAAACTGGGGAGGCTTTCGACTTTTTGTACCGTGGCGGCCGCGCCGCCAATGGTGACGCTGAGATTCCCGGTGCCGCCGCCAAAGCCGTAGCCTAACAGGCAGATTGTGTCGCCACCGGCTTGCGAGCCGACATTTGGAAGCACTTGAACAATGGCAGGACCATAGCTGAATGCGGAAGGCGCCACGGCGATCCACCCATTGGAAAAATAAGCGATGAGATTCACCGGGCCAGACGCAGCGCTTGGCGGAGTTGAGACCTGGAGTTGCGTGGGACTTGTTGCCGTCGCATTGACGGGAGCTTGCGTGCCAAAGCGAATTTGCGGGTTAGAGTTGAAATTGTAGCCGCTCAAAGTGATCGTTGCGCCGCCCGCGATGGAACCCTCGGCCGGCTGGGTGACCGGCGCTGCGCCGAAGACGGGCGCAGGTTGCGACAACGTGGTGGGATTGGCGGCATCCAGGAAATTCAAGCCGCGATTCGACAATCCAACCAAGAGCTGAGTCTCGTCCGCGTCTTCCAGGATTGTCGGAACGCTTTCCACCGCAAGGTCTGGGATCCGCCCGAGTTTCTGAAATCCAGCAGCGGAAAGCGCGGTGACAACGTAACTGTTCCCAAAGGGTTCGGCCACAAAGAGCGTCTGCCCATCCCGCGAAAAAACAATTCCAGACGCGCCAGGCGAGGAATAGGAACCCAGCAAGTTCAGACTCCCATCGAGAAGAAAAACCTGTGAAACAGCGGCCGAGCCAAAGATGACGGCGAAGCGGCTGCCATCGGAGTTGGCGGCCGCAAAGGAGATCACGTCTGCGCCAAGTGCAATCGGCCCTGCCAGGAGATTGCCATTCGAATCGAAAATGGCGGCTTCCCCAGTGGAATCGTTGGATGCAACGATCACGCGCGTGCGGTCACCGGAACGCGCCATCACGCCGACGCCCTTTTGAAAGAGAGCTGGAGCAGCCGAGGTGAGATTCGTGAAGGAGTTCGATGTGGGATCCCAGAGGGCGAGGAGCGCTTCCGCGACAGAAGGCTGGCGCAGGCGAACAAGGAATTTGCCGGTGGATAGCGGAAGAACTTCGTTCGGGCGACTGAAAACCACATTGGGGATGGGCGTAAGACCTGCAACGGGATAACGCGTGGCTACCTGCAGCGATGCCGTACTGATCGCAAAGATCTGCTCAATCGCGGTGCCTACCCACAAAGTTGTGCCATCCACGGATAGATCCACGCTCGAGGCGCCCGGGACGTCTATGGCAGCTTGCAGCGAAGCATCGGAGGACGAATAGACTTCCACGCGATTCATCGCCTGATTGGCAACAAAGAAACGCTTGCCGGCCGGGTCATAGACGACACGGCGGCGATGTGGCTCGCCCACGGGACGATCCAGCAAGATGACGGAGCCGTTCGGAGCGTAAGTGCTGCGCGGGAAGGTTTGCGTGGAACCCGCCTGGATGCTGAGCGAAAGATTCGACGAATGCGAGAGCGAGCCGCTGGTACCCTGCGCGGTAACGGAAAATTGTCCCGTGGAAGCGGTTGAAGCAGCGCCAAACACCAACGTTATATTCTGACCGGCGGCCACGGAAAAGGGGCTGATAGGATTGCTGGTGATTCCCGCAGGCAGACTGTTCAAGGTGACTTGCACGCTGCCCGAAAAGCCATTTTCGGCGGTGACGGAAACAGTGAGGGGAGAGCTTGTGCCGCCTTGCGGCAAGCTCACCGACGTGGAGGAAAACGCTAGGCTGAAGTCCGCTTGAGGGGGAGGGGGCTGAATCCCACCACCTCCGCCTCCGCCACAGCCTGCTATGAATACGAAAAAGGCCAGGCTGCCGAACGCAACACCTTTAGCGCCTCCCCACATGGCGAGACTCCCGAATTGCGCAAACTAGCGGAGCAGACGGCCAGCGAGGACGAACGCCGGCTGGAACAACGCCGCCAAGAGAGGCAAACAAGGCCCACAATAGATATTTACACGGGACTTGTCAACATATTAAATACCGTACGAGGAACAGCACAAACAAATAAAAACGGCGCAGACTGGAGGTCTGCGCCGCTCTTGAGAAAAGAATATTTCGAGACGATTTACTTAAATGGTCTTCGGGGCAGCGCCGGCGGCCGCGGGCGCCGTGGCGCGCGCGAATGAACCAGCGCCGGATTCCTTTTCACCGGACTTGTCGATTTCGATGGAACCTTTGAAGTAGGCGCCGTCTTCAATCATGATGCGGGCGGTGGTAAGGTCGCCGTTGACGGAGCCATCCTTCTTAATCTCGATACGGTCCTTGGCGCGCAGGTTTCCCTTCACCGTGCCGTAGACCACAACTTCGCGGGCGATAATATCCGCGGTCAGCTTGGCCGTGGCGCCAACCGTCAGTTTGCGCTCGTCAAGTTGCACCAGACCCTCGACCGATCCATCGATTGTCAGGTCTTCGTTTCCCGTGATTTCACCCTTTATATGCAGGCTTGGCCCCAGCCGCGCCGTCGCGCGATCCGCGGTTGCACCTATCGGACGCATTGCATCAGTACTCATGGCGGTAGTTCCCTCCCAAGATGCCGCGGATGTTTTCGGCGGCGGATTCACTGGCAAATTTTTTGTTACCGGTGGCGCGGCCTGCGGCGCTTCCGGCTTCTTATTAGAACTCCACATCGGACCTCCCAAGGGACAACGCACCCCACGCTGCTTTCCGGCCCGGGGTATGCAAAAGATAGCCCGCGGGGGTGCGCGCCGCAAACAAACTATCCCAAGTCGGTGCCTGAAAGTAACTAGACGTAAGAACAGGGTTCTGGCTGTACGAGGGCCATGTGGAAATCTTTTTTGCGGAGGCACAGCCGAAGCTGGGTACCTCGCGAAGGGTCAAGAGGTGGGTTTGTCCGGGACCGGCTGCCTGGCGAGGAAATCCGTCTGGAAGCGCTGCGCATAGGAATCCAGCAGTTCCTGGATTCGCTCTGCGGAGGGCGATTTCAGCACGAAACCCGCATGGTGATACTTCGCAACGCGCTCGATGATCTCAGGATCATTGTAGGCCGAAGTATCCGGCTCTTCCTGGCGAGCCAATGAAAGGATCACGCCCGCATAATCTTCGCGAAAAGGCGGCAATTCGTAGGGCAGCTTCCCTGCCCCGACATCCAGGCGCGCCCACTCTCGCCACAAATTGATTCCCGTGGCGGCTGCGATGACATCGGAAATGTACGCGCCACCGACCCGCGCCGCAATCTCCAGGAAATAGAACTGATTGTTGTCCTGCGCTTTCAGGAATTCTCCATGTGTAACGCCGCGTAGCATGCCAAGGCCGCTGATGAGTTTCTGGTTGAGCTCCTTCAGTGCCAGGGCATCGGCGGAATTGCGTGGCAGTGTGCGCGTGGTGAAGACTCCCCCGTGATGTGAAGTTTCCAGCGGGGGCGAGCCGTAGGAATGAGCTTCAGCAAAGAGCACGGCGCGTTCAGAGACCACGCTGTCAATGTGAAAAACACTGCCGGGGATAAATTGTTCGAGCAGGTACTCGGATTGCCTGTCGCCAAGCTGGTCCAGCCAGGGCCAAATCTCATCCGAGTTTTGGATCTTCTTCATGCCAATGCCCGAAGCCTGCGCGCGCGGCTTCAGCAACCAAGGTCCCGGAATTCGCTGCATGAAATCGCGCAGATCATCGTAATTCACAACGGGGCTGAATTCGGGAACGCGGATGCCCGCTTCACGCGCTTGCATGCGCATGGCTAGCTTGTCGCGAAAATAGCGCACCGTGGTGAGACCCATTCCCGGCAATCGCAGGTGCTCGCGAAGCGCCGCGACATTTTCCATGTCGAATTCATCCAGCGCCACGATGCGATCAATGTGACGAGTTCTCGCAGCGTAGGAAACGGCATGAATCATGTCCCGTATAGGGAGTTCTGGGGGCATGAAGAACATTTCATCAATCGCTTCGCGGGACCAATTCGCGTTACGCAGTTTTTCTATGGTGAGAAGCAGCACGGTGCATCCCATGTTCTTGCATGTGCGCAGAAACTCCTGCCCCTTTTCGTAAGAGGTGACGCAGAGAATGGTGATGGGTCTGTCTGCCGGCATGTGCTTGCCACCAGGAAAGCTGCAGGGCCGCGGATACACCGCTTCCACCCGCGTGCGCGGATTATACCCGGCTTTCTTCCGCGGGAAACAGGAATTGCAGGAACGGTCCGACGCGGCGGGACCAGGCGGCTTCATTGTGTTCGGCGCCCTCGACGCGCTCGTAATGCAAATCGCGCCCCAACTGCCATCCTTTGCGCAGAAGGATATCGCGAAACCGCTCCACATCTTCCACAGTGCGCCCGCCCTCGCGCGTGCCCGCATCCAGCCAGATTCGCGGAATCGGCTGAATCGTGGCCGCGGAGGCAAAACGCAGGATCACGCGCTCGTTCCACCACACGGAAGGCGAAAGTGCGGCAATCTTTCCGAAAATTTGCGGCAAGCGGAGTCCCAGATAAAGCGAAAGCAGCCCCCCGAGCGAGGAGCCGCCGATCCCCGTATTCTGGATCCCGCTCGCAACGCGGTATCTTTCCACGACGAATGGCCGCACTTCTTCAAGGAGAAATTTGGCGTAGCGGTGCGCCCGGCCGCCGCCGAGCCTTGGCGCGCGTGTCGGCGTGTATTCACCCAACCGCTGTTTGCCAGCGTTGTAAATGCCCACAATGATGAGCGGCTCCACGCGGCCCGCGTTAATCACGTGATCGGCGGTGTGGCCAACGTGCCAATCCATTCCAGGTATGAACGAGGTTGCACCATCGAAAAGGTTCTGACCGTCGTGCAGATAGAGTATGGGAAACGCGCGGTGAGGCTGGTGATCGTAGCCCGGTGGGAGATAGACGATCAGGTCGCGCTGGTTGCGGAGATAGCGCGAAGCAAACTGCTCGTGCTTGATGAGCCGAGGTCCGCTCACGGAGTGATGGTAACCAGAAGATCCTTGGGCTCGACGTGCTGCCCCGGCGTGACCAGCACCTTGGTGATGCGGCCCGCGATCGGCGCATATATGTTGGACTGCATCTTCATGGCTTCCAGTGTCAAAAGTTTAGCACCTCGCTCGACGCTATGGTTCACCTGCACGGCGATGCCGCTGATCAGCCCGGCCGTGGGCGCTCCAACCTGTCCCGGATCCTCCGGGTTCGCCTTGGGATGGCTGCGCTCGACAACACGCAGCGCGCGATCACGCACATTGACCTCGCGCGGCTGGCCATTCAACTCGAAAAATAATGTGCGTGTGCCATCGGGATGCGCTTCGCTGATCGTCAGGAATTTCACGATCATGGTCTTGCCGGATTCGATCTCCGCGGTGATTTCCTCGCCCGGCTTCAGACCGTAGAAAAAGGTGGGCGACGGCAAGACGCTTACATCCGCATAAGTCTGCCGGAATTTATCGTACTTCAGGTACACCTCGGGATAAAGAAGATAGCTGAGCAGAGCATCGCGATGAACGGGATGACCCACCTTCGCTTCCAGCTCTGCCTTCTCTTGATCGAATTGCGCGGGAGGAAGGCTCGCGCTGGGCCGGCCTTTCACGGGCGCCCGGCCACGAAGAATGATGCGTTGCAATTTCCTGGGCCAGCCGCCCGGAGGCACACCCAAAGCGCCGCTGAACATTTCGACGACGGAATTCGGCAGGGAAACGTCGTGATGTTCGTCCAATTCAAGCAGGTCAGCGGGCTTCATTTCGTTGGCCAGCAGAAACAGCGCCATGTCTCCCACCACTTTACTGGAGGGCGTGACCTTCACGATGTCACCAAACAGGGCATTCACTTCCGCGTACGTTTTCTCCACCTCGCGCCAGCGGTGGCCGAGGCCCATTGCGGTGGCTTGTTCGCGAAAGTTGGTAAATTGCCCACCGGGAATTTCGTGCCCGTAGAGTCGCGCGGAGCCCGCCTTGGGTCCCGAATCGAAGGGCAGATAGTAGCTGCGGATTGTCTCCCAATAGTCTGAGCATTCGTTCAGCGCGGCGATGTCCAGTTGCGTGTCGCGCGGAGTGTGGCGCAGGGCCTCGACCGCAGAATTCAGATTAGGTTGGCTGGTGCCGCCGCTCATGGCCGCGATGGCCGCGTCCGCTACGTCCACCCCGGCATCGGCGGCTTTCAGCAAAGATGCGGAGTTGACGCCGCTGGTGTCATGCGTGTGAAAGTGCACGGGAATGCCGATTTCCTCGCGCAACGCCTTCACAAGAACAAAAGCCGCATAAGGTTTGCACAAACCCGCCATATCCTTGATTGCCAGGAAGTGGGCGCCAAGCTTTTCGAGTTGCTTGGCCATCGTGACGTAATACTTCAGGGAATATTTCGGGCGGCGATCGTCGAGGATATCGCCCGTGTAGCAGATGGCCGGCTCGCAGACCGCGCCGGTTTCCAGAACGGCGTCAATGGAGACGCGCATGTTGTCAATGGAGTTGAGCGAATCGAAGATGCGGAAAATATCAATGCCCTGGCGATGGGCTTCGCGCACAAATTCGATGATGACGTTATCGGGATACGACGTGTAGCCGACCGCGTTCGCGCCGCGCAATAGCATCTGGAAACAAATATTCGGAATGTGGGCGCGCAATTCGCGCAGACGTTGCCAGGGATCCTCGTGCAGAAATCGCAGCGAAGTATCAAACGTGGCGCCGCCCCACATTTCCAGGCTAAAGAGATTTGGCAGGCGCTGCGCCACGGCGTGCGCGGTGGCCAGCATGTCGTAGCTGCGGACGCGCGTGGCCATCAGCGACTGGTGCGCATCGCGAAAGGTCGTGTCCGTCAGCAGGAGCCGTTTTTCTTTGCGTGCCCAGGCGGCAAATTTCTTTGGCCCGAGCTTTTGAAGAAGCTGCCGCGTTCCGGGCGGCGGAGCAATGCCAGGAGCGGCGGGAACCGGCGCCTTCTCGATAAAATCCGGCACCCTTTTCCCCTTCACTTCGGGATTGCCATTCAGGATGACATCGCCAATGTAGGAAAGCAGTTTGGTGGCGCGATCCGCGCGGCCGGTGAACCGAAAAAGCTCCGGCGAATCGTCAAGGAAAGAAGTGGTCACCTCACCCGCGCGGAAACGCGGATGATTGACGACGTTCTCCAGGAACGGGATGTTCGTCTTCACGCCGCGAATGCGGAATTCGCGCAGCGCACGATCCATGCGCTGGCAAGCTTCCGGGAGATTGGCTCCCCATGCGGTCACTTTGACGAGCAACGAATCGTAATAGGCGGCGAGGAGCGCCCCGGCATAGGCGGTGCCGCCATCCAGGCGAATGCCAAAGCCCGCCGGCGAGCGGTACGTGGAAATCCTGCCGTAGTCCGGCGCGAAATGTTTTTCCGGATCTTCCGTGGTGACGCGGCACTGCAGCGCCGTACCGTACAGCGGAATCTTTTCCTGCGCGGGAAGCGAGAGCGGAGCTTCATGCAAAGCGTGGCCCTGCGCAATCAGAATCTGCGAACGCACCAGGTCCACCCCGGTGACCATTTCCGTGACCGTGTGCTCCACCTGAATCCGCGGATTCACTTCGATGAAATACCAGTTGTGGGAGTCCACGTCGTAAAGAAACTCGACCGTTCCCGCGTTGCGGTACTTGGCCTTGCGTGCAATCTGCACCGCGGCTTCGCACAGTTCCCCGCGAATCTTTTCCGGCAGGTTGCAGGCCGGGGCCACTTCCACGACTTTCTGATGGCGCCGCTGCACGGAGCAGTCGCGTTCGTAAAGATGCAGCATGTTACCCTGTTCATCCGCCAGAATCTGGACTTCGATGTGGCGGGCGCGCGGCAGAAATTTTTCCAGGAAAACGGAGGCATCGCCAAACGAGGACTTGGCTTCGCTCTGTGCTTCCTCCAGCCGGGCATCGAGTTGATCTGCGTCGTAGACCACGCGCATGCCGCGGCCTCCGCCGCCCATCGCGGCCTTCACGATTACGGGATAGCCGATTTCGCTGGCGATCTTGTGCGCTTCGGCGGGCGAAGTGACGGGATTCTCCGTGCCAGGCAGCACGCGAACTCCGGCAGAGGCGGCCAGGCGTCGCGCGGCGGTTTTGTCGCCGAGGAGTTCGAGGAGTTCCGGCGTGGGGCCCACGAAGGTCAGGCCAGCCTCGGCACAGGCACGGGCTAACGCCGGATTCTCCGAAAGAAAGCCATAGCCGGGATGGATGGCGTCCACGTCATGCTCTTTGGCCACCGCGATGATTCCGGGAACATCCAGATACGCTTCGACGGGCCCTTTCCGCGCGCCCACCTGGTAAGCTTCATCGGCTTTGAAGCGGTGCAAGGCCAAACGATCTTCCTGCGAGTAAATGGCCACGGTGCGCAGACCCAGCTCATTGGCAGCACGGAAGATACGAATGGCGATTTCGCTGCGATTGGCAGCCAGCACTTTGCGGATGGGGCGATGCTTTTTCATAAGGAGTGTCTGATCACTCTTACACTGATTGCGAAATTCTATATTGTTTCACGGGAAGGCCAACGACCTGGACCGCTTTTTTCAATACTGAGGAACGGAAATTCTAATCCTAATGCTTGAGCAATGGCGCGGCGAAGCGGATGGGCACGCCGAAGTTGGAGCCGCCAAATCCGCGCACAACGGCAAAGGTCACGCCAATCACCTCGCCGTCGCGGATCAGCAGCGGACCGCCTGAACCGCCAGAGGTGGTTTGCGCATCGTAGACGATCTTGTCCGCCAGGACATCGCCGACATGGCCTTGCGTAACGAGCGGGCGAATCAGTTTGCGCCGCGCTAACTCCGCGAGGACGAGTTTCGGTTCGCCACCGCTGATTTTGACGATCTGCTCCACTGTTTTGTCTCCCGCGCGCGCCAGGATGGCATCTAATCCCGTGGCATAGCCAACGCTGATCAGGGCTTCCCCGCTGACGGCGGCGTCTTTGCCGGAATTCAACTTGAGGCTCGGGCGCCCAAGTTCCGAAAGGTCTCCGTGAACCAGGGCAAGATCGGCGTCCTCAGAAATTTGGGAGATTCTCACGGCGATACCGTTGGCCGCCGCGGGGAAATACGCCATCATTTCCGCGATGACCGGCTCCAATCCCTGCTGCGCGGCGCCAGACAGTTCGTCGTTCTGCCACCAGGGCTGGACGACGTGATGATTGGTAAGGATTTTGCCTTCGCCCACGATAAAACCGGTGCCGAAGAAGTCGGCGCGCACTTCGGGCCCGCGCCCTTCGGTGGTGTAAACAGGATTGCCGTCGCTGTCCTTCAGCGGGGTGCCATCGCCATTGATGCCGCCATACCGCAAGCGCCGCCCGGAATCCTTTTCGTTGAAGGCCACGGAAACGTGCAGCAGGCACACGCTGGGCGCATACGAACGAATCACCGTCTCCGCGGCTTGCGATTGCCCTTCGATCTTGCTCAATCGCCCCGTCGCTTCATCCAGTTGCCGGCGCAGTTCGGCGACATCGCCGCCATCCGGCTGGGACATTTTCGTGCGCAGCGTTTCCGCCTGTTGCTCGAGAGTTTCTTTCTGCTGCAACACATCGGCGTTGGAAGGGTCTTTACGGAGCCGTTTCGCGGAGGCGAGGAGCTGCTCTTCCGTCTTGGCATTGCGTTCCAGTTGCGCGATCACCGTGTAGGCGCGGCGCGTCTCTTTGTCCACGCGGCGCGAGAAGAGAAGAAAAATAGCGGCAATCACGAGCGCCAGGCTGAACAGAGAAATGACGCCGATTTTCAGGATGCGCTCCAGGGAAAATGCGTCGGCCGTCATTTTTTCGGTGACGGCGAGCGCCTGGAACGCGGTCTGTGCCACTTCACGGCTCTCTTCCGCAACGCGCATCTTCGCCGCCAATTCGTCGGTGGCTCGCTTCTGACGCAACTGCGCTCGCACTCGCGCCAGGAGTTCCGCATCATCGAATGGAACCTCAACCGCGTCGTCCGCACCCAGGTCCAGGCCCCGCGCCACCGCCTCTTTTCCGCCCGGCGTCAGGAGCAAGATGCGCACTTGCGATGAGGGGCTGTGGCTGCGGATCTCGACAAGGGTATCACTCGACTCCGAATCACCCGGGTTGAGAGCGAGAAGGAGCAAGCTGGTGGAAGATTCCTGGAGCAAACGCAAAAGGTCTTCTTGCGTCTCCACAACACAAGTGCTGTAACCAGCCAAAGAAAGGAGGGAATGCAAAGACCCTCGCGCCGCCGGATCGGCCGCAAACAACAAAACGTTTTCGGTGGAGGCAGCCAGGGGTATGTCCTCGCCCGCCGGCTTTGCGAACAGAAACGGCCCGGCAGGGAACGTGCAGTTTACTCCAAAACGCCGCAGGATGTGCGAGGGTTGAAGCGTGTATTGGGTTCAGTTTCTGCAACTAGCACTGGCAGTCAAGCGGATAGCTTCCGAGTGGCCCGTCATCCACCCAGGATCCGAAACCAGCCAGTCCGGGTCGCGAGCGCTATGGCCTGGTAACAGAAGTTACCCGCAACTGGTCGGCTTGGTGCAAATTGCCAGGCGCCTAAGACCTGATTCCGATATATACTTCCCCACCCCTTCAGGACTGCCCGAGGAGTGCTGAGAGGCAATAGCTGCCTCGACTATGATAACGCTCAACGCGACACAAATCGGCGAACACACTCGCCGCATCGTCGGCTTGCGCCTGCTGCCCTTCCTGTTCATTCTGTACATCGTTAATTACGTAGACCGTACGAACTTGGCCTACGCGGCGATGGGCATGTCGCGCGACCTGGGGTTCAGCGACCATGTGTTTGGCCTGGGCGCGGGAATCTTCTTCATCAGCTACCTGGCATTACAGATTCCGGGCGCGCTGCTGGTAGAGCGCTGGAGCGCACGCCGCATGATATCGGCCACCATGATTGCCTGGGGC
>Ga0074044_10000577_pt1 | contig 35353 bp, 34 predicted proteins | sample BogForMeECP23OM1_FD_94443 | JGI IMG/M metagenome (GOLD analysis project Ga0074044, IMG submission 94443) | Bog forest soil microbial communities from Calvert Island, British Columbia, Canada - Bog Forest MetaG ECP23OM1 | ecosystem: Environmental > Terrestrial > Soil > Wetlands ...
CACCGCGTCCGCCGCAAACGCCAGCGGCTCAGTTCAAACGACCCTATCGAAACTGCCCCGACCACATGACCGCGCACCCCCACACTTCTTCTTTCGGGGCAGTCACGATAGGGCCCTAACGTTAATCAGGACCTATGCGACGATATTCGCGCCTGTACTCTGCGTTTTGCTGATCAAGAGTTGGTGCGGAGTCTGCGGTTCCCGGCATCTAATTTTTGAATAGGGGCGTTAATAGCGGATGCAAAGTAGCTTGGAGATGTTCACCGTGATTGAATCTTCCGATCTCCGAATCACCGATCCTGGTCCGACTGATATTCATCCGACTGATCTTCGGATGACGAAGATGCCTCTCAACAACGGAGCCGGCTACATGCCCGCGCTTGGTTTTGGCACTCTGATTCCCGACTCGGCTCTGACAAGAACTGCGACCAGGGCCGCGCTGGACGCCGGATTTCGACACTTCGATTGCGCGGAACGATATCGGAACGAGCGCGAGGTCGGCGAGGCGTTACAGGCAGGTCTTGCGGCTGACGGGATCGCGCGCGAAGACATTTTCGTTACCACGAAGTTGTGGAACTCCAATCATCGGCCCGAACGCGTGGAACCGGCTTTCGCGGCGAGCCTCGACAGACTCAGGATCAAGTATCTGGATCTTTACCTCATTCACACTCCGTATGCATTTCAGCCGGGCGATGAGCAGGACCCGCGGGATCAAAACGGCAATGTCATCTACGACAGCGGAGTGACTTTGCTCGACACCTGGAGAGCGATGGAAAGTCTGGTGGACCACGGCCGGTGCCGGGCCATCGGACTGTCGGACATCGGCTTGAATGAATTGTTGCCCATTTACGAGTCGGCAAGAATCAAGCCGGCCGTGGTCCAGGTCGAATCGCATCCGTATCTGCCGGAAACGGAGCTTCTGGAATTCTGCAAAGAAAAGGGCATTGTGTTTTTGGCTTTCGCGCCCTTGGGTCACGGAATGAGGCCGGGGCTGCTCGAAGATCCTGTGATTTCGGCAGTCGCTGCACGAGTCGGAAAAACGCCGGCACAGGTGCTGCTTGCCTGGGCGGTGCAGCGCGGCACGGCTTTGCTTACCACACCCAAAAGCGCGGCGCGCGCGCGAGAGAGTTTTGACATTTCTGCGCTTCCGGAAGATGCGCTCAATGAAATCAATCGCATTCCCACCCGGCAGAGGCTCAATCAGGTGGTGAAGACGGGCGTCCCGGGGTTCATTGCACAAGGAAGTTGAGTATGGGAACATCCGGTCCAGTTGTAGAATGGCCCCACTCAAGGCAACACCGGGCTTGAATGGGCCACCGTCATCCGTTATCCGGCATTCGTCATCCGTCACTCGTCCGCAAGGGAGCAGAGCATGGCCAATGAAGAGGAACAAATACGGGAAGCGCTGAATGCGCACTGGCACGCTTCGGCGGCCGGCGACGCCAAGGCGGAGCACGATATTTACGCTGACGACTCCATTTGTGACTATCCGCAGTCGGGCGAGCGAATCCTCGGGCGAAGCAATTTGCAGGCCTTGCGCAGTCATCATCCCGGCAAGCCGTCCGGTTTCAACGTCAGGCGAATGCTCGGGAACGGAAATCTCTGGATCACCGAATACACAATCACCTACCAGGGGCGGCCGGCATACACCGTGAGCATTATGGAGTTCCGCAACGGCAAGGTTGTGCACGAGACACAGTACTTCGCGGACCCGTTCGAGGCTCCGGCCTGGCGGAAGCAGTGGGTGCAGCAGGTCGGGTGACGCCGCGCTGAGGATTAAGGAGTAGATTTGTTGGGCATGAAACAAGCATTGTGTGCTGTCATTCTCTTCGTTGCGGTTCCTGCATTTGTGCATCCTCAAAACTCTGCCCCAGTAGTAACGCTGGAAGATTCTCTTGTCTGTGGCCATAAGAGCGTTGATAGGCAGTCCTGCATCACCCCTCCACAGCAGACTTACTCTCCGCAGCCCAAATACCCTGAGGCAGAGCGGCATGCACGTCGCGAAGGTGCGGTTAAGTTGAAGCTGGTTGTCCGGTCCGACGGCGTGCCAAGCGATGTCACAGTTTCACAGACGCTGGCACCCGATTTTGATAACGCAGCGCTGGACGCTGTAAGGCAATGGAGATTTTCTCCCGCGACGAAAGGCGGCACACCCATCCCGGTTCAAATCGCCGTAGAAGTAGATTTCTCTCTTCACCGTTGACCTGACGCGATGGTTGGCGAGAAATCGCCATCACACTCAGTAGCCGGTGAGCCACGAGACGACGGTGCGCTTCGGCGCGTGAGTTTATGGTTACGGCTTATTTCCAGCGATCACCAGGGTTCAGGACGTAGTGCGAGAACACGTAGCGCCACGGGATCAGGGGAATAAAAATGACAACCATCAGGCACGCTTTTATGTCTTCCGCGGCCGCCACATTGATCTGGTGGGCGGACCAGAGAGGCAGCGCAAACGCTGTCAGGTAAATTGCCTTCCAGATCAGCTCGAACAGCAATAAGGGCAACATCTGCACTGGATATCGAAATCCCAATACAGCCGCAGCACCGAGACCGGCGAGCAGGGCGAGTCGAGGTCCGTGGGCTGCCGCCAACTCGCTGGTGTGGTGGATGACCTCCGGCCAGACATAGACGCCGAGACCGACGGACAGCACAAGGTACGAGGCCCGCAATGTGTACAGGCGAAACAGCGAGACCTCGGATGTGGCGGCACGCGATCTTACGTCAGCGGATGGAACGGGTGATCCAACAACGGAGTTCATAGTGATGCACCTTCAGCGTTCCAGTGCTCTCGCAGAAATATAGTTCTCACGCGGACTCTGAAGCTCGCACAGCTCAACCGGTGTCCCGCAAATCCGCCCCGCGCCGTTCTCTGCCGCTCCACGTAACCACCGCCACGAGGGCCGCGACGAGCAACAGCGTCCAGGCCAGCACGGGAGCAAATAATCCACCATAGCGCCGCTCTGCCAACTTGGCCTGCAGCACTCCGTTGCGCGACGCCAGCAAATTTCCCAGCTGATAGGCAAATCCCGGAAACGTTCCTCGCACCGCCGGCGGCGAAAGTTCATTCAGATGCGCCGGGATCACGCCCCACGCCCCCTGCACCATGAATTGCATCAGAAACCCGCCCAGCGCCAGCATCGGCACGGTATGCGAATACGCCCACAGCGGAATAATCGGAATCGACAGCAGCGCCGCCATCACGATCGCCCGCCGCCGCCCGATTTTCTCCGACCAGGTTCCAAAAAGAATCCCTCCCAGCAGCGCGCCAATGTTCGCGACGATCGCAATCCATGACACGGTCGCCGGCGTGAACGCATGGTCCTTCTGCAGAAATGTCGGATACAGATCCTGCGTACCGTGGCTGAGTGAATTGAAAGAAAACATCAGCGCGACCAGAAAAACAAACGTCCCCAGATATTTCAGGATGTCGCTGCCCAGCCGAATCTCGGCCTTCCGCGATACCCGCCCTTGCGCCCACGCCGGCGACTCGTCGACTTTCGTGCGAATGTAGATCACCAGAAACGCCGGCAGCGCACCGATGACAAACATTCCGCGCCAGCCTACGAAGCGAAAGACCGTCCCGTAAACCAGAGCGGCCATCAGATATCCCACCGCGTAACCTTCCTGCAAAATCCCCGAGAAAAATCCGCGGCCCTCCGCCGGCAGCGTCTCGAAGGCCAGCGCCGCGCCCACGCCCCACTCCCCGCCCATGGCGATTCCGAACAGCGCCCGCGAAACCAGGAACCATTTCAGAGAAGGCGCAAACGCCGACGACAATTCAAAAACCGAATACGCGATGATGTCGAGCATCAACGTCGGCCGCCGTCCGTAACGATCGGCCATCAATCCAAAAAGAAACGCTCCCACCGGACGGAACGCGAGGGTAATAAAAAGCGCTTCCGCGACCGCCGAGACCTTGGTCTGAAACTGCGTCGCGATGGCGCTGACACAAAAAGTCAGAATAAAAAAATCAAACGCATCCAGCGACCACCCCAGAAAACACGCGACAAACGTATTCCGTTGCCTCCGAGTGAGCCGGCGAAAATGTCCGCTAAATTCCATTGTTAAATCAAAACCGGGCAGGGCACGACTTTAGTCTTGCCGCGATGCTTTCATTTTCGTGCGGCTTTAGCCGCGGGGAAGCTCTCCCACCCACTCCCTGAACCGCAATCCCCGAAATCGCCGCCGCTCCAATCTTGCGGATGCTAGCATAAGCATTCAATCAGCCAGCAACAATCTCCCCATGCCCGACCTCGACCCTCCGCAACGCCAGTCCCCCGACGCGCAAATGCTCACCCGATTCTGGTATCGCGCCCTTCCCTCCGACCGCGTTCGCAGCCACCAACTCCACAAAACGACTCTGCTGGAAATTCCGCTGGTCCTCGGCCGCGACCGGGCTGGCCAGCCCTTCGCCCTGCGCGATTCCTGCCCCCACCGCGGCATGCCGCTGAACTGCGGCAGATTCGACGGAGAAAATCTTGAGTGCGGATATCACGGCTGGCAGTTCGACGTCCACAACGGCCAGTGCCAGCTCATCCCCGCCCTCACCGCCGATCAGACTCTCAAAATCGACCGCATCTACGCCGGCAGTTATCCCTGCGAAGAGCAGGACGGATTTCTCTGGGTCTATATTCCCGATCCGCCCCCGCCCGGCGCCGGATTCGCCCCGCCCGCCGAGCCTCCTGACTCTGCTCCGCAAATCGAAAAGTTCGGAGCGACGTTCAGCGAAAAATATAAGCTTGCCTACCTGCAGGCCGAAATGCCGGTCAGCATCGACCACGGCATTATCGGCCTGATGGACCCCGCTCACGGACCTTTCGTTCATCAGGCCTGGTGGTGGCGCAGCCGCCACAGCATTCACGAAAAGAAAAAGAATTTCGAGCCCATCCCTAACGGATTTCGCATGAGCGCGCACACGCCCAGCTCAAACTCCGCGCCCTACAAGCTTCTGCGCCTCTACGCCGACGCCGACTCCATCACGACGACCATCGATTTCGTTCTTCCCAACCTGCGGAGCGAGACAATCCGCGCCGGCAAATACTGGTTCTCCAGCCTCACAACCGTTACGCCCATCACGCGCAACCAATGCCGTATCGACGTAGTCGCTGCCTGGAATCTGTTTCGCTGGATCCCCTTCGGCCCTGCGTTGCTGAAATTTGTCTTCGCAAAATTCGTCGAGCAGGACCGCCGCACCATGGAACTCCAGGCCGAAGGCTTGAAACACAATCCTCACCTCATGTTGATCGACGATGCCGATCGCCCCGCCAAATGGTACTTCCAGCTGAAAGCCGCGTACCTCGAAGCCAAACGCACCGGCACAGAACTGAAGCACCCCATGCCCGGCCCGGTCACGTTGAAGTGGCGTAGTTGAGGTGTCCTGCGGGCCTAAGCAGAGCGGGAGCCCGCAGGGCGGGACGGAGCGGCCCATTTCCAGCCGCGTAGCGGCATAAGAATAAAGCCCACGGGCAAGCCGTGGGGAGAAGCAGGAGATGGAACCAGCCCCAAAGGGACGAAAGAGTCGTTCTCACGCAAACACACTCCGCCCAGCCGCAAAACGCCGAAGCTAAGCCCTGGGCCGAGACGTGCTAGGGCACACACTCCGCCCGCAACGCAGAACTGTTCTTCAGCCAATGCAGGTATGTCTCCATGGCGTGCCAGCACACCAGGCTGTGTTTTGCGAAGGCATCGGAAGAAAATGGATAAGCCGTATCGACGTGATCATATTCCAGCAGCAGGGGAATATGAGGCGGGAGCTTCGGCACCACATCGAGAGTATTCACGATCCGCCACGAATCAATGGGCAGCTGATCGAATGCCCGGGCGAACTCCAGGTTGCCCACCCGCGGCGAGGCGAACGTGCAACAGATGTTGACGTCAAACTTGCGCTTCGAGTCGTTCTCCATCACAAACAGCGTGGCCAGCGCTGCGCCCAGGCTATGGCCAGTCACGACCATCGGCCGCGTTGGGCGCGCCTCGCCAACAGATCTCCTCACCCCGCGTGCCAATTCCCGGCTGACGGCAAGTTGATCGAGTTGCTCGGCGAACGATCCGGCGAAGGTCTCCGGTTCCGCTGGGGCCCCGGGCGCGGCCGCGGCACGATCTTCGGCCAGCCTGCGCTTCACCACCTTCAACGAGCTGTAGATTTTGTCGAAGCCGCTGGCAACGCGTCCGGTGGAAGGCACTTGGCGGAACGGCGTGGGAAGCGCGGCCGCGTCATCGATCCACTCGATGGCGCCTTCCGTCCCGCGAACCGCGAGTACACGTCGGTCCGGGTCATCGATCTTGCGACAAACGATGCCGTAGAATTCCGGTTCCTTATGGCTGAGGATGAAATCCGACATGTGGATCCACGCCCCGAGTTCATAGCCGGGAGGAATATTCGTGGGTTCGGGCCGGAGCGGGTCTCCGCCTTGCGGACTCCGGAACATGTCGTAGGCGGCCTGCACAAACTGGCCGTAGAAAAACGCCTCGTCGTTGTTGAGTATTCGGCCCATGAGATACCTCCTCAGACAAAACATTCAGGGCCCGTAAGAAAACGGCGAAGGCGCAGCGCTACTCCGCCACCAGCCACTCCATCGCTTCATCCCGCGTTTTGAACGCCGGAAACTCCCGCTGCGAAAAGGTCTTGATGTTTTCGTACAACACATGCGGCACGCTCTCCATCCCCACCCACGCCGACCGCTTCACATACGGCTTATCCAGCACGACCACTTCCTTGATCCGCGTCGCAACTTTCTTGTCCACTTCCGCGCCCGTAAAATCCGCCAGCGTCAGCATCGATCCCGGCGCATGCCGCGCAACAATCTCCTTCACCTGATCCATCAGCAAAAGGATCTCCTTCGCCGCGCAGTGGCTCAAATCAATCACAAAAATGGCATGCCCCTTGTGCTTGACGAACCGCAGCCGTTCTTCGGTCGCGTTTTCAGCGCTCATGCGAGCAATCCCTCCACCACGCCGTAAGCCCCGTCCAGCGCCGCATCCAGAGCGGTCGCGTCTTTTCCTCCAGCTTCCGCCAGGTCCGGACGCCCGCCGCCCTTGCCGCCAACTTTCTCCGCCACCGGAGCAATCACTTTCCCGGCCTGCACCCGCGAAGTCAAATCTTTCGTGACCCCGACAATCAGTGCGACGCTTCCATTCGACGCCGACCCCACCACCACCACTCCTGAACCAATCTTGTCGCGCAGCTGATCGACCAAAGTCCGCATCTGCGCCCGCTCCAGATTATCCACGCGATGCGCCAGCACCTTCACGCCCTTCACATCTTTGATCTTGTCGCCAATATTCGCCGTAGAAGACGAAGCCGACTTCATCCGCGCTTGATCCAGCTCCCGAGTCAGGCGCTTGATCTCGGAATCTTTCTTCTCCAGCTCGGCCCTCAGCGCCTCGGCAGGAGACGTCACCTCGGCGTGGGCAGGAGTGTCCTCCGCGGAGGGTGCCCCATTCTTGCGCGGTTTTTGCGCAAGAGTGGGAACCACGAATGACGACACAACGTTCTCGAGTTCATGATCCCGACGAAAATGCGCCAGCGACCCCTCGCCCGAAACCGCCTCCACGCGCCGCACTCCCGACGAAACACTTCCTTCTTTCAAAATCTTGATCAGCCCGATCTCCCCGGTCTGCGCCGTGTGCGTCCCGCCGCAAAGCTCGGTAGAAAAATCCCCGATCTTCACGATGCGAACCTTGTCTCCATACTTCTCGCCAAACAATGCCATCGCATGATACTGGTTGACCGCGACATCAATCGGTACATCCACCAGTGTTTCGACCTTGAAGTTGCCCAGCACTTCCTTATTGATGATGTCCTCAATATCCTGCAGCTCCTCATCTTCCACGCGCGCAAAATGCGAAAAATCAAAGCGCAGATGATCCGGCGCCACCAGCGACCCCGCCTGCTTCACATGCTTCCCCAAAACCTCGCGCAGCCCCGCATGCAGCAAATGCGTAGCCGTGTGGTTCCGCATGGTAGCCAGTCGCCGCTCGACGTCCACCGCGGCATCCACTTTGTCTCCGACCCTGAGGGTGCCCCACCCTTCCGCGTTTTTTGCGGAGGGTGAGGATTTTGACTCGACTGCAGCCGAGCCTCGGGACTTCGCCACCACCCGTTGCGCCCGCACTCCCTGAACCGGGTAATAACATCCCGTAACTTCGGCGACGACCATATTGTGATCGCCCGAATAAAACCATCCCCGGTCGCCCACCTGCCCGCCAGCTTCCGCATAAAACGGAGTGTGATCGAGAATGACCTCACCCTCCTCGCCCGCCCGAAGTTCCCGCGCGCCTTGACCGTTCTTGATGATGGCAAGAATCTCACACCCATCCGACCGGGTCTGCCGATACCCCTCAAACTCCGACTTCGGCAGCGACTGATAAGCCGGGTTCGCCGTTTGCTTCGCCGCACCTTTCCACGAAGCACGCGCACGAGTCTTCTGCTCCTCCATCGCGCGATCGAATCCATCCTGATCAAACTCAATCCCCTGATCGCGAGCCGCGTCCTGCATGAAATCAAGCGGCATCCCAAACGTGTCATATAACTTGAAAGTTTCAGCCCCGGCAAGGCGGACAGTCGACTCTTTTAGCAATTGCTCGAGCCGCCCCAGACCGACATCAAGCGTGTGCGCAAATCGAGTTTCTTCTAGGTGGACGCTCTTCGACACGCGCTCCGCCGTTTCATTTAGCTCGGGATACGCATCCCGCGTCAGATCGCGCACCGAGAACACCATCTCATGCAAAAACGGCTTCGTCTGTCCGAGCAATCGCCCGTGCGTAATGGCCCGCCGAATAATCTTTCGCAAGACGTACCCGCGCCCGTCGTTGGCGGGCACAACTCCGTCAGAAATCAAAAATGTCGCGGCACGCGAGTGATCCGCAATCACGCGCAGAGACGCCGCAGATTTCGTTTTCGACTCCTTATCCACTTCCTTCTTTAGCGATGCCCCCGTCAACTCTGCCGCCCGCTGAATCAGCGGCACAAACAAATCCGTCTCGTAATTCGAAATCACTCCCTGCAGCACCGCCGCTACCCGCTCCAGCCCCATCCCTGTGTCAATCGAAGGTTTCGGCAACGGTGTCAACTTGCCCGTCGCATCGCGGTCGAACTGCATGAATACCAGGTTCCAGATTTCGACAAAGCGCCCGCAATCGCACGTGAACGCGCAATCGGCGTGCCCCTGATCTGAAGCCGCCGGACCCATGTCGTAATGAATCTCGCTGCATGGACCACACGGGCCCGTATCGCCCATCTGCCAGAAATTATCTTTCGCGCCCAGTTCAAAGATGCGTTCTTTCGGCACGCCCTGCGCCGCCCACAAGTCGTACGCCTCCGCATCGCGCTGCAGCCCGCCTTCGCCGTTGAATACGGTGACATACAACTTGTCCTTCGAAATCCCGTACCACTCAGGCGAAGTGATCAGTTCCCACGCGTACGCAATCGCATCTTTCTTGAAATAATCCCCGAACGAAAAATTCCCCAGCATCTCAAAAAACGTGTGATGCCGGTTGGTGAAGCCGACATTCTCCAGGTCATTGTGCTTCCCGCCTGCGCGTACGCACTTCTGCGAAGTCGTGGCCTTGTTGTAATCGCGCTTCTCGAGGCCGAGAAACACATCTTTGAACTGGTTCATCCCCGCGTTGGTAAACAGCAGAGTAGGATCGTTCGCCGGCACCAGCGACGACGAATGCACCTCCTTGTGCCCCTTCTGCACAAAGAAGTCCAGAAACTTGCGGCGAATTTCAGAGCCAGTCAGCATGAATGGGTAATAGTAGAACGCGTACTTCTCAGTTTGGATAATTCTAAATGAACAACGCGCCTCGGCGTCGCGGAGGACTCCGGACGCCAAAGCGCTGTAGAGAAAAACCGAAGAGGGCACTCGGAAGGACAGAGAAAATCCCGCGTTGCTCCGTGTTCCCCGTGCCCTCTGTGGTGAATCCGCCGCCGAACTATTTCGGAGCGTCGGCCGGAGCGCTGGCCGGAGCGTCAGCCGGCTTCGTGCCGCTGCTCGGCTTCAGCTTGTGGCCCACGCTGGTCACGCCCTTCTTCACACCACTTCCGGTTTTTTCCGCGACTTTGCCGGTTTCTTTCCCCGTCTTGTCAGCCGCTTTTTCCGTATCTTTTGCCGCGACCTTGGTGCCCTTCGCAGTATCTTTCGCCGCGACCTTCGTACCCTTTTCCGTATCTTTGCCCACGGTCTTCGCGGCTTTCCCCGTATCCTTTCCCGCGGTTACTACGCCCTTTTTCGTGTCTTTCCCGGTAGTTTTCGCCGCGCCCTTCATGGCATCGCCGACGCCGGGTTTGTCCTGGGTTGCAGAACTCTGGCTCGCCGTGCTCTGATCCTGACTGAAAGCCAAAGCTGACGCGCACAGCAGCAGGGTCCCAAAGATTGCCGCCCACTTCATCTTCATAAATTCCTCCCTGGAGATTGTCGGATTCGTTTAGAAGTATGCAATACCCAAACGCAGCGAGGCAAACGCAGCGAGGCAAGCACGCTCCCTTACTGTCTTGTGATGCGGCAGCCCGGCGTGAGGATCACTTTCCGTTTCCATCGCCGTGGCGCGCCGGATACTCTCCCCGACCTCACGCCGTTTCGCTCTCCAGCGCGCTTAGCGTTTCGTCATCCAGATCCCACTTTTTCAGAATAATAAAAATCGTCTTCATCCCAAACCCCGCCCGCAGCAGCTGACGAAAAATTCGCGCCGCCTGCTTCTGATCCTTCGGTTTCACCAGCCGCTTCCTGCGCAAATATTCCCGCGCCTGCTTCTCCTCATTCACGCCGTCAAAAGCCGCATCCACCGCCTTCGCGATCACCTCGCCATGCACGCCCTTGGCCTTTAAATCGGTGACCACGCGCATCCGGCCGAAGCGCTGGTTATCCCGCCGCAGGGAAGAGTACGACGCCGCAAACTGTGAATCGTTCAGATATCCCTGATCCTTCAGCCGGCGGATCACCAGTTCCAGCAGGGTCTGCCCATATTCCGACTCGGCGTCTTCGATCCGCGCCCGCATCTTCCGCTTCAACTCGGCGACTGTATGCATGCGCCGCGCCAGCGCGCCCACGCCATACTCATACAACTCATCTTCGGAATAGCTTTTCTTCTTGGGACGCGAGAACGGCATATGCTAACGATAGCGCAAATCGGTGGGAGCTATCGGGACTCAAGCTCCGCTCAAGGCCCACTCCATCCCCACTCAAGCCAAAAACCGGCTTGAGTGGGCCACCGTCCGTGGTTATTCCCGGTTCTCGCCGGCATACTCTGCATGGCGCGCTGACGCCCGTTTTCCGATCTCCCGCGACAACTTCCGCGACCAGCGCAGCTCTGTGCGAATCTGCTCGATTGCGAGACTCAGCATCCACACCGCCTCGTGAAAGCGGTGCCCGACCTCCGCCCGCACTGAGCGCCGAGTCTCTTCCTCCCGCAGGAGTTCTTTCTCCAGAAAATTCTGCCGCCGCAGCAGTTGTTGCTCGAACACGCCCGGCCGCGCCTGCCATGAGAGCGCGAGCCATGTAAGAAACGGAGGCCGATCCCGTTGCGTGGCCCACTCTCCGCGCTCCAGCGCGTCGGCCAATGCCGTGCGCCCGCGCGCCGACGTCGTAAACACGGCGCGCTCGGGCCCAGCCGCGGCATCGTCGCTGCTGGCCGCGCGGATCAATCCCAACCCCGCCAACTTTTCCAGCGAGTAGTAAACCTGTGGCCGCGAAATGCCGGCCCAGTCGCGCACCTCCCGCCGCTCGAGTTCCAGATTCGCCTGGTAGCCGTGCATGGGGCGCTCCGCCAGCAGGCTGAGCAGGACCAGGTCGGGCGTGGTCAGCCCGCGTTTTTTAGCGCCCGGCATCGCGCGCCTTTCGCTGCCGGCTCCAGTACCACCACTGCGCCTGCTCGAGCGGCAGCCGTGGATTTCGCGCCTGCGCCACTGCCGCCATGAAGACGTCCAGGCAGCAGATGTCCTGCGCCTGTCCGGTGACAGCGCAGAGTTTCTCGTAAAGCTTTTCAGGATTGCGCCGCGCCAGCTGCGCCACGCTGTAAATCCCCAGCAGTTCAAAGTCGCGAACAATCACGGGACCAACCGAAACCAGGTCGTCGAGCTGTCGTGTGTGGGTTGGCATGAATCATCCTCCTTGACACGGTAAAGAGAGTTTAGTAGATTGAACTAGTCTAAATTAGACTACAGTTAAAAGCAAGGACAAACGCCATGCGCATCACAACTTTCGTTCTGACTTTCGCGTTACTGCTCGCCATTTCGCCCGCGGCAAAACCCAGGGCACAGGAGAAGACAAGGACAATGAATGTGAAGAGAATCACGCCGATTCTATTTGTTGAGGAAGTCGAACCCTGCGTGAAGTTCTGGGTCGACCGCTTCGGATTCCAGAAAACCGCCGAAGTTCCCGACGGCAACAAGCTCGCCTTCGCCATGCTGCAGAAGGGCAACGTCGAACTGATGTACCAGAGCTTCGCCAGCGCCGACAAAGACGTCACCACCATCTCGCAGCAGGTCCGCAAGGGCCCAACGTTTCTCTACGTGGAAGTAGATAACCTCGACGAGACGATCTCAGCTATCCGGGGCACCGAAGTCGTCATGCCGGTACGCAACACGTTCTACGGATCAAAGGAGATCGGCATCAAAGACCCGGCTGGGCATTACGTTACCTTCGCCCAGTTCGCAGCTCAGCAATAGAGGCTCTGCTGATTTTTCGGCAGCTCAGGGAGAAAAAAAAGGGCGCGCCCGAAAGCGCGCCCATCAGGAGACCAACACTCAAGAGAATCCCAAATCGAGGGGTCCGAAGCCGTCGCCCGTCGCCCGAAGCCCGGCCTTACCGCCCGCCAAATCCTGCCGACTGCATCGACTGGCGCGAAATATCCGCCGTCGAAGCGATACCCTGCATGCGCAACTTGAAGTCGTCGGCGTTGGAAGCGTTCTCCAGAGCGGTTTCGTAATTCACCAGTCCCGCCTGGAACAGATCCCACAACGACTGGTCGAAGGTCTGCATGCCGTACTGCGAAGTGCCCGCCGCAATCGCGTCGCGAATCGATCGCGTCTTTTCCGGCACCAGCACGCACTCGCGAATGTACGAGGTATTGATCATTACTTCCACCGCGGGCACGCGCCCGTCTCCATCGCATCGCCGCACCAGCCGTTGGCTGATGATCGCCCGCAGCACGGCCGCCAGCTGCATGCGAATCTGCTTCTGCTCCGGCGGAGGGAAAATTGAAATCACGCGGTTAATGGTTTCCACGGCGTCCAGCGTGTGCAGCGTCGAGAACACCATGTGGCCGGTTTCGGCCGCGTGCAGCGCCGTCGAAATCGTTTCCAGGTCGCGCATTTCGCCGACCAGAATCACATCCGGATCCTGACGCAACGAAGCCCGCAGCGCCGCGCCGAACGAAGGCGTATCCACGCCGATCTCGCGCTGGTTGACGTACCCTTTTTTGTCGCGATGCAAGAATTCGATCGGATCTTCAATGGTGACGATATGTTCTGCGCGCGATGAGTTCACCCGATCCACCATCGCCGCCAGCGTCGTCGACTTACCTGAGCCAGTCACGCCCGTCACCAGCACCAGACCGCGTGGCATGTCGCAAATCTGCTCCACCACCTTGGGCAGAAACAGTTCATCGAGCGCGCGAATCTTGGTTGGGATGACGCGCAGCACCAGTCCCACATTGCCGCGCTGCTGAAAAATATTCACACGGAAGCGTCCCAGTCCGGCGACGCCGTACGCCATATCGATTTCCGTGGTCTCTTTGAATTTTTGTTTTTGCCGTGCCGACATCATGCTGAACGCCATGTTCAGCATGTCTTCCGCGCTGATGCGAGGCTGGTCGGTGAGCGGCACCAGTTCGCCATCAACCCGCAGGTGCGGATAATTCCCCACCTTCAAATGCAAATCCGAAGCTCGCCGTTCTGTCGCGATCCGCAGCAGGTCATCGATATTCATTGCAGAGTTTTCACCCGGGGAGGTCTCAGTGCGCGAAGCCGTTCTCGCGAGACGCTCCTTAGCATGATCGCCCGAATCGTCACCTTCCCCAAGATGACCTAAGTAATAGCGTCCACCTGGAGCCGGGACACAGCCTTAAGTGCGGGTAAACCGGATCTCGGATCTCGGACCTTAAGACCTGAAGTCCTACGGATCATATGTCTGACTACCCAGCCCCGCCCGCCGCGCCGCGTCCTGCATGCCTTCTAGTTTTCTTTTCTGCTCATCGAGTTGCATCTGCAGTTGCGACACTCGGTCCAGTCTTAGAGCCTGGTCGCGGCTGTACGCTCCTTCAAACTGCGCTCCCGAATGAATCGAGGAATTGATCTGGTCGATCCGCGCCTGCAGATTGGCAATCCGGTTTTTCAGTTCCAGAATCTGACTCCGCCACCGCTCGGCCTGCTGTTGTCCCGGTTGCTGTCCATAACCGCGGTCAAAGCTGACTGGCCGCGGCGTCGCGCGCAAATCCGGACGCCCCTCCGGACCTTCTCCAAGGTCCTGATTCGTAATCACCTTGGCCGGCGCTGGAGCCGCAGCCGCGGAATTCTGTTTTTCCCGCATCTGGCGCGCAATCTCGCCCAGAGAGTTCCCAGTCGGAGTCTGCCCGCTCGAGGTTTGACCCGTCGCTGTCGGGCCACTCAAGGTTGGACTGGTTGACGTGGGAGCGGTTGACGCCGGACCAGTTGATGCGGGAACAGCCGGCGCTGAAGCGCCCGAAGTTTGCCCGCTCGAAGACTGCCCGCCAGGGGATTGCCCGTACGCCGCCAGGCTCGTCAACATCACGACCACACCAATCTTTGAAAAAGCGCTCAAGAAAGTTCGCTGCATAATCCTCTCCACGATGGCAACCAGAGTCGATGTGATTTCCGTGAGACCGTCGCGAAAGCCGTACCATTCAAGGCTTTCAGGGGAATCGTCCAAAAAGCTTATGCCGGGCCTTGCACCCCGAAAAGGGTACGGTGGTGCCATCCGCCGTGCGCAAAAGATCGTCGTCACGACGGTAACCTTCCTCGAAACCACTTTGCGCCGTGAATCGTGCTCTCGACGCCGCGGCGGGCGTTCGTGTCGCTCCAAACATGCCTTCGGCGTTCGCGCTGCTCTTCCACGCAGAGTCAGAATTCTCCGTTGCACGGCGACGTTATCCGACACGATGGAAGGATTGTCAGGGCAGGATTCCTGTGGTACGGTAGATGAAATTTCACGCCTTCGTTTACGACCCCCGGTGCCGGAGCGAGCTTTTCGCGCGAAAGCGTGCATGAGAGGTATCGCCACTTATGAAGGAAATCATGGATCCGGTTTCAGCGGCGGAGTCCGCGGAAAAGGAACATTTCGCCAATCGCAAGCTGATCCGGCCGACGCTGACGCGCGGGGAGAATCACGGCAATCACAATGCCGGGCCGATGCCGGTGCCGGACCGGCGCGAGCGTCCGGAGCGGCATGACCGGGGCGGAGATCGCATGATGGGCGGTGGCGGGAGCGGGGGGAAGAAGATGGCGCCGCCAGAACAGACGAACGCGGAAAATTTCTATTACCAGAAACAGATGCAGGGCAAGACGCCGATGGTGATCGTGCTGCGCGACGGCGAGCAGGTGCGCGGCGTCATCGAGTGGTATGACCGGAATTGCATCAAAGTGAACCGCGACGCGGGCGAGCCCAACCTGATGATCTACAAGCCCGCGATCAAGTACATGTATAAAGAAGGGGAAAACCTGCGCTAAGAGTTTTTCCCGGTTGAGGCGCGCGCCAGCGCGCCCGGCTGGCCCAGGTCCGGAGGAAAGAATGTCTCCCTGGAATTCCGTTTCCCGCAGAAAATTTCTTCGATCGAGTGCGCTGGCTTCGGCGGCGACTTTAATTTCCCGCCCCGGAAATGCATTGTCTTCGTCTTTATCTCTATCTTCGGGATGGCTCGCATCGGACTCTCCGCCATCGGGCACGCTGGAAGAATTCGGCTACGGAGATGTCTCGCTGGACAGCGCTCCGCATGAGGAACAACTGCGCGAGACCCACGCGGTGCTCATGGGACTGAACGAAGACAGCCTGCTCAAGCCGTTTCGCGAGATGATCGGGCAGCCGGCGCCCGGCGAGGCGTTGGGCGGATGGTACAACTACGAGCCGCATTACGACTGGCACTCGTTTGAGTCGGGCTTTGCTCCGACGGCGACGTTTGGGCAGTGGGTGTCGGCGATCGCGCGCGTGTATGCGATCACGGGATCGCAGGCGGCGCGGGAGAAAGTCTTGCGGCTGAACCGGCTTTATGCGCAGGTCATAGCGGGCGACTTCTACGAGAACAATCGTTTTCCCGCGTACTGTTACGACAAGCTGGTGTGCGGGCTCATCGACTCGCATAAGTACGTGGGCGATCCTGACGCGTTTGCGATCCTGGATAAAACCACCGATGTTGCGATGCAACACTTGCCGAAGCATGCCGTCGAGCACGGCACGAGCTGGCGGCCGGGGACGGATGTGTCGTGGACGTGGGACGAGTCGTACACGATGCCGGAGAATCTGTTTCTGGCGTACCAGCGCGGCGCGGGCGAGCGTTACCGGGCATTGGGCATTCAGTATCTCGACGACGATTATTTCGGTCCGCTTTCGGAAGGCCGGAGCAATCTTGAAGGACGACATGCCTACAGCCACGTGAATGCGCTGAGTTCGGCCATGCAGGCTTACCTGACGCTGGGAAGCGAAAAGCATTTGCGGGCGGCGAAGAACAGTTTTGACATGGTGTTGGCGCAGAGTTTCGCAACCGGAGGATGGGGCGCGGATGAAACTTTGCGGGCGCCCGGCAGCGCCGCTATGTACGACAGCCTGACGAGCACGCACAGCAGTTTTGAGACGCCGTGCGGCTCCTACGCGCACTTTAAAATCACGCGCTACCTGATGCGAGTGACGGGCGATCCGCGCTACGGCGACAGCATGGAGCGGATGATGTACAACACGATTCTGGGAGCGAAGCCGCTGGAGGCCGATGGCCACACGTTTTATTACTCGGATTACAACTTCAAAGGGCAGAAAGTATATTCGTCGCACCGCTTTCCGTGCTGCTCGGGGACGATGCCGCAGGTCGCGGCCGATTATCGGATCAATACTTATTTTCGCGATGCGCGTGGCGTGTATGTGAATCTCTACATTCCTTCGACCGTGCGCTGGACGCACGAAAGTGCGCAGGTTGCGCTGACGCAGAAGAGCGAGTATCCCTTCGATTCGCAGCTCCAGTTTGAGGTGAAGACTTCAAAGCCGGCGGAGTTTGCGGTGAATCTGCGGATTCCGGCGTGGGCTCAGGGCGCTTCGGTTGCGGTGAATGGCAAGCGCGAGACCGCGCAGGCGGGGAGTTTCGCGCGCTTGCAACGCAAGTGGAAAGACGGAGACCGCATCGAGGTCGAGCTGCCGATGGCGACGCGGCTGGAAGCGATTGATGCGCAGCATCCGGAGACGGTGGCGCTGATGGCAGGTCCGCTGGTGTTGTTCGCGATTACGGATTCGCAGCCGGCGATTACGCGGGCGCAGTTGCTGGCCGCGAAGAAGACCGGGGCGCAGAGTTGGCAGGTGGAGACGGCGAGCGGGACCGTGAAGATGTTGCCGTTTGCGGCGATTGGGGATGAGGGGTATACCACGTATGTCCGCGTGAGTTGAGGGAATCCGCAGTTTCGAACCCCGCGATTACGGATCAGGAATTACGAATTCCAATTACGAACCTCAACGAATCTCAAGCTCTCTGCTGCTTGACCGTCGCTCTTTCGTCCCTTCGGGACTTACTCCTAGGTTTCTCCATTAACCCACGGCTTGCGCCGTGGGCTTTATTCTTGCGCCGCCTTGCGGCTTGGCCTCAATAACGCATAGGCCAGCGTTAGGGCTGCGAGACAGGCTAGGGCGCTCCAGAGATTTACTCGCGGGGAGAGCCAGGTTTGCACGGTTGCGATTGTGACCATGGTGAAGCCGAGGATTGATCCCCAGGTTCCTAGCGGGGAGCGCAGGGGCAGGGCTGCGAGTTCTTGCGGCGAATGGCGGCGGCGAAAGCTCACGTGGGCCGCTAGCGAGACCAGCCAGGAAAGAATCATTCCGGTGAAGGCTGCGCCCACGATGTAGCGAAAAGCGTTTTGGGGGAACCAGAGAACCAGCGCGAGCGCGAAGAGAATTCCGAAGGATGTGACCAGGACGGCGTATTGCGGCGAACCTTCGCGGTTGACGCGGCCAAGGCGCGCGGGGGCCCATCCTGTGCGGGCTAGAGAGAAGATCATGCGCGAGCCGGCGTAGAGCGAGGCGTTGGCTCCGGAGAGCGCGGCGGTGAGCACGACGAAATTCATTACGCTCGAGGCGTGAGGAATTTTCAGGGTGCGGAACATGGTGACGAAAGGGCTCTCGGTGACGCCGGCGTGGTTCCAGGGCATGACGCCGAGCAGGACGACGATGGCTCCGAGGTAAACGAAAGTGAGCGTGAGAAAAGTCAGCCAGACGGCGCGCGGAGTTTCTTTGGCGGAGCGCGATTCGCCGGTGGTGATGGCGACCATCTCGACTCCTCCGAAGCTATAGATGGCGAAGGTCATCGCGACCAGCGGCGACCACAGTCCTTTGGGAAAAAATCCTCCGTGAGCGTTGTATTGCGGCGTCGCCCGACCGCCGAGGAGTAACGCTGCGCCGATCACGATGAAGGCGATGATGGTCGCGAGCTTGACCATCGACAGCCATAATTCGACGCGGCCGTAGGAAGCTACGCTGCGGAGATTGATGACGAGTAACGCCACGGCGAAGAGGACGATCCAGATGGGAGCGCGGACGGTGGGGAACCAGTACGACATGTAGGTTGCGGCGGCGACCATTTCGGCGCCGATGTTGAGTGCGATGCCGACCCAGTAACCGGCGCGGGCGAGAAATCCGGCGTATTGATTGAGATAGAGATCGCCGTAGACGCCGAACGATCCGGCGGCGGGATGAGCGCAGGCCAGTTCGCCGAGAGCCATGGCGACCGTCCAGCCGATGAAGGCGGCGGCGAGGAAGCTGAGAATGGCGGCGGGGCCGGCGACTTCGAGGGCCGCGCCCGAGCCGAGCAGCAGGCCGGTGCCGATCGATCCGCCTACGGCGACCATGGCCATTTGTCCGGCGGTGAGGCGGTGTTGCAGGCCGTCTTCCTGGATCGGAATATCGACTCGTGGCGGGGCGGGCACCGGAGGCATGGAGCACCATATCAAATAGTGCGGGATCGCCCAAACGCGGGATTTTTGTGGACTGCTGCAGTTGCTGACCAGCGATTCAAGGCTTGTGTACTTGACCGTGCAAGTCTAAAAGCATTTAACCGCGAAGTGCGCGAAGAACGGCCGCGAAGGGCGCGAAGAAAAGAATTCAGACAACGCCGCTGCCGTGCACTGCCCCCGCCGGAACCTGCGGCGTTGGCGCCGCGGGATAGAGCACGGCGGCCAGCCGGGGATATCTCCCGGCAAAGAAATACATGGAATATGCGGGAAAGAAGACGATGGCGGGGACCGAGATCAGGGAGACTATATAGAGAAAGATTCCCAGCACGATGGTGCCGACCACGACTGCCAACGTGATCGTCTCCGCGTTCCAGGTTAGTCCAGCGGATTTGCCGGTGATGATGGCGAGGATACTCAGCGCCGCGGTGGGAACGACCAGGAATAAGCCTACGACGAGCGTGGCGATTCCAATCAGGATGGCCACGACGATGGCCAGCACGATTTTCATTACAATGTAAGCAACGTAGGATCCGGGCTCGGCCTGCATCATCTGCCAGAGCCGGCGCCAGGCTTCTGTGGCGTCAATGTTCTCCAGAGCCATCTGGGGAACGACAAAATCTTTCATCAGCGTGAGGACGACCGCGGTAACGACGGCGAGAGCGAGCAACAGCAGGACGGGCACGATTCCGCTTAGAACCAGCTGGGGTACGTGGTCGCCCGGTTGCTTGAGCCAGCCTTTGGCGACGGCGACGGCCAGCGGGATCCCAAACGTGACGGCGATGAACGCAGCGGCAAGAACGACGTAAAGCAATTTCCACACGAAGTATCGCCAGCCGGGGCTGAGGCGGCGGCTCCAACTCCAGCGGATGTGACACTCGCGGGCGATGATGCTGTCGAAAAGAACGAAGCGCATCACGCTGCTGACATACATCAGGATGATTCCGACGGCGAGTGAGGCGACGATGGCGGCGGTGAGAAAAGCGGCCAGCAGAGCGGGATCGATGCCCAGCTCAGCCAGAGAATGCGGGAGGCCGGTTTCGGGCACGGTGCCGGGGAAAGGGAAGTGGAAGTTGGAGCGGTTGCATCCGTTGGAGCCGAGTTCTCCCGCGAGCAGACCGACGAAGGCTAGCTTGGTCCATTGACCGATGCGGAAGCGCTTGAACAGTTGTTGCTTCGTGTGTTCCAGGGCGGGAGTGATGGAGTCGACGGCGGTAATCGGCAACCTGCACCTCGGGCTGCGAATGCTTTCAGCAGCAAGGTACTAAGAATTGCGGCGGGGAGCAAATCAAATCGGAGAATCCTGGCGCGCGAAAAAGCAGGTTCCTCACCCGCGCTTTGCGCAGGTTCGGAATGACAGATCTAGAGTAGGGCGATTCGTGTGCGGGCCGCAGGTGGTGACCTTCGTAATCGCGGGCGGGCTTCGCGCATTGCTGGGTGGCTCAGGCGGCTCCTAGAATCGGAGCAGGGTTTCGTGCGCTTCATTTCCGCATGCCTGAGATCACAAAAAGACTCGACCGGGCCGAACTGGCCAAACGCGTGGAGCGCGCCGAAAAGCTCCTGCAAAAGGGCAAGACCAACGAGGCGTTGGAGGAGTATCTGCTTGTTCTGCGGGACGATCCGGACAACGACGTAGTGCGGCAACTGGCCGCCGACCTGTGCCTTTCGGTGAGCCGGAACGCGGATGCCGTCGCCCTGCTGGGCGAGCTGTTTGAGCGGCAGGTGGGCACCGGAGACGCGACCCGCGCCAGTCTTACCTACAAGAAACTGGCACGTCATGGCAGTCCTACCTGGCAGCAGAAGTTCCGCTTTGGGCAACTTCTGGAAGGCTCAAACAAAAAGCTGGCCGTGGGCACCTATGAAACGGCGCTGGCCGATCTGGCCAAGCTGGGTAAGCGAGAGGAATCAGCCGAGATTCTGGAGCGCGTAGTCGCGATCGAGCCGACGCAGGCGAACCTGCTGCGCGTGGCCGAACTGGCCTCAGAGCTGGGAAATCGTCAGGCGGCCGCGTTGGCCTTTCAGCGTGTGGCGCAGGTGGCGGCGGCCGAAGGCAGCGACGCGGCGCAGTGGTATGAGCGCGCGTATCAGGAAGATGCTTCGGATCCGAGCATCGCGCTGGCTTACGGGAAAAGTCTGCTGGCTCAAGGACAAGCCGGAGCGGCAATTTTTATTCTCGAGCCGCAGCTGAACTCCGGGCAGGCGCTGCCGGAGATGCGCGATGCCTATGCGACGGCCCTGGTGGCGGCGGGACGCTATGCCGAGGCCGAGCCGCTGGTGTGGCAGTTGTTTGAGCAGAATCCGGCGCGGGTGCAGCAGGTGATCGCGCTGATCGGGCAGTTGCTCGATGCGGAGCAGGACGAGGCCTCGGTGGCGCTGGCCCGCAAACTGGAGCAATTCCAGCGCCGGCGCGGCGAGCGGCGGCAGTTCATCGCCATCATGCAGGACATTACGGCGCAGCATCGGGTGTCATCGCAGATGCTGGAGTTTCTGAGCGAACTCTATAACGCGTCAAATCGTGAGAATGATTATTGCCAGACGCTGCTGAAGTTGTTCGATATCTACTGCGGCACGGGAGAGTTTGCCAAGGCAGCCGACTGTCTGGACCGCGCGGCGGAGGTCGATCCGTATGAGCCGGGGCACTTGCGGCGGCTCGATCTGCTGAAGGGCAAAGTTGACGGCGGGCGGTTCAAGGTAATTTCGTCGCGCTTCAATTCGGTGAGCAAGCCGACGGAAGAGCCGGCGCACGTGACCGAGCCGACGCTGGGCGCGTCGACGCTGCAGGACCTGATGCTGCAGGCGGAAATTCTGGTGCAGTACGGAATGCGGAACAAGGCGGTCGAGCGGCTGCAGAGAATTCAGGAATTGTTTCCGCGCGAAGAAGAGCGCAACGAAGATCTGCAGCGGCTGTATATGGCCGCCGGGGTGACGCCGCGATATGCGGGATCGGCACCGCTGCCTCCGGTTGCGCCCGTTTCCGCACCGATCACCGCTGCGCCCGTGCCTGCGGCGCCCGTGCACGATGCAGCGGCGGATGTTCGCAGTTTTACTCGCGTCGCGGAGATTACGCGCAAACTGTATCACCAGAGCACGGCGCCGGCCGTGTTGAGCACCGCGGTGAAAGAAATTGGCGCGCACTGGGACGCGACGCGCTGCGTGCTGGCGATGGGCAAGCCCGGGTTGTCGACGGTTACGGTCGACGAATTTTGCGCGGAGGGGATCAAGAAGGGCAGCGCGACGGCACTTACCGAATTGGTCGCGTGCCTGCACCAGGCGGTCGATGGACATGATCCGCTGGCCATCAATGATGCGGCCGGCGCGCCCGCGCTGCAGGCCGCGAAGAAATCAGTCGCCGAACTGGGAGCGGCGACGATTTTGGCGATTCCACTCAGCGATGGCGAAGAAAAAGTCGGCATGCTGGTGCTGATGCACGCTAGGCCGCGCACCTGGCAGCAGGGCGACATGCTCGTGCTCAAAACTCTAACCGAGCAGATGGTGATTGCGCTGAACAATGCAGGGCTGCGGCGGCTGGTGAAAAATCTTTCGGTGACGGACGAGAAATCCGGGCTGCTGAAGCGGGCTTCGTACATCGATCTGCTGCTGGCGGAAAGCAAGCGCGCCATTCAGAATGCTTCGGCCATTTCGGTTTTGCTAGTGCAGTTCGGCAAGAGCGCTTCGATGATCCGCGAGTATGGCGAAAATGAAGTGCAGGGCATGATGGAGCGGGTGGGGCAACTGTTCGCGGCGAATATCCGCACCAACGATCTGGCTTTTCGCTACGACACGACTACGATCGCGGTGCTGCTGGGAGAAACCGCCGAGAAAGAAGCGATGCTGGCGGTGGAAAAGCTGCGCAAGATCATTGCTCCGGTGCGGTTGCCCGCGAAAGAAGGCGGGAAAGAACAGCCGGCACAGTTTTCCGCAGGATTGGCGGAGGCGGTGATTCGCGCGGAGTATGATCCCGCGGATGTGGTCACGGAAGTGATCAACCGCGCCGAGCATGCGCTGGCGCAGGCTATGGCGCAGGGGCCCGGGAAGATTGTCGCGCTGGGGCAGGCTATGGCCGCGGGGGCCGTGGCGTAGGCACAATCCCCTCAGGGGCTAAAGCCCGCAGTGAAAAAAGCCATTTATCGCAGCGGTGAACCGCTGCGCCACCCAAAATCAAGCCCGTTACGTTTTTTTGGTTCTTCCTCTAATCCGGAATGCGGATGCTTCCATCTTCTGCTATCGGGAAGCCGGGATTCCAAGCGACCTCCCATAGAAAACCGTCGGGGTCGGAGAAGTATCCCGAGTAGCCGCCCCAGAAAGCTTCCTGCGCGGGCTTAGCGATGGTCGCGCCTGCGGCGGCGGCTTCTTTGAGCACGGTGTCGACTTCGGCGCGAGTGCGCGCATTGTAGGCGAGCGCGATTGCGTTGAAGCCGTAACCTTCGGGAGAAATGCATACATCGTTGGCGAGATCGTGGCGTGGGTAGAGGGCGAGGGCCATGCCTCCGGCCTGAAAGAACACGACGCCTTCCGCTTTGGTAAACGACCGGCGCCATCCCAGGCGCTCGTAGAATTCGCGGCTGCGGGCTAGGTCCTCTACGCCTAGGGTGATGAGGCTTACGCGTTGTTCCATAATGTGTTCTTCCTCGATCGACGGGATTGCGCCGATAACATCCACAGCGCAGCACTCGGTGGTCAAATCTGCTTAGGCGCTGCTACACTAACGAGTTTAACTAATTCATTTTGATCCGTTCTGAGCGCGTGATCCTTCAGGAAAATTAATGTTGAAACCGGGTGATATTGCCATTGTTAGCGGGGCGCGGACGCCCTTTGGCCGCTATTGCGGCAAACTCAAAGACTTCACAGCGCAGGAGTTGGGCGCGGTTGCGGCACGCGGGGCGATGGAGCGGGCGGGGATCGATGCCAAGGAATTCGATCACGTCGTTATTGGAAATGCCCAGCAGACTTCGGGCGATGCGCTCTACGGGGCGCGGCACGTGGGATTGCGGGCGGGGCTGCCGATTGAGACTCCGGCGCTGACCGTGAACCGGCTGTGCGGTTCGGGGATGCAGGCGATTGTCTCGGCGTCGCAGATGATCCAGACCGACGAGGCGAAGATTGTGCTGGCCGGCGGGATGGAAGCGATGTCGCAGGCGCCGTTTGTGATTCGCGGGCGCGACGGATTTACTTTGGCGCCGGGCGGCAAGCTGGAAGATTCGCTCATGGTGGCGCTGCTTGATACGTATTGCGGGTCTTATATGGCGAACACCGCAGAGCTTTACGGATCGGAGCAGGGCATCACGCGCGAATGCAGGATGAGTTTGCGCTGCGCTCGCAGCAGAAGGCTGATGCCGCATATAAAGAAGGACGCATTCAGGAAGAACTCGTGCCAGTGGCTTTGCGGAATTCCAAGGGCGAGGCTTCGGGAGAGATGTTGACCGAAGATGATCACCGGCGTCCGCAGACTACCATGGAGGGGCTCGGGAAGCTGCGTCCGGCTTTCGGCAAGAATGGAACAGTCACGGCGGGGAATGCGAGCGGGATTGTCGATGGCGCGGCGGCGGTCGTTGTGATGTCGCTGGAGGAAGCGCGCAAGCGCAGCATCGAGCCGCTGGGGCGGATTTGCAGTTGGGGAATTGCCGGCGTGGAGCCGAAGCTGATGGGGCGCGGTCCGGTTCCGGCGACGAAAATTGCGCTGCAGAAGGCTGGGCTATCGCTCGACTACATCGATCTGATTGAAGTAAATGAGGCGTTCGCGGCGCAGTATCTCGCGGTCGAGAAAGAGTTGGGACTGGATCGCGAGAAGGTGAACGTGAATGGCGGAGCGATTGCGCTGGGGCATCCGCTGGGCGCGACCGGGACGCGGCTGGTGATTACGCTGCTGTATGAGTTGCGGCGGCGGAGAAAGAAATATGGGCTGGCGACGGCTTGCATCGGCGGCGGGCAGGGGATTGCGATGGTGGTGGAGAGTATGAACTAGTTCTTTGCCACGGATTTGCACGGATTCTCACGGATGAAAAAACTTCGAAAGCTGTTAATTTCTGCGAGGAGGCTGCCAATGAGGGTCGCGGGATTTTTTGCGGCATTCGCGTTGCTGATCGGTCCGGCGGCAATCGCACAGATGAGGGGGCGAGATGGCCAGGATTGTGACGTGCTCAAAAAGCAGGCGGTCCAGCTGAGCTCGAAGGAAGCACTGGATATCGCGCTGCACAAAGGTATCCCGACCCCTGACAAGGCCTATCCCGAGTCGAAGATAAGTTGGACTGTCCTCGTGACCCAGGATGGCCTCATTGATTGTGTGCTCGACAATTCGCCTGCCGAGTCATGGGGCCGCCTTCACTTGATGCTCACTTCAGCGAAAGCGCTCGAGGCTTGGCGGTTTAAGCCCTACGTCTCCGATGGGAAGAAGCGCCCGTTTATTACAAAGCTGACGTTTTTCGACGACGGAAAGGAAGTTACCCTCGAGTAAATCGAAAAGGAATTCAATGGAAATCAAAAGAGTTGGTGTTCTCGGTTGTGGGCTGATGGGGTCGGGCATAGCGCAGGTTTGCCCCACTGCCTTTCCAAAGCGTAGTCAAACGGCTCGCTGACTCTATAAGACAAGAACTTCGTCACCTCGGGCCTGAAGGGCGCGGTCGAAGGTGACGAACTTCAGGCCTGAGGCGGCTGCGAAGGCGAGAAGGTAGGCGTCGGCCCAAAGCTTGGGGGAGCGGCTGGAAGACTTCGAACGCGAACGAAATTCCTTTTCGAGATGGTCGGGCTCGGGCAAGAAGGCGATGCGTGGGTCGGCCCAGACACGGTCCCATAAGGCCCAGGCTTCGGCCATCGTCCTGGTTTCTTTTGCCATGACCGATTCGGTGGTGAGCAAGCGGAGGACGGTGAGCTGAGTGAAGCGGCAGAAGAAGAATTGTTCCTCTGCGGCTGCTTCGAACCAGGAGCGCGCCCTTTCGGAATGAACGTGCCGGCTCCAAATCAGGGCCAACCACACGTTCGAATCAAGGAAATTCAATGTGTTCATGTATTTGTTCGTTGGTGAGGTCGACCTTGGGGCCGCGGGAGACGATCAGGGGGAATTGCACTCGTTGGGGGCGCGGTCGGCGCTCCTGAAGAAGGACGCTCTGAACGCCTGCGAGAACCAGTTCACGCACCGAGCGCCCGTTTGCGGCCGCCTGCGCTTTGAGCCTGCGGTAGAGCGGCGAAGGAATATCGACCGTGGTGCGAATGGAATCCTGTTTCATGAGGGCATTATCCCATGAGTGCCATAAATATGGAAGCATCCTCGGCTGACTTGGCAAACCGTAAATGCGATGGGCCAGTATGATCTTCTTTTGCACGCACGAAACTTGTAGCACCGTTGGACGCGGGTAGTCCGATCAAAACTGAAGCGAGAAGGATAATGGACATTAAAAAGGTTGGCGTTCTCGGTTGTGGCTTGATGGGGTCGGGCATTGCGCAGGTTTGCGCTACGGCTGGATTTGACGTCACGGTGCTTGAGGTTGAGCAGAAGTTTCTCGACAAGGGGTTTGCCGGGATTGAGAAATCTTTGGCGAAGTTTGCGGAGCGGCCGGTTGAGAAGGGCGGGATCACGGCGGCGCAGAAGGATGCGATCCGGGCGCGGCTTCGTGGGACGACTTCCAAATCGGATCTCGCCGATTGCGACATTGTGATTGAGGCCATCATCGAGAATGTGGACGAGAAGAAGAAGATGTATGCGTCGATTGACTCCATTGTGAAGAAAGACGCGATTTTTGCTTCCAATACTTCTTCGATTTCGGTGACGGAGCTGTTGACTTCGGTGAAGCGACCGGAGCGGTTTGTTGGGCTGCACTTTTTTAATCCGGTGCCGCTGATGAAGCTGGTGGAAGTGGTGCGGACGATTGCTACTGCCGACGACGTTTACGAGACGGCTTACGAGTTTGGAAAAAAGCTGGGCAAGGTTCCGGTTAGGACTTCGGACAAGACGGGATTCATCGTGAACCGGCTGCTGGTGCCGTATCTGCTCGATGCGATTCGCGCGTATGAAGAGGGCGTCGGGTCGATTGAGGATATCGATAACGCGATGAAACTGGGGTGCGGGCATCCGATGGGGCCGTTTACTTTGTTGGACTTTGTTGGATTGGACACAACTTATTACATTACGCATGTGATGTATGACGAGTTCAAGGAACGGCGGTTTGCGTCGCCGCCGTTGCTGAAACGGCTGGTGATGGCGGGGTGGTACGGGCGGAAGTCGGGACGGGGGTTTTATGATTATGCGGACCCGGAAAAGCCACAGGCACAGAAACTGTAAGCGGCGGGCTCCAGGACATCTTCGTAGTTTCAATTGGCTAGGTAGGATCCTGATGTTTGGAAAATGCCGTCTGTGTCTTGAACCAAGTGAACTCCAGTTCAGTCATCTTCTTCCGAAGGCTCTTTATAGATTGGTAGGAAGCGCCACGGACCAAGCCCATCCTGACACAGTGCAGATAACTCTCAACAGCCGCAAGAAGTCCTCAGAACAGGCGCGTCGTCACATTCTTTGTGCTCGCTGTGAGCAGCAACTGAATGTGAGAGGTGAAGCCTGGGTGCTGCGCAATTGTTATCGGGGAAAAGGCAGATTCCGTTTGCGGACCGAATTGCGTACGAGACAGTCTCTGGGGGCCGATCCGGGGATTGAAGCTTATTCGGCGTCTGAAAGCGAGGCTAACTGCCTTGCGTATTTCTGTCTGAGCGTGATCTGGCGCGCGTCACTCTGCGATTGGCCGCATCGGGGACGAACATACCGCTCCATTGATCTGGGGCCATACCAAGAAGAAATCAGAAGGTTCCTGAATGACGAGGGCGAGCCACCTGAGCGCATTGCGCTCGCGGTAATCCTGTCCCAGCTCGGCATTCCGGTGCTGGCATTTAGTTTCCCGATATCCTACCGAGTGGAAGCCTGCCGATGTCACAGGTTTCACATACCCGGTATGAGTTTTATAGTTGAAGTGGGGAAAGGAGTTAGATTTCCTCAGTACGGCCTGTGCATTTTACGATCGCAATTCCGTCCGATCTTTGTCAGCACAGTTGGAGACGAGCGCGCACAGGACGAGATCCTTAGGTTGATGGGCAAGGTCGCACCGGCTTGGGCCAAATACCCTTTGATCGAAGGAGTCGAAAGGTTCAAATCTTGACCCAGGTATTGTTGAGAGAAGGACGCGATCCTCTATGAACTTCGAAAACATACTTCTCGAAAAGAAAAACTCGATTGCTTACGTCACCGTCAACCGGCCGAAGGTGCTGAATGCGCTTAACATGGCGACTATGGAGGAGCTGCGGGCGGCGTTTCATAACATCAAGAACGACAAAGACATTCGTGTCGTGATTTTTACCGGCGCGGGTGAGAAGGCGTTCATCGCCGGCGCCGACATTGGTGAACTGGCCAAGCAGGATGCCGTTAACGGCAAGGAGTACACGCACCGTGGGCAGAACGTGCTCAATCTGATTGAGAATCTCGGCAAGCCGGTGATTGCGTGCATCAATGGATTTGCGCTCGGCGGCGGATGCGAGATTGCTTTGGCTTGCACCATGCGCCTCGCCAGCGACAACGCGAAGCTGGGGCAGCCGGAGGTGAAGCTGGGGATTATTCCTGGCTACGGCGGGTCGCAGCGGCTGCCGCGGCTGGTTGGCAAAGGGATCGCGATGCAGCTGATTCTTGCGGGCGAGATGATCACGGCGCAGGAAGCGCATCGCATCGGGCTGGTGAATGAAGTGACGGCGCCGGCGGAGCTGATTCCACGGGCGGAGGCGATTGCGGCGAAGATTATTCCGAACGCCCCACTGGCCGTGCAGTACGCGATGGAGGCTGTCAACAAAGGCTTGGAGATGACTTTGGCCGAAGGGCTTTATCTGGAGGCGGTGTTGTTCGGGATGTCTTGCGCTACCGAAGACAAGAAGGAAGGGACTGCGGCGTTTCTGGAGAAGCGGGCGGCTGCGTTCAAAGGCAAGTAACTTCTTTCGCCACGGATTTGCGCGGATTCACGCGGGTAAGGCGAAACTCAACACAGAGACACAGAGGCACAGAGAGAAGCTCATGAAGTGGGCAGCCATAACGGTGCAGGCCCGAAGTGAGGAGGACTTCGAACTCCTGTCGAGAATGCTCGAAGCGCTGGGCTTCGGATCGAGGGAAGTGGAGGAGTATCGAGACTTTCGCCTGAAGCCTTTCTCCCCTACGGCGTCAGTCCTGGAGGTGGTACAGCGTAAGAAGCCGCGGGTTTATCCCGATCTGGATCTCACCATCTCCGATCCTGATTCTGCGGTGACCATCCTGAAGAAGATGGGTCTGGAGATCTTGGGCGATCACTCTGGGCCAGAACCCAAGAACACCGCGCGAACCTTCCACGTAAAACTGCCGGGCGGAACTGTCGTCAACTTCAACGGAATTCGCATTGGGGGTAGAGAGCCGGCACATTTCGCAATCGAGGGCGATCTCAATGCCAGCGGCAGGGCGTTCGGGGTAGTTGTGGCACGCTTTAATTCGTTCATAACGGAACGCTTGCTGGCAGGGACCGTGGATGGACTGCTGCGATGCGGCGCGAAATCGAATGGTGGAATCACGACCGTTCGGGTGCCGGGGGCGTTTGAGATTCCCTTGGCGGCGCGGACTCTGGCCCTTACTCAGAAATATGACGCGATTATCTGCATCGGATGCCTGCTGCGCGGGGATACGGCGCATTATGATGTGATCGTGAACGAATGCGCGCGCGGGATAGGGCAGTCGGCGCAGGAGACCGGCGTCCCGCATGCGTTTGGCGTGCTGACTTGCGACACGCTTGAGCAGGCGATTGATCGCGCCGGGCTGAAGATGGGGAACAAGGGGTTCGAGGCGGCGCTGGCTGCGGTGGAGATGGCGTGTTTGAAGGCAGCTGTCAACTCTCAGCCGTCAGCTCTCAGTGAAAAGCAGGTTCCTCACCCGCGCTCTGCGCGGGTTCGGAATGACAAGGCTTCGAAAAATCCGAAGAAGCCAAAGCGAAGATAGACTATTCCTCAAGTTAAGTTCACCTTGAAGTAAACTGGCACAGCCGGATAACGGGGTGAGCGTCACACGCGGGCTTTGCCCGCGGGACGGACCCTTCGGCTTCGCTCAGGGCAAGCTGCGTCCGTCCTTACATAAGCTATGGGCACTCGGAGACAATCTCGCGAACTGGTTCTGCAGATGTTGTTTCAGTCTGACATGGGCAAGCAGGATGCCGACCAGGTGCGGCGCACCTTCTGGTCTGAACATGAGGCGACCGGCCCCGAAGTACGCGGCTTTGCTGACGATCTGTTCCGGGTCGCGACCGATCGCAGCGGGGAGATTGACGGGCTGATCGAGCGCCATGCCGAACACTGGCGCATGGAGCGCATGGCCGCGGTTGACCGCAATCTGCTGCGGGCGGCAGTGGCGGAACTGCTGGCTTATCCCGATACGCCGCGGGCGGTGGTGATCAACGAAGCGCTGGAGATTGCGCGGAAGTTTTCTTCTCCGGAGTCGGTACACTTCGTCAACGGCGTGCTCGACAGCGTGGGCAAAGAGCTGGGGCAGGCTACCTGACCCGTTTTGGCGGGAACGCCAGTTCCCGGTCCTCTAGTCCTTGCTGCTGAATTTTCTCTCCTGCGGTCACCCAGCGTCGTCAATTCCGACGTCGCGCCGAACCTATGGTCTGACGGCAACGGTGTCGAAGGTGCACGCACCGGAGGCGGGCGTGGAGGTGCAGAAGGGATTCAGGAAATCCGGCAGATTGGGGAAGGTGAGTTGAAGCAGGTCACTGCCGCCGATGGAAGTGCTGACCTGGTGCAACAAGCCATCGCTGCCGGCAACGATGATGGTGCCGGTATCGGCGCTGATGCCTCCGTCAAACGGCACCGCGTTGCCGATCAGCGGAATGCCGCTGACTGAGTTGCTGGCGAGGTTGTAAACCAGGATGCTGCTGCGGTCGGCGGCCAGCACGTAGAACAGGCTGCCCTGGGCGGAGGGAAAGAAGTTGAGAGGGGTCACGTTGCCCTGCTGCAGATTGAGACTACTCACCGTGTGACTGACCCACTGGGGACAAGACGAAGCGGTTGACGGCTGAGTCAGCGTGGGCACCGGGACGCTGGTGATGGTGGCGGTGATGTAGTCGATGCTGCCGCCGCTCTCGAGCGCGACGAAGTGCTGGCCATCGGGCAGCGGGCGAAAGGCAATGGGAGCCGCGGTGAGCGGAATGACCTGCGGAGTGAAGCTCGGCATGCCATTGGTAGAAATCTGATCGTCGCAGGTGTCGTAGACGGTGATGGCGGGTCCGCCAACGCCGACGTTGAAGGGCTCGACCACATAAGCGAAGGCCACGTTGTTGGAGAAGGCGATCGAGTTCACGGTCGTCTGCGGGGGCAGGGGAATAACCTGCAAGGCCTGCTGCGTCGAGTAGACGTAGAGATTGGGATTGGAGTTGCTGTCGTACCCGAAGATGAACGCCTTCAGTCCGTCGGGCGAAAAGGCGGCCGCTGATGCTCCGAAGATATTCAAAGGGACGAGCGTGGTCGAGTTGGGGTTGGTGGTATTGACGATGTACACCTGGTTGGGGAGGTGGATGGTGTCGGAGAACAGTGCCGTGTTCCCGTCCTGCGATATGGCGAGGATTTTTCCCGTCACCGTTCCCAGAAAGGTGAAAGCGGAGTTAGTTGTACCCAGATTCCCGGGATTCATTACCACCGCGCCAAAATCGCTCCCGACGTAAGCGCGGTCTCCGGCCAGAGTGAAGAGAAGGGAATTCGGATTCGTGGGCATGAAATTGGGCCCGCCGACAGATCCTTTGGCCAGGCCGACGTTGTAGATCGAGGTGCCGCAAGAGACCGGCGGTGTGGCGGCGCATCCGAGGCTGGTGGCGACCACGGCAGGAGTAGCGAGAGTGCCCTGGACCTGGCCTGAAATAGCGGCCGTCGTACGGCAGGAGCCAGAGGTTGGGCACAGCGGAGAGGCGTAGACCGGCATCGGGAGGAAAAGCTGACAGCTGCTGACCTGAAAGAACTGGGCGCAGGCGGGCGAGGAAAGCACGGGAGGGGAGTAGGGATATCCGAAATTGCAGACGGGCGGGGAACAGGAGGCGGTGAAAGAAGCAGCTCCCGCCAAAGGGGTCGAGAGGGAGCAGGTTTCGCTACATCCGGAGGTCGGGTTGACCACGGCTGGATTCGATGAGCTCCAGACCAGGGGGATCTTGGTCAGCACGGGTAATCCGACGGTGTTGGGCAGGGAACTGTTTCCCATGACATCGGTTACGGTGGCGACGGCGGATATGGCAGTGCCTTTGGGGATGGAGAATGTGGTCTGCTGGGATCCGGCGCGGTTCAACTCCAGGTTGATGCTCTGGATGGGGCAGGTCTCGAAGAAGTCCAGAATCGGCGACGTTCCCTGAGCATTCGAGTACTGGGGCTGTTGAAACGAAGTGCTGGTAACGCCGCTGGCGCTCGCGTAGATCTGTGTAATTCCCGGAAATGTGGCGACCGCTGACGCCTGATTGGTGGCGAAGTTGTAGGTAAGATTGACGATGGGGACCATGTGAACCACCGCCGTATTGTTGGCCGACCAGGTAAAAGGTCCAACCGAGGACGTGATGTCAGTGCCCTGACTGAAGGCGTGAGCTTCCACGGTCATCGACTGGGTGGGCTCGAGGCAGGGTTCCTGGATGGGGACGTTGTTCAGAAGGATTCCGGTGACGGTGATGTTGTCAATGGGGGGATGAACGAATACGTAAGTGGGCACACTGGTTGCGCCGAGACCGGTGGCGGTGATGGTGACCACGCCGCTGCCGGCGGGAGTGCAGACTGTGTAACCCTGGTTCCAGACTCCGGCGCAGGCTACGCCGTTGGGGGCGATGTTCATGATCGTTGTGTCGCTGGAGGCGAAGATGAACGTCGTGTTTACGGTCGAGCCCGAGGAGTTCTGGGCGAGCGCCGTAAAAGTAATGGTATTGCCCTGTTGAACCGAGGTGCTGCCGGTTGGAGAGAGCGTGACCCGCGCCGGGATGGTGGAGATTCCGCCGGATTTATGTCCGCCGCAACTACTGATAGAACCTGCAAGAATGACGGCAACCACGCACTGCCAAGCACGCGAACGCAACCGACCCATGCACTCCTCTTTTAGCCTGGTCCGTACGCGCTGCCCGGAGGAGCGCGTCGAGCCGTCCTATGAAGTGGAAAACCTGTAGTGTAGAGGCTGACGACCGAATCAGCAAGCGCCGCGAACCGATCGCAGCGGCTCAGTTTGAATTTCTCGGCGTGCTCTGCGGCTTTTCCTCCGCGCACTCTGCGGTCAAATGCTGGTGCTCTTGCGGGCAAATCAAGAGACTTTAACCGCTGAGAACGCCGAGGAAAAGCCTCGGAGTTCGCCGGGAAATTCAAACTGCACCACTACCGAACTGACCCGCGTTGCAGCCGCTCCGAAAGCTTCGAAAGGTGGGATGCAAAAACATGAGTTGACGATGTTTCGCGGCACTTGCTATAGTAGTTTGGTTCCGCGAGTACATCCAGGCTTGCTGTGCGCTGCGAAGTTTTCCGCGGCTGTGTGTGGCGGAGTTGCAGCGAAGCTTTTGAAAGGCGTTTCCGGATTGCACTATCGAGACGGAAACTTTCCTCGCTGAAACGTTCCTGCGGCGCCTTCCGCCCTTTTGTGGGAGGACATGCAGGGCAAGGCTGACGAAACGGAGCGCCCCCGGAAATTGGCCGGGTGCCACCGTCGGCAGCGAAAGTCTGAAAAGGAATCCAGAATCTCTCCGGCGTTAGCTTGGACTGACGAAGTTGCACGGTGAGAAGTAATGGTTGGCCCTGCGCCGATCATGCCTGCGGATGGACGTTGAGTCGTGCGTCAAGAAATCCGCCGAGTTTAGGATTTGTGTTGCGCCGGGGTTGAGCATTCACGGATTCCGGTGCGATGTTCCGGCGCGATAAGGAGCGTCAAGAGTGCCTACGTTTAATCAGTTGGTGCGAGACGGCCGGAAGCGGCCTCGTTATAAGACGGCCAGCCCTGCGTTGCAGGGATGTCCGCAGAAGCGCGGAGTCTGCACCCGCGTCTATACGCAGACACCGAAGAAGCCGAACTCGGCGTTGCGTAAGGTCGCGCGCGTTCGCCTGACCAATGGCATTGAAGTGACGACGTATATCCCCGGCGTCGGGCACAACCTGCAGGAGCACTCGATTGTGCTGATCCGCGGGGGCCGTGTGAAAGATCTGCCAGGCGTTCGTTACCACGTGATTCGCGGAACGCTGGACGCGGTCGGCGTCGCGGGCCGCATGCAGGGACGCTCGAAGTATGGAGCGAAGCGGCCCAAAAAAGGCTAGGAATCAGGGACCAGGAGTTAGTGATCGGTGGCCAGTACGCTCAAGCTAGAAGCTATGAGCTAGGAGCTAGAAGCTGAATGCCTCGTAAAGGACATATCGCAAAGCGGACCGTCCCGGCCGATGCCGTTTATCAGTCGGACTTGGTGACGAAGTTCATCAACTCGATGATGTGGCAGGGCAAGCGCTCGACCGCCGAGGGCATCTTCTATGAGGCGCTCAAGCGGGTCGAGTCCAAGGGCGGCGACGAAGCCCTGAAGCTGTTCAAGAAGGCCGTCGAGAACGCCAAGCCGCTGCTTGAGGTGAAAACGCGTCGCGTCGGTGGCGCGAACTATCAGGTGCCGGTCGAAGTGAACGCCGACCGCCGGACCTCGCTTGCGATCCGCTGGCTGATCAGCTATGCGCGCGGACGCGGCGAAAAGGGAATGGTCGACAAGCTGACCAATGAATTGCTCGACGCCGCGACCGGCAAGGGCGCAGCGATCAAGAAAAAAGAAGATGTGCACCGGATGGCGGAAGCCAATAAGGCGTTCGCGCATTACCGGTGGTAGAAGTGCAGCATTTGGCTCTTGGCCGTTAGCTTTTAGCTTTGCGGTTGAGATGCGAACAGATTTGGCTAAAGGCCAAGAGCCAATGGCCAAGAGCGAACTTAGAGAGCCCCAGAAAGAGTTTAGACAGCCGTGCCCAGAACAGTCCCATTAGAGCGCTGCAGGAACATCGGCATCATGGCCCACATCGATGCCGGTAAGACCACTACGACGGAGCGCATCCTGTTTTATACGGGAAAGACGCACCGCATCGGAGAGGTGCACGAGGGCACTGCAACCATGGACTGGATGGAGCAGGAGCAGGAGCGCGGCATTACGATCACGTCCGCGGCAACGACCTGCACCTGGCGCGACATTCGCATCA
>Ga0074044_10000578_pt1 | contig 35342 bp, 31 predicted proteins | sample BogForMeECP23OM1_FD_94443 | JGI IMG/M metagenome (GOLD analysis project Ga0074044, IMG submission 94443) | Bog forest soil microbial communities from Calvert Island, British Columbia, Canada - Bog Forest MetaG ECP23OM1 | ecosystem: Environmental > Terrestrial > Soil > Wetlands ...
AAAGGGCAGGAGTCCGATCTCTGGCATCCCACCTCCTGCTCCAGTAGAAAACATCATTGCACTTCGCCTGTCTTCCTCGAAAACCAACTCCCGTGCCGAGCATGTAAACAGAGCCACTTAAAGCCCTTTAGAATCAACAGTTACAAAAAAGCCGGGGGGAGGGGGTCTTATTGTTAACCAGAAATCCGATGAAGGATTTCTGTCCCGAGCGACCATCGGGAGCGAGGGACCTCTCCTCAAATCCAACGACCGATTTCTGTCTTGATCGACCAACGGGAGCGAAGGACCTCTCTAGACCCCCGATGATCGAAGATTCCGATCTTGTCGGAGAGGCTTTCTGTCCCGAGTACGTTTCTCACATCCCGAATGCTTCTACGGGACGACGGACGGAACCGGGATGGGCTCCTTCAGGTGGCTGTCGCCAAAGGAGTCGAAAAGTCTGTTGCGAAAGGGCGGCCGATTTCCGGAGTGCTCGACACCGCGGTTTCTTGGACGATCATGGGCCCGGCCAGAAAAGCGCTGCGCCCGGCCTTGATCGCGCTGGCGAAAGCGCCCGCCATCCGAACCGGATCATCCGCGCGCGAAACAGCCGTATTCAAGAGCACGCCGTCGAATCCCCATTCCATAACCTGGCACGCGTGGGAGGGGAGTCCGATTCCCGCGTCAATAATCAGCGGAATATTGGGCACGCGTTCCCGCAGTTCGCGCAGGGCACGAGGGTTGCGTGGCCCTTGGCCGGTTCCGATGGGAGCGGCCCATGGCATGAGAACCTGACAGCCAACGTCCATCAGCCGCCTGCAAAGGATCCAGTCTTCGGTGCAATACGGCAAGACCTGGAAGCCAAGCCTTACGAGTTGGTTGGCAGCCTCAACCAGGCCGAAAGGATCCGGCTGCAAGCTGACTTCGTCTCCAATGACCTCGAGCTTTATGAGATCGGTTTGAAACAGCTCGCGTGCCATGCATGCAGTTTTTATCGCTTCGTGGGGACTGAGACAGCCTGCAGTGTTCGGAAGAATGGTTCTTTTGGTCTCTCGAAGCAAATTCCAAAAAGATTGGCCGGAATCCGCCGATCCGGCGACTTGGCGCCGCAGCGAGACCGTGAGCATCGCGGGATCAGCAGCGCGGATGGCGTCATCCAACAAGGAGGGTGATTCATAGCGGGCAGTCCCGAGCAGTAGACGGCTGGAAAATCTGCGCCCATAGATAACAAGCTGGTCATCGATCTGTCGTTCTTTCATATCAACCTCCTGCTGTGGGATGAACGATATCGATTCTGTCGCCCGGAGAAATGCGGCATGCCGCGTAGTCGCCGCGCGAAACGAATTCTTCATTGTGCGCTACCGCAAACGGAGTTTTTGGTGAGAGCGAAATAAGCAAGGCGGTGAGAGTTCGAGGTTCGGGAAGAGGGCGCGTTACGCCGTTCACAATGACAAACATGTTTGGCTCTCATTCGAAGTTTGGATCTCGGCGGAAGTTTCGGCATAGTTCTGCCATAGTGAAGGCCAGCATCCGGACGGTTGGCCTTCTATTGACAAGAAACCCAAGACTTCTTCAACGATAGTCGGCGTTAGCAGGAAGCCATGACGGTAAAGCCCGTTGATGTACAGTGCCTTTCGTTTGCGGTCGAAACGAAGCGCGGGCAGATTGTCCGGCAGAGCCGGACGCACTTGCGTGTTGAATTCGAGCACACGTGCTTCGGCTAGAGCCGGAATCAGCGAGTAAGCGGAACTGAGAAGCTCAAGGACTCCCCGGACGGAAACCGGCGAGCGGTCCTCGCTTTCAATGCAGGTTGCACCCACAACCAGTCTTCCTTCCGGGCGGGGAACGACGTAGACGGGATGGCGCGGATGCAAGAGCCGCAGCATGTGATGCAGTTCGATGTCAGGGGCATGAAGACGAACAATCTCTCCGCGAACGCCACGGAGCTTCGTCCAATCGCTCTTTGCTCCCATGCCACGGCAGTCAACGACCAGTCCAGCATCCGGCAATGCCCCGTCTTCGACGAAAGTCTCCCAGTGACATTCGACCTCAGCTTCCACGAGGGCGATGGACACCGCTTTAAGGAAGGCGCGATTATCGACCTGCGCTTCGTTGGAAATGTACAGAGCTTCGGGAAAGCGCGTGGCGAGTGCAGGTTCCATTTCTCTGATTCGCGCACTGCCAATCCGTTTGATGGACATCTGGGACTGCGACGAGGGAAACCTTCTCTGAGCACGGACGGCTTCTCGAGCATCCTCGGAATGCCAAAGCAGGAGCGTCCCATTGTCTCGGAAAAAGACGGGGGCAGGCAGTTCAGCCAGCCATCGAGGCCAGAGTGAAAGACTGTGTGTACCTATGGAGGCGATTTCGGCACCGGCGTCAATTGCTTCCGTTGTTGGAGCGATCATCCCTGCAGCGACCCACGCGGCGGAGTTTTCTCCTGGATAGCTACCGGCGTCGTAGAGGACAACGCGCGCACCCGCTCGTGCCGCGCGCCACGCCAAACAGCGGCCAAGCAGTCCACCGCCTACGATCGCGAGATCAGGCCGGGTCACAGATAGATCTCTCCTCCGCGCTCGACAAACTCACGCGCTTTTTCGGCCATGCCAACCTGTGGTTCCTGTTGAAAGGTTTCGCGGATTTCCTGGGTGATTTTCATGGAGCAAAACTTTGGTCCACACATGGAACAGAAATGCGCGGTTTTGGCGCCATCATGGGGCAAAGTTTCATCGTGAAACTCGCGAGCGCGGTCAGGGTCAAGGCTCAGGTTGAACTGATCTTCCCAACGGAACTCGAAACGTGCTTTGGAGAGAGCATTGTCGCGAAGTTGCGCGCCCGGCCAGCCCTTGGCCAGGTCCGCCGCGTGTGCAGCGATCTTGTAGCTGATGATGCCCATACGCACATCTTCTTTGTTGGGTAGACCAAGGTGTTCCTTGGGCGTAACGTAGCAGAGCATTGCGGTCCCGTACCACCCGATCTGCGCCGCTCCGATCGCACTCGTAATGTGATCGTAGCCGGGAGCAATGTCGGTCACGAGCGGACCCAACGTGTAAAAGGGAGCCTCGAAACAATGCCGCAATTCTTCGTTCATATTCTCCCGGATACGTTGCATCGGGACATGTCCGGGACCTTCAATCATTACTTGGACGTCATGCTTCCAAGCGCGTTCGGTCAACTCTCCGAGAGTCCGTAGTTCAGCAAACTGCGCTTCGTCATTAGCGTCATAAATCGAGCCGGGGCGAAGACCGTCGCCCAAACTAAACGATACGTCGTAGGTCTTCATGATTTCGCAGATTTCATCGAAATTCGTGTAGAGGAAGTTCTCCTGATGATGCGCGAGGCACCACTTCGCCATGATGGAACCGCCGCGCGACACGATGCCCGTCAGGCGGTTCGCTGTGAGAGGAATCCACGGAAGCCGAACACCGGCATGCAGCGTGAAATAGTCGACGCCCTGCTCAGCTTGCTCGATGAGCGTATCTCGCATCAATTCCCAGGTGAGTTCTTCGGCGCAACCTTCTACTTTTTCCAGCGCTTGATAAATAGGCACGGTTCCAATGGGCACGGGAGAGTTGCGAAGAATCCATTCCCGGATTTCGTGAATGTTCTTGCCGGTGGAAAGATCCATTATCGTATCGGCGCCCCAATATGTAGCCCAGATCATCTTTTCGACTTCTTCAGTGGGTGAAGAGGTGACTGCGGAGTTGCCGATGTTGCCGTTGATTTTCACTTTGAAGTTGCGCCCGATAATCATCGGTTCTACTTCCGAATGATTAATATTGGCTGGAATGATCCCGCGGCCGGCGGCCACTTCCGCCCGAACGAACTCGGCTGTGATCTGTTTCGGGAGGTGTGCTCCAAGAGACAGTCCCGGATGTTGACGCAGGATCGATGCGTAAGCGGGATCTTGCGATAAGCGCTCCAGCAGCATCGACTCACGCAAAGCCACGAACTCCATCTCGGCTGTGATAATTCCTTTGCGTGCGTAGTGCAATTGCGTAACGTTTCTTCCTTTGTTCGCGCGGCGGTACATGAAAGGAGAAGGAAAGCGCAAATGGTAAGTGAGTAGATCTCTTTCCCGGCAACGGGCGTATTCGGAACTGGAACTGCTAAGGATCTGCGTATCATTGCGCTGCTTGATCCAGTCAGTACGGAGGCGAGGCAGTCCATGACCTAAGTCAATCTCGACATTGGCATCCGTATAGGCACCCGAGGTGTCATACACGGGCAGAGGAGGATTCTCTTCGGTGCCACGACTGTGATTCGTAGCTGAAAGAGAGATCTCGCGATAGGGTACGCGCACCCCCGCAGGGCCACCATCAAGGTAACGTTTTTCCGATGATGGATAGGATGACGGTGTGCGAATTGTGGAAAAAGCCGATGACGTTTTCAGCATTTGATCCTCTCTCCGGCGCAGCAGACAACACTTCCGACCGCGCGATCCTTCCTCACCATGTCAAACTTAATCGAACAAAAAACACATCCGCACCGCGTTCATTCTTCACGACAGCAGCAGTTAGCGGGTTCCAGATATGCTGATAGCTTGGAATCACTCTAATTGCTGGAGTAACCGCGAAATCGTAAAAGACTTCGAGCCCGTCCTCGTCCTGGGGGGTGGCTGTGGTTCCGGTGAGCCGCGCGATATCGTCCTTTAGGGGCCGACTAATTCCATTGTGAGAGATTCCCAATCCAATACTATCGTTGGGCCTACCATCAGAGAGTCCATTGGCAATCAACGCTACGCTCGCATCGCGTGTGATAGGGTTGGTTTCCTCGGGAGCATATCCAACGCGTCCGAACACGCCAATTCCTCTGAGCGGCTGACCGCTGCCGAGTTTCTCGGCAATCCCCCCGGGCCGATCTTTCACAAAGAGATACTGCGCAAAGTTTCCGATGGTGACCCAACTGGTGCTCCTGTAATTGATCGTCAAACCCTGCGCTGAAGAAGTCCCCAACAGAACACCCACAGCCTGCGGAACTCCGGAAGGCGCCAACTGCCCAAATGGTGAGGTCAAGTCGATCTTCGGCTTGTTCGTCCAGTTATACTGCGCCCAGGCTTGGCCGGGGAGGCCGCCGATTTTGTATGAAAAGATCGTGATGCCGCAAATGTTGACCCGATCGAAAGCCTTCGTGGCTAGATTATTTGCCTCGCTATTGGGATCGTACACGCCGGCGGAAACGGTTACATGCTGTGAAGGCGTCCAGACGCCAATCGCTGCAAGCGAGGTCGTGTTATAAAAATTTAGCGCCATTGGATTCTTGTTGAAGTTTAAGTTCGTAAAGTAATATTTGTAGCTGTTGCCAAAAAGGGTTTGGTCGGCGTGCGTAAGCACATTGGCCTTGCCTAGGATGACGGCGAATTTCGGGGTCAATGACTGAAGGAGGAAATATTCGGTGGGAAGGACATCGTGAACGAAGAAGGGACCCGGAAAAGCCAGCCCGGTGTACTGAGGCGCGGTCGAACCCGCGGTAAACGTATTTTGTGGCGAAGAGCTTCCATTTCTAGCTTCCAAGGTGACGTGCAATATCCCGCCCGGCCAGAGCCCGGCGCGTCCGGTGTCCACATTTATCGAAAGCTGGCTGTTTTGTATGAAGGCGCTGCCGGTTTTGAGACCACCGGACGCAACGTCTTGGTAGGCACTTGTAGAGTAGAGATCGAAAAACAATCCATGACGAGCTAGATCTGTTCGAAGGCCGGCCCAATCACCGCTTAATTGAGTGCGATCACGAAAATCTCCCGCGTCGGTTCCTGGCATCCCGAACACCGGTCCATTGTTGAGGTATGGCAGGAAGAAGGGTGCCAAATTAGCTAGGGAAGCCCTTTCTGTTGGAACTGGGCCCCAAGGGTCAGGTGGAATCGCGGTGGAAGAATTACCCTTTTCTTCGGTCGGATCTTTGGGATCGGATCTGCTGGTTGGATTCGTGCTTTGGTTTACATGCACATCCCCCTCCGCCGCCTTCTCGGACGTAGCAGAAGTCGAGTCAGATGGTGACTGCGCACGACTGGTTGTCGGGTCAGCAAGGGTTCCGGCCAATGCGACGCAGAGCACGATCGTCCAGGCGAGCTTGCGAGACATAGGGCCACCGACCTTATTTGAGATAACAATTAATTGGAAAAATGAGACGCGCTTTACAATGCTTCGCACGATTGTCAATGTCTTATCCTTGTTCGAATTCACGGGGCCGGTAGCCGACTCCTGCGCGGCCCAGCGACGCGGGAATTGTCGGTCGGCTACAGGTCCGACAAGCAATACGTCGACTTTTAAACCAAGGCCGATTGCTTTACCTTTTCTTAGGGAAAAGAAACTGCATTTGGAATCTTGCGGACCAGTGCGTCGTGCCGTCGGGTCGTTCTACGTTTCGAAACAATTGCGCATAGACATTGACAGGTAGCTTTCCGAAATGGACGATCTTCCCGACTCCGCCCCCTACTGGCACTACCCAACGTTCGTCGGAGCTTCTTTCCCAATTGGCGGTGATGACGGGCGAGGACGTCAGATACCACTTGTGCGGCAGGTTGTAATTCACGAAGGGCTGCAGCAACATCTGATTTACGTCGGGTCGAGCCGATGGCCCTCCTACGGACCACAAGTTTTGTGCCAAGGAGCCGAATAGCCAATGCCCCTGAATTCTCAGCACGACGACGGTTGGCCCGATGCTGAGCTTTTTTGTGCCGAGAATATCTTGTGTCGCTGTAGGAAAAGAAATAACCGGTCCTGCGCCCCAAATAACCGGACCGGCTTTTGTGGGCGATAGAAAAAGCGATTCTTGCACGTCCCCCAACCCTGACGTTCCGTTCACGCCTGGAGCTAAGTCGGGGACCTGGATTACGGGAATAATTGTGCGCGTAATGAGGGTCCAATTATTCGACAAACGGATGGGAATAACCGGCTTGATCTCCAGGACGTAGCTGTCGTCCTTACTAATCCCGGTTTGAGGATTGAAGTCGTTTTCAAACGGCACTGAGATTAGGTTGGCGATCGGATTCTGTGCTTGCTTCGCTATTTCTGCGGACTCTTGTGTCTGGGCGGCTAGGCCACGACCAGACACAGCGATCGACGTTATCAAAACCATAGCGTAGATTGCGCGGAAGGGAATAAGGCGGACGAAAGTCCCTCCCGACCTCATTCCCGCGCTACCGTTATGAGTTCTTTCGGTCCCTTGGCCAGAAAGCTTCCACAATCCTTTATTTGAGCTAGCGCAGTGAAGATGCTCCATTGTTCCTCCTGTTTTCCTTGTCCGGCTCATCAGTGGCCGCATCGGCGAAGAGCATTCCCGCCGAGAACTGATTCTTGCCGTCTCTTGCGCACACTCGCACGTTGCCGTTGTGAGCGGAATGTGAGCAGCGGTTAGCTCACCGTTATAAGGTTAGTTAGGAACCTTTGGCGTCGTTCGAGACAGACTGTGATTATTTGAGATAAAGGTGTATGTGTCTTTTTGCAAGAGGTGGTGCCGGGCGGAATTGGAAAAAACACTCAAGCCGTGGGTCACCTACCCGTCAATTTCCTTGTCGAGCTTGCGTTCTCGTAATTTCAAATCGCCGAGTTCGTTAGATCAATGTTTCGTTAGACCGCTGCGGCGCGCTAGCAAAGAAATATTCAGTCCCAATCGAGTACATCGTTGTAGAAGCAATTGGCTATCAAGAAAAAGAACCCCACCGCCGGGTGGTAGGGTTCTTTCCACGACTTTCTAGTGTTTGGATGCGGGCGGCACAAGAGACTTCAGTTCTCGCTTGATTGGGATCGCAATGACCGTCGGTCCCTCTGTCGACAAGGCTTTCCTAAAAGCAGTCTGTATTTCTTCCTTGGTAGATGCGCTGGCTGTCGAGCAACCGTATCCTTTAGCGAGCGAAATGATATCCAGAAACGGTAGGTCGAGGGCTGGCACGTTGGGTGTCTTCTCCAGTTCAGCAAACTCTTTCAGAATGGCGTACTCGCCATTGCACGGAATGATGTAGATAACCTTTAGCTTATGTTGGGCTGCCGATGAGAGGCTCTGAATCGAGTACTGCAGTGATCCATCACCGATGATGGCGATGACGGGCCGATTGGTTCCGAGTTTTTTCTGGGCCAGGGCAACACCCACCGCTGATGGGGCATTGTGCCCTAATCCACCGCTGGCGTATGTGAAGTACGCGCCCGGCTCTACCGACGGCCACCAATTCAGGAAGTCGTTGTAATTGGATGGGGTTTCCTGCACAACGATCGCACCCTTCGGACGCACTTCGCTCAGTGCCGCATAAACTTCGATCGCTGTCAACGGGCTACCGGGAGTTGCGGGCAAACTCTTCGGCACGTGTCGCGGTGCTGGAGCCGTCCGGGCGTTACCTTCTTCGACGAGTTCGAGCAATGCCTCTAGGGCCAGGTTAACATCCGACAAAAGGCTGTCGCCGACCAGCGCACTGCCTGCATCTGTCGGATCCTCGGTTATCTGCAACAGAGAGGAGCCTTCGGGAATCACCGGCCCTGGGGCGTAGGGATAGTAGCGGAACACGGGAGCGCCGATGACAACGATGAGATCGAAGCCTTCCAGTCGCTGGCTGAGCGGGCCCATAGCGCTCACCAACTCACCCTGAAAGAGCGAATGTGTCTCAGGGAAACATGCTCGTTCGGCAGCCGGAGCGCGGAAGACAGGCGTACGGAGTTTCTCCGCCAACGCTATCCCCGCATTCCAACCGCCTGACTTTTCAACCTCTGCGCCGTACACGAGGGCTGGCTTCTTCGCGGCCGAGATCCTTTTTGCAAACTCCTTGAGCCGTTCTGGATCGGGGCCGACCCTGGAACTCACGGTTCTGACATCTGCAATGCCAAGTGCGGTTTTATCCCAGTCGTCCAGAGGGATCGAAACATAGACTGGCCCCGCTGGTGGTTGGAGAGCCAGCGCATAAGCGCGCATGATCGCTCGGGGAACATCCTCGGCCCGTTTTGGCTCGTACGACCACTTTACGTAGGGACGAGGCAGCATTGTTTCGTCGCGATTTGTCAGCAAGGGATCGCAAATGATCATCTCTCGGGTTTGCTGACCGGCTGTGATGATGAGAGGCGTTTTATTCTGGAATGCCGTCATGATGTTGCCCATGCCGTTCCCAGTACCAGCGGACGTATGCAAGTTCACGAGAACCGGGTGCCCAGTTGCCTGAGCGAAGCCATCGGCCATCGCGACCGCTGAAGCCTCTTGGAGTGCCAATATGTATTCAAAGTCGGTCGGGAAGTTCTTCAGAAAGGGTTGTTCTGTAGAACCAGGATTTCCAAAAACGGTGGTAAGGCCCAGCGATCTCAAGAGATCGTATGTTGCACGCCAAACAGTTTGATTTTCCTCAGTCGCCATTGTAATTCCTCCCAGGAGCCGCCACTATCAAGTGTGTATATCGGCATTCGGTGCGGCGTTAACTCCGCTTCCATAAGACGCGCTTGAGAATTCGTTGTGCAGTGAGGATGGGGTTAGCTCACGGTGAGTATTGCCGACTCAGCCAGATTAGAAGAGCTCAGATTCAAAACTGAGGCGCTCCCGGAAACGCTTCATTGCTCGCAATCAACACTTTGGGGGCTGAAATAAAGGCAATCAGTGGTATTTTATTCCCTAAGACTTTTACGATAGAGCGTCGAACCGGCGATCTTCGGGAAGAGGCGGAAGAGGAAACGTACGAGTCCATTGAACCCTATTACCGTACTCTGTGCTGACGATCACGACCTCATTCGAGAGGGCATAGCGTCAGCGCTTCGCGAAGAGAGCGATATGGAACTCGTTGCGCAGGCCGCCAATGGCCGCGACGCAGTCACGGAATTTCGGCGCTGCAAGCCCAATGTCACCCTGATGGATCTTCAGATGCCCGAGATGGATGGCATCGAAGCCACGACGAGGATTATCGAGGAATTTCCCGCGGCTCGCATCGTTATACTCACCACCTATCCAGGGGATGTGAATGCATCCCGTGCGCTGAAGAGCGGGGCAAAAGGGTATCTCTTGAAAGCCATGTTGAGAAGTGAACTCATTAAGACGATTCGAAGCGTTCACGCCGGGCACCAGCACATCCCCCCAGAAATCGCACAAGATATTGCTGCACACGTCAGCGCCGATGACCTCACACCTCGCGAACTGGAGGTCTTGCGTTCAATCTCAACGGGAAACTCGAACAAGTCGGTCGCCAATGCTCTTTGCATCTCTGAAGATACCGTTAAAGGGCACGTGCGCAATGTGCTATCGAAACTACAAGCGAATGATAGAACGCACGCAGTGATGATTGCGATGAAGCGAGGCTATATTTGATCACGACGGCGTCCGTGATCATTTTGATACAGCCGATGGGCTCTTGACCTGACCGTCTTTCCTTTACGATCCTCCCGGCGTTCTATCAGACAATATGGTTTGGGGTCTTCGTAGTCTTTGCAGCAGTACTCCTATCTGGATGGTTTTCCAGATGAGATTGCGAGCGACCACTGCGCTTGTACAATCATGCCTTGGCGAACGTCTCATGCTGCCGAGAGGCGGCGGGGTTTCTCTTTTCCTGAATTACTCTTCGTAACTGCGCCTACCGCCTACCCTAGCTACCGACAATTTACGGGTGTCGCAAGGCGAAGCCAAGATCACGGGCGCATCTTCCGGAATTCCTCTTAGGACAAAATGAAGGAATGGTTTCCCGGCGGCGCAGCTTTGCTGGGGGAAAAATCAGCGTATTCTGATTGGAGTCGTCAAGACCGGGGAGTCGGCTATGAATCGATCTCCGAAGCAAAACAATCCTCCATTCCGCCTCAATACAACCGGAATGCCGCCTGCTGGGAGACATACGCGGACCAGTCGTCTGCGTCCCAAGCGGTCGCTGCCAAAGCGAGGTCGCGGGGCGAATCGGGCAATCCTTAGGCAGGGCCTCGCATTCCTCGCGATGCTGGTTGGAGCTGTCGCGGGTCATTCGCAGAACGTTTCCCTGCGCTTATCACAATACGATCACACTGGGTGGACGACAAGGGACGGGGCACCACGGAACATCAATCAGATACAGGAAGACAACGACGGAACGCTGTGGCTCAGAGGTGGGTCGGAACTTTACAACTTCGACGGGACAGTCTTCACGCTTTTCGAATCAAAGCAAGGAGACATTCAACTACCCGCGGAGCCCATTTCCTCGATCTACGAGTCCAAAGCCGGTACGCTTTGGGTGGGTTTTTCGAAAGGTGGAATCGCGCAGATACGACAGCACCGCGTGGTAAAGATCTTCGACACGAGGGATGGTTTACCTGTGGGAGAAGTCAGGCAAGTCTTCGAGGCTCCAGATGGAACCACCATAGCGATCGCCCGGAACCGCCTCATGCAATGGAAGGGCGGCCGATGGTCGGACTTAGAAGCTGCATCTGCTCTGGGCGGCGAAGAGGTAATCGGGTGCTTCTTTGAACGGTCGGGAACGCTTCTGGTGGGGACATCAGTTTCCCTCTGGGAACAGGCTGCCGGGGAGCATCAGCTTCATCGCACCGTGGAACCAGGCGGCCGCGTCTTCAACTTTGCGGAATCGCCCGATGGGGCTGTTTGGCTGGCGATCAACGATCCGGATCCCAAGAAGGTGCGGTTCATGCACCGCCTCTTCTCTGGTGAGGGTGCGGGATTAACACGGGAGACACTCAGAGATTGGAGGTCCGTCATGGCTGTGGATGAAGATGGTTCATTATGGGCCTCAAATGCCGGTCATGGCATTCTTCGAGAGCCTATTTCGCCCAAGTACGATGTTCGGCCGAGGCGGCTTGATCGTGAGAAAGATGGATCCGTTTTTACGCATGAGGATGGATTGTCCTCGGATCATGGCGTCCGGGTCATCTTCCAGGATCGCGCAAGAAATGTTTGGGTTGGAACGACTGAAGGGCTGGACCGTTTGCGCAAGCCAAGTATCGTACGCTTCAGCGACAAGGGCGTTGCTTCTTCGGAAGGAGCTGCGCTGACGGCTTGTCCCGACGGAGAGATTTGGGCTGGGGTCAATGAAAGGCCATTATTTACCCTTCGCTCTGGAATATTTATGGAGCATAAGCCTGTGCGCGAAACCATGTTCCTACACTGCGATAGCGGGGGCGTGCTTTGGGTAAGTGATCTGCAAGGTTTGTTCCGTTATGACCACGGGAAGACCCTTAAGATCCAGCCTCCTCCGGGCGTTCTTCCCATTTATAATCACGAGATAGTCGGCAATAGCGATCAGCTTCTGTATGTTGCTTACATTCGCAGCGGAGTTTGGCGCTACGAGATGGGAAAGTGGTCCCTGGTAGCGTCCGAAGGGTTTCCCAAGGCGCCCCCCGTTTCCCTCTTCATGGACAGCCGAAAGCGCTTGTGGGCCGGTTTTGTGGATAATCGTATCGCCGTACTGGACAAGAACAACTCCCGAAGCTTCTACGCGGACGATGTGGTCCCCATAGGCATCGTGTATGTAATCGAAGAGAGCCGTTATGGTCTCTTGGTAGGTGGATCTGGCGGCATCGCTGTGCTGGTGGGAGACCACCTGCAGAGCTTGGTGCCTCTGGATCCATCTGCTACCCGAGGTGTCTCCGGTATCGCAGAGGCGAAGAATGGTGATCTTTGGCTCAACGGGTTACGCGGCATCGTACGCATCCGTTCCAAGGAAGTGGAGGAAGCTCTAAGGGCGCCCAGCTACCGCTTGCATTTCAAGCTCTTTAGCGAGGCTGGAGTGGCGGGCCCGTCACCCTCCCTTTTTCAGATCCCATCAGCAGTCAAAGATGCAAAAGGCGTCTTCTGGTTTTCGACCTCAAATGCAATTGTATCTGTGGACCCAGACTCGATCACTCCCAGTACAACGCCACCCATCCTGAGTGGCCTAACCATGACCGTGGATGAGCTTCCAGTTGCGAATAATCATCATATCTCTCCTGGTTATCACACTGTCCGGATAAGGTACCTGGGTGCATTTCTAACGGATCAGCAAATAGTTACTTACAGGTACAGGTTGGAAGGAGCTGACTCCGAATGGCAGGAAGTCGGCAAACGTACAGAAGCAGTGTACACCGGCTTAAAGCCTGGCACATACCATTTTGCAGTAATGGCTTCAAACGGCGACGACGTCTGGAGCGCCCCGGATCAAACAATACAATTCACGGTGCTTCCGTCGTTCTACCAAACACGGGCGTTCATTCTTCTATGTGTTGCTGGTGTGTTCGGACTTTTCTGGAGTGCTCTACGTTTCAGACTGAACCAAATCGCACAGTCAGCCCGCGAGCGTGCTGAGGCGCGTGCGGACGAGCGCGTGCGGATCGCTCGGGATCTGCACGATACCCTCCTACAAGCGGTGCAGGGCCTGACTTTAAGCTTTGGTTCTGTGTCTAAGAAGCTCCCCGAAGGTAGTCCAGACCGATATTCATTGGAGCACGCGCTAACAACAGCGGATCGGATTCTTGTGGAAGGAAGAAACCGTATCATCCAATTGCGGACAAACTATTCGACAAACCGCAGTCTTGCGGAAGCCTTCGAGAGCATAGCGGCAGACCTGAATCCTGAACAAGATGTGCAGTTCAGCTTGAAAATTGAAGTGCGAATAGAAGAGGTTAATCCTGAGGTGCTCCTTGAACTGTATAACATTGGCCGGGAAGCAATCGCGAATGCATTTCGCCATGCTGAGGCCTCTGAGGTTCGTCTCACGTTGAATTGTTCGACGGATTCTGTTGTCCTTACAATTTCCGACGACGGTCGTGGTTTCGACACGCAGGAAAAAGTGAACAGTCCTAGGAGCGGCCATTGGGGTCTACATGACATGAAACAGCGTGCCGAAGACCTCGGAGCACGTTTTGAGTGTCAAAGCACTCTTGCCGTGGGTACGGAAGTCGTAGTGACAATTCCGGCAAAACGCGCCTACAGCAAGAAGCCTTAGCAGCCACCAAACGATGCCGCCACCCAAGCATGTGAGTATCTCCTCTGGGCATCTAACGCTTCGCGGGAAATAAAGGGGTGACTGTAAATTCAAGACCGCAACCCTTCGCTTGGTACTGCGGCGACGTAATGACACAACGAGGGGTGGCCCCGATGCTCATCCGCTGGTCGCCCAATTTCACCAGTTTCGACACCGGTGCCGGATCGAACCAGTTTTCGAAGGGAATGCTGATCGGTGAGGCGACAGGATTCGTTAGCTTCAGAGCCAGTTTGGCGGAGTCGTTCGTTTCCACATTGCCGGGCGCCTTAAACACTGCGCTCTCAGGCTTGTCAGCAATAGATGAAGTGTCTTGCGCGCTGAGGACAGCGGAGCTAGTAGCACTAGCTCCGTAATGACCACCTTGCCTTCGTTCTAGCCGTCAAGAACCTTTGCGGATTCCACACGACCACAATTGCTGAGCAGAATTAGGTTTGACACCACTTACCGGGCAAGGTCTCGCAAGGTATTTTGATTGTCAAATCGACAAAATTAGCTTGCCGATGGTCGTCCGCCCTTCGAGACCAATGTGTGCTTGCCCTGCCTGGTCGAGAGGATAGGATCGATCAATCCGAACGCGAAGCTTTCCTTCGAGGATCCACCGGAAAAGAGCGTCCGTCCGTTGAGTAAGTTCTCCACGTGTCTTTACGTAATCAAGGCCGCTGGGGCGAGTGATAAAGAGCGATCCCATAGACGATAACCTGGTGAGGTCGAATGGTGGAATGGGTCCGCTGGCAGCGCCGTAAAGGGCCATAAGGCCACGTTTCCGTAAGCACCGCAGCGACGGTTCGAAAGTTGTTTTGCCGACGCCGTCATAAACAACGTCCACGCCGTTGCCACCTGTAAGGCGCTTTGTCTCCAATTCAAAATCACACTGACTGTACAGAATCACTTCGCTGGCACCGGCCTCCCGCGCAACTTTAGCTTTTTGTTCCGTGGAAACGGTTGCGATCACGCGAACACCTAAAGCAGCCGCCATCTGCGTCAGGAGAGCCCCCACCCCGCCCGCTGCGGCATGGATGAGAGCCGTATCTCCTGCTTTGAGCTGAAAGGTAGAGTGTGCGAGATAGTGCGCAGTTACGCCCTGCATCATGATTGCCGCGGCCGTTTCAAGAGAAACGCCTCCCGGCACTTTGACCACGATGTCGGCCTTCACTGCTGCAAGTTCCGCGTAGCTGCCGAGCGGTCCGAACCAAGCGACCGCATCGCCCACTGAGAATCCGGTGACGCTGCTGCCAAGGGCCTCGACGATTCCCGAACCCTCGCCCCCCAAAATAAAAGGCAGCGGTGCTTTGTACTTGCCCTCACGATAGTAGACATCGACGAAGTTCACGCCGGATGCGTGAACTCTGATGAGTATTTCGTCCGGTCCTGGTAAGGGATCGGCCAAATGGGTAACCTTAAGAACTTCCGGGCCGCCTACGATAGTGATCTGAATGCCCTTCATGAGAGTAGACTAAGTGAAGTTTCTTCGTATATGCAGTATGAGTCGGTGAGATCACCGTGATGGGGAGCTAAGTATTCCCGCTCGATGCGCGCCTCAACGTCGTCTGGAAAACGGTTTGTTACTACTGCAACTTGCTTCCTCACATTGCTCACAATGTTCCCTCCCCGTTTCGTTTTAGAGCGCTTATTTCGTGCGCTGGAGCGAACCAGTCCAACCGTGTGTCGGACCGACCTACTTAAGGATTCGCTTCGCCTGAATTGTGCTTCTGTATGCAGGTAACAATCCGCGATGCCATCTTCTCCAGAGTGCCAAATAGAGCTTCACGATTAATTTCGGCGTCGAAACGCCACGAAGCAACGTGAAGGCCATCTTCATCGCAAAGTCGAGACGTCACCCGGACACGGTTTCCTTCCGTTCGCACACTACCTTCGGAGGTTATCCACGTCCGGCCCTTGCGCTTCAATCTGGTTTCTGCAGCGACACCGGTCTGCTCAGCGGAGGAGGCAAACACACGAAGGCCCTCAATTTTCGTAAGACGATGCACGAATTCATCCGTTAATCCGCGAGCACAAGCCTCTCCAAAGGTATCGCCGGATGAATGAGTGAAGGGAACTACAGAAATCGAAATCCCCTGCAACCTGGTAGAGCGACCGTCTTTTTGATCTTCAAACGAGCGAGGTTTGATCGTTTTATTTACGCGGAACGCAGGCACATAACTGCCGGGACGGAAACAGATGAAGATGGGGTCGTCCTTACCCTCCTCATCGTAGTATTCCGCAAGCTTTGTTCGCAGCCGTCTTGCCTCGCCACGAACTATGGAATCCTGGCTCGGGTCAAAATCTTGCCGCCGTCCGTAAACCTCGATAGCGATCGTGTACTCTTTCAGCGCATGTCCGTTACCTTTCAAAGTCATTTCTACTGCGAAACTGAGAAATCGAGATAACCGATTGGATTGGACCAGGAGTGGACTACGTAACAGTCTTCGCAGTTCCTCTCGAGTCGCCCGTTCTTGGTCGGCAGGAAGCCCGTTTTCACCCAAACCATGCAACGCCCCGCTAGACAGAACGGAGTCTGCGCCCGTGAATGTGATCGCTCCGCCATTGTCTTGGGAACGCATCTGCCTGACTTTTGTCAGGTCAGTGAGGGCGGCCTGGATATCGAATTTGGCGGGGTTGCTGTCGATTTGCAATCTCATCATGTTCTCCTTTTCGGATCGCTGATATTCACCTTCGGCCGCTCACAACAACGATGCAGACTCCGTTCCACGACGTGTGTCCGAGTGCCTCCGGCGGAGAGTTCTTCATGGAGACAACTCCGAGGCTTGCCGCATCCAGTTCGAAATGATTCCGTAAGTACTGCCGCACTAAAATGGCTCGGGTCCGAGATGAACGCAGTTGATCAGACGCATCCGAAGAATTGGAATATCCTTCGATAATGATCGGTCGTCCTACAACGGTTGCAGAAGGTTGAGATATTACAGCGTCCAATGATTTCTTCCCTTCCGGCGAGAGTTCCTCTATTCCTTCGGGACTTTTCTGGAACAACTCGGTAGCGGACAACCAGGCCCGGTAATTTCGGGGATTCATGAAGGTCTTATCTCCGACGTATTTGTCCTCGGAGAGATTGGCGATTTGATAGTAGCCGCGGCTACGAAAGAAGCTGCGGATGAAGAAATTATGCTTCAGAGCTTCGGTATCGTCGGCCAGGCTGGCCGTTGCGGTGTTGATGTTCGATAACGACTCGCTGATGTTTGTAGCGGCGGGTACCCCACCCCTGTCCGTCCCCAGTGCCTCCGAAATCGTCTGCTGAATCTGTTTTGCCCCTGCGTCGATGTTCAACGCGGCGTCTTTCACCACGTCGATCGTTTCGTCTGCTTTCTTGGGCAGTTCGCGAGATTGAAGGTCCGCTATCAACGTGTTGGCTTGACTTGACGCGTGCTCCACATTCGCACTGGCTTGCTGCACATTAGCCACCACCTCGCGAATATGTGCAGGGAGTTCCTTGTCTTGGAGCAGCATTCCCACGGCACCCCGGCCCGCTTTCAAATCGACAGCAATGTCATTTACGTTTCCCACGGTGCTCGTGATTCCATCGAGCGCATTCGTTATTTTGCCCCCTAATTGCTTTACGGTTGTATCTGTGTCGTTGAGCAGCCCCATGCTTTTTTGCAGAAGTTTGGAGATGTCCAGCGGCTCTTCACTTGGGAGCGTGGAGAAACGGGATGCGGGCAACGCTTGTGGACTGCCGGGACGAATCAGCAGAAACGTCCCTCCGACGATTCCTTCCGTAGCGATGGTGACAACGGAATCCTTGCGCACCAGGCCACTCAGAGCCTGGTTGATCTCAAATTTGATACGAAAACGCGAAGAAGGAGAGTCAGGAATGCCGACTTCGATAATCTGTCCCGCATCCATTCCGGCGACTTGCACTTTCGAGCCCTTCGTCAGGCCATCCAGGTTCGAAAACTGAGTATATAGCTGGAGGTGCGGAGCGAACGCTTCGTGTCGGTTGCCTACAGAGAAAATCCCGACGCTAAAAAGAATGAGCCCCGCGATCATGAATATTCCAACAATCGCGTTACGGTTAGTCATGGTTTAATACTCCGAAATTAGTTTGCGAGCGGTTTCGTTCGCGCTGTGCTCAACCTCATCGGTGGTGCCGCGAGCGACCAACTGCCCTTTGTCGAAGACAGCAAAGCTGTCGCCCACTCGCCTCGCGCCGTGCACGTCATGGGTCACCACGATCACGGTTGTGTGACGTTCTTTCTTTTGCTGAATGAGCAATTCGTCAATCTCAGCGGCTGTAATCCGGTCGAGACCACTGCTCGGTTCGTCTGCCAGAAGGATCTTGGGCTCAAGCACCAATGCGCGCGCTAGGCCCGCACGCTTCCGCATGCCTCCGGAAAGCTTCGAGGGCATTTTGCTTTTGTCGTCTCCAAGCCCAACTTGTCTTAGCATTTTATCGATGATGGAATCGATTTCCTGGGGCGACTTTTTCGTTAGGCGAGCTAGGGGCAAAGCAAGATTTTCGTAGAGGGATAGCGAATCGAATAGAGCCGCATCCTGAAAAAGAAAACCGATCTTCCGCCGTACGCGGGAGAGCTCGTCCGTCCCTAGCCCGGTGATGTCGTCTTCTTCGATGAAGATCTTTCCTGAGTCCGGCTTTAAGAGTGACATAATAAGTTTCAGGGTCACGCTTTTTCCGGTTCCACTTCGACCAAGCACGCAAAGGGCTTCACCCGGGAAAACGTCGAATGACACATCCCGCAAAACTTGTTTCGGGCCGAATGACTTTGAAACCCCGATGAAAGACAATGCGGGACGCTCAGCGGGGTTCATATGGCGCTCCCGGGAAAAGCAAACGAAATGCATTTAACTAGAACGACGTCCGAAATAATGATGAGAAGAGAAGACACGACAACAGAATTAGTGGCGGCTTTTCCAACGCCCAGGGCTCCTTCGTCAGTGGTGTAACCGAAATATGCGGACACCGTTCCGATGATGAAGCCGAAGACGGCCGTTTTCAGTGTGGGTGGGATATAGTTCGACCAATCGAGCGCTGCAAATGCGCGCACTATATAGAGCTGAAACGAAATGTGAGAGGCCGCATGCTCCGCCAGAAACCCTGATAGAAGGCCTGAGAAGTCCATGAACAAGGTGAGAAGGGGCACAGCCAAGACGCAAGCTATGACTCTGGGAACGACGAGAAATTTGAACGAATCAATAGAAAGAGATTCGACGCCATCGATCTGCTCAGTAGCTCTCATGTTGGCGAGTACCGCTCCGATGCCGGACCCGACGCGGCCAGCCAACAGCAATCCCACAACTAAGGGACCAATTTCCACAAAGAAGGCAAGGGATTGCACTGTTGGAATCTCGGCTGTCGCGCCGAACATGACCAGCGTGTTGCGAGTGTGGAGGGTCATTACCGCCCCCACCGCGAAGCCGGAAGCGACCACGAGCGGAACGGACTTAGCACCTACTTCGGCGAGTTGCCTGACGATCTGGCTTCCTTCAAACGGACGGCGAAAGAAGTCTTTCACCACACGAAGTCCGAACACGCTTAACGCGCCTACGAATTTGAATAACGTGGTCAACAGCAACGCCCCTTGTGACAAGCTGAACTCTGAAAAATAAAACCGATCGTGATTACCCAAAAGCAACTCGTTTGGCTGCGAAAGGTTGCGCTTCTACCCTTCGCAACCTGGATCGTTTAAGCCTGGATGAACGCAAGCAAGTCCGCATTAATCTGGTCGGCATTTGTCGTCGGCATACCGTGCGGAAACCCGGGATAGATCTTCAGCGTGCTCTTCTTCAGCAACTTCGCCGAAAGAGGGCCGGCGTCAGCGAAGGGGACAATCTGATCGTCATCGCCGTGCATGACGAGAGTGGGCACGTCGATTTTTTTGAGGTCTTCGGTGAAATCGGTCTCAGAAAATGCCTTGATACAGTCGTACTGGGCCTTGATTCCGCCCATCATCCCTTGCCGCCACCAGTTGTCACGAACGCCTTGTGATACTTTCGCGCCGAGTCTGTTGTAGCCGTAGAAAGGCAAAGTGAGGTCCTGGTAAATCTGGGGGCGATGATTCGCGGTGTTTTCGCGAATATTGTCGAAGACTTCCATTGGAGATCCTTGGGGATTCTTTTCAGACTTCAGCAAGACCGGTGGAACGGAGCTGATGAGCACGGCTTTGGCCACACGATCTGTACCGTGCCGCGCCACATAGCGCGCTACCTCGCCCCCGCCAGTTGAGTGCCCTACGTGCACCGCGTTCTTGAGGTCCAACTTTGCAGTCAGCTCCGCAACGTCGGCAGCATAGGTATCCATTTCATTGCCTGTGCCGGTCTGAGTCGATCGTCCGTGACCACGCCTGTCGTGCGCGATCACGCGGAATCCGCGCTGTAGGAAAAACATCATTTGAGTATCCCAATCATCGGCCGAAAGCGGCCAGCCATGGTGGAAGACCAGCGGTTGGCCTGTACCCCAATCCTTGTAATAAATCTCCGATCCATCTTTCACCGTAATCATCTGCATTGGTCTCTCCTTGGAGTCTGCTTGTTCGGAAATAATGTTAGGCAAGACGCCCGTGCGGAGGTTGCCATTGCGAGCGCCGCAGCTGAAACGGTGCTTACCGAAACGAATTCGCGGCGGGTCAGTGTGTGGTGACTTCTTTCTTGAGATTGCATGTTTTTTCCTGGCGTTCCGACAGCCTGCCATTGAGACGGATGCTGTCTTCTCAATTTGACGATCCACCAAACGCTACCGCCGGCCCAACTCATTCAGTCGCATCTACGCTGATGTGAGAAAAGAACACCCACTCGCCAGCGACTTTACGGCAGCCGTAGACTGCATCCTGCTTGTCATGAAGCTTGCTACCGATCAGATGTCGCAACGAGGTTCGAATCGTCGCCAACTTGTCCCCGTAAAAGGTCACTTCAGAGTCGTCAATCACGGTCTTGTCCACGCCAGTCGAAGGGCCGAAAAGCGTTGCATATAGCTTGATCATTTCCGCCGGCGAACTCAGCAGCAGTTGAGAAGTTTCCGGTTTACCGGTATCGAGAGTGAATAAAGCCGGTAGTGACCAGAAGGATGGAACCCGCTCCAGTTGATTGCTTTGGCACGCATCGCAGTATGCGCGATAGCGATCGTTGATTTCTTTTACATCGGTAGCTTTCGTCATGATGGGTGATCCTCTTTTCGTTTGATAGGTCGCTTAATTTGTAGCTTCCATGAGTGTGACTTTAGCGTTGCTCGCTTTTACTGACAACGACACAATTGGCCGAATAAAACCGACTCTTTCGAGTTGAACTTATACCCTCCTATCTCGGCTGCTGTCCGTTCCCCTCGCGTTCCTGACGTCTGCCTCTTAAGTTTCGTGGCGCTACGCGCGGTGCTCGATATCGTTCGGCGAGGGAGTCACGGCGATGCGACGGCAGTATCGCTTTTAAAGCTGAGCATCCCGCCGTGCCATTTCGAACACGTCTGTTCCTTCCTGAGATATCGGGCGCGAGATACCCAGCCTTTTCATCTTGGTAAGCAGCGTGGTTCGTTTCGGTCCCAGTATCCCCGCTGCGCCGCGCGGTCCACCGACGATCCAGCCGGCCTGCTCAAGCGTTTCCAAAATCAAAGCGCGATCCGAGTCTTCCAGGGCCATCGATGAGTGGAACGTTCGGGTGCGATGCGGGCTGGGGATCAGGAACTCCGTTTCGATGTTGCGATGTGGGTTTGGGCGCACACCGTCCCTCGAATGAATCACTGCGCGTTCCACCAAGTTCTGTAACTCGCGAATGTTGCCAGGCCAGGAGTACGACTCGAAAGCAGCCATGGTTTCCGGAGAAATGCAGTCGACTTGCTTCCCCATACGGCGGGTTTCCAGAAGATCCAGGGGAATCGCCGCACAATTTAGCTTTATAAAGGGGCGTCCCAAGCGCCGACTGGCGTTGTGAACGGCATGGGCAATCGACTCCTTGCCAGCTCCGGTTTCCCCGTAGATCAAAACGGTCGAGTCGGTTGCGGCCACGACTCGAACCATGTCGAGTACGCACCGTAGAGCGGCCCTTGTACCTACAATCCTCGGCGAGTTCCTGTCGCAGAGTTCGAACCCGGTATTCTCAGGCAACGCGGCCGGAATTTCAAAGGATGCGGCACGATTTAGAGCTTCGCTTGCCCAGCTTGTTTGCGCTGACATACTTTTAGTCCCTTCCTTAATCCACTATGGTTTCGCGGTTCACAATTTCTAATGAATATGAGTCGGACTGTAGGGCAAGTTCCGCTAGCCGGACAACCCCAGATGGAGGGGGTGATCGCCTGCCCGGCGGGGAAGGAGAATGACTCAACTTTAGAGGGGTTTGAAGACAACTCTAGAGGCACTCAAAGATCGAGACGCTTCCTGCCATAAAGGAGGGCATCGATCGACCAGGTACCCGGCCCCAGGACTGCGATGGCGGCACCCATCGTCGCCAAGAGGATGCTGCTTCGCAGGTGTTCAGTACCTGAGAGAGCGATCCAGACATAAGTGACAGTTAGAAGTGCGCCGGCAACAGGTGTCCACAAACCGGCGAGTAGAAAGATTCCTGCAACGGCAGCAATTATGTGCAGCGCAAGCGATTCATGCTGAGTCACTCCCATCAGTCTGGTGAAGCCGTCGTAAATCGGGAGAATTCCGGCAACTGTTCGTAGCAGGAAAAGTCCCCTCCCAGGCCAGCCGCAGGGAAACATGGAAAATAGACGTTGCAGAGAACCTCCTATCTTAAACGCGAAAAGATAAGACACGCGCAAGAGGATTCGATACTCCAAAAGGAGCGGGGTGGAAGCTACTCATTCGGGTGGTTACAATTCGATAATTCCGCGCTTTAGTGCAATCGTGACGGCGTGCGTACGGTCGTTCGCGCCAAGTTTAGAGAGGATGTTCTTGACGTGTCCCTTGACTGTATTCTCGGTAATCGAAAGTTGATCAGCGATCAGTTTGTTTGCATTCCCGCCGGCAAGCAAGCGCAGGACGTCGACTTCTCGCAAGGTCAGCGTGTCATCGACCAGATGATCGGCGAGTTGCGAAGCGATCTCAGGCGAGATGCGCTTTTCTCCGGCATGGACGGCGCGAATCGTCTCCAGCAGTTCCTTCCGCAAAAGACCTTTTAGTAAATAAGCCCGCGCACCGGCTTTAAGAGCCCGTAAAACTTGAACGTCCCCCTTGTAGGTGGTCAAGACGATGATTCGTGCTTCGGAAAACTCGTTGCGAATGGCGATGATCGCACCGAGACCGTTCATTTCTGGCATTTGCAGATCCATCAGGGTTACGTCGGGGCGGTGTTCACGGAACTGCTGGATAGCTTCGCGCCCATTGGACGCTTCCGCGACCAATTTCATGTCCGTTTGACTTGCGATAAAGGTAGCGATCCCCTCGCGGGCAAGGGAATGATCGTCTACCACCAGAATCCGAATCGAATCGCCCTCGGGGCTCATGATTTCGTCTTTGTCTCTTTCACGTCGGTCTCTTTGAAATCCGGCCTTTCCCGGAGAGCTTCTCAGACAACCAGGAACGGTGGCGAGCGGGCTTTGCGTATGCAGTAGAGGCAGGAATGCTCAGCTCCACTTCCGTACCAGAATCGAGCTTACTCCAGACAGCCAGCTTGCCACCCACAAGTTTGGCGCGCTCGCGTATGCCATGCAAGCCGTAGTGTCCGGCGAACCCGCCTCCGCTAAGAAGCTTCGGATCAATGCCCTTTCCGTCGTCCCGGACCCGCAACCGAAACGACCGGTCGCCATATAGGATTTCCACTTCGATTCGCTGCGCGCGCGCGTGCCGGAAAGCATTGCGCAACGCTTCACTCGTAATCCGATAGACTTCGTCCCAGAGGATCGGATGGAGGTTCCGCGGCGTGCCTTCCACCTCCATGTCAAAGAGGGCAGAACTCTGATTGGCGCCTTCAGCCCGGAGTTCTTTTCCGAGAATCCTTACCGCCGAGGCAAGGTCATTGGTCTCAACGGTGGATGCGCGCAATCCTTGCACAGCGTCCCGGCCCTCGGCGATCGCTTGATCCGCCCGATCCATCGCGATCTCAAGTGTTTTCCGAGCATCTGCCGCACGCCCCGGGAGCAGGTCGATGCCAGTTTGAAAATGGAGCATCAGTCCCTGAAAGCTCTGCAGCAGGGTGTCGTGCAGGTCTCGCGCGATGCGGGTCCGCTCGCTAACGCGCTCTTCCAGCCGCATGTTGAACTGGTACGCCAGTCGACGAAGGCGGAGTCGATGAAGCACCCAAAGCAAGAGCAGAAAAGCGGCCGTGCACGACACACGAAACCAAATGGTCTGGTAGTAGGCCGGGGCGATAGAGAAATCCAGGAACGTGCCAGCCTCGTTCCACACTCCGCTGTTGTTGCAAGCAAGCACGCGAAACCGATAATGCTTCGGCGGCAGGTTCGTGTACTCCACGTGGCGAACGTTTACCAACTCTCTCCAGTCCTTGTCTTGGCCTTCGAGCTTGACGCGGAAACGCACCTTCTCAGGCACGACCAGACTAAGGGCTGTGTAATCAATATCGAGGTTGTGAATTTGCGCTGGGAGGTATACGCCGTTCGATACAGGATAAGACTTGTCATCGGCGGAGATCTTCTCGATGTGTACGGGAGGCGGAATGTTATTGAGTGGGAGGTGACGCGGATCGATGACGCTCACGCCATCCCAGGGTAGGAACCACAGTTTTCCATCAGGCGTCTTGGCAACCTGTGGGTGATAGTGGCCGGGGCTGGAAAGGCTCCTTACACCGTCGGAACCGTCGAAAACTGCGACCCGGATCGTCCAATTCGAATCGGCAGCCCAGGCGTCAAGCTCTGAGCGGGCAATCCGCACTAGGCCGCACGCCGTGTACAACCAAAAGGAACGATCGCCATCTTCGATGGCCCAGTGAACGGTATCGCAGGGCAGTCCGTTCTTGCTGGTCAGTGTGGCGACACGATTGTCCTTTAACCGGCTTAGTCCACCTTCGGTAGAGACCCACAACACTCCATTGTCGTCGAAGAGAAAATCGCTGACACGGCCTGCGCCAAGCCCGTCAGCGGCAGTGTACGACGCGCGGACTTGGCCGTCAGAGAAATGCGCGATGCCACCTAGAAAGAATCCGATCCACAAACCCCCCTGCTGACGATCACCAACCAGGCTACTGGCGTGATCTTGGTGCCCGAGGTCCGACCAAGGAATCTTCAGGACATCTTTTTGCGGTGATATGCGAAGAAGTCCGGCCTGTTCATTAATGAGCCACACATTTCCGGCAGTATCCTTAGCTATAGAGAGCATATTTCCCCCGGGAACGTTCTTGATGGAAATAAGCCCTCCGTTTTCCAGATAAGCCAAACCCGTCAGTGTAGAAACCCAAATTCGCCCATGGTCGTCCTGGAACAGGGAGCTGGGTTCAAATCCGATGGGTTGACTCTTTCCAGTGCTAGTGCCGATCCTAGAAACCGCGATGTGTCCTTTGTCCCACCGATTCAATGCACCATGGGTGGCGAGCCAAAGGTTCCCGTCATTTTTGTCGGCTAGAATGGAGCCCACGAGGGTTCTTGATAGCCCTTGGCGCGCCGTGTATGTTGCAGCTGCAAAGTCACGAAAGCGATCGAGTCCGTCAATCGTGGACGCCCAAATATTGCCCTCGCAATCCTCGAAAAGAGCGGAAACGTCCTCGCCTGAGAGGCCGTTGCTCGCAGAAAATGTATCTGTCCGTCCTTGATGAACATGCACGATCCCTCGGTCTCGTGTGCCGATCCATATACCGGTATTTCGGTCGCGAAGAATTTTGAAGGCGTGGAACGGGAAGTGAATTCCACGAGGTAAAAACGGCGAAGTTTTTCCGTCAACGAAACGGTAGAGTCCTCCCTTCCACCCCACCAAGAGTGCGCCGTCACTGTCTTCAGCGAGGGCCGTTATACCGTCTGGTTCACCGGCGAGCAAATAAAATTTCTGCTGGCCTGGCTTCCATCTCCATAGACCCTCCTTTACTCCCGCCCAAACACTTCCTCTGCTGTCAGCATATAGGCTGGACACCCCGCGCCCGAGACTGCCATCTGCGCCGTAGCAATTCACACTGTGCTTTTCGATTGCACAAAGTCTTCCCGTTGGAACGCCTTCACCGCCAACCCACACTGTGCCTTCGGAGCCTTCCGCAAGGTTAAAAACAAATTGATCAGCGAGCGCCGGATATTCAATAAGCTTCCCGTCCTTCCAACTCGCGAGACCTTTGGCGCCGATCCAAAGCGTCCCATCACGGGTAACGAGAAGGGTGAAGATAGCTCCAGGAGGAAGATGTTGATTTCCCGGCGGCTGCCAAGGAACCGCCCGTACCCCATCGAAGCGAATCAACCCAAGCTCTGTGCCCAGCCACAGGTAGCCGTCTGGGGTTTGCGCAATAGATAAGATCCTGCTCTTGGCGAAGCCGTCGCGAATCTTCCACGCGTTGTGGGCGTACTGATTGACGTCCAACGACGGGTCGAGCGCCTGCGCACACGGTGGCCACCCCAGTACCGTGCCCGCCAGCACAGTCCCCAGCGCGAGAAGGAACTGGATTTGTGCGCGCGTTATGCCCACAGTGCCCCATATCTTATCCGAACTTCTAGCCTCGAACTCCAATCAGGCCACCACTCTTTAGGGTAGTCGTCTTATTACCCGATCAAGGGTTGACGCGGCTGCGAGACTGGAAGCAGGCTTATGGGCGTCCCAACTTCTCCTAAAATGTTTTGTCTCATGTGCCGAGTTCCCCTCGCCGTCCTGCTCTTCGTTACATCCTTCACACCTGTTCTTCGTGCTCAATCCACAAGTACTTTGGTGGCGGGTCGCGTAACCGATCCGTCCGAAGCTCGAATTGCCGGCGCCAAAGTTGTCGCTATCAATGCTGGCACTAATGTCAGCGACGGGACGATCACGAATGCAGCGGGCGAATATTATCTGCGCAGTTTCGTTCCCGGCACCTATCGGATCGAGGTGGAGAACCGGGCTTCAACAAGCTGATCAAACCAGATGTCGTCGTGCATGTACAGGATACTCTGGTTATCAACCTCGAAATGACAGTGGGCTCAACATCGGAAAGCGTCACCGTGGAAAGCGGCCCGCCACCGCTAAACATCAACTATGCATCCGTTAGTACTCTTGTCGGCAACCTATTCGTGGTGAACATGCCATTAAACGGATGAAGTTTCGGTTCGTTGCTAGATTTGGGGAACGATCCGGCTAATTGGTTTTTACGAGTACGGGTCAGCGGCGTCATCCGCAAACCAGCGTTAGAGAGCTACTGAATGGCATTTTTTCTTAAATGCTCAAATTCGCGGGAATTCTCGCTGTAGTCGACATTCACAGTTACCAAAACTGGACCTTGCAATTCGAATGCTCGGCGAAGTGTGGATCCGATCTCCCCCGGGTTGGAGATGTTAAGGCCTTTTGCGCCGCAGGCCTCGGCATACTTAAGGTAATCAACGGGTCCAAAATCCACGCCGGAAGTCCTACCGTATTTGAGCTGCTCTTGGACGCCGACCATGTTGTAACTTCCGTCGATCCAGATCATATGGACAAGATTCGACTTCAAGCGAACGGCGGTTTCTAACTCATTGGCTGAAAACAGAAATCCTCCATCGCCAGAGATCGACAAGACTTTCTCATGAGGACGGACCAGAGAAGCTGCGATGCCCCAGGGTAGCGCAACGCCCAAAGTTTGCTGGCCATTCGATATGAGCAACTGGCGAGCGCGGAAGCTGTGGAGGTATCTGGAAAGATAGATACTGAATGATCCCATATCAGAACAGATGGTCATATCGGAGGAGAGCATATCTTGCAATTCGCGGATGATCCGGAGTGGACGGACCGGGCTACCGACGAGCAATGACGCCCGGGCCATATAGTCTTCTCGATCCTCGGCGATCAATTGCAAGAGCGCTTTTGATGCTGGATCTAGTTCGCGATTGCCGAGCGCGCAAGCCAAGCTGACGAGGATCGTCGCGATGTCGCCCACCAGCTCCACAGCCGGCTGGTACGCACCTTGAATCGTCGCCGCAATAACGTCGATGTGGACGATTGGACGATCATGGCCCTCGTTCCACATTGACGGCCAGTATTCAACCTCGTCGTAGCCGATGGTCATAACTAGATCAGCCAAGTCAAGCAACTTGTCCGCAGGCTGATTCGCAATCTGGCCCACCCGCCCGCCATAAAGTGAAACGTGAACGCGCGATACAGCACCGGAAGCTTGGAAAGTCCCGACGACGGGAAGCTTTGCTTGCTCAAGAAACTTTCCGAGCGCATCCGATACATCCAGCCGACTCGCCATGAGGCCTAATAAGATGACCGGAGACTTTGAAGCCTTTAGTAGACGCACAGCTTCGTCGAGAGACGAGGCGGCGGCCCCGCCTTGTTCGGCGAAGTGCCTAGGAAGAATGGGTTTGCAATCAGCTCTACCCACCATGATATCCATTGGAAGGCTGACGAAAGCTGAACCCGGACGGCCCGATTCAGCGGCTCTGAAAGCCGTCGCAAGAACCTCAGCCGTAGCGCTGGGGGAGTCCACTTCAGCCGCGTATTTCGTGACAGACCTCATCAATTCCACCGCGTCCAACGTCTGATGCAGCGGTCTGAGACGATCCGCAACCGATACCGCGCCCCCTAACGCAACGATGGGATCACCTTCAGAGTGCGCCGTTGCGAGGCCGGTTGCCAGGTTCGACACGCCGGGCCCTGACGTGGCGATCGCAACTCCTGCCTTGCCAGTCATTCTGCCAATCCCGCCTGCAATGAAGGCGGCGTTCTGCTCGTGTCTACACACAACGGTTGCGATCGAAGAATCCAGCAGGGTGTCGAACACCTTATCGATCTTGGCTCCCGGCACTCCGAAGACGTGTGTTATTCCTCTGGACTCGAGCATCTTCACGACCACGTCGGCACCCGACATTTCAAGCTGCTTTCGCTCTGACATGTGCATCCTCGTTATAAAACGTTTGGTCTAGTAACGATGTAGATCAACACTTGCTCTTCACGATGTGGAGCTCGCGATCAAGGTTCTGCTCTCTCTCGAAAACGATCACTCCACCTTGCGTAAAATGGCTCTGGTATCAACGCTCAGATCGGCCTGCAGAAAAGGCCCCGAAGTCGGCAACGCAATTACGTACTCGCTCAAAACTTGAACACGCGCAGTGGCCGTTCTAAACGAGCAATCAAGAACATGGCCCCCCTTGATTTGATCATCGGAAATAAAATGAAAGTGATAGCCAGGTACGCTAAACGAACTCGAGAAAGAGGGTGACCAAAACCCAACCAGACTTCCACTCAGATCCTTCCATGTGAACTTGATCTCATCGCTGCCAGCAGTTTCTAGGGATGCTCCCTCGGGACCTGATCTGACAGTTCGGACATGCATCACATCGAAGTGCCCGTCAATACGGAACGCATAAAAGAGGTTGTTTGAAGTGCGGCGAAGATCACATGTTGCTTCCAGATCTGTGAAGTTCGCGACTGATCCCATCTGGTAAGTCTCTGGCAATATAAACCGGCAGACTTGTGCGAAGGGAATATCGAACTCGTCCCCTCGACGTCTGACGCTGCCGTCGGCGCACATCTGATAGATCTTGCCCTCTAAAATCAACATCTCGCCGTCCAGATGCTCGAAAGTGCCGATGCCGAAATCGCCATTCTCCATCAAAATGCCGGATGAAACTGCCCCTTGAAGAACCCCCTGCACAAGCGCAACCGTGGAGGAGATTTGATACAGTCGCGTTTCACGCGCCGTTAAGTTCGTTCGCAGTATCATCTCAAGCAATGCGCTGCCAGAGAGCCTCTCGCGCAAAGCGGTTTGCTGCAACCGATCGCCGAGTTCTTTCTTTATCTCCACCGCGCTTGAATCTGACATTCAATCCTCTCGACGATCGGGACAGCGAGACGCTGGTACGTCGGGTTCAGACTGACTCTATCTACTCCGGGCGCTACCAACAACGCCACTATGGATGGATTCTGACCAACTCTTTGGGGGGGTAAAATCGCTTTTTGGCACATGCTTTTCGGTTTCGATTCGATGACAAGAAGAGAAGTCATTAGTGAGTACGGAAACCCTCTTTAATAAGGCGCTCGATCTCTAGCTGCTGCTGACTGCTGAGGGTTAATCGCACGACTGCTCCCCCATAACGCTGAAATCGTGCGGGCGCAATCGTTGAGTCCGAGGTCTCAAGCATGGCATAAATTGCAGAATTCCCAGGACGTAGGAGCGGGCGCGCTCTTTCGAAGAATTCTTCGAGAATGCTAGATAAGTTTTTCGAGAGTGACGCTCTCACTGAAACGTTAACGCCGCCAGTTTGCGAGGTAGCTAAGTTCGCGGCAATCTTCGCGCCTAAGGCGACGTCCGGACTCGCGCCTGTTGTGAATGGAATAGAAAGGGTTGCGCCGACGAGGAAACCAATTGTTGCACCCCACTCAGTCGCCCCTCTGCCTGTAGGCTGATAGTTTTGGTCCATCGCAAGCGTCCCGTCCATTTCGCGGTGCACGGCAACCGCATCAGCGAGTTCGAGAATCCACTCATCATCAAGAACCCTCAGTTCGTCCAGGACACCCGAAGCCCTATGTATATTGTCCTGGAAACCAACAACGAGTAATTCAGCCATACGTCTCCTTCTTGCAATCACGGCTTGGCGCTAAGGCTCAAGGCAACGGAATCTGAACATACTCCCCGCGGACGGTCCCTCGCGTGCGTTGCTCTTTATCACTCAGAGGCCATCGAGGATAAGTGCAATGCCAGTGTCAGGCCGTTCGGCGGAAGACGTAACGCCAAGAAGGGTCGTTTCGATACAATCAAATAGTGTTGGAATTCGGCGGCGCAGATTTTAAATTGCCCAGATTCAAAACTGAGGCGATCCCGGAAACGCTTCACTGCTGGCAATCAACACTTTTGGGGGGGCTGAAATAAAGGCATCAGTGGTATGTTCTTCTTTTCGCGAGATTTTTGCGATAGAGCTTCGAACCGGCGAACTTCGGGAAGGGCGGAAGAGGAAACGTACGAGTCCATTGACCCCTATTACCGTACTCTGTGTTGACAACCACGACTTCATTCGAGAGGGCATAGCGTCAGCGCCTCGCGAAGAGAGCGACATGGAACTCGTTGCGCAGGCGGCCAAGACCGGGAATAACGGCGGCGAGTCTCATTACGGTTCACTCGAATCGAGTTTGTACATGGCGGATTGAGCAAGTCGACCCGCCTTAGTCGGAGTCAACACAAACGGATGCATTGACCTAATTTATGAGCAAAAAATCAAGAAACGACGGCGAGCCAAAGATATTAAAGAACAAAGTTTACATGAAGGAGTTGCGCAAACTTCAAGAGAAGCTTTGCCATCTTCAGGATTGGGTGAAGTTCAAGGGCCTGCGCGCAGTCATCGTCTTTGAAGGCCGCGACGCTGCCGGAAAAGGTGGGACGATCAGAGCCCTCACCGAAAAACTCAGTCCGCGCGTTTTCCGGGTCGTGGCACTGCCAGCGCCGTCCGACCGCGAGAAGTCGCAAATGTACATTCAGCGTTACATTCAGCATTTCCCGGCTAAGGGCGAAGTCGTGGTTTTTGACCGGAGTTGGTACAACCGCGCGGGCGTAGAGTACGTGCTCGGCTTCTGCACCCCTGAACAACACGATCACTTCCTCAAAGTCTGCCCAGACGCGGAGAAATACATTGTGAGCAACGGCATCCAACTCATCAAAATCTGGCTTGAGTCCAGTGAAAAAGAGCAGAGGCGCCGGTTCGAAGCGCGCATCGAAGATCCGCTTCGCCAGTGGAAGCTCAGCCCGGTGGATCTGCTTTCGCGTAAGCGCTGGTTCGACTACTCCCGCGCCCGCGACTTGATGTTCAAGGCCACGGACACTAAGGAAGCACCGTGGCACATCCTGCGTTCCGACGATAAGAAACGCGCGCGGCTGAATTGTCTCGCCCACATTCTTGACCTGATGCCCTACAAGAAAGTGAAGCACGAGAAGGTAGAGATGGTGAAGCGCTCCATGAAACACGCATACGATGACCAAAAGTCGCTCGAGGGTCGCCGGTTCGTGAAGGAGAAGTACTGATCGATGAGGGCCGCGCTCCATCCAACCCGCCGCGGGGACGAACTCCAGAATTCCGCCGATCACACCGAGCGCGATCGCGTGCGGATAGCCCGACCGGCCCGATCAAATAAGCGAACAGAATTGCAAAAATGAAAATCACGATGACCTGACGCGCAGCGTAGACCAGCGCGAGCAGAACAGCGAAGAGCAGGGCGGTCGACAAGGTTCGGAGGAAATCGTTTATTTGGCCCAAGCTTCCAGAATGTAGATCTCTCCTTTAACAAGGTTTTCACCATTACGGAACGAATCCGCTTGCAGTTCCGCGCGGAATTCTTCAACATCTCGAATCACGTCAACCTGGGGAATCCCCCATTACTGGGAGCGAATCTCTTGACTCCGGCTGGTCCTGGTGCTCTCTTCACGCTCCCCATCACCTCTACGACAGGAACGCAGTACGGACCGCCCGGCATCGGTCCGGGGGAGCCGTTTAATACGCAGCTTTCGCTTAAGCTCAGCTTCTGAAACATCTTTTCGAGGAAAGAGAGGACTCATGAGTTCTGCCAAAGTTGGATATTTTCGTACCCGCGGGTTTGCGAGTATTCCTGCCAGCGGTGTGGCGCTGGCTGCGGTCGGTTTGCTGTGCAACGCAGCTGTGGCGCAGACGCCGCCTGCGACGAGCGCCTCGGCACCAACGAATCAGGAATTGCCGGTGCATCAGATCCCCAACATTGGGCGGGGCGCAGAGTTTTATTTTTCTCCGGATGGGACGCACATCATTGGCAACGCGAAACGCGAAGGGGACGGAAGCTATCAGGTCTACACTCTTCGCATCGATGGAACGGAGATCCGTCGCCTCAACGACCATGGCGACGACGCCTGCTCCTTCTATTTTCCCGATGGGAAACGCATCATCTGGACCTCAACGAAGGACCACCCGGAACTGGCCAAATCAAATTACTCCGATCCCAGCGACTACCCGGGGGGCGCTGAAATCTACACTTCGAATCTGCATGGCAGCGAGCCTGGCGCGTGATTAGTGATTTGCATTTCCGATGAGCAATGAGACGAGAAATGCACCGGGTCCCCTGAATTTTCCCCATACTTGCCAAATAGTGCGCGCTTAACTTCCCTCCGTTCAATACTTTCTGTATAGCACGCCTGCCTCCTCATGTTTTTGAAAATTCGACATGTGTCGAACTCTCAGAAAGTAAACGACTTGCGAATTGAGAACTCCTGTCTGCTAGAATTCCACAGACGGGGTTTGAGGTGAACGGCGCTTTCAATAAGTAGAAGAAAACACGCGAGATATTTTTGGTCGGGGCGTCCGGATTTGAACCGGAGACCTCCTGCGCCCAAGGCAGGCGCGCTACCAGGCTGCGCTACGCCCCGACATGCATTGCTTTACTCATTCTAAAGCACTTTCCAATCTTACTCCTAATCCGGACCATCATTTTTGCCCGTAACTGTGCACGAACTGTGCACGAATGGGCCTATTGAATAATGGTTGTGCATGCCCGTACTCCCGGTGCGCCAAACACCTGCATCTCGTTGGCTTGACGATTGATTTTCTCCAGAGCTTCGCGCTTCATCTGGAGTTTCATTTGCGAATACCTCTTAAAAACTTGCGCATCTCCCTGACGAAGCATCTGTGTGACCCATTCGTCGGCTACTCCTCCCGCGCTCAATCTGGTCGCGTAGGTCGAACGGAGATCGTAGATGCGAAAGTACGTTACTTTGGCTCGAGACAGCGTTCTCTTCCACGCCTTCCGTAGGTTCTTGTGGTGCCCCGACGGATTGAGGTCACTGGGAAAGAGGAACGGACCATCGCCAGAAATGGCAAACTGGCGTTGAAAAGCCTGAATGGCCAAAGGGGTTAGTGGAACCTCAGCGATTCCGTTTGGGGTTTTAGAATCGGGTATCCAAACAACGGCGTTGGCCAAATCTACATTGTCTTTTCTCATGGGCGTGAGTTCTTTGTAGATTCGGAGGCCAGTCTCCGTAATGATCCGCACAATATTGGCAAGATATTCCGGAGCATGGGATTCGATACGCTGCTGTTCGGACCAGGGAACGTAGTGAGGACGAAACAAGCCCTTCACGGCAACTGGGAACTCCACTCCCGAACACGGATTGGCCGCCAAGAGTTTTTTCCGAACGGCGATATTCAGCATACGCCGTAGGACTCGGAACTCCTGATGGACGGTTGTAGGCTTTAGGAGGTTCGTTTCCCGGTAACCGCGCTGGCTCTTGATTCGGACACGTTGGCGGAGACGGTCACGCAAATAGAGTTCAATCGCATCCGCTGTGAGGTCCGCAAGTCTGCAATTTGCGAATGCCAACTTGAGGTGCTTCACACAGCGGCCGTTCGTTGCGTGAGTCTTCTCCGCGCGCACGGGTGGTCTGGAATAGTTCTCCAGGAAAAAATCCGCCCATTGTCCGTATGCCAAGGTTTCGCCTTTACGTGTGACTTCTAGGACGTTGTCGTCTCTGGCTTGAAGCCTGTCGCGTAACTTTTTCTGGGCCTCATGCCAATCAGCGGACTGGCTCGATTCTCTTCGGGCGTTCCCGTTCCTGTCCCGGTAGCGAATCCACCAAATAGCGGTTCCATCCCGCCGATAGACAACCCCATCGTATTTTAGTGCTCTAGGCATTCTCCATCTCCTGTTTGAATGACGCGCGGAATGTTTCGAGTTCCGACTTTAGGAACCGGATGTTTCGACCCATTACGCGGAGATGGGGAATCTGCTTTCGCTCGACCCAAAGATACACAGATTGAGGACTGACGCCAAGATACTTTGCCGCTTCTCTCACTGTCAGTGGATATTCTTCTGGGTGAAGAACGACGATTCCGTTGGGATCGAGGAGCAGGCGTTGATTCATGGTAGACCGCCCCGCTCTTGATTCGGTTCATGCGTCGACGCAATACAAATGCCCCAGTCCCGAGCCTCGGCGGTACCGTTGAGGTCGAATTGGCCGATTGAGACAACTATGAGCTGGGTTCTCAAGGCAGGAGCGATGGCAGATTGTCTTTCGCGATCACGTCCAGCGATTGTGGGATTCCAGGTATTTCTCCTTTCTTCACCTGTGGCTCGTTTTCTGCCTTCGGAGAGGGACGATCTGAACAGTTCTCCAGATGACGACATCCGTTGTACCGATATGTTGTCTCTCAGCTTACATAGTGGGTTTACTCTGGACTCGTATAGCGACGGGCTTGCTGAAGGGCGCGAGACATGCTGTCTTTGGGACGCTGTATTCTCACGCATAGCGAATTGGGTTGGACGGGACTTCATGTTTGTTAGACGGCCTTCGCAAGAACGTCTCCTTTAGCTTTTTCGTTGTTGTGGTTGTTTGCGTGTTGGCTTGCCCAGCGTCTGAAGTCGTCGTCCTTGCGGAAGAGCAGCTTCAGGGCTTCGGTGATCACGTAAGACGGCGAAGCATCGATGAACTCAGCATAGAGCTCAAGCTGAGTTTTTACCGATTCTTC
>Ga0074044_10000579_pt1 | contig 35336 bp, 25 predicted proteins | sample BogForMeECP23OM1_FD_94443 | JGI IMG/M metagenome (GOLD analysis project Ga0074044, IMG submission 94443) | Bog forest soil microbial communities from Calvert Island, British Columbia, Canada - Bog Forest MetaG ECP23OM1 | ecosystem: Environmental > Terrestrial > Soil > Wetlands ...
CTCACCCCGTCCCTGTAGCTCACCCCTTCAGGGGTGAGGCCTTCCATAGCACCAGCAACACTCCTCCCGACAGCACTCTTTCACTCTTTCACTTCTTCCTCTTCGTCTTTCTCTTCTCCGAAACTTAAAACTGATAACTTACAACTGACTACTTTTCTCACGGCTGGTTGCCCTAGGCCCGCCGTAGGCAGGCGCCTGGGTCTTGGGTTCCTCTTCCTCTTCTCTGTGAACTCTGCGTCCTCTGCGATCTCTGTGTAAGTTCTTCGCTTTTCGCCTTCTTTCAACTTTCAGCTTTTGACTCTTCAACCTCTTCCTCCGGTGCTTCCTAATCGCTGATGACACTCCCCACCATTACTCCTTAAGCGCAACCGTCACTCGCATCCCCTCTTTCGCGCTACAATACCTTCAGGTACTCTTGGGAGCTCCCAGCGGGTCCCGAGCCCTTACGCCCGTTCCGTTGGAGGTATATCAACATGCGTTCCACGACACTCTGGCGGCTAGCCGCTCTCTTAACTTTCCTGGCTTTCGCCGCGCTCCCCGCCCTCGCGCAGCAGGACCAATCTTCCGATCCCGTCGCTGAAGCCGCCCGCAAAGCCCGCGAAAAGCAGAAGAACACCCCGCCTCCCAAGAAGGTTTACACCAACGACGACATGCCCTCCGCCCCATCATCGGCCCCCGCCGCGGATTCCACCGCCAAGCCCGGTGACGCGTCCACCGCGCCCGCCGCGGACGCTGCCGACGACGATAAGGCAAAGAATCCCGAAGCCTACTGGCGCAAACGCTTCCAGAACGCTCGCGACAATTTGGCCAAAGCGGAAAAGGAACTGGACGTCCTTCAGCGCGAACTCGATAAGGACCAGGTTCAATACTACAGCGACCCCCAAAAAGCCCTCATGCAGCAGCACGATCGTTCCGACATCAACGACCACGCCTCCAAAATCACCGCCAAGCAAAAGGAAATCGACTCCCTCAAACAGCAGCTCGCCGACATGGAAGACGAACTACGCAAAGCCGGCGGCGACCCCGGCTGGGCCCGCTAATCTCTTCTCTCTTCGTCTATTGGGTTTTGGCCCCGTAGGGGTCCAGCACGCCGGACCCCATCTCGGCAAACTGTAAGCACACCTCCAGGACCTGGCCCTTTCTTGATTTGACCTTATCCTTGGGTTTGCCGTTCTCTTCGCTCTTGCTTTTGTAGTGGCCGGTCTTTAGACCGGTTCTTGGGTCTGCTTTTCTCTTGGGTTTGCTCTCGGGCTTGCTCTTATCTTTGCTCTCGCCTTTGTAGCTGCTGGGCTTCAGCCCAGCTCTTGGGTTTTCCAGGGTTACGCCACCGCCCCATGTTCTTGAGGGTGCCCCACCCTAGCTTCATCAGGGTGGGCTCTTGCGATCTAACGCCACCACATCTCTTCTCTTCGCTCTCGGATCTCTCCGCTCTTCTCTGTGTCCTCTGCGCCCTCTGCGTAAGTTCTTCGCTTTTCTTCAACTTTCAACTTTTAACTCTTCAACCTCTTCCTCCGGTGCTTCCTGATCGCTGATTACCTTCTTCTCTTCCCTCAATTCACGCTTCCCCCCGCAAACCTTCCCGCAAACTCTTCCGTCTCCTCTTCATCCTCCATGCTCTCCAGCAGCGCCAATCCTTCCCGCAGCCGCGCCATGCCCTTTTCCAGCGCCTCGCACGCAATCCGCCCAGACTCTTCCGCCACCAGTTCCAGGCACTCATCCATCGCTTCCGGATCCGCAACAATCCGCGTGTCCAGCAAACTCACCAGCCGTTCCAGCGCCTTCTCCTGGATCTTTTGCAGCGCCACGTCCGGTTCCACCTGTTGCATGCACAAATCCGCGCACATTCCCGCCAGCGTGTCCGCGATGCGGCTCGCGCGAATCCGTCTTCGCAATTCCATTCTTGCGCTAAGCGTCGGAGCGGTTTTCATTGTCGTCCCTTTCCACCCGCAATTTCCCGCTCCGCAGAGACTACTCACCGCCTCCGCCCCGCACAATAGCCCATGCGTATCAGTCAATACCCCTCTACACACACCCCTCCAGTACCATTCCCACCCACCTCTTCCTCTCTTTCACTCTCTTACTCTTATTCGGATTAACGAAGGTTGCCCCAGGCACGGAGTTTGTGCCTGGGTCTTGGGTTCCTCTTCTCCGTGAACTCTGTCCCGGGTGCCCCAGGTTCGATTTTCTACCTGGGTCCTGGGTTTCTCTTCTCTGCGAACTCTGTGTCCTCTGCGTTAAATCTTTCTCTTCTTCCTCCGTCCCGCCTTCGCCTCCAACAACCGCACCATCTTCGCCACCCGTCGTTCCCGCGTCGCCTCCTGTTTCCCGCCCAAAATAAACCGCACAATCTGCCTCCGCAGCGCCGTAGTCATCGCGCGAAATTCTCCCTGCGCCTTCGCCGACAGCCGCAGCCCCACGCTCAACGCCGGCGGCACCGCCGGCTCCCGCGACTCCTCGTCCCGTTCCAGCGCCACTTCCACTACGGCCCCCACATCCACGCGCAGCTTCTTCCGTATCTCTCCATGAATCGCCATCCGGTGGCATCCCCGCCCGCGCGGCACCAGAGTCGTGCGCACCGGCACCCCCTCCACCGTCCCCTTCACCGCCACATTCGCTTCACCCCGCGCCATCTCCCGCGACACCTCCGGCGGCACATCCACAAATCGGATGATCCCCACCCGGTAAATCCGCCCAGAAAACACCCGCCACATCTCGAATCCTGTAGCTCACCCCTTCAGGGGTGAGGCCGTCCATAACCCCTGCAACACTCTTCCTCTCCCACCCTTCTACTCTGTTACCGCCTTTTCCTCTCTTCTCTGCGAACTCTGCGTCTCTGCGTTATCTTTTCTTCTCTTCTCCTTTACTTCCTTTACCTCCTCTACGTCCTTTTCCTCCCGATATGCACCGCCACCGTCCCCATCATCATCAACACGTACCTCACCTCCCCGTACCCCATCCCTCGCATCTTCTCCACAAACTCCTCAGGCCGGAAAAATCTCTCCACCGACTTCGGCAAATACCGGTAAGCCTTCGCGTCCCCCGAAATCAACCCGCCAATCACCGGCAAAACTTTCCAGCAATAAAATCGGTACAAATCCCCCATCACCCCCGGCGCCGGCTCCGTGAATTCCAATATCGCCAGCGTCCCTCCCGGCTTCAGCACCCGCCAAATCTCCCGCAACCCCTCTTCATAATTCGCCAGATTCCGGAATCCAAACGCCGTCGTCACCAGATCAAACGACCCATCCGCAAACGGCAGCCGCAGCGCATCCGCCTCAAAAAACGTCACGCCTCCCGCACTCTTCTCCCGCGCCCGCACCAGCATCGTATGCGAAAAATCCGCGCCAATAATCCGCGCCTTCGCCCCGCGCGCCAGCGCCAACGCCAAATCCCCCGTCCCACAGCACAAATCCAGCACCACTGCGTCCGCGCGCCCCAAAATCGGCTGCAACTCCCGCGCTGTCCGCGCCCGCCACCTCTTATCCATCTGCCCGCTCAGCAAATGGTTCAGCAGGTCATACCGCGGCGCAATCCGCGTAAACATCTCGCGTACTTTTCGCGCGGCGTCCTGCTCGCTCGTCGCGCCTTCCGGTTCTGTGCCTTTGGGAATTTCCCGCTCTTCACCCACAATACTTCCCCGTCGCCTCGCTCACAATCTCCACCACCGGCCGCTGCAAACATTCCGGCGCGCATCGCAACACGCATTCCACCATCTTCGCCGGCACATCGTCATACGAAGCCGCCTTCCCCAGCCGCGGCGCAAGCACAAACCGCACCTTTCCCCCGCGCGCCTTTTTATCCGCATGCATCAACGCAAACAATTTCTTCGCATCCGTCTTCGGCCATCCCGGCAGCGGCCCCATTCTCTTAATCAGCGCCACGATCCGCGACACCGCGTCCCCCGGCGTCCCCACAAACCCATACCCCAGCAGCGCCGCGCACATCATCCCCCAGGCCACCGCCTCTCCATGCTGGTACCGACGGTAGCGTGTGGCCGCCTCCAAAGCATGTCCAAACGTGTGCCCGTAATTCAAAATCTCCCGCAGCCCCGATTCCTTTTCATCCCGACTCACCACCCAGGCCTTAATCTCAACCGAGCGCCGTATGATGTGCTCGAGCGCCGCCGCATCCCGCCGCAAAATCTTTTCCAAATTGTCTTCCAGGTACGCGAACAATTTCGCGTCCGCAATCACGCCATACTTGATCACTTCCGCCAGCCCACCGCGAAATTCCCGCTCCGGCAAAGTCCTCAGCGCCTCCGGGTCTGCCAGCACCAGCCGCGGCGGATAAAATGCCCCCACCAGGTTCTTTCCCTCCGGCAAATTCACTCCCGTCTTTCCGCCCACCGCGCTATCCACCTGCGCCACCAAAGTCGTCGGCACCTGCACCAGCGCCACGCCTCGCAAATACGAAGCCGCCACAAATCCCGCCACATCCCCTACCACGCCCCCGCCCACCGCCGCCACCAGCGCCTTGCGGTCCGCGCCAGCTCGCACCAATTTCCGCGCCAGCAATTCCACCGAAGCCAGATTTTTCCGCGCCTCCGCATCATCAAACAAATGCACCACCGGCGCCGCCCCCCGCGCAAAACTCCCCGCAAAAATTTTCCCCACCGCCCTCCATACCCGCGGCGAACTAATCACATGCACGCTCGAAAATCTCCCCAACCCTGCAATCTCCGTCGCCGCTCTCCTCAACAACCCCGCCCCACACACCACTCCATACTCCCCCGCCCCAGCCCTAACCCAAACCGTCCCGCTTCCACTCTTCTTCATGTCTCTGAATCCCTCGCCCAACAATGTACCACCATCCCTCTCTTACACTCTTTTACTCTGACACTCTTTTATTGTTTGACGAAGGTTGCCCCAGGCACGGAGTCTGTGCCTGGGTCTTGGGTTCCTCCGTCTTGGGTTCCTCTTCTCTGCGAACTCTGCGTCTCTGCGTTACGATTCCCTTTCGCTTTTCTCTTCTCCGAAACTGAAAACTTAAAACTGAAAACTGAGAACTCTTTCCCCCCGTGCTACCATAACTCCTGCGCACCATGACCCACTCCCCCAAATCCTATCAAGCAGATTACGTTGTCATCGGTTCCGGCATAGCCGGCGTCCGCGCCGCCATCGAGCTCAGCCAGTCCGGTACCGTCCTCGTCCTCGCCAAATCCGATCTCTACGAATCCGCCACCGCCTACGCTCAAGGCGGCATCGCTGTCGCCCTCTCCGACGAAGACGAAATCGGCCTTCACGAACAGGACACCCTCAACGCCGGTGATGGCCTTTGTCGCCCCGCTCCCGTCTCTCTCCTCGTCGAAGAAGGCCCCAAGTACATCACCCAACTCATCGAGTGGGGCACCGAATTCGACCGTGCAGGCACCAAGCTCGCCTTCACCCGTGAAGCCGCTCACAGCCGTTCTCGCATTCTCCACGCTCACGGCGATTCCACCGGCCGCGAAATCAGCCGCGCCCTGCTCGCGCGCGCCCACACCATCCCGCATCTCCACATGCGCGCTCACGCCTTCACCACCGAACTCATCCTCGAAAAAGATCGCGCCCTCGGCGTTCGCTTCCTCGATGAAACCGACAACTCCCTCCACGAAGTCCGCGCCGGCGCCATCCTCCTCGCCACCGGCGGCCTCGGCCAGCTCTATCGCGAAACCACCAATCCCGAAGTCGCCACCGGTGACGGCATGGCCATCGCCTACGAAGCTGGTGCCGTCCTCTCCGATCTCGAGTTTGTCCAGTTCCATCCCACCGCCCTCTCCGTCAAGGGCGCCCCGCGTTTCCTCCTCAGCGAAGCCCTTCGCGGCGAAGGCGGCATCCTCCGCAACATCAATCTCGAACGTTTCATGAAGCGTTACCACGAAGCCCAGGAGCTCGCTCCTCGCGATGTCGTCGCCCGCGCCATCACCAGCGAAATGCACAAAACGCAAAGCGCCCACGTCTATCTCGACATGACCGCCAAATCGAAGGAATTCCTCGAAAAACGTTTCCCCCGCATCTGCGCCACCTGCCTCGGCTACGGCCTCGATCTCTCCTCTGACCTCGCCCCCGTCAGCCCTGCGGCGCATTTCATGATGGGCGGCGTCAAGACCGATCTTTGGGGACGCACCTCCATCCCCGGCCTCTACGCCGCCGGCGAAACCGCCGCCACCGGCGTGCATGGCGCCAATCGCCTGGCCAGCAATTCCCTTCTCGAGGGACTAGTTTTCGGCGCGCGCTCCGGCGCAGCCATGATGAAAGACGCCCCCGGCACCACAAAAAAACAGCTCAACATGCCCGGCAGCCATTTCCCCAAGCCCGGTAAAACCACCGAATCTCACGCCGCCGCGAAAAAATCCAAGCCCGCCACCGCCTCCGCCGCTCTCCAAAAACTCCGCGAACTCATGTGGAAACAGGTCGGCATCATGCGCCACGGCAAAGACCTCAAAGCCGCCGTCGATTCCCTCAAAAGCATTGAAATCCCCTCCGCCGAAAAAAACACCCGCTGCGATCACGAACTGAAAAATCTCCACGCCCTAGGCGCTCTAATCGCCCGCAGTGCCCTGGCCCGCGAAGAAAGCCGCGGCAGCCACTACCGCTCCGATTTCCCCTATCGCGACGACGACAAATTCCAATCCCACTCCACTATCTCCGTCCGCCAAGATCCCCACTTCGAAAAGTAATCCCCTCCTGTAGCTCACCCCTTCAGGGGTGAGGCCTTCCCCAACCCGAGCGACCCTCCAGCCGTACTAGCCCAACTTCCGCAGGTGCGTGAATAAAGTCTTTGGAATCAATGTTGGTACCAGAAAGTTTCCACTACATTTGTGCCCGTTCTAACGCTGTGGGCAGCCGCATACCGAGATGTTGCAACAGGATCCGTTGGTGCTCGGTCGGTTGACTGATACAGCGCTTGCGTAGCTCCACACCACCGCGCGTGGGCAACACCACATCGACCAAAGTGATCTCCGAGAGCTCTTCAAACACTTGCCGCGGCTCGTCGCCGAGTCCCGCTTGCTGGCAGCTGGCTGCCAGCGTCTTCCACAACACATAAGCCAGAAAACACACCAGGATGTGTGCGCCCACACGATGCTCTCGGTGGTGCCATACCGGTCGGATCTGTAAGTCCGACTTGTGCACGCGAAAGGCAGCTTCGGCTTCCGTGAGTTGCACATAAGCGCGCCACAGCTCCTCCGGCGTCCAATCGGTCACGTTGCTGCGCAACAGGTAGCAGCCTTCACTCCGGCGCGCCCACTCCCGCCAACTCTCCACCTTCGTCCAGCGCAGTTGCGTGAGCCCCTGGGCATTCACCTCCACGCGCACATCGAACAGCCGCGCCGCACGGGTGTTTCGTTCCAGGAGCCGTCCTACGCGCCGCTCCACGGCACCCGATTTCTGTCGACGTTTGTCACAACTCGCGGCGATCTTGAGTAAACCTTCTTCGATACGTTTCTCGAAGCGTTCGTGCATGGCCTGTTCCTTGGCTTGGCGTGCTGCACTCCGACACAAGATAAATACTTCCTCTCCGTCCGGGGCCGGAACCAACCCTACCTCCAGCCCCTCATGCACTTGCTTCCAGTCTGCGCTCAACAACTCGCGCTCGAACTTCCGCAAGGAGTTCTTCGCCGTACCCAGGATGTAGCGCCGCCCGCCGGCCCGTAGAAACTGCACATTTTTCTCGCTCGCCAGACCACGATCCATCACCCAAACTCGACCGGCTCGTCCGTAGAGCTCTTCCATGTGTGCAATGATCTCTTCGAGCGTGGTGGCGTCGTTGCGATTGCCGGCGAACACCTCATAGCCCAACGGCATCCCGCAACGGCTCACCACCAGCGCAATATTCACCTGCTTGCAGTCCGGGCGATGATCCCGCGAATAACCCCGCTGCGCCTGCGGGTTGCCTTCCGCTTGTCCTTCGAAATAGGTGCTGGTGATGTCGTAGAGCAGAAGGTCGTAATCGAGATCGAACAGTTCGCCAAGCTTTTCCTTCAGGAGTTTCTCGAGCGCTTTCTTCTGTGGCAGCAGCGTGTCCAGCGCTCGGTACAGACGATCATCATTGACTTTCTCGTCCGGTACACCGAGCAGGTCCGACAACGCGCTGGCCTCGTAGAGGTGCTCGGCCAGGTGCAGTTCGCTGGAAGGTTCACACAGCCGGCCGAGAATCAAAATCATGGCCATTGCCGACCAAGGAATTTCCTCGCGTCCATTCGGCAGTCTCTCTTCCAGGAAGCGATCCAGTTCCAACCGGCGCAGCAACGCTCTTCCCAGCCAAGGGCCACCGAATTTCCGGCTGCGTTCCACGCGCACGCGCTTCACATCGACTTCCACCCATCCTGGTTCCGTGGTGCTGAACAAGCCCGTTTGATAACCAGGGCGCTTCTCGGCGCAGCGCTTCACTCCCAAACGGCCCCGCTCGTCCATGACTCCCAACCACGCTATGACGCGTTGCCGGGGGCCTCGATCGGTTCGGTAACTCTCCACCAAAGCCCAGTAGGCGTGGCGTTTGCCGTCTTTGCGCCGATAGCAGCGTCGCAGATACATACCGCGATGCTACGAATCGCGGAGACAAAATCAAGGGGGTTGGTCGTCACTACACGCACATTTCGAGCCAGTAACGCTGGGATTCGTAAAACTGGCACACAAACAAAAGCACTTTCCGCAGCGTCGAGCGCGTGAATGTGCTCAAAATATTTTCAATTCGTTCGAAACTGCGGAAGGTAGGCTAGCACTCTTTCAATCTTCTACTCTTCTACTCTTATACTTTTTCACTTCCTCTCTTCCTCTGCGAACTCTGCGTCCTCTGCGAACTCTGTGTAAGTTTTGTCCTTCGATCCAAGAAACCACACCCCCACCCGCTCATCCACGTCCATAGATGTATTGGATTCCAACCAGGCAGGCCTACTTCAACTCCAACCCCTTCACCGACTCCAAAATCGTATGCCCCACAATCGCCATTGTCCTGGCGCTGATCTTGTCCATCGTATCCTGCGGCGTATGCCAGTAAGGCACATCATTCACCGTATCCAAATCCATGATGTCCACCGAAGCCACATGCCGCGCCGTAAACGAATAATGATCATCGCCCCCAAAACTCGTCAGCGCACTCCCAAAAATCTCCCCATACCCAAGCTTCCCCGCCACGCCCCACACAAAATCCTTCAGCCACCCCGTAGATTCCCCATCCCGCATGAAGTGCGGATTCTTCCCTCCCACCAGATCCGCCAGTAGGAACGCCCTCACGTTCTTCAACTCCCCGCCAGTCGCCATCTTCGCCGCCATTTGCCGGCTTCCGTAGCGGTTATCCGGGTCCACCCACTCCCGATTCACCGCCTCTTCCCCGTCGAAAAACGCGATCCACACCGCATACTTCCCGGCCTTCTTCTGCCCGCACAGCACGCGCGCAATCTCCAGCATCACGCCTGTCGAAGACCCGCCATCATCCGCCCCGACAAAATTTTCCAGCCGCTTCGTGTCGTAGTGCGTCCCCAGCAAAATAATCCCCGGCTTCTCCCCGGGAATTTTCGCCACGATATTCTTCATCGGCAGCCGCCCCGCCGGCGTATCCGCCGAAAACGAGTCCGTATCCACCGCGCACCCGTACGATTTCAGCTCCGTCTCCAGGTATTCCTGCAATTGCCCCAGCGCCGCCGATCCAGCAGGCCGCGGCCCAAAGCTCACCTGCTTCGCCACCTGCGCGTACGCCCGCTTCCCGTCAAATCCGTCCGTCTTCTCCGGTGCAGGCACATCCTCGCCCGCTCCTGGCGGATTCCCCGCCACCGCGCTCATAAACGGCTTCTCCGCCCCAGCCGCCGCAGGCGTAGCCGCACTCCCGCCCGCCTTGCACCCCAGCCCCACCACCGCCACCAGCATCAACACCCAAACTCTATTCATTCCCCACCCAATATGCTGTAGCTCACCCCTTCAGGGGTGAGGCTTTCCCTAACCCATGCAACCAACCCAAATGCAACATTCTTAGACCCTTCTACTCTTACACTCTTATACTCTTTTACTTCTTCTCTTCTCCGGTCCCCAACCTCTCCGCCTCTTCCCTCTTCCTCTTTTTCCTAACCACCGAAGCCGACACCGCAATCCCCACAAAGTACAACCCCACCATCGGCAGCATGAAAATCAGCATCGTCTGCGCGTCCGGCGTCGGCGTAATAATCGCCGCCACCACTGCAATAATCAAAATCGCGTAGCGGAAATTGTGCCACAGAAACTTCGGCGTAACGATCCCAAACAACGACAAAAAGAAAATCAATATCGGCAGCTCAAACACCAGCCCCAGCCCCAGCAGCACCATCAAGATTAAATCGAAATACTCGTTGATGCTGATCATCGGCACCACGGGGCCCTTGAAGCTCACCAGAAACTTCAGCATGTACGGCAGCGTCACAAAATACCCGAACGCAATCCCCAATAAAAACAGAAACACGGTCGAAAACAAAAATCCCGTAACCGCGCTCCGTTCGTGCTTGTACAATGCCGGCGCCACAAACAACCAAATCTGGTACAAAACAATCGGCGACGCCATCACCACGCCCAGGTACACCCCCAGCGTGATCACCATGTTCAAATATCCCGCCGGATGCGTGTAAATCAGCTTCTGCTCCAGCCCCGCGCTCTTCAACGCTTCCAGCATCGGCTTGGTGATAAATCCGATGAACCGCTGCGACAGCCACACCCCCACGAACGCGCCAACCCCGATCGCATACAACGAATTGATAATCCTCTTCCGCAGTTCCGACAGGTGTTCGAAAAACGTCATCTGTCCGCCGGGTTCTTGTCCCCGGTTCATGATGGACATCGGCGTCGTATCAGGCGGGTTGCTGTTCGTCATGAGAGGGCGTGGATTCCGCAGTTGCTACGCTTTCCTTGCCGCCGTTTTCCCCATTAGCACCATCACTCAGTGTGCTCTTGTTCGTCGCTTCTTCGTTGCTTCCTACTTCATTACTTCCTACTTCGTTACTTCTTGCTTCGTTACTTCCTGCTTCATTGCTTCCTGCCTCGTTGCTTCTTTCTTCGGTCCGTGCCACCGCCTCCGCCACCGGCGTAATCACCGGCCCGTCCGTCAATGCTTTCTCCGCCGAAAATGGCAATGGCAGTTCTTCAATCCCGCTCGCAGGTGGTGCCGGCATCGCATAAGGAGGAGTCTTCACCACCTGTCCACTCTGCGCATTCGCAGCCGCGCTTTCCGCCGTCGTCGCTGCCGTCAACGCCTCCGCCGCCTGCTTCCGCAATTCCGACAGCCGCGACTGCCGCTCCAAGTCACGCATCTCGTCTTCAAACGCGCTCTTGAAATCCGTCGAAGCCTTCCGGAACTCCGCCATCAATTTGCCCAGGCTCCGCGCAAGCTCCGGCAGTTTCTGGGGTCCAAACACCACCAGCACCACCAGAAAAACCACGATCATGTGCGGTACGCTCAACATAAACTTGTGCCACAGTCACTCGTGCTCGTCCTGAGCCTCGAAGGGACTGTGCTCTTGGGGTTCTGTTCTCTGCGGCACAGTCACTCCTGACTGTGCTCTTGGGTTCTGCTTCAAAAGCGTCCCATTTCTTCCTCTTTGCATCATAGAAAGGGTAAGCAACGGTGTCAAACAACACTTGCCACCGCCCATGCTATACTGGACTTTCACAGGCCGATTTCGGGACACCCTTTGCCCCCCAAATCCGTCTGTATTTTTGTAGGCCTTTGGGAGGGCACGGCTTTAGCCGTGCCGAAGGGCTCCAGGAATAAAGGGGCTTCAGCCCCTGAGGTCACAGATTTCGCACTACCAGTGAGGGCATACATGAATCCTGAACGTCGCGGCCTGGTCATCGTCGTCATCGTCCTAGTCGTCTCCGCTGTCCTGGGCGGCATCTACGGTCCTTCCGTACGTGCCACCACCTCCAACGTGGACGATTACAAGACCGCCGTCGAGAACTTCACTCACGTCCTCGACATCGTCCAGTCCAACTACGCCGACCCCGTGGACACCGACAAAGCCGTCTACCAGGGCGCCATCCCCGGCATGCTCCGTATGCTCGACCCTCACTCCAATTTCTTTGATTCTCGCCAGTTCGCTCTTCTCCGTGAGGACCAGCGCGGCAAATACTACGGCGTCGGCATGGTCGTCGCCCCCCGCGAAAACCGTACTGTCGTCATCTCTCCTTACGTCGGCGCCCCCGCTTATATCGCAGGCCTGCGTCCCGGCGATGTCATCATCAAGGTGGACGACAAGTCCACCGACGGCCTCTCCACCAGCGAAGTCGCCGACATGCTCAAGGGCCCCAAGGGCACTGTCGTCAAAATTCTCGTCACTCGCGAAGGCTATCCCGATCCCCTTCTCTTCACTGTCACGCGCGACGAAATCCCCCGCCATTCCGTGGACATGACCTTCGCCATCAAGCCCGGCATCGGCTACATCAAACTTTCCCAATTCAACGAAACCACGGACAAGGAACTGGACGTCGCCCTCAAGCAGCTCAGCGCCAATTCCCTCGATGGCCTCATTCTCGATATGCGCGGCAATCCCGGCGGCCTTCTCAACGAAGCCGTCGCCGTCGGCGATATGTTCCTCGAAAAGAATCAGCTCATCGTTTCCTATCATGGTCGCAATGCCCCCGAGCGCCGCTTCTACGCCGTCCGTGGCAATCAGGGCATGAACGTGCCCCTCGTCATTCTGGTCAACAACAACTCCGCCTCCGCCGCTGAAATCGTTACCGGCGCCGTCCAGGATCACGACCGTGGCCTCGTCGTTGGCGAAACCACTTTCGGCAAGGGTCTCGTGCAAACCGTCACGCCTCTCGCGGAAAACACCGGCCTCGCCCTCACCACCGCCCGCTATTACACGCCCAGCGGACGCCTCATTCAGCGCGATTACAAATCCGTCTCTCTCTACGAATATCACTACGAACGCAAAGTCCCCGAGCACCCCACGGAGATTCGTCAGACCGACAGCGGCCGCCAGGTCACCGGTGGCGGCGGCATCACCCCCGACCTCCTCGTCGAGTTTCCCAAGCCCACCAAGTTCCAGGAGACTCTCTATCGCGACGATGTCCTCTATCCCGTCGAACAAGGTGTTGGCAGCTTCACCCGCTACTTCCTCGGCACCAAGCCCAACATCACTCACAGCTTTGAAGTGGATGACCACGTCATGCAGGAATTCCGCGATTACCTGACCAAGCGCAACATCCGCTACACCGAGTCCGAAATGGCCGACAATCAGGATTGGATCAAGCGCAAGATCAAGCAGGAAGTCTTCATGTCCGCCTACGGCACTCAGGAAGGCTTCAAAGTCCTTCTCGAAGCCGATCCCCAACTCCAAAAGGCCATTGAAGCCATTCCCCAAGCCCGCGCACTCTACGAAAACGCCCGCAAAGTAGTAGCCCAGCGCACCGGCGCCCCCACCCCCGACCAACCCTAATCCAGTTCTCCGTCACCCTGTAGCTCAGGCCTTCAGGCCTGAGGCTCTTCTCTTGGGTTGCTTCTGTGGCACAGTCACTCCTGTTTACCCTGAGCCTCGAAAGGACTGTGCTCTTGGGTTTCCTTTCTCCGCTCTTCTCTGTGAACTCTTTGTCCTCTGCGGCCTCTGTGTAAGCTTTTCGCTTTTTTTAACTTTCGACCTCTTCCCCGCCTCACTGAAAACTTAAACTAACAACTGAAAACTCATCTTCCCGCCGGGTGCCCCAGGTTCGATTTTTTGCCTGGGTCTTGGGTTTGCCCTTTTTTCGTTTAGTCATCCCGACCGGAGTGCCGCGCACTATGCGGCACGGAGTGGAGGGATCATGGCACCACCAACGAGTCTTGGCTCTCCTTCCGTTTTTCGAATTTCGTTTTTCGAGTCTCGCTTTTCCGAACCTCCTCCCAACCCCCGCTTGTCTTCCCCCTTCATCCTCCGCCCTATCTTCCCCTTTCCCCCAAACTGATGACTGAAAACTGATCACTGAAAACTCTATTCCCCTTTGTCCTCCCTCTTCTCCTCTGCTAAAATCTAAAAGTGGCTACTCGTGGGCGTGTAGCTCAGCTGGGAGAGCGCGTCGTTCGCAACGACGAGGTCGCAGGTTCGAACCCTGTCACGTCCACCATTCCTTCTTTACCGCAACTCCCCCCACTCCCTTCTTTTCTTGCCACTCATTTCTAGGTAAACTACCCTTACAGCTTTCGCTCCGTTGCGTATCGGTTATCAGCAGCAACGCGAAAATAACCTTGCTGCAACATTACAGAAACATGGGTCAAGCCACACTCGACCCAGGCCGAGGTTACCTGTGAAGACAGCAACGACCGACCCCGTTTTAACCGAAACTTCGCTTTTCCGTATCTCTCTCGCGCAATCTCCTCAGGATCTCGAGGAGTGCCAGCGCCTTCGCTATCTCGTCTTCAATCTTGAACTTGGCGAAGGCCTCTCCACCTCCGAACGCTCCGGCCTGGACATCGATCCCTTCGATTCCTTCTGCGACCACCTCATGGTCCGCGACCTCGACACTTCCAAACTTGTCGGCACCTATCGCCTGCAGACTGGGGACACCGCCGCCGCCAATCTCGGCTACTACGGGAATCAGCTTTTCGATTTCTCTCCCTACGACCCCGTCCGCAAGGAGATGCTGGAACTCGGCCGCGCCTGCGTCCACTTCGATTTCCGCAACACCCTCGTCCTGCACATGCTCTGGAAGGGCCTGGCTATCTACGCGATGCGCGTCGAAGCCCGCTATCTCCTCGGCTGCAATTCCATCTCTTCCCAGGATGAAAACTACGGCGTGGCCATGTACGAGGCACTCAAAGAGAAATACCTCGTCGAACCCCGCCTGCGCACCATGCCCCAGCCCGATTGCCGCTGCCATCCCACTGGCGCGCCCATCGAATCCACGCGCCCTCCGCGGCTCTTCCGCGCCTATCTCGATGTCTCCGCCCGTGTCTGCGGCCCCCCCGCCATCGATCGCGAATTCAAAACCATCGATTTCCTCACCTTGGTCGATCTGGCCCATATCCCAGACCGAGTCCGCACCCGCTTCTTCCAACCCTAACCCCATCCCCGCACCCTTTGGCGCACTCTTACACCCTTTCACCGATTAACGGAGGTTGCCCCAGGCACGGAGTCTGTGCCTGGGTCTTGGGTTTCTCCGTCTTGGGTTTCTCTTCTCTGTAGCACAATCACTCCTGTTTACCCTGAGCATCGAAGGGACTGCCCTCTTGGGGTCCTCTTCCCTCTGTGTTCTTTGCGTCTCTGCGTTATATTTCTCTTTCTTTCTCCGTGCCCTCTGTGCTCCGTCCTCTGTGATCTCTGTGTTAAAGTCCTTCTTTGCTTCCTTGCTTCGTTACTTCTAATCTTTCCACGGAGACATTACATGCTCACTCATCGCAAGCTAATCCTGGCGCTCGCAATCTTCCTGTTCTCCCTCTCCCCCGCCCGAGCCCAATCCCCCCTCTCCCCCGACCTCCAGCAAAAAATCGACACCCTCGCCGCCGACGCCCTCTCCAAATCCGGCGTCCCCAGCGCCTCCGTCGCCGTAGTCCAAGATGCCCATATCGTCTATCTCCACGCCTACGGCGACGCCCGCCTAGCTCCCCGCGCCCCCGCCACTCCTTCCATGCGTTACAGCATCGGCTCCATCAGTAAGCAATTCACCGCCGCCTCCATCCTCCTTCTCCAGGAACAAGGCAAGCTCTCTCTCGACGACAAAGTCTCCAAATTCCTCCCCAATCTCACCCGCGCCAACGAAGTCACCATCCGCCAGCTCCTCTCTCACACCTCCGGCTATCAGGACTACTGGCCGCAAGATTACGTCATGCCCGACATGCTCCAGCCCACCACCGCGCAACACATCCTCGATCTCTGGGCAGGGAAACCTCTCGATTTCGATCCCGGCACCAAGTGGCAATACTCCAACACCAACTACGTCATCGCCGGTCTCATCGTCGAAAAAGTTTCCGGCATGCCGCTCCTCACCTTCCTCCAGCAAAAAGTTTTCCAGCCTCTCGCAATGTCCAGCGTCCTCAACACCGATCAGGATCGCCTCGGCGACACCGATCCCACCGGCTATCTCCGTTACGCCATCGGCCCGCCGCGCCCCGCCCCCAAGGAAGGCAAAGGCTGGCTCTTCGCCGCCGGTGAACTCGCCATGACCGCCGAAGATCTGGCCAAATGGGACATCTCCATCATCGACGAGAAGCTTCTAAAGCCCGCCTCTTACCATGATTTTGAAACGGATGTCCTGCTGAAGAACGGCCTCGGCACCAGCTACGGCCTCGGTGTGGGCATCAGCGGCCAGGGCGGCCACCGCGCGCTTTCCCACGGCGGCGAAGTTTCCGGCTTCACCAGCGAAAATATCGTCTACCCCGACGAACGCGTCGCCGTCGTCGTCCTTACCAATCAGGATGCCGTTGACGCTTCCGGTACCATTGCCCACGCCATCGCCCCGCTGCTTCTTTCCACCAACGATGCCGCCACTCCGCAGAAGCTCGCGCAAGCCCGCAAAATCTTCGCCGGTCTCCAGCAGGGCACCATCGATCGTTCCCTCTTCACCGACAATGCCAATTTCTATTTCGACGCCCAAGCCCTCCAGGATTTCGCCGCCAGCCTCGGCCCCCTGGGCACGCCCGAAGAATTCACGCAAATACGCCAAACCCTTCGCGGCGGCATGATCATGCGCATGTACCGCGTCAAATTCCCCAAACAAACTCTCCAAGCCTGGACCTACGAGCTCCCCAACGGCCAACTAGAACAATTCCAGGTAGCCCCCCAAGACTAATAACCCTCCCGGGAACGCCATTCTCCCGAATGGCGTCTTTCCGTCCCTGCACTCCTAAACTCTTTCACGGATTCACTTTAAACGAAGGTTGCCCCAGGCACGGAGTCCGTGCCTGGGTCTTGGGGTTCTGGTTCTCCTCTTGTCATCCCGACCGGAGCAACGGCGCTTTCCGCCGCTGCGGAGTGGAGGGATCGTGGCACAATCTCCCCATCTCATAGCTTCCGATTCTTGCACTGTTACACTCTTACACCTCTCAAGGTTTTTCCTTCCCAGCCTCCCCCTGTGCCGCCGCATACGGCGCCATATATCCAACATCCGGTTCCACCAACCACACTTTCCTATTGGGGTAGTAAGCAAGCAACGGAGCCAAGTCCATGCCCGGTATTTCCCGCGCCCACACAATCCTCGCGTGGTCAATATCCGCGGCATTGTAGACCCACTCTTGATGGGCGTCGTGCTCAGGCCCATAACGCACAATCACGAGGTGATCGCCGGGGATTTGCCTCAGTGTGCTGCTAACTTGCACGCGTCCCCAATTGTGCGGCTGCCAGCGGTCGAAATAAGGCGCGACGTATGGATTGCGCATGACTCCGGCAAAACAGATTCCAGTCGTTGCCAGTGACATCAAGATAATCGCGCGGGACCAACTGAGTCCCACGGGGTACCCGAAAAATTTCCACTCCCGCAAATGCCTCAGGCATTGCATCAACAACGCGAGAAACGTCACGATGATTGGAGCGGCATAGTGGGGCCGGAACCCTGTGACCGCCAGCAAGCCCACCAGGCACACTGCGAACTGGATTACCAACAACCTCAGCCGGCGGTCTTTCACCACCCAGGGAAATGCTATCAGCGCCAACGACAGGTACACCCCCAGAAAGAACCGCCAAAAAAATACGAACTTTAGCAAAGTATCCCGTTTGACCGCCGCCCATGTTCCGTCAAATTCCTGCAAAGACCACACGTTAAACAGTTGCTGGAATTGCGGATTCGCATAATGTTTTGCGGGCAGGATTTTTTGCCAGAGGAACAGGCGAACACTGAGGTATTTGTTGATGAAGAGCGCGTTCGGAATCTCCAACGGATTGCCCGTAATACGCCAGTTGTAATACAAGGTGAAACACACCAGGAGCACGAGCGCAGTCGAGAGAGGCAGAATTACGTTTCGGATTGGCAAGCTCTCGCCTCCCTTCCTGAGCTTCCAGAGCCACATTCCCATTGCCACCGCAACCGGGATGCAGAAGATGAATCCTTCCAACGGGCGGCTGTTCGCTAGAATTGCCAAACCGATCCCCATCCATAACGCATCGCGTAATCTTTGGTGTTTCTGGATGCGCGGTAATGCTCCGATGACGAGCGCCGCGCCCGTGGCCGCTACCGCCCCGCCCCAGTAGCTGTTCATCCAATAGCTGAGGATTCCGATGCGCAATGTGAACAGGATCGTTCCAATCAGTGCCCATTGTGCGGGCAGCCAGCCTTGCAACATCCACAGCACCGCCGCCGACATCGCTGCACAGCTCAGGAGAACGCCAATCCACGGGTGCCCCAGCAATTCTCCGAAAGCGAGCACAGCGGCTTGCGCTGGCGGAAATATCGAGGAATACGTTGGCGAAAAATTGATATAAAAGGTTTCAAAGTAGCGCGCCATCGGGTGGGCGGGAAAAGCCAGTCTTCCGTGCGCGAACATATCCGCCTGGACCAGAAAACAAAACTCGTCATGGACAAACGGAACAGGAATCGGCCATCGAACCAGCATTACGACTCGGATGAGAATGGTTCCTAGAAATACGGCGATAATCGCGGTCGTCCGCTTTTCCGCGAACGCTGTGAATGCTCCTTCGACACCGCGAAAGCCGCGCTCGCCCATCACCGGAATCAGCAAAGCGACGGCCAGTGAAACAATCACCACCCACCAAGCCTCGAGTGCCAAGTAGACTCTCCTCTTCCCAGCGATTTACAGGTTTATCCGCGGCGCGCGTTTCCCTTTGGAATTTCCTTCATTATGCAAGAGGCCCAAATCTCCGTCCAGTTTCACGGCCGGGTGCCCCAGGCCCGCCGTAGGCGGGTGCCTGGGTCTTGGGTTCCTCTTCACCTCAGGCCCTACACAACTCAACCACAATCCTTCACCAATACGGAGGTTGCCCCAGGCACGGAGTCTGTGCCTGGGTCTTGGGTTCCTCTTCTCTGCGAACTCTGTGTCCTCTGTGACCTCTGCGTAAGTCTTTCGCTTTTCCGAAGCTGTCAACTGTAAGCTGTCAGCTGTCGACTCTCTTCTCAATCCCCCGGCCCCGCCGGGTAAGCCGGCAAATCCGCCGGCCGCACCGGCAACTTCTTCGGATGCTCCTGCATTGCCTTCATCACCATCTCGATTGCCTTTTCCAGTTGCGGATCGTGTCCCGCCATCACCTGATCCGGCGTGTTATCCACCACGACGTCCGGCTGCACGCCGCGATTCTCAACCAGCCATTGACTGTCCAGCCCATACATCGAAAACTCCGGCCGCGTCACATACCCTCCATCCAGTAGCGGCGTAAACCCACGTATCCCGCGCACGCCACCCCAAGTCCGCATGCCGATCACCGGCCCCAGCTTGTAATACTTGAAATAGTACGTGAAGAAATCCCCGTCCGAAGCCGCATACTCGTTCGTCACGCACGCCATGGCGCCATAGAAAACAATGTCCGGTATCGTGCCGCTCTCAAAATTCCGCGCCGAATCCATGCCCGCCAATATCCGCCGCAGCCGCTCGAATATCAGTTGGTCCACGAATCCCCCGCCGTTGTACCGCACATCGAAGATGATCCCTTCCTTGCGGATTTGCGGGAAAAACTGCTTCACGAACTCGTTCAATCCCGCATCCCCCATGTCCGGCAAATACACATAGCCCACGCGCCCACCGGTAGCCTGTTCCACTTTGCGGCGATTGCTCTCAATCATGTCCAGCTCCCGCAGACTGAATTCGCTCCCGATTGGCTTCACCACCACATTCTTCGCGCCTTCTTCCACGGGCTTTGCGTTCACGCTCAACGTCACATTCTCCCCAGCCGTGTTCACAAACAGCTCGTAAGGATTCTGCGGCACTCGCAGCTCCTTCCCGTTCACCGCCAGCAAATACTCTCCTTCCTTCACATCTACTCCCGGCTCCGTCAGCGGCGACCGCTTCCCCGCGTTCCAATTCTCCCCTTTGTAAATCTTTTTGAAGCGGTACAGCTTGCTCGCCGCATCCGCCTCGAAATCTACCCCCAGCACGCCCACGTTCACCGCATGCAAGTTCGGATAATCTCCTCCGCCCGAGTACGTGTGCGAATTCGACAGCTCTCCGATCATCTCTCCCAGCACGTATGTCAGGTCGTAGCGGTCCGCCACGTAGGGCAACAGCGGCGTGTACTTGTCCCGCACCGCCGCCCAGTCCACTCCATTCATCGACGCCTCGAAAAAGTAATCGCGCTGCTGCCGGTAAACTTCGTTGAACATCTGCTGCCATTCCGCTCGCGGATCAATCTGCGCTCGCATCCCGCTTAAGTCCAGCGCTCCATCGCCGGTTTTGTGCGCCCCTGCGGTCGGCGGCGCTGCATCCACGATTCCGTAAGTGGCTCCTCCGCCACCGCCTTCTTCATCTTCCTCTCCGCCGCCTCCACTCTTCGGCGCCGAATACAGCAGTTTCTTCCCGTCAAACGAAAGCGCGTAATTTGTCGCGCCGTCCACCAGCACTTGATCCTTTCGCTCTTTCAAATCAAACACGTGAATCGCGGGACCTTCTCCCGGCAGCGGCCCCGAAAGCCCCGTGACAGGAGCTGTCGTGTAATACACAAACCCTTTCGCCGCCTCTGGATTCCTCATATTCGCCGGCGGTATCGGAAAACTTACAATCCGTTCACCGATGCCTTCCAGATCGATTCGGAAAGGTTCCTTCTTTTCCTCCGCTTTCTCGCCGGCTTTTTCGCCAACTTTCTCTCCGGCCTTTGCCTCCGCCTTTCCGCCTTTCGTTTCAGACTTTCCACCCTTAGTCTCGGCCTTCCCCTCTTTCGCTTTCGCTTCTTCCGCCGCGGCGTCCGGCTTCTTTATTTCCACTTCATCGCTCTGTGGCGCAAATGGTGAAGCCGTATCCGCGCGCAATGTCGCCACATAGACCCGCGTCGCTTTCGGATTCGCAAACTCGAAGTCATACACTCCCAGCACTTCGTTGTAATCCCGGTTCGACAAAAAATAGAGGTATTTTCCGTCCGGATCGAATACCGGCGCGTGGCTCTCCGTAAAACTGGTCGTCACCGGCGTGATCTTCTTGTCCGCCAGCGAATACACATACACCACGTTGTTCTGATTTTCCGCCGCCTTCGCGTACGTCACCCACTGGCTGTCCGGCGACCAATTGTAGTCGGTAATATCCGAATACTTGCCCTGATCAATCTGCACCGGCTTCTTCGCCTCAACATCCACGTAAAACAGCCGCACCGCTTTGTCCGCGTACAGCAGCTTCTTGCTGTCCGGTGACCACGCCGGCGGCATCCGGTACATCGTGCCATCCGTCGTCACTCGAATCTCTTTTCCGCTTCCGTCTTGCGGCGCCACATACAACTCTTGCTCCCCGCTGCGATCCGAAAGATAGGCGATCCATTTCCCGTCGGGAGACCACGTCGCATAGTCTTCCCGAATTCCCGGTGTCCGCGTTAGGTTGCGGATGCTTCCCTCTTTCGCCGGTACGGTGTACACGTCCCCGCGCGCGCTGAACACCGCTCTCTTGCCGTCCGGCGAAATATCGAAAGCCGTCACCAGCTTGCTTGTATTCGCCCAATGCGGCCGCGCCTGGTCCCGGTCTCCCGGCAAGTACACGGTAATCTTCTTCGCCTGTTCCGTCGCCAAATCCATCACATACAGAAACCCGCCGTTCTCGAACACGATCGCATCCGGCCCCAGGCTCGGCCAATTCACGTCAAACTCTTTGTAGTGCGTAAGCTGCCGGATTTCCTTCGTCTTCAAGCTGTACGCGTACAGATTCATCCGGTGCTCCGCGCCGCGATCCGAAGCAAAATAAATCGTGTCGCCATGCCACATCGGAAACGTGTCCGTTCCTTCGTAATTTCCGATTTGCTCGTACGCATTGGTCTTGAAATTGTAAATCGCGATCTTCTGCGCCATTCCCCCGGTGTAGCGCTTCCACGTCCGGAAATTCCGGAAGATCCGGTTGTAGGCAATCCGCTCCCCATCCGGCGAAAACGAAGTCAGCCCGCCCTTGTCGATCGGCAAACGCTCTGGCAGCCCGCCATCCACGGGCACGGTGAACAGCCGCCCAAACCAGCCATTAAACGTGTCGCGCCGCGATAGAAACAGGATGCGCTTCCCATCCGGCATCCAGTTGATCACTTCGTCTTCCACGCCCATGCGCTCCGCTTCGTGTACGGCGACAGGCAGGAAGGTCAATTGTTTCGGCTCGCCGCCCTCCGCGGGTATTGTGTACACATCGAAGTTCCCATCGTATTGCCCCGTAAACGCAATCGTCTTCCCGTCCGGCGAAAACTTAGGAAACAGTTCCAGCCCCGGATGCGTTGTAATCCGCCGCGCTACTCCCCCCGCGGTCGGCACCAGCCACAAATCTCCCCCATAACTAAACACAATCCGATCCCCATGAATATCCGGGAACCGCATCAGCCGCCCCTCAGCCATCTCCTGCGCACGAGCGACTCTCGCCAAACCCATAGTCGCCCCAACCACCCCGGCCATCACCACCGCCACCACCACAACAAATCTCTTCCACACATCGAATCGTGTCATCGCAACAATCCTCTGCAGCGCATCGAACCTCTTCACAATGTTCATCGCCACACCTCTCCAAATCTCGTCCCCATGCTACTCCATCTCCCCCACTTTCGTAGGATCGAGACAAACCGGCCCTGCCTTCTCAGACGCACCAATCCCCAGTTAGTCACTCTGTTCTTTTCTCTCTTCCATTTTCTCTGTTTATATTCCGCAGGCGCAGGGTGCCCCAGGTACCGGTTTTGTACCTGGGTCTTGGGTTTGCCTTCTCTTGGGTTGTGGTTGCCCCAGGCACGGAGTCTGTGCCTGGGTCTTGGGGTTTCTCTTCTCTGTGACCTCTGTGCTCTCTGTGTCCTCTGTGTAAGCTTTCCGCTTTTCCGAAACTGTCGACTGTCAACTGTGAACCTCTACCGTCTCACTGTCCCTCTGCTCTTCTCCGACATAGCCGATCCACCACCCTACTGCGCCGTCCTCAACTGCAATCCAACAAGATTCCGCACCGACCGAGCCGGCCTCTTATCTTCCGTCACCACCAGTTTGTACGGCCCGTTTTTCGCATCCAACGGCTTCCCATTCATCGTGTCTGCCACGATCACGTCCCCCGGATGAAAGCTCGTGTCCACTTCCCCAAGCGAGAGCACCGCCTTATATCCATCCGACCCTGTCGCCACCACGTAGTAAGCCAGCGCGCTCCCGTGCAATTCCTTCCCCAGGGGCGCTCCATACTTATGCAACAGTTCCTCCACCTCCACGCCCTCATAGGTTTCGTCGGCGTTGCTGTGCGCGTTGTGCACCGTCACCGTTTTCCGCGCCATCCCCTTCAACTCCGCCGCCTTCACCGTAAATTCTTCCTTGAAGGGGTACACCGAAATCACCAGTGCGTCTTTTACCCTTGCCATTTCCACCATCATCGGTCCGCCGCTATGGCCTACATCTAACTTCACCGGAAACACCTCGGTTTCTCCCGTCCCCTTCACATCCATGTGCGTGAGAACCACCGTAAACCCCTGCGACGTCACATACACACCATAGCCTCCCGCCTTCAACTCCATCCGCAGTTCCCCTTTATCGTCCGTCTGCATCTTCTCCGGCGCCTTCTCCGGCACCGGAGCCACGCGCACCTGCGCCCCCGGTATGCGCGCTCCCGAAGGATCCGAAACCTGGATCACCACAGTAGTCAACCCTGTCGTCGGCTTCGTCGCCGTCCCCACCTCCTGCCCCGCCCGCACCCCACCACCAACCACACTCAATCCCAACATCCCCACCACCACTCCAATCGCTCTAAGCCGCATCTTCCCTCCTCAAATCCACACTTCCAACCCCACCCGCCTCGCAACGCCAATTCAGTCCATCACCGCCCAACTAAGATACGGCCGCGAAATCGATTCGATCACATCCCCCGACTCATCCTTCCAATTGTTGCCCTCATCCTCTGATGCCTTGAATTTCACGTCCACTTTGATGACCGGGCATTCGGCAAACACATACGTCCGTTGCAATCGCGTCGAAAGCCCGCCCTCCGTTGTGAACATCGCCAACAAGTCTTTCCGTGTCATCCCCGGCTGAATTTTGCTGATTTGCCTCAAGGCTTTTGATAACCACTTCGTCCGTTCCTCGGCCAAAGACTTACTCTGTGGAACAGACTCGTCCTGAATCTGCCCCGAGTCCTTCGCCCATTGCGGCAACCGACTCTCGTCTGAAGGCTCTGTCACCTTTTCGATTATGCCCCCGGTCGGGGCATCGTAAAGGACATGCATCCCCATGCGCGGTTCCTGGCCAAAAAACACCTCCACTTGCCTCCCGCCTTCCCAGAAATGCCATTCCAATATCGGCCCGCCGGGCTCGATCACCTTCTTCTGTCCGCCCTCTAAGTAAATCTCCAGCCGCAATTGTGGCTGCGTAGTCCCAACTTCCGGACTCTGCATCACCAGACACATAACGGTCTGCCGGTCGTCCGCGACAGTAGCTTCCGCACACCGTTTCGTATTGCCCATCCAGATTAATTTCCCGGCATCCGAACTAACGAAAATATCCCCATTGGCGTCAATCTCAGCCTGTTCGTTGTACGCCAACTCCTGCGCCCCGCACGCCGCACCCGCGCATAGAACTATCGCCATCCCGCCCACGCGCAGGATCCCTCGGCCCCGCTTCTCAGCCTTCCGCATACGTACTCCTTCCAAGCGCACCTCGAGCATTCCACCTTGATTTCTTGCGTGTTTCCCTGCTTTTCTCTTCTCTGCGAACTCTGCGCTCTCAGCGTCCTCTGCGTAATTCTTTGCTCTTCTCTTCTCCGAAGCTGTTGGCTGTAAACTGTTGGCTGTCGGCTGCCCTTCTCACTTCTTCCCCAGAAACCGCAATCTCCCCGTAAACGCTCTGCCCTGCCCACCATTAAACGTCAAAAACTGCGTCATCGGCGCATCCACGTTATTCAACACCACGTCCGCATTCTGCCGGTCCAGCAAATTGATCACCGACCCCCGTACCGCAAACAGATACCCCCGGAACCGGAACTTCTTCTCCAGCCCGATATTCACGCTCGCATAATCTGGAAACCGCTGCGAGTTCGCCGCCCCCACCAAAAACTGCTGCTGGTTCACCAGGCTGAACGGATACCCCGTCCGGAAATCCAGCAAGCACGTAAACAGGATCCCCCACACCGGCGTCGGCACGCTCGCCCACCCCAAAAACCGATTTGGCGCGTCCCAAGCCAGCGGCCCGCCCTGCTGCGCCGCGAAGTACAGCGCCCCCAGCACCGGATCCAGCACCTGATCGCTGTTCGCCCGCGATTGCGTGTAGCTCCCGAACACCTCTGCGCCCCCGTGAAACGAGTGCCGCGCCGAAACTGTCGCCCCGCGATACTTGTCCCGCCGCGCCGACTCCAGCAAAAACTCACTCCCAATCAGCCCCGGCGTAGCCGTCTCAAACACCAGCCCGCGATGCTCATTCCGCGCCAGCAACTCCACCGAAACAATCGTGTTTGCGCCAAACCGCTGCTGCCATCCCACGCTTGTAATATCGAAATACGGCTGCCGCAGCGCCCCCGCAGGCAGCACAAACTGGCTCGTCGCCGGCCCCGCCACGGCCGTCCCCGTCGAGTTGTACAGCGTATCCACCTGCTCCTGGTCTTCCGTCTGCCCAATCACCGAAAGGTTCAGCGGAATATCGTACAGCCCCCACCCAATCGAAAATTTCGCCGTCTTCTCCGCGAAGGGCATCCAGTTCAGCGAAGCGCGCGGCTCTGCCATCGCCGAGTGCGTTAGCCGGTCCCAATCCGTCCGTACGCCTGCCGTCGCGATAAAGTGCTTGTCAATCGTCCAGGTGTCCTGCGCAAACGCCCCCGCCACCGTGTTGGACACGCCAAAATTCCCCGGCCCCGTGAACGTGGTCACCCGGCTCAGCGTCGTCCCATCGGCGTAATACGCATCAATCTCCCCCCGCGTACTCGCCTGCTCCAATCGCACGCTGGAGAGATTCGCGCCCCCGGAAACGGTATGCTTCCCATGCCAGTTCAGCCCAGCCCGCGTCACATCAAAGAACCCCTGGTACCGCCGCCCTTCCTGCTGCGTCGTCTGAAAATAATTCCCCGACGACCCATCCACCAGCAGCTTATAAGCCGCATTCCCCTGGGGCTGAAAATCGTCGTGGCTGTCGTGCCCCGCAAATCCAAATTCCACCAGCGTGTCGTGGAACCAGTATTGGTCTTTCACCGACCCGAACGCCTGATGCGTATGCTGCGTCACCGTCGTGGACACCGGGTTCAGCGCATCCAGCCCCAAATCAAAATCATCCGCATCGTTGTACAAAAAGCTCAGCACCAGGCTGTGCCGCGACGATATGTGCCACAGCAGCCGCGTTAAACTGTCCCCCGCCCACACCGTCGAGATATCTGGCTGCCCCGCCGGCAGCCCCCTCATCACGCTCAATGTGTGCTGCACGCTGAACGCCTGCGAAAACCAAAGCGTTCCCGGCACAATCGGCCCCGAAAACTCCACCCGCGGATAAAAATTCCCCAGTTGTATCCCCTGCTGCACGTTAATCCCGGGAATGAAATCCGTGGCATTGAACCGCCAATGATCATCCCCATCCGGAGTGTCGAAGCTCAACACCGCCGACCCTGGGTGCATATACTCCGCCCCGAACCGCCCCGTCTGCACTTCCGCCGACCGCACCGCATCCACGCTGAACCGCGTCACCAACGCATTGTCCACCGGGTCGCCAATCTCAAAGCCATTCAACAGGTATTGCTGCTGCGTCGTACGTGACCCCGCGATGTGCAGCAACCCCAGGTTGTCCAGCAGCACCTGCGGGAGCGCGATCAGGCTCTGCGTCAAATCGTGTGAACTCGCCACGGGAACGTCGCGAATCTCCTTCGACGTCAGCGTGGTCTTTTGCGTGGTTTCGGAGGTCTCGACCTGGTTGGCAGGCGCGGTCACGTCCACTCTCTCAAGCAATTCTTCGGAATGATTCAGCGTGAACGCAAACTCCCCCGACTCCGCCGTCAGCGTAATCTTCTGCCCCTCCAGGACAAAGAATCCCGGCTTCGCGATGTGTACGGTGTATTCCCCAGCCGCCAGGTTCGCGACGCTGAACGCGCCCGCGTCATCGGTCGTCGCAAAAAGAATCGGCCCGCCAGCCAGCTCAAGCTTTACTTGAGCTCCGCTAACGGGCAATCCATCCTCATCCACCACGCGCCCACGCAGCGTAATCGGCGTATCCGTCGCACAGCAAACCACCACCGCCAGCAGCAGCGCCGCCAGCCCGGTGCTCCATCTGCGCACCAGCTTCACCGATCCCTCCCCCCACACGGGAGCCCTACTTCAACCTTCACTTCACATCAACCAATTCCCTCTTGCAACCTGTAGCTCAGGCCTTCAGGCCTGAGGTTCTTCCGCTCTGCAATTGTTATCTCGCGGAGTGGAAACCCTCATCCCTGAAGGAATGAGCTACACCTACTGCCGCCCTTGCTCAGGCCTTTAGGCCTGAGGCTTTTCCTCACCGCGAAGCTCCATTCCGAGAATAGCCAAAATGTCACCGGGGCCCGTCACAGTCGGACCCCGGCACGCACTCAGTTCTTCAATCGTTGCTTCGTTGCTTCTCTACTTCGTTACTTCTTCTTGCCCTTGGCCTTCTTCTGCTTGTTCTCCACCACGACTTGCGCCGCCGCCAACCGGGATATCGGCACGCGGAACGGTGAAGCGCTCACGTAGTCCATGCCAATCTGGTGGCAGAACTTCACGCTCTCCGCATCGCCACCATGCTCTCCGCAGATGCCCACCTTCAGATTTGGACGCGTCGAGCGGCCCTTTTCGATGGCCCACTTCATCAACATTCCCACGCCCTTCGTATCCAGCGTCTGGAATGGGTCGCCATGGAACACCGCCGCCTTCTTCTCGTCCACATAATCCGGCAGGAAGCGCCCCGCGTCGTCGCGGGAAAGCCCCATGGTCGTCTGTGTCAGGTCGTTGGTTCCGAACGAGAAAAACTCCGCCACTTCGGCGATCTCGTCCGCGAGCAATGCAGCGCGCGGCAACTCAATCATCGTGCCCACCATATACGGCAGCTTTACGCCCGCCTTCTTGATCAAGTCATCCGCTACACGTCTCGTCGCATCCGCCAGAATCCCCATCTCCTTTTTATCCAAAGTGAGGGGAATCATGATCTCAGGTAATACTTTAACTTTCGCTTTGTGGCATTCGATCGCCGCCTCAATAATTGCCCTCACCTGCATCTCCAGAATTTCCGGATAGGTGATGGACAACCGGCATCCGCGGTGACCCAGCATTGGGTTGGCTTCGTGCAACTGCGCCACGCGCCGCTCCACCGTCTCCACGGAAATGCCCAGTTCCTTGGCCAGTTCCGCCTGCTTGGCGTGATCGTGCGGCACAAACTCATGCAGCGGCGGGTCAATCAGTCGAATGGTCACCGGGAGGCCGTCCATGGCCTTGAAGATCCCGATGAAGTCGCGGCGCTGGAACGGCAACAGCTTGTCCAGTGCCTTGACGCGCGCTTCCTTCTCGTTCGCCAGGATCATCTCCTGGATCGCCAGTTGCCGGTCGTGGCTTTTCTCCGGAAACTCGAAGTCGGTGAAGAACATGTGTTCGGTGCGGCACAGCCCAATTCCCTGTGCGCCAAACTCAATGGCCTTCCGCGCATCCTGCGGCGTATCCGCATTCGTGCGCACCTTCAAGTGGCGAATTTCGTCCGCCCACTTCATGATCGTGTAGTACGCCTTCGGCAATTCCGGCGTAACGAGCGGCATCTGGCCCTCGTAAACGATGCCTTCGCTGCCGTCCAGCGTGATCCAGTCGCCTTCCTTCAGCTTCTTGCCGCTCTTTCCATCGGTCATGATCTTGGTCTTGTAGTCGATGTCCAGCGTTTCCGCGCCGGCCACGCAGCATTTGCCCCAGCCGCGCGCGACCACGGCCGCGTGACTCGTCTTGCCGCCCGTCGCCGTCAGGATGCCCTGCGCCACTGCCATCCCACCCACGTCTTCGGGGCTGGTTTCGCGCCGCACCAGGATCACTTTCTCTCCCCTTGCGGCCCATTCTTCCGTCTCGTTCGCGGAGAAGCACATCTTCCCCACGGCCGCGCCCGGCACCGCGTTAATCCCGTGCGCGATGATACTGGTTTGCAGCGTCTTCTTGTCCACCTTGCTGTCAATCACCGGGTAGAACAGCCGCTCGATATCCTCCGGCTTGATGCGCAACATGGCTTCTTCCTTGGTGATGAGCTTCTCGTTGGCCATGTCCATCGCGATGCGGAAGGTCGCGGCCGGCGTGCGCTTGCCCGTGCGCGTTTGCAGCATGTACAGCTTGCCGTCCTCCAGCGTGAATTCCATGTCCTGCATGTCGCGGTAGTGCTTCTCAAGCGTTACGCGGACCTTCTCCAGTTGCGCGTACGCCTTCGGCATGATTTTCGCCAGTTCGCTCAGGTGCACCGGCGTGCGTATGCCCGCCACGACGTCTTCGCCCTGCGCGTTGGTCAAATAATCGCCGTAGAAAATCTTCTCGCCGGAGCTCGGGTCGCGCGTGAAGCACACGCCCGTTCCCGAATTGTCGCCCGTGTTCCCGAACACCATCTGCTGCACGTTCACGGCGGTGCCCAGCAGCCCGGTGATCTTCTCCACGCGGCGATACGTTACCGCCTTTTCCGCCATCCAGGAGCCAAACACGGCGCCAATCGCGCCCCACAACTGCTCCATGGGATCTTCTGGAAAGGGCTGCCCTGCCTTTTCCAGGTAGTAGGCCTTGTACTCCTTAACCAGTTCTTTCCAACCGTTAGCCGGTACCGCCGTATCTTCCTTCACATTCAGCCGCTGCTTCATCGCACGCAGCTTGTGCTCCAAGTCTTCCTTGGGCATGCCCATCGCCACCGTCGAAAACATCTGCACGAAGCGGCGATACGCGTCATACGCAAACCGCTCGTTGCCCGTAACCTTGGCGATGCCCTCCACGGACTTGTCATTCAAGCCCAGGTTCAGGATCGTTTCCATCATCCCCGGCATGGAACGCGCCGAGCCCGAGCGCACGCTCACCAGCAGCGGGTTGTTCGGATCGCCCAGCTTCTTCTTCGTGGCCTTTTCCAGTTTCGCCACGTTGTCCAGCACCTGCTTCTTCAGCTCCGCGGGATACTTTTTGCCGTTCTTGTAGAAATGGTCGCAAGTCTCCGTTGATATCGTGAAACCCGCCGGCACCGGCAGACCAATCTTGGTCATCTCGGCCAGACCCGCTCCTTTGCCTCCGAGCAGATCACGCCATTCGCCGTCGCCTTCCGCTTTTCCTGCACCAAAAAAATAGACCCACTTTTTCACGGTACGCCTCTCTCTGTATTGTCTTTCCCTGTAGCTCAGGCCTTTCAGGCCTGAGGTTTTTCCGCTCCGCAATTTGCCATCTCCCGGAGTGGAAACCCTCATCCCTGAAGGGATGAGCTACATCAACTGCCGCCTTACGCCCGACAAGCGCCACTCACTTGGGATTCGAGTGCAAAATGTCGGCGCGCCGACAATTTTCCAAAGAAAACTGCCGCAAAACTGTTCACTCCCATACTTCAAGTAAAACTTTAGGTCTCAAGAACGCTGTCATCCTGAGCGAAGCGAAGGACCTCAATCTCCAGTCCTTGCACGTTCTGTGGATTGAGATCCTTCGGCCAAAAACAATACCGGCCTCAGGATGACACTCACGAGCCCATCTCTTCGCATCCTGATATCTGATCGCGGATGTCTGATATCCGTGCAGCTCACTTGCTCTCCTCACCGCCAAGCTCGCTAAAATCCGCAATCGTCGTGAACTCCCGCAGCAACTCCGCCAGCAGCGCCAACCGGTTATTCCGCACCGCCGCATCTTCCGCCATCACCATCACGTCCACGAAAAACGTGTCCACCACTTTCCGCAACCCCGCAATCTCGTCCAGCGCCTCCTGATACTTCCCCGCACGCTTGTCGTCGCTCACTTTCCCCGCGGCCTTGCGCACCGCTGCGTGCAGCGCCTTCTCCGCCTCTTTCTCGAACAACTCCACATTCACATGCTGCGGCGCATCGGCCGGGATGTTGGCCTTCTCCAGAATCTTCCGTATCCGCTTGAACGAAACCGCCAGCGGCTCGAAATTCTTCGTCTTGCGCACCGCCCTCAGCGCCCTTAAACGCTTCTCAACGTCCACCAAGTCCTCACACCCTGCGCGGAATACCGCGTTCACCTCGTCGTACGCGTACCCATGCTTCTCTCGCAGCACAAACCGCGCGCGCTCCAGGATAAACTCCAGCACCTGCGCTTCCTGCGCCGTCGTCATAGCCTTCTTCGGCGCATGCGTTAGCAACGCCTTCGCCGCTGCCGCAATCGCCAGCGACAATGGCACCGGCAATTTCCGGTCCAGGATAATCTTCACGATCCCCAGCGCGGCCCGTCGCAATGCGTACGGATCGCTCGAGCCGGTGGGAATCACGCCCACGCTGAAGCAGCCCACAATCGAATCAAACTTGTCCGCCAGTGCCACCGCGCACCCGGTCAGATTCCGCGGTATGGGATCGTCCAGCCCCACCGGGCGGTAGTGGTCGTACACGGCATCCGCCACATCCTCGGCTTCGCCTTGCGCCTTCGCATACAACCCGCCCACGATGCCCTGCAATTCGGTGAACTCTTTCACCATCTCCGTGACCAGGTCGCACTTCGCCAGTTCCGCCGCGCGGTCCGCGTCCGCCACGTGCGCCTGCACCATGCCCAGGTTGAACCACTGCTCGCAGAGCCACCGCGCAATCGCCCGCATGCGCTCGACCTTGTCGTGGTAGCTGCCCAGCCGCGATTCGTAGGTGACTCGCTGCAGCTTCGGCAAATACTCCGCCAGCTTGATCTTCTGGTCCGATTCCCAGAAGAATCGCGCGTCCGCAAACCGCGCCCGCAGCACGCGTTCGTGCCCCGCGCGCACCAACCCCTGCGAATCCTTCGCCAGATTGATCACCGCCAAAAAGTGCGGCGCCAGTTCTCCGCTCCGCTTTTCCACGGCAAAGTATTTCTGGTGATCGCGCATCACGGTAATCAGGATCTCGTCCGGCAGTTCGAGGAAGGAAGGATCGAAGTCGCCTTGAATCACCGTGGGAAACTCGTTCAGGTAGCTCACCAGTTGCAGCAACCCCGCATCCTCATGCACCTTGTAGCCGCCGCGCTTGGCATGGCTCGCCAGTTCGTTCTGTATACGTTCCAGCCGCAGGGTTTGCCGCACAATCACGCCATTGGCCCGCAGCTTTTTCTCATAGTCCGCAAAATCGCGCACGCGAATCTCAGGCCTGCCCAGGAAGCGGTGCCCGGCCGTGATATCTCCCGCCGTGATTCCCCCGAACGAGAATGTCAGTGGCTTGCCATCCAGCACGCCCACCAGCCAGCGCACCGGGCGTATGAATCGCGCGCCTTCCAACCCGGTCCAGGTCATCGTCTTCGGCCAGTAAATATCGTGGATCACTCGCGGCAGTATCTCGCTTAAGAGTTCCCGCGTCGTGCGCCCGCGCTTCACCACTTTCGCCGCTATGTATTCGCCCTTGGGCGTCTGCACGCTGAAGAGGTCGTGCAAGGCCACGCCCTGCTTTTCCGCGAAGCTCACCGCCGCTCGTGTCGGCGCGCCCTCTTTGTCGTAAGCCACTGCCTTTGGTGGCCCGGTCACTTCATTCACAACGTCGTCCTGCTTGGCGATCAGTCTGCGCACCCACGCTGTGAGCCGCCGCGGCCCGCCAAACGTCTCCACGCTCACGCCTTCCATCAGGCTTTCCGCGGTCAGATGCTTCTCGATGATGGTCTTCAGGTCGGCCACGGCACGCGGCAGCATCCCCGCTGGGATCTCCTCGGCCCCAATTTCAAAGAGCAACTCCACACGGTTCGAGGGTCTCGAAGAAGCCGCGGCTTTCCCGGCTCCGCTCCGCGCCTTCTGCGAACTAGTTTTGGTCACACCGCTCATCCGGCCACCCCAAACTCCAGCATCCATTCTTTGGAATTGTCGGCGCGCCGACATTTTGCAAATAAATTGCAAGTAGGTGAACTGCGGCGGCTCATCGCCATGCTCAGCACCGCTGCAAGCAATCGATCGTTTGGGAAATGTTGTGAGCTCCGCAAAAGCGGGAGCAAGCTCCCGCACTCCATAGCCCGCTTTGCCATATCAAAAATGTCGACGCGCCGACATTTTTGGGGTGCCACCTGGCACCCTAGGAAACACCCGTCATTCCGAACCCGCCGGAGGCGGGCGGAGTGAGAAACCTCTCTTTGATTTCCGCGCACGACATCAGAGGGATTTCTCGGGCAAAATGCGCCCTCGAAATGACGGGGCGTTGCGAGAAAAGCGCGAGACCGCGATGCGCCTTGCCCAATTCCAAAAATCATATTGTCGGCGCGCCGACATTTTTGCCCTTCCACCCTCATCCCCGCACCTCGCGCCGCTCCACTTCCCCGCCCGTCTGCTCCAAATACGCCGCTGCCGTCCGGCAGGCCAGCGTCCTCACCCTCGCCATCAGCGCCGCGCGCTCCGTCGTGGAAATCACTCCGCGCGCATCCATCAGATTGAACAGGTGCGAACATTTCAGGCAGTGGTCGTACGCCGCCAGCAAGGGATACCGCACGCGTTCCATTCTCGGCGCGCCGACATTTCCCTCCAAACTCTTCCACCCGTCCAGCAGCTCCTTCGCCTGCTTCTCGTGCAGCTCAAATTCAGCCCGCAACGCCTGCGGATCGCTGCGATCAAAACTGTACTCGGAGAGTTGCTGCTCCTCGGCCAGCCGTATATCGCCGTAACTCTTATCCTCGTTCCAGCGGATCTCGTACACGCTCTCCACATCCTGCAAAAACGCGCAGATGCGCTCCAGGCCGTACGTGATCTCCACGGAAATCGGGTCCAGGTCAATTCCGCCGCTCTGCTGGAAATACGTGAACTGAGTAATCTCCAATCCATCCAGAAGCACTTGCCAGCCAATGCCCCACGCTCCCAGCGTCGGTGATTCCCAGTTATCCTCTTCAAAACGGATATCGTGCGCGCGCAAATCGATTCCGATAGCTTCCAAGCTCTTCAAATAAATGTCCTGAATCGTCGCGGGCGATGGTTTCAGGATCACCTGATATTGAAAATGTTTGTACAGGCGGTTGGGATTCTCGCCATAACGCCCGTCCGCGGGGCGCCGCGAGGGTTGCACATACGCGATGCGATAAGGAGTGCTGCCGAGAACGCGCAGAAATGTTTCCGGGGACATCGTGCCCGCGCCAACTTCCGTGTCGTAAGGTTGCTGCAGCACGCAACCTTGCCTGCCCCAGAAATGCGCCAGCTTCAGAATTAAGTCTTGAAATGTCAAGCCTTTGCGTTTCACTTCAAGTTTTGCTTTAACTGTCAAAATAGTTCTCCAAGTTCCCTGCTAGTTGCAACGGTTCTGCAAAATGTCGGCGCGCCGACATTTTCGCGCTACTCCCTCACTCAACTCCGCCACCCTGTAGCTCACCCCTTCAGGGGTGAGGCCGTCCCGTACGCCATCGACCCACTCAACCCGACGCAGCACGCTGGCCTCTCCACGAAAAGCCTCAGGCCTCAAAGGCCTGAGCTACAGGATCCTTTCTAATTCGTCCCGAAAATGTCGGCGCGCCGACATTTTCGCTCCGCTCAAAACCTTCACGGCGTCTCGAGCAACTCCCGGGTCTTCAACTGCCGCTCCGTGTGGTGCTCGATCCAGTTCAATCCCGCTTCGCGCAACTCCTTCACCCCGGGCAATCCCTCAATCGCGGCATCGAAGCGGTCCAGGCGCTCTCCCGCAAAACGCTCGGCGAGTTCCCTGCCCTCCAGCGAAACCGGCTTCATGCCCGAGCGGCGGTGGTCATCGCAGAGCAGCCCGGGATCGTACGCCGCCTGATACGCCGGCTGCTTCCCGAAGGGCTTCCCGCAGACGGTGCAGGCATCGAATCGTGGCAGCCAGCCTGCCAGCCGGACCGTCCAGAAGGCGAAGTAGCTGAGCGGCAGCGCCCCGCTGTTGCGGCGCTCGATTTCCCGCACCGTCAGCAAGATCAGCCGGAACATCGGCTCGGACACTTCATGCTCGGGCAAAACCTGCTCGGCAATCTCGCTGATCAACGCCAGGCCGGTGCTCAGGCCGTAATCGCTCTGGACCTTATGGAAGGACTCGAGCAGTTCGGCTTGCTGGATGCGCACCAAGTCGCGCGTCTCGCGCTCGATGTACCAAAGCTGCGCGTGCGAAAGCAGTTCCAGCGTGGAGCCGTAGCGGTTCTTCAGGCGGCGCGCGCCCGCGGCTACACCCCGCATGCGGCCCGACGAACGACCCAGGAAACTGACCAGGCGATCCGCCTCACCCAGCGGGAAAGTCTTCAGAATGATGGCTTCCGTTTCGCGGGCAGGCATCGGTTGTCAGCGCGCCAA
>Ga0074044_10000580_pt1 | contig 35283 bp, 25 predicted proteins | sample BogForMeECP23OM1_FD_94443 | JGI IMG/M metagenome (GOLD analysis project Ga0074044, IMG submission 94443) | Bog forest soil microbial communities from Calvert Island, British Columbia, Canada - Bog Forest MetaG ECP23OM1 | ecosystem: Environmental > Terrestrial > Soil > Wetlands ...
AGGAGAAGCCGTATGCGCGTAGAACCTTGGGCGTGTCGTAGGCGGGGTCGAAGCTGATGCTGAGCAGGTGCGTTCTGCCGTAGCGTGCCGGATCAGCACGGACCTGACCGTCGATCGCGGCGAACTCATGGCTGACGCGCGGGCAGAAGTCGGGGAATGGGCAGCGCGTATAGATGAGCGTAAGCAGCAGGGTCTGGCCACGATACTGATGCAGCGAGATATGCTTGCCGTTCTGGTTGATGAGTTTGAAGTCCGGCACTGGGTCGCCCGGATTCGGGATATGCGCGGTAGCGGTGGGCGTGCCAGCGGGAGCTTTTGAGTGCCCGGTGACCTTGACGTTCTCCAGCCAGTACTTGTCCGGTTCGACGACGACATCGGCGGTGATGGAGTCGCCGGGCTGTAGCTGATCCAGCGTGGAAGGGGGCTTGATGGTGTAGGGCATGATCATCGCGTCCATGAAGCCAGCGATGGGTTCGTTATCGATGTTGGCTGTGCCGGCGTTCTTGTCCACGGAGATTACCCTGCCCTTCAGGGGATAGCGCTTGGCAGCGGGTTGGCCGGTGGCGGCGCCGGGTTGCGACGGTCCTCGGCTGCAGGCGACAGAGAAAGCGAGCAGGGCGCACACGCAGAACAGGGCACGACGTGGTGGCGAGGAATTGAATGGGCTGTTCATATATTCGGTTTTCTTTTCATTATCTCCGACTGTTGTCTCCGACTTCAGTAGTGTAGCCTCGATCCGTGACCGATGAGTGCTGCGTACATCTGCAGCTGATTGTGGACTTGTCGTCGGCAAACAGGAACTTGGGAACTCCGTCCCGGAATGCTGCTCGGTATCCGACAACTGGCGACTCGGCGGCGGTTCGTACCTTCCCGCGCTCCTTTAGCGTGCCCCTCGTTGACTCGGCTTCCTCACATCGTTTTCTTGGAACGTTCACCGGAAGTGAAGAGATTGTTTCGCTGACGACCCATCCGGTCGCGACTGCTTGGCGGGGACGCAAAGGCTGTTACAATCTTAGTAAGTCGTCTTCTGATAGCTATTAAAACGTTTCTATGCTGGCTTTTACTGCTGGAAGGCTATTGACTCCCACGGATGCCGTCGAGCATCCTCTCGTGCTCGTTGAGCAGGGACGCGTCCTCGAAATTTCCGCTCGGAGCGGGCGGCAGGCTCCAGCCGGAATTTCCGTGTTCGATTTCGGCGATGGCGTGATGGCGCCGGGTTACATTGATCTGCACATTCACGGCAGCGCTGGATACGACGTCATGGACGATACCGCCGAGGCGCTGCCGGCGATCGAGCAACTGCTCGCGCGGCATGGGGTCACGAGTTATTTCCCAACCACCGTCAGCGCTCCAATGGATGCGACTTTGCGCGCACTCGAACGGCTGGCGTATGCGATCGAAAATCGCGAACAAGAGCGCACACGACGGAATACGGATGGCAAAAGTCGAGCCATCCCGCTCGGAATCCATCTTGAGGGGCCATTCATCAGCCATGCGCGGCGCGGGGTGCATCCGCCGGGAAATTTGCTGGCTCCGACGCTGCCCACTTTCGAGCAGTTCTGGCAGGCGGCGCGCGGCCGTATCCTTATGATGACGATTGCTCCTGAATTGGACGCCGCGCCCGAGGTCATTGCCGAAGCGGCACGGCGCGGCGTTTGCGTGAGTCTGGGACATTCCGACGCCGATTTTGTGGCGGCCGGACGCGGAATCGCGGCGGGAGCGCGGCACGCGACGCATACCTTCAATGCCATGCGTCCGTTGGACCATCGCAATCCCGGTATTTTGGGTGCAGTGCTCACGGATCGTCGGGTGAGCGCGGACATTATCGCCGACGGCGTTCATCTCGATCCGGCCATCGTCAAGCTCTTTGCTGAGGCCAAAGGTCCGGAGCAAACCGTGCTCATCACGGATGCTATGTCCGCAACCGGAATGCCGGACGGGCGCTATCGGCTTGGATCCTTCGAAGTGGATGTTCGAGATGGCAAGTGCATGGCGGATGGCAAGCTGGCCGGAAGCGTTTTGACCATGGACCGTGCGGTACGGAATCTGGCGCGTTTCGCAGAATGGGATCTGCCCCAGGCAGTTGCCGCTGCTAGCCGAAATCCGGCGCGGGCGGCGCGAATCGCGGATAAGGGTGTTCTCAGAGCGGGAGCCGACGCGGACTTCCTGGTCCTGAGTCGAGAGGGCGAAGTGTTGCGGACTTTTGTCGGCGGCGTGGAATGCTTCAGGTAATGATTTAGCGCCTAACAATAATGGGTTCAAGAAGCAAGATGCGACGTTGATCGCGCTGGCAACAGAAGCAGACACAACCGTGCCGCAGCTCGCGAACCACACCGTCTTTGTTCCTGAGGCGCCGGAACTGCTGTCGCCGATTCTGGAGATCATTCCTCTGCAGTTGTTTGCCTATTATGTCGCCCCAAGCGCGGGCTCGATGTGGATCGTCCGCGCAAACTGGTGAAAGCGGTGACGCTGGAGTAAAGGCAGTCGTTGGTCGTTAGTCATCAGTCGTTCGCGAACGCCTTGGTCAACGTGCCTAACGACCATCGACCGACGACCGACGATTAGCGACCAACGACTTCTTCCCCCAGCAAAATTCTTTCCGATTGCTTATGATGGTGGGAATTATTCGTGGGGGCAGAGTGGCTGAGACGCAACAGACCAACGGAATCGAAGTCCTAGAAACGCGAGAGTGGCTGGACTCGCTCGATTATGTGCTCGCGCACGGCGGCCCGGACCGCGCGGGCCGGTTACTCCAGCAACTGGCGCTGCATGCCCGGCGAGAGGCTGGGATCAATCTGCCGTTCTCGGCGACGACTCCCTACCAGAATACGATCCCTTCCCGGCAGCAACCGCCCTTTCCCGGCAGCCAGGAAATGGAGCGGCGCATCAAGAGCCTGGTGCGCTGGAACGCCTTGGCCATGGTCGTCCGCGCCAACAAGATTCAAGAAGGCATCGGTGGACACATTTCCACGTTTGCGTCGGCAGCCACGCTTTACGAAGTGGCGTTCAATCACTTTTTTCACGCATCCATCGAATCGGGCGATCGTGATGTTGTCTATTTCCAGGGACACGCCGCTCCCGGAATTTACGCTCGCGCCTATCTCGAGGGCCGCATCCCCAAAGAGAAATTGGAGAACTTCCGGCGGGAGTTGAAACCCGGCGGCGGACTCTCGTCGTATCCGCATCCCTGGCTCATGCCCGACTTCTGGGAATTTCCAACCGTGTCGATGGGACTCGGACCGATTCAGGCAATCTATCACGCACGGTTTATCAAGTATCTCGAAAATCGCGGGTTGAAAACCTCCACCGGCGGCAAAGTCTGGGCGTTCCTCGGCGATGGCGAGATGGACGAACCGGAGGCGCTCGGCTCGATTACGCTGGCTTCGCGCGAGCGGCTCGACAACCTGATTTTCGTCGTCAACTGCAACCTGCAGCGCCTCGACGGACCAGTGCGCGGGAACGGCAAGATCATCCAGGAACTTGAAGCGATTTTCCGCGGCGCGGGATGGAACGTCATCAAGCTTATCTGGGGCGGCGATTGGGATCCGATCATTCAGGCCGATCGCGATGGCCTGCTCGTCCGGCGCATGGGCGAGATCACGGACGGACAGTATCAGAAATATTTCGTCGAGAGCGGCGCGTATTTTCGGCAGAATTTTTTCGGCACTGATCCCCGGCTGTTGAAAATGGTTGAGCATCTTTCGGACGAGCAACTCGCCCGCATGCGGCTCGGCGGTCACGACCCGATCAAAGTACACGCCGCGTACAAGGCGGCGGTTGAGCACACTGGATCTGCAACTGTCATTCTGGCCAAGACCATCAAGGGATACGGACTGGGCGAAGCGGGCGAAGGCAAGAACATTACACACCAGCAGAAAAAGCTGAACGACGATGAGTTGCAAACCTTCCGCTCACGTTTCGGCATTCCAGTTGCAGACGGCGAGCTTCACGATGCGCCCTTCTATCGCCCGGCCGAAGACAGCGCGGAAATCAAGTACATGCAGGAACGCCGGAAACAACTGGGCGGCTATCTACCGGTGCGGAAAGTGCGCGCTACGCCGCTGAAGCCGGTTTCCGATGCACTCTTTGAGGAGTTCTACAAGGGCACCGAGGGCCGTGAAGCTTCCACCACCATGGCCTTCGTGCGCATACTCGCGAAGCTTCTGCGCGACCCCGAAGTGGGCCGCTTCATCGTGCCCGTGGTTCCCGATGAAGCCCGCACTTTCGGCATGGAGGCGCTCTTCCGGCAGGTCGGGATCTATTCGAGCGTCGGCCAGCTTTATGAGCCGGTCGATATGGATATGCTCCTCTATTACAAGGAGGCAAAGGACGGACAGATTTTGGAAGAGGGCATCACCGAGGCGGGATCGATGTGCTCCTTCATCGCCGCCGGTACCGCATATGCCAATCACGGCATCAACACGATTCCCTTCTTCATTTATTACTCGATGTTCGGACTGCAGCGCATCGGCGACCTGATCTGGGCTGCGGCCGATATGCGCTGCCGCGGTTTCCTGATCGGAGGCACTGCGGGAAGAACGACGCTGGCGGGCGAAGGTCTGCAGCATCAGGATGGACACAGCCACGTGCTGGCTCTCCCGGTACCGAATCTGCTGGCTTATGATCCCGCCTTCGCCTATGAGATTGCTATCATCATCCAGGATGGCATCAAGCGCATGTACGTCGATGGCGAATCCATCTTTTATTACTTGACGGTCACCAATGAGCCGCTGCCGATGCCCGAGATGCCCAGCCAGGTGGGCATCCGCGAGGGCATAGTCAAAGGTCTGTACCGTTACCGGACTTCCGAAAAGAAAAACGCGAAGCTGCGCGCGCAGTTACTGGGCAGCGGAACCATCATGTTTGAGGTGCTCAGGGCGCAGGCGATTCTGGAAAAGGACTATGGCGTAGCGGCGGACGTGTGGAGTGTGACCAGCTACAAGCAGCTCTATCGCGAGGCGAACGACTGCGCGCGCTGGAACATGCTGCACCCCACACAGATAGCAAAAGTGCCGTTCGTCACTCAGACACTGAGGGGCGCGTCCGGCCCATTCATTGCGGCATCGGATTATATGAAGGTTCTGCCGGACAGTATTGCCCGGTGGGTTCCGGGCAAGCTGGTGTCGCTCGGCACGGACGGTTTCGGGCGCAGCGAGAATCGTGCATCGCTGCGAGACTTTTTCGAAGTGGACGCAAAGCACATCGTGCTCGCCACGCTGCACGCGCTGGCGGGTCCTGAAAAGGGTGGCGACGAGGTGGTTAACGCGAAAACCCTGGAGAAAGCCATCCGCGATCTAGGCATTGATCCGGAAAAATGCAACCCGGTCACCAGTTAGTGGAGGGACGGGCATCTCGCGAGCCTGCCCTGAGCGAAGTCGAAGGGTCCAGCCGGGCGGGGACGCCCGGCTCTCTACCAGCAAGCGGCGCCCGCGGCACTGGAACGAACGAGTTCGAGGGAAAAAGAAAGAATGGCAACGGAGTTCAAACTGCCCGAATTGGGCGAGAATATCGAGAGCGGCGACCTGGTCCGCTTGATGATCAAGCCCGGCGTCAGCATCACTGAAGGCGAGCCGGTGATGGAACTCGAGACCGACAAGGCGGTTGTGGAAGTGCCCTCATCGGTGACTGGCACCATCGGGGAAATCCGCGTAAAAGAAGGCGACAAGCTGCGGGTAGGGCAGGTCATCTTCACCGTCGAAAACGGATCCGGAGCTGGGACGACTCCTGCTTCGAACACGGAAAAACCGGCCGCGCCGCCCAGTTCAGTTCCCGCTGACCCAGTTTCCGCAACCCCGGTTTTCGCAACCCCAGCGAAGATAGCCCCCACGGCTGCACCTCAGCCGGAGCAGCGAGCGACGCCGACGGCTTCGGCCACGGCCAGCGAGTTCAAGCTGCCGGAGCTGGGAGAAAACATCGACTCCGGCGATCTGCTGCGGTTGATGATCGCGCCGGGCGCGCGCGTTTCTGAAGGCCAGCCGGTCATGGAACTCGAAACCGAAAAAGCCGTTGTCGAAGTTCCTTCCACGGTCAGCGGCGTGGTGCGCGAGATTAAGGTCAAACAGGGTCAGAAGGTCAAGGTTGGTGAGGTCATCTTTACGCTGGAGGGTGGGGTGGTCGCCGAGGCGGAACCTGCTCGCAGGCACGAGCCGGTGGAACACATCTCTGGACAGCAAGCGGCGCGGCTCGCGTTCCAGCTGGCCATGCGCGCCGAGGGCAAGACTGAAGAACAGGCGCTGCCCCCGGATCAACCGCAAGCCCCGACACCGGCGTTCAGCATGCCCGTGCAACTGGCCAAGGTTGCAGGCACGGAACACCGCGATCCGGCTCCGGCGGCGCCGCACGTGCGCCGTCTGGCGCGCGAAATCGGAGTGGATATTCACAGCGTGCAGGGCAGCGGCCCGGGCGGCCGCATTAGTGAAGACGACGTGAAACTGTGCGCCAAGAATGCGCTAATGGCGGCGGCCGCGGCGGCGCAAACTCCGCGCGGCAGCTTCTCGGAACCCGAACTGCCCGACTTCGCCAAGTGGGGCAAGACGGAACGCGTTTCGATGCGCGGAGTGCGGCGCAAAACCGCTGAGCACCTGCGTCAGGCATGGAACACAATCCCGCATGTTACCCAGCAGGATCGCGCCGACATCACCGAACTCGAACAGTTGTGCGCCCGCTTCGCGCCGCGAGCGGAAGAAGCCGGCGGCAAGATGACGGTGACGGCAATCGCGCTGAAAGTCTGCGCGTCGGCCCTGAAAGTCTTCCCCCAGTTCAATGCCTCGATTGATATGGGGAAGGAAGAGATCATCTACAAGCAGTACATCAGCATCGGCGTTGCGGTGGACACCGATCGCGGATTGCTGGTCCCGGTGATTCGCGACGTAGACAAGAAAAACATTGTCGAACTGGCGGCCGAGATGACGCAGCTCTCCAAGAAGGCGCGCGATCGCAAGCTCACTCCCGAGGAGATGGAAGGCGGCACATTTACCATCACCAATCTTGGCGGAATCGGCGGCACTGGGTTCTCTCCCATCGTGAATCACCCCGAAGTCGCGATTCTCGGCCTTTCGCGTTCCCGGATGGAACCTGAGTGGGTGAACGACAAATTCGAGCCGCGCTTGATTCTTCCGCTCTCACTCTCGTACGATCACCGGTTGATCGATGGCGCCGACGCCGCGCGCTTTCTGCGCTGGATCGCGGAAGCCTTCGAGCAGCCATTCCTGCTTTCGGTTCAGGGATAGGAGCCTGTGGGGAGATTTGTCCGGGCCCGAGCGAAGGCTTTAACGCGGAGGACCCAGAGTTTACGCGGAGTTCGCGGAGAAGTTCCTGTTTCTGGATTTGCATTTCTCTGCGTTTTGTCCTTTGCGCTCTCTGCGTTAATGCTGTTGCCTCGATCGGGATGGCACAGTTGGTCAATTGAGGATAGATAACGAAATGACGAACACATCGAATCTCCGTGTGGCTGTAATCGGAGGCGGACCAGGCGGTTATGCCGCCGCATTTCTGGCTGCCGACCTGGGCATGAAAGTTACGCTGATCGATCCGGAAGCGAACCCCGGCGGCGTCTGCCTGTATCGCGGCTGCATCCCGTCCAAGGCCCTGCTGCACGTGGCCAAACTGCTCGAAGAAGCCGAGCAGGCGAAGAACTGGGGCATCGAATTCGGCGAGCCCAAAGTTGACCTGAACAAGCTCCGGGGATGGAAAGAGAGTGTGGTCAAAAAGTTGACCGGTGGGCTTGGGCAGTTATCCAAACAGCGATCGGTCCAGTTCGTGCAGGGTAAAGCGGCTTTCGTGAATTCGACCGTGAATTCCACCACTTTGAAAGTGACGAAGACCGCGGCCGGCGGCGAAGAGAACCTGACTTTCGACCGCATCATCATCGCGACCGGATCGCGTCCGACCGTGGTGCCCAGCCTAAAACTCGACAGCCCGCGCCTCATGGATTCGACCGGCGCTCTCGATCTGCCCGACGTTCCGAAGACGCTGCTGGTCATCGGCGGTGGCTACATCGGATTGGAACTGGGATCGGTTTATGCCACGCTCGGCACCAAGGTGACCTGCGTCGAAATGATGCCCGGCTTGCTCCCCGGCGCCGACCGCGACCTGGTGCTGCCCTTGCACAAGCGCCTGGAAAAGCTATTCTCCGCGATCCTGCTGAATACCACGGTCAAATCGCTCAAGGACGAGAAGACCGGCATCCGCGTAACCCTCGATGGTCCAAACGTGAAAGAAAAAGAGCAGGTGTTCGACCGCGTGCTGATGTCGGTGGGACGCAGGCCGAATTCCGAGATCCCGGGCCTCGACCAGACGAAAGTCAAAGTTAATCAGAAGGGATTCATAGAAATCAACGCTCAGCGCCAGACGGCGGACCCCACAATCTACGCCATCGGCGACGTGGCGGGCGAACCGATGCTGGCCCACAAGGCAATGCATGAGGGACGCACCGCCGTTGAAGCCATCGCCGGCCACAAGGTTGCTTTCGAACCGAACGCGATTCCCGCGGTCGTTTTCACCGATCCTGAGATCGCGTGGGCTGGACTAACGGAAACGCAGGCGAAGGAACAAGGACGCGAGATTACCGTCGCCAAATTTCCGTGGGCGGCTTCGGGGCGCGCCATTACACTCGACCGGCCTGAAGGCCTGACCAAGCTGCTCATCGATCCGAAGACGGAACGCGTACTCGGCGTCGGGATCGTGGGCGCGGGCGCGGGCGAACTGATCGCCGAAGGCGTGCTGGCCATCGAAATGTGCGCTCTGGCGGCCGATGTCGGCCTGACCATCCATCCGCACCCAACGCTATCGGAGACGATGATGGAATCGGCAGAAGTCTTCTACGGACAGGCCACCGACATTTATCGTCCAAAGAGGTAGTGGACGTCTTTCTGGAACTGAGAGAGCACATCTTACTGGAACGTCTCGCTGGAACGTCTTACTGGAATCTCGATGAAAAAGTTGGCGCTGTTAGTTCTTGTCGTTTCCCTTTCTCTCCATGGGCTGATGGCCCAATCGGTGACTAGCCTGCTGCCGGGTGGGGCACAGGCTCAGGCACCAACTCCCGCGCCTACCGATGAATTGGGACGTGGGACGCCTTCGGGAACCGTGCTTGGATTCCTGCAAACCGCGCAGGCCGGAAATTACCAGGCCGCCGGCGATTACCTGCAGATGAGCACCGCGCGCCGCCAGTCGCAGGGCGCGGACTTGGCCGAAAAGCTGAAGGTGCTTATGGACCGCACCTTCGTGGGCAGCCTGCGACGGCTCAGCACGAATCCCGAAGGCAATCCGGATTACGGTGTCCTCGATCAGCAAACCATCGGAATTTTTTCCAATGGCGATACGGATGTTCCCGTTGTCCTCGTCCGGGTCGCCGATCCGAATTCCGGAAAAATCTGGCTCTTCTCTTCCGAGACGCTCAGCAAAGTCCCAGAGCTGTATGACAACCTTGAGGCTCATCAGGTCGAAAGCAAACTCCCTCAAGGCCTGGTTAGAAACGTGTTTCTCGGGATGCCGCTGTGGCAGTGGCTGGCGCTTTTCGCCGCGATCCCAGTGGCGCTCGCGATCGGCTGGGCGGTGGTTCTGCTGCTGGCGATTCCGCGCCGGCTTTGGCTCAAACTCAGAAATCGTCCCAACCTGCACTCCTACAGCCGAATGTCCACGCCGTTGCTGGTGTCATTCAGCGCGCTGGCTCACTTCGCGATAGCTCGCTACCTCGGCCTGCCGTTGCTGCCACGGCTTTATTACTACCGGATCATCGGCGTTCTCATCAGCATCGGCTTCTTCTGGTTTCTGCTGCGCGCCGCCAGCCTCACGATGCAGCGCCTGCGCATCCATGCCATCAGCGCGGGCCGCATCGGTATCGGAACCCTGATGGTGCTGGGCGAGCGGCTGCTCGGAGCGCTGGTGGCGATCGTCGCCATCCTGACCACGATCAGCATACTGGGCTTCAACCTGACCACCGCGCTCGCTGGCCTCGGCATCGGCGGCATTGCCATCGCATTCGCCGCCCAGAAGACACTCGAGAATCTTCTCGGCGGGATTTCCGTTCTGGCCGACGAAGTCATCCGCGTCGGCGACTACTGCCGCTTCGGCGATCGCGTCGGAACCGTGGAAGACATCAGCCTGCGCTCCACCCGCATTCGCACCGACGCACGCACCGAGCTTTCTATTCCCAATGGCGCCCTCGCCACCATGAACATCGAAAACCTCACCCGTCGCGACAAAATTCTGTTCAATCCTGCGCTCGGGATCAGGTGTGAAACTTCGGCGGACCAACTGCGCTACCTGCTGGCTGAAGTCCGCCGCATGTTATACGGACACCCAAAAGTCGAAAGCGACACCGCAAGCATCCGCTTCGCCAGTTTCGACAGCAGCGCCTTGCGCCTTGAGATCTCCAGCTACGTACTCACCCGCGATCTGTCGGAATTCGCGGCGATCCGCGAAGACCTGTTGCTGCGTATCATGAATATCGTGGAGAAATCGGGCAGCGGTTTCGCGTTCCCGTCGCAGACCGTATACTTCTCGCGCGATTCCGGCCTCGACAAGGAGAAAGCTAGCGCCGCCGAGCAAGAGGTCCAGCAATGGCGGGACCAGCACAAGCTGCCATTCCCCGATTTTGCGCCCGCCGACAAGTCAGCCTTCCGCGGTTCGATTGTTTATCCTCAGCCTGAGTCGGCGACCGGAGGAAACCAGCGACTTCCGTGAAAGGATTGAGGTCGATCTCGGGGCTTCCAAACCGTTTACAGCGCGGTGTTGCCGCGTTCCTCGTTGCGAATGCGGATGGCATCGTCAGTTCGCGAGAGGAAAATCTTGCCGTCGCCGATCTTGCCGGTACGAGCCGAGGCGATGATGGCCTGCACGGCTTTCTCCACCATGTCATCGGCCAGCACCATCTCGAGTTTCACCTTGGGGATCAGGTCCACGGTATACTCGCGCCCCCGGTAGAATTCGGTGTGTCCCTTCTGCCGGCCATGCCCTCTGGCTTCGAAAACGGTCATGCCTTCGACGCCAATCTCTGGCAGAGCGTTTTTCACGGCATCGAGCTTTGAGACCTGAATAATCGCTTCGACCTTGGTCATGTTCGTCCGTCTCGTGACCGCATGGTTTGTATCTGGTTGTAACTACTCTGGTGCTTCCCAGTTATAACCTTCCTCGCCGTGCTGGGAGAAATCAAGGCCCTGGATTTCATCGTCTTCCTTCACTCGCAGCCCGATTGTAAGATCGACGATCTTTAGGATCGCTAAGGTCCCCACGATGGCCAGGCCCCAGGCGATCGCAACGCCGGCTAACTGGTTGAGCAATTGATGGGCGTTGCCTTCGAGCAATCCCGATGCGAGTGTGTTGCCCTGGGCATCCTTGAAGATGGGATTCACTGTGCTGGAAGCGAAGACTCCGGTCAGCAGAGCGCCAAGCGTGCCGCCCGCGCCGTGGACGCCGAATGCGTCGAGCGAGTCGTCATAGCCGAAGCGCATCTTGACCTTGGCCACCATGAAGTAGCAGCCCACTCCCGCCAGCAACCCGATGACAATCGCCGACATCGGCGACACGAAACCCGCGGCCGGCGTAATGGCGACTAATCCCGCCACCGCTCCCGAGATGGCGCCCAGAGCACTGGGTTTTCCATTCCTCAACCACTCTGCGGCACTCCAACCGAGAGCGGCGGAGGCGGCGCCAAAATGGGTGGCGACGAAAGCGCTGGTCGCCAGACTTCCCGCCGACAACGCGCTTCCAGCGTTGAATCCGAACCATCCCACCCACAGCAGACAGGCGCCAATAAAGCTCAGCACCACACTGTGGGGAGTCATGTTCTGCTTGGGATATCCAAGACGACGGCCGATGTAGAGCGCGCAGACCAAGGCCGATACGCCTGAGGTAACGTGAACCACCGTGCCGCCGGCAAAATCCAGAGTCGGGAAGCGGCCGCCCAGCGCGGCATTCAAGAAGCCGCCCTTGCCCCAGACCATGTGAGCCATGGGGGCATAGACGATCAGCGACCAGAGAATCATGAACAGGACCATGGCGCTGAACTTCATTCTTTCCGCGAAGGCTCCGCTGATGAGCGCCGGCGTGATGATGGCAAACATCAACTGGTAAATCATGTACGTCTGCAGGGGGATGGTCGCGGCGTAGTCGTGATCGGGTTGCGCCCCCACGCCGCGCAAAAAGACGTTGTGCAGCCCGCCAATAAAGCTGTTCCCCGAACCAAAAGCGAGGCTGTACTCAACCAGCCCCCAAAGCAGCGTCACGATCGCCATTAGAGCGAAGCTTTGCAGCATCGTCGACAGGACGTTCTTCTTGCGTACCAGGCCGCCGTAAAACAAGGCCAAGCCGGGGCCGGTCATCATGAGGACCAGGGCGGAACTGGTCAGCATCCAGGCGTTGTCGCCGGAACTCTTGGCATCGGCCACTGCCTGCTCGAGCTTTGCGATTCGTTCGGATTGGGCGTCGCTAACCGCTTTCGCGCCGCTGGGGTAGGTGTTCGTGCTGGAAGTCTGGGCCGCGCAGTGGGGAAACAGGCTTACCATAGCCACCAAGAGGCAAACCGTCAGGGACTTTCTCATTGAGAGCTGTTAACTCCTCACTTCATGGAATGAGCGCGTTATGACGCTAATCGTTGGCTGCGCCTTAAGTAAATCGGAATTATTTATTTGTGCTATCAGAAATTTTTATACGCCGAAGGGGGTCTGGCAGACCTAACGGGATATAAGCCAGGCGAGAATTATTGATTTCGCAGGCCGGTAGAATTTTGGCGAATAACAAGATTGACGATCGATCGCAAGCAGGGTAATCCCTTTCTCCGATTGGTCAGTGTGGTCGAGCGTCAGAGAACGGACGAGGTTCAAGCCTCGTTCTCATGCCCTCGATCAACTGGCTTTTTGTTTGCCTGGCGTTCCGCCCGCGATGACCAACTCCTAAAGGGCGTCTGATTTCGAAGACCTTGCCGTATCGCTAAAGAGATAGCCGGATACGAATCCGGCGTCGCTGGAGCAGCGATGCCCTAATACGAAGCCCGGTTTTTCCGCGGGTTGCCATGGACATGCAATCCAGGTCGCACGTAATAGTTTTGTAATGTAACCAAGGTCACCGCGCAGAACTCTGCCGAGCAACTATCCTTGAGGCAACAATTTATGAAACCCAAACAAATGGAAACTCACCCCAAGGGTAAGCACGCTCGCATTCTGCTGAGTTCGGTCTTCGGGCCTTATGCGCAGGACGACGAATTTGGCAGCCGGACCATCAACCCGATGGAGCTCTATCACAACCAGGTCACGCGCGCGCAAGGCAGCTTCTCGCTGCGAATGTTCCATCGCTCCTGGGGCATCATGATGATTCAGGAGAATATTTCGGCGCCGTGCAGCGTGCTCGATTTTCCCACCCGCAAAGCCTTTGCTAGTGAATTAACCAAGAACCACTACGACATCGTCGGGATCTCTTCGATCATCGTGAATGTTGGCAAGGTGCGGGAGATGTGCCGCATGGTACGGGAACTGTCGCCGGATTCGGTAATTGTGGTGGGTGGACACGTGGCTGCGATTCCCGACGCGGAGACGATGATCGACGCTGACCATATCGTACGCGGAGAAGGGATCTCGTGGATGCGGCGGTACCTGGGAGAAGACGAGCACGCTCCGATCCGCCATCCCTTGATTGTTTCGGGTCTGGAGACACGCATCATGGGAATACGCCTGCCGCAACGGAAGGGCGGTACGGCGGCAACCATCATCCCGTCGGTGGGCTGCCCCATGGGGTGCAACTTCTGTACCACGTCTTCTTTTTTTGGCGGCAAAGGAAAGTTTGTCAACTTTTACGAGACCGGCGACGAACTGTTTGAGGTGATGTGCCGCATCGAATCCGAACTCAAAGTACATTCCTTTTTTGTGATGGACGAAAACTTCCTGCTTCACCGTACGCGCGCCATGCGCCTGCTCGAGCTCATGAAGCAGGCAGGCAAGAGCTGGGAGCTTTCCATCTTTGCTTCCGCCAATGCGATTCGCAAATACACCATGCTGGAACTGGTCGAACTCGGCGTTTCCTGGGTATGGATGGGATTGGAGTCTCCCCGATCCAGCTACAGCAAACTGCAGGGTGAGGAAGTTGGGCAACTCACGCGGGAGCTTCGCAAACACGGGATACGAGTGCAGGGCTCGACGATCATCGGACTGGAGCACCATACGCCAGACAATATTGTCAGCGAAATAGAATCAGCGGTCGGGTACCAGACCGACTTCCACCAGTTCATGCTCTACACGCCGGTTCCGGGCACGCCGCTTTACAAGGAAATGGCCGAACAGGGTCGTTTGCTCACGGACATGGATCCCGCCGATATCCATGGGCAGTTCAAATTCAACTTCCGGCACGCGGCCATCTCGCGCGAGGATTCAAAGAGGTTTTTGGATTGGGCGTTCTGGCGCGATTTCGAAAATAATGGGCCGAGTCTTTATCGCATGTGCCAGACCATGCTCCTGGGTTGGCAACGCTATAAGGACCATCCGGATCCGCGCATCCGGGAGCGGTTTGCGCGAGAAGTGAAGAAGCTCAACAGCGCTTACAATGCGGCGCTTTGGGTGATGGAGCGGGAATTCAAGAAAGTCAATCGCAGCGTGAGTGAGCGCATTCACAAGCTGCGCCGTGAAGTCGAGAAGGAGTTCCCCGTTGTTGCGCGCCTCACTGCGGCATCGCTCGGCCCTATCTTGTGGTGGTCCACACGCCGGGAGGAACGTCGGCTGGCGAAAGGGCGCACGTACGAACCTCCGACCTTTGTCGAGCGCCGCAATTGGGTTTCAGTTTCGTAGGCCGATCGCGTCAAGTGGTTGGCGATCATTTGCCGGCGATCATTTACTGACATGTGAAAGGCGCTTCCTAAGTTCAGTAGCCGTTCATGCGCGACTCCTGCCTGGCCCCGAGTCGGATTCTCCTCGACTATCCCCACAGTGAGCTCACGGATGTTCCTCGGCAGGCGCGGTTCTGGCGATGCGGTATGCTTCCGGCATGTCTTCTCGGCGATTGCCGGCTTCTGATGGCGGGCTGATCCAGATCGTGGATGCTGCTCTGGCCGATGCAACGCGGCGTAGCGGCGAGTGGCTGGTGTGTCGTCCGGGATGCACGCAGTGCTGCATCGGTGTGTTTGCCATCAATCAACTGGATGCGGTGCGGTTGCAGCAGGGGCTCTCTGACCTCGAAAAGACTGACCCGCAGCGGGCGCGGCGGATTCGCGCGCGGGCGCGAGATTCGATTCAGCGGTTGTCGGCGGAGTTTCCCGGCGACGCGAAAACGGGCGTGCTCGACGAAGGTCCGGAGGCAGACGAGCGCTTCGCGGAATTTGCGAACGACGACCCTTGTCCGGCGCTCGATCCGGAGACGGGATTGTGCGATCTTTACGATACCCGGCCGATGACGTGCCGCATGTTTGGTCCAGCCATACGATCAGAAGGCGGCCTGGGGGTCTGCGAACTGTGTTTTCATGGCGCGACTGACGAACAGATTGCTGGCTGCGAGATGGTTGTTGATTCGGAGGATCTGGAATTGAAGCTGCTGCGAAAAGTGGAGAAGACGCACGGTCCGCGTGGGCGGACGGTTGTTGCGTTCTGCGTGAGGTGAAGGAGAGGAGTTGAACAACAGACTCCAGTAATCAACGCCAAGGTGCAGATTGCCTGGCGCGATACCAGCGGCGCACGGCCACGACCGACCAGATCGCCTCGACCACCCCAAAGGGCCAGGCGCCTTGCAGAAAGCCATACGCAGAGCCGAGCGCACAGGAAACAGCGAACGCCAGGATGAACCAGGTACTACGGTTCTCCAGCGCATAGGTGACCAACATCGCGGTCACCGCGAACAATCCGAATAGCGTAAGCATATTCACGTTGCTGCTTCCTCCGCTTGCAAGCTGGACCATTTGCGCGGGTGAATCATGGTATCAATTCTTACAGCCGCAAATTTGCGGTACCCTCGAAATCTCGGCTTCGGCTGAGAGTTCGCGGACAGGAGTGTCCGCGCCACACCAGCAAATGGCTGAGTCCACGAAAACCCGGGAGGCGTCGCTGGGGGAAATCGCTCTGGTGTTTCTGAAGCTGGGCACGATTGCGTTTGGCGGGCCGGCGGCGCATCTGGCGATGATGGAAGAAGAATTCGTGCGGCGGCGGCAATGGATTACCGAGGCCGATTTTCTGGACCGGCTGGCGACAGCGAATTTGATTCCGGGACCGAGTTCGACCGAAGTCGCGATTTTTGTGGGGCAGTTGAAGCGCGGCTGGCGCGGTCTGATTATAGCGGGCTGTTGCTTCCTCATTCCGGCGGCGGTGATGGTGTCGGCAATTGCCTGGGCCTATGTGCGCTTTGGCTCGCTGCCGAAGGCCGAAGGCGTACTGTTGGCGATCAAGCCGGCGGTGGTCGCGATCGTGATTCAGGCGCTCGGAAAGCTGGGGCGGACGGGAGTGCGTACGATTCTGCTGTTGGTGATTGCCGTGCTTGCGGCGGTGCTGAGTTTAGTGGGAGTCGGTCCGGTGCTGGTGCTGGTATTTGCCGGGTTGGTATCGGCTGCGGCTTTGACGATGAAGAACCGGCTGCTGGGTGCGGTTGGGTTTCCGAAAATAGCCGGGCTTCAGAAACTGGTCGGGCTTCCGAAAGTTGTGGCCGGGGTGATGGCGGTAGCGGCCATCGGCGCGGCTTTTCCGGTCGGACTGGTGCGGCTGTTTTTGTCGTTTCTGAAGATTGGGTCGGTGGTGTTTGGCAGCGGATATGTCTTGCTGGCATTTCTTCAGGCCGAGTTTGTGGAGCGTCTGCACTGGCTGACGGAGAAACAGTTGATTGACGCGGTCGCGGTGGGGCAGTTTACGCCCGGTCCGGTGTTTACGACCGCGACGTTTATCGGGTACGTGGTGGCGGGCTGGATGGGCGCGGTGGTGGCGACGGTCGGAATTTTTCTGCCGGGGTTCCTGCTGGTGGCGGTGAGTGGGCCGCTGATTTCGCGGCTGCGAAGATCGGCAGTGGCGGCGGCAGCGCTCGACGGAGTGGTGGCGGGGTCGCTCGCGTTAATGGCGGTGGTGGCGTGGCAGTTGGGGAAGGCATCGCTGGTGGACTGGACAACGCTGGGCGTGTTTGGCGTGAGCTTGATTGCGTTGCTCCGGTTTCGCGTGAACTCGGCCTGGGTGATTGCGGCGGCAGCCGTCGTGGGGTGGGTCATGCGGTGATTGCGGAACACAGATTCGAGGACGGCCATGAGTGAGATGGGAGTTCGGACTGCGGAACGTAGGGATCTGGCGCGGATTACCGAGATCTATAACTATTACGTTCTGAATACTCCGGTGACGTTTGACGTTGAGGCTTACACGGTGGAGGGGCGGGAGGCTTGGTTTGCGCAGTTCAGCGCGACGGGACGGTATCGGCTAGTGGTGGCCGAGGAAAATGGGGTGGTGATGGGATATGCGGGGACGACGCGGTTTCGTCCGAAGGCGGCGTATGAGACGACGGTGGAGACGACGATTTATTGCGCGCCTGAAGCGGTGGGGAAGGGCCTGGGGAGGCGGTTGTACGCGGAGCTGTTTGAAGTGTTGAAGGGCGAAGACATTCATCGTTTTGTAGGGGTGTATGTGTTGCCGAATGCGGCTACCGAAGCGCTGCATCGGCGATTCGGATTCAAGGTGGTGGGCGTGTTCAGCGAGAATGGGCGGAAGTTTGGGAAGTATTGGGACGTGTGCTGGGTGGAGCGGGCGGGGTGACGCAGTTCTTCTTCGTCCTTTGCAAAGGAGAGGTTAGAATAGGTGATTGCGCCCCGATTCCTGGGGAACAGTGAGACCGAGATAGTCCTCTTGTAACGTTGTCTCGGGACTTTGTCTTGCAACCAGACGTCTTGCAACCAGGCGACGCCGGATACCGATTCGTGGAACCAGTCAACCATCTCGAAGGAGTGCGGTCGCGGACGTTGCTGGACGCCAGCGCGCCGGCGGCAGGCGTGGCGCGATCTCCTCGCGTCGCTTCCCCCAACACTTTGCCTTCTGGGCGGCCGCGGCCTTCGTCGCCGGTCTATTGGCGAGTGGAAGGAAGCCTGCTGGAGCTGACCACCGTCCGGCCGATTGCCTTTTTTACCTGGAACAGCCAGACATTTATCGCGCGGGCGGCGCGCCGCAGTCTGGTGCTTTTGATGGCATTGCTGCGGCCATTTTTGTATGCGGCGAACCGTGTGGCGGCGACTCGGATCGTGCACGCCGTGCTGCGCGGGATTACTCGCGACCGGCTTGATCTGCTGGGCGAAGAAGAATTCGAATACAAGCTGAAGCCGCTGCTGAAAGAAGAAGGAGTGCGGCACCTGAAGGCGTTGCAGGCGACGGGCGTGGATGTGGTGCTGGTGAGCCAGGGGTTGGAGCATGTGATGCGGCCGCTGGCACGGCATTTGGGAGTGCGGTGGATTATTGCGAACCGCCTCGATTTCCGCGATGGAGTTGCGACCGGACGGCTGCTGAGTCCGGTAATCCGGCCGCGGGGATTGTTTGCGCGGATTCGCGAAACGGGCCCGGACGGGCAGCAAAGTCCGGCGCGATGGGTGCGCGCTCTCGGTTTGCGTGGTCCTAAGGCTCTGGCGTCGGCGATTGTGCCGGCGGTGCGGGTGGAGACACCGCGGGTTCGTCCGATTGTGTATTTCGACGAAACACGGCATCCGGCGCGGTTTTCGGTGAGGAAGGCGCTGGGCGGGAAGCGTGTGATGCTGATCGGCGTCACCGGTTTTATCGGCAAGGTGTGGCTGGCGAACACGCTGATGGATCTGCCGGAGATCGGGAAGCTTTATCTGCTGATCCGGCCGCAGAAGTCAAGTCCGGTGCGAGAACGCTTCGAGAAAATGATGGAAGGATCGCCGGTTTTCGATCCCGTGTTTGAGAAATACGGCGACCAACTGGGCGCCCTGTTGGCAGAAAAAATCGAGGTGGTGGAGGGCGATGTTTCGCAGCCGGGCGTCGGGCTGGACTCCGAGACGGCGGCGCGGCTGCGCGCGGATCTGGACCTGATCATCAACAGCTCCGGGTTGACGGATTTCAATCCCGATCTGCGGGACGCTTTGGCGGTGAATGTGGATTCGACGTATCACCTGATCGAATTCATTCGCGGGTCGGATCACGCCGCGTTGCTGCATATTTCGACTTGCTATGTGGCGGGGCAGCGCGATGGGCGCGTAAGTGAACGGTTGCGTCCGAATTACACGCCGGCGGGTTTGGCGGAGTTCGATGCGGAAAAAGAATGGTATCGCCTGCATGAACTGGTGGAGTCGGCGGAAGCGCGGGTGGAAAGGCCGGAAGTTACCGAAGAACTGAAGAAGCAGGCTTTGGCGAAAGAGCGTGCGGCAAAAGGGCTGAGCGGGCAGGCATTGGAAAACCAGATCCGCAAGAACCGGGTTCGCTGGTTGAAAAATTTTCTTACCGAAGAAGGCACGCGGCGCGCGCAGGAGTTGGGCTGGCCGAATACTTACACGTTCACTAAGAGCCTGGCGGAATCGCTGATTGCGAGGCATGGCGTGGGGCTGCCGATTGCGATTGTGCGCCCGGCAATTGTCGAGACTTCGGTGACGAAGCCCTTTCGCGGGTGGAATGAGGGGATCAATACTTCGGCGTCGCTGTCGTATCTGCTGGGGACGGCGTTCCGGCAACTGCCTTCAAACGAACGCAAGCGGCTGGACATTATTCCGGTGGATGCGGTGTGCGCCGGGATGACGCTGATCGGCGCGGCGCTGGTGGAGCGGCGGCACGATCCGCTATACCAGCTGGCGACGTCGGTCACGAATCCTTGCGACATGGGGCGGTCGATCGAGTTGACTTCGCTCGGACACCGGCGTCACTATCGGGCGCAGGAAGGTCTGGAGTACTGGCTGCGGTTGCGGATGGATGCGATTCCGGTTTCGAAAGAGCGTTATAACCGCATGTCGGCGCCGGCGCAGAAGATGATTATCAAGTCGATTCAGCGTGTGATGTCTCCGCTGCTGATGAAGAAGCCGCTCCAGAAAACCGAGCGCAACCTCGAGCGCGTGGAGAAATTAGTGGGCCTGTTCGAGCCGTTTATTCTGCACAACGAGCATGACTTTGTCGCGGATAATGTAGAGAAGCTGTCTCTGGCCCTGACGCCCGAGGAGAAAGAAATCTTCGGCTATGACACGGCGGGGCTGGACTGGTGGGAGTATTGGATCGACATTCATATTCCGGCATTGCGACGGTGGACCTATCCGCTGATTGAAGGACGGCCGCTGGAAACGCGCGCACCGCGTGTGCTGCAGATGCCGCCGCCGACGACTGGGACAATGACCGAAAATGGCGATGCCATGAAGACGGGGACGAACGGAGCAACGTGGCAATTTTCCTGACCGGTGGGACCGGGTACATCGGCGCGCATGTCGCCGCTAATCTGCTGGAGCAGCATGACGCGACCTTGAATCTGCTGGTGCGCGGCCGCGATCCGCGGGACGCGGAGCTGCGGCTTTGGCAGGCCTTGCAACTGCACTTGCCGTTTCCGAAATTCTACGAATACTTGCAGGCGAAGATCCGGATTTTTCGCGGCGATCTCACCTCGCCACAGTTCGGGCTCGAACCTGGCGATTACGACCGGCTCGTGCACACCACCGATTCGGTGATCCACTGCGCGGCCTCGCTGAATCGGAAGTCGGAAAAAAGTTGTTTGAATGTGAATCTGCGCGGGACCCTCGAAGTGCTGCAGTTGGCGCGGCGATCGCAGTACTATCACGGGCTGTGGCGGTTTTCGAATGTGAGCACGGTGGCGGTGGCGGGGAAACGCAGCCACGAAGTTGTTTTGGAAGACCGCTCGATTGAGTGGGAACGCTCGGATTACGATCCGTATGCACGGACGAAAAAATTCTGCGAGCATCTGGTGCGCGAGTTGCTGCCGGATGTGCCGCTGACAATTTTCCGGCCGAGTATCGTGTTGGGGGACAGCCGGTATCCGCAGACGACGCAGTTCGACATGGTGCGGTCGTTTGTGTTTCTGGCGGGATTGCCGGTGCTGCCCTTTCGTCCGCATGACAAAATCGACATTGTGAATGTGGATTTCGTGGCGGACGCGATTTCGACTTTGCACATGAAGGCGAATCCCGAGCACGACACCTATCATCTTTCTTCGGGCAACGATGCGCAATCGTTCCAGGAATTGACCAGGGCGCTGGCAGCCGAGCAGAACAAGCGCGGGCCGCTGTTTTTGCCGATCTTGGAAAAGCCGTTCGGCTCCATCATCAATACTCTGGCGAACCGCAAAGGACCGGTGGGGCGCGGAGCGTCACTGATGACGGTTTTCCTGCCGTACTTGACCTGGAATACGGTTTTCGACAACACGCGCGTCACAACGGAAATAGGACGTAAGCCAGCGCCGTTTTCGCAATACAGCTTTCCGCTGCTTCGGTTCAGCCGCGAGCATAATTTTGAATACCCGTATCAAGCCTGGCCGGAGAGCGCAAGGGCGGGAGGGTCTGCCGCATGATGGACTTCGTTCTGGAAGCGTGGGTATCGAGCATCATCGAGGGCAAGAAAATTCAGTGGATGATGGGCAAGCGGGAGCCATGGCAGCCGGGGGAAAAACTGAAGCTGCTGTTTGCGGGGTACAACGGAACGCGCAACACGGGATCGGATGTGCGCGTGGAAGAAATGCTGCGGCAGATCCGACGGATTCTTGGGCCGGAAAACGTTGACCTCAGCATGATGACGTTTAATTTTGACCGGTCGCGCGGATATTTCGAAGGCACGTCGCAGGTGCGGCTGCCGGATATTTTCCCTCCCTTCCTGGCGAATGAAGTGCCGAAACATCATGGTGTGGTGGCATGTGAAGGTTCGATGTTCAAATCGAAATTCGCGAATGCGCTGGCGACGATGATGATCGGGTCGCTCGGGATCGCGGCGGCGGAGAACAAGTTGTCGATCGGCTACGGCGCCGAGGCGGGACATATGGATCCGCTGGTCGCGAAGATGTGCGGGCGCTATTGCAGGAATTCTCTGGTGATCACGCGCAATGACGAGTCGCGGAAGATCCTGCGCGAACTGGGCGTCCCCGCGGAGTTGGGCACGGACACCGCGTGGACGTTTGAGCCGCTGGGCGCGGAGTATGGGCAGAAAGCGCTGTGCGATGTAGGCTGGGATGGGAAGACGCCGGTGCTGGTGGTGTGTCCGATCAACCCGTTTGAGTGGCCGGTGAAGGCGTCGGTGGCGAAGGCCGCCCTGCACAGCCTGGCGGGCGCATACAAAGAAAGCCACTACCGCGGGCCCTACTTTCATCATGCGGGGCCAGAGGCGGACCGCTCCTACGAACATTATTTGAGTTCGATTGCAAATGCGGTGGGCACGTTTCGCCAGAAGAGGAATGTATTCGTGATCATGGCGGCGACCGAGCGCATGGATGCCCGGCCTTGCCGGCGCATCTCGGAGAAACTGGGCGGAGTTCCGGTGCTGACCTCGGACGATTACAACATGTACCAGATGGTCAGCATTCTGCGGGCTTGCCGGCTGATGGTGTCTTCGCGCTATCACGGGATCGTGACTTCGATGCCGGCGCTGGTGGCGTCGGCGGGGATCACCATGGATGAGCGCATACGGAATCTGATGAACGAGCGCGGACATCAGGAGTTGCTTATGAATGTGGACGATCCGGACCTGGAGGCGCGGACTTTGGTGGCGCTGGATATTCTGGATCGCGATGGTGAGCGGATTGCCGATGGGATCGCACGGAGCGTGGTGAGAAATTTGAAACTGATGGCGCGTATGGGCGTGTATTTCGAAGAAGAAGTGCAGCGGCGGTATCCGGAGTTTCCCACTCGACGCGGAGAATGGAGCTGGGAGGATTATTTGCCGCTGATGAGCGACGGATTGAAGCAATTGGTGGCGGCGTACGGGTAGGTTGGGCTTTTTCGTGCCCTCCGTGGTTAAAGAAGTGCGGAAACCACAAAGGACGAAGGTTCACGAAGGGAATCCCCAAGAGTTCGATTGGCAATCCTGATAGACCAGAATCGCATGCCATTTCTCGAACAACTTTTTGCGAGCCTGGAGCGCAGCGGCGACGCCATCGTGCTGCAGGAAATGCGCGAGGGGACCGCAGTTCCGACTACAGCGCGGCAGTTGTTGGCTCAGGTACTGGTGGCGCGGGCTTATCTGCGGCGGTTGCGGCTGAAGAAGGGCGACCGGTGCGCGCTGCTGGCGCATAACTCGGTGCAGTGGGTGGCGATGGATTTGGCCATCATGGCGGAGGGGTTGACGGTGGTGCCGCTGTATGCCCGGCAGGCGCCGGTAGAACTGGTCGCGATGATGAAGGATTGCTGGCCGGCGGTGATTGCCTGCGGCGAGAAGTCGCTGGCCGATGCGATCGTGGAGGCGTGGCCGGAGGCGCCGCCGTATTTCTGCTTCGAAAATGTTTTCACGCCAACGCGCGGGCCGGTGGAGAATCCGGCGCTGGTGGTTGCAGAAGAAAATGTGGTGACGATCATCTACACCTCGGGCACCTCCGGCGAGGCAAAGGGCGTGATGTTGAACGCAGGCAACGTCGGGCACATACTGGGCTGCACTTCAGGGCGGCTGGATCACCTTACAAGGGGTCACCCGATGAAGACGCGGCCGGGGCAGGACGCGGTGTTTCATTACCTGCCGCTTTGCTTTGCGGGTTCGTGGATCATGATGCTGACCTGCCTGTCGCGCGGAAGTAAGCTAACGTTGAACACGGACATGGGGAAGATTGCTACCGAGATGCGGCTGGCAGTGCCGGATTATTTCCTGAATGTTCCCGCACTTCTCGAACGCATGCGCAAAGCTGTCGACGAGCAACTGTGGAAGACGGGAGGGTTTGCGCTGAAGGTGTACACCAAGGCAAAGGGCGCTTGGGTGCGGCGGCACGAAGGCAAATCGTTTGCCGGGGACGGATTCTGGCTCGGGCTGGCGAATCGCCTTGTGTTTCCCACCATCCGCAAAAAGATGATCGGCGGAAAACTGCGCGCGCTGATTTGTGGCTCGGCGCCGCTGAGTGCGGAGACGCAACTATTTTTCATGATGCTGGGCATCCCGGTTTTGCAGGTTTACGGCCTGACCGAGACGACGGCGATCTGCACCATGGATGATCCGGATGCGCCGGTAGTTGCGGGGCGCGCGGGGCCGGCGATTTCGGGCGTGGAGATGGCGATCGCGGAGAATGCGGAGATCGTGGTGCGCGGGCCGAATATTTTTCCGGGGTACTGGAATCGCCCGGAGGAGACGGCGAAGGTGCTGCGCGACGGCTGGTTTCATACCGGCGATCAGGGCGAAGTGGACGCGAACGGAAACTGGAAGATTGTCGGCCGAATCAAGAATCTGATTATTCTTGGGTCGGGGCATAACATTGCGCCCGAGCCGATTGAGGACAAGATTCTGCACGAGTTGCCGGGTGCGAGTCAGGTGGTGCTCGTGGGCAATTCGCGCGGATATCTGGCGGCGCTGGTTACGGGCAAAGTGAGCGGCGAAAAAACGCAGGCGGCGTTGGACCTTGTGAATCCGGGGCTTCCGCATTACAAGCAGGTGCGAGCGTTTCATCTGGTGGAGGAAGCGTTCACCATCGAGAGCGGGTTGCTGACGGCAAACGGAAAGCTGAAGCGCGACTTGATTGCCGAGCGGTTTCGCGGCGAAATTGACGCGATGTACGAGGCTTCGAAGAACCAGGCCCCGAAGAACCAGGCGGTGAAGACGGCATGAACGAATTCAAAGGGCAAACGCTTTCGTGGCAGATCGTGAATGGAGCGATTGAGCTTGCGTTGCACCGCGATCCTTGCAACGAGATCGGGTCGCTTACGCTGGAGGAGTTGGAAAAATTCGCGGCGGCTCTGCCTGGGCTGGCGAATGAAGTGCAGGCGTTGATTATCCATTCGACGTTGAAGGCTGGGTTTTCCGCGGGAGCGGATTTGCGCGAACTGTTTCAGCGCGGGCAAGAAATGGAAAAGGGCGCAGCCCTGCGCGAGGTGCGGGAGTTTTTGGAGCGCATTCACTCCGTGATGAACGCGCTCGATGCGACGCCGCTGACAACGATTGCGGCGGTGCACGGTGTGACGTTTGGCGGCGGGTTTGAGCTGGCGCTGGTTTGCGACATTATTGTTGCGGACCGCATGGCGCGATTTTGCTTTCCGGAACTGCGCCTCGGGCTGATTCCTGGATTCGGTGGGATTCCGCGTTCTAAGCGGGATTTGGGCAATGCGGTGGTGCGCGATCTGCTGCTCACCGGGCGCAGCTTCAATGTGATGAAGGCACAGCAGATCGGACTGGTGAGCCAGATTGCCGCCGAAGGCGAGGCGCTGCGGGTAGCGCGCGCGACGGCGAGCCAGGTCGGAAAATTCGACCGGCGGACGGCGGCGGCGGCGAAAGCGTTTGTGAAGCCGATTCCGTATGAAGAGTTGAAGCGGGAGATTGATATTTTCTGCGACCTTTATTCGCGTCCAACCGTCGCGGAAGGGCTGCGCAGGTTTGTGGAGAACGAGGGAGCGCAGCCGTACTTACCCTAATGTTGTATTTGTAACTTGAGAGGCGCAGTATTCATGCCTACTGCCGATCACACGCTTGACGAAATACTGAATCTTGCGGCTGCGCATTTCAAGGTGCCGCGGGAAAAGCTCACGCCCGACGACGACTTTTTCAGGACGCTGGGAATCGACAGCCTGCAGGCGCTCGACTTGCTGACGCGACTGGAGCATCACTTCCGGATCGAGTTGCCGGACTATGAACTGCAGGGCGTGTCAGATTTCCGGACACTGGCGAATCGGATTCAGGCGCGACTTTAGAACCAGTGGATAGTGGGCGGTGGTCGGTTCGCAGTTGTTGATCGTTGCAGGTGCGCCACAAGCGTAACTATATTCACTTTCCACTGACCACCGTCTACTGTCTTGTGGTGGGATAAGAACATAGAATGCTTGATCTCCGCCAATATGCCAGTTTGGGTGCAGCGCTCAAGGATGCGCTGGAGCGCTGGCCGAACGAAACCTGCTTGATTGAAGCTGATCGTGACCGCGAAAAGGTGCGGCTTACCTATTCTGACTTCAAGGAAATGGCGCGTCCGCTTTGCCGTGCGCTTGAGGACGCCGATTTCAGGGCGGGAGACCGGGCCGCGATCATCATGACGAATCAGTCGAAGTGGCTGATTTCGGCATACTCGATTTTTTCCTGCGGCGGTGTGCTGGTTCCGCTGGATTACAAATTGACCGCGGCGGAGCATCTGCAACTGCTGGCGCATTCGAAGGCGCGGTTTCTGGTTGTCGAATATTACTTGTGGCGGGCGATCACGCAGTCGCCGGAGTTCGCAAAACTTAGGACGGAGATTGTGTTGGTGACGGAGGCTCCGTCGGGAGCAGACTTGTGGGGCGCTTACCGCTGGGAAGAATTTAAGAGGAAGGGCGATCCGCAGTTTGTGGCGCGGCAGCGCGAGGACACGGCTTGCATAGTCTATTCATCGGGCACGGGCGGGCGTCCAAAGGGATGCGTGCTCACGCATGACAATTACTTGGAGCAGTGTGCCTCGCTGACAGCGTGGTATCCATTTTGGCCGGGCGTGCGCTATTTGAGCATTCTACCGACTAATCACGCGATTGATTTCATGGTGGGATTTATTGGGCCGTTCGTCTGCGGGGCTTGCGTGGTCCATTTGCGGACGCTGCGTCCGGAGTTTGTGCGCGATGCTTTTGTGCGCTATCGCATCACCTATGTGAGCCTGGTGCCGATGGTGCTGAAGAATCTGGAACGCGGACTGCGCGCGAAGTTTGACGAACTGAAACCACGCGAGCAGTGGATGCTGGACCGTCTGATCGGGCTGAACAAAATGCTGACGCGAGGACGTCCGCGGGTCGAAGTCAGCCGGCGTTTACTGCCGCAAGTACACAAGGCGTTTGGCGGAGAACTGCGGGCGCTGATTGTTGGCGGGGCATTTACGGATCCCTCGACGTTGCAGTTCTTCTACGATCTGGGAATTCCAGTGGCTTGCGGGTACGGGCTAACGGAAGCTTGCACGGCAGTGACGCTCAACGATCTGAAACCATTTCGCGCAGATACGGTGGGCAAACCGCTGCCCGGGACCGAGGTGCGCGTGCTGAATCCGGATGGCGACGGAATAGGGGAAGTGGCGGTGCGGAGCCGCGCGGTCATGTCGCATTATCTGGATGACCCGGAACAGACGGCGCAGACGATCGTCGAAGGCTGGCTGCTGACGGGCGATCAGGGGCGCTTTGATGTTGACGGGCGGGGACACCTGCAGCTTTTCGGGCGCAAGAAAAATATGATCGTGACCGAGGGCGGGAAGAACATTTATCCCGAGGACATCGAAGCGGTTTTCGATGGTCTGCCGGTGAAGGAATACTGCGTGTTTGCGGCGAATTATTTATGGCCACAGAAGACTCTCGGTAACGAGATGCTGATGCTGGTGGTGCGACTGGAACAGAACCAGCAGTTCGATGATAAATTGCGTGAAGAGATTATGGCGCGGAACCGTCGGCTGGCCGACTTCAAGCGTGTGGGCGGATATCTGGTGTGGGAGAAAGATTTTCCGCGGACGGCATCGCTGAAGATCAAGCGCGGAGAATTGGCGGTGGAGATTGGGGCGGGCGCGGCGCGGGCGGCAGTGATGGGTGTATAGCTCTCAACTGTCAGCTATCAGCTTTCAGTCGTGCCGGAAATTCGCTTTCAACCCCGCGGACCAAGGGAAAAAGAGATTCTCACTGCCCAGCCCCTAATGGGCGTCTGATTTCGAATAACTTGCGGCACCGCTAATGCGGTGCCCTGGCACGAAACCAGCGTTTTCAGGCATTTTTGCTAGAACCACAGGCCGGGAGCGAAAAATAAGAGTCAATGGCTGAGAGCTGAGAGCTAGCCCGTGAACGAAACTTTTCTTGCCATTATCAATCCGGCGGCGGGCGGCGGTCGGTGCGGCGAGCGCGTGGGGGCGGCGCTCGATCGCCTGCGGGCTGCGGGGATTGCGCTCGAGACTGCGGAGACGCGCGAGGCTGGCGAGGCCACTCGGATCGCACGCGAGGCCTATGGGCGCGGCTATCGGAAGTTTCTGGCGGTGGGTGGGGATGGGACTTCGTATGAGATCGTCAACGGGCTGTTTCCGGAGAGCTGGTCTCAAGTCTTAGGTGCCGGGTCTCAGGTGGTTCCAGGTGCGGAAGAACAGATTCCTACGCTGGGATTTCTTCCGCTGGGGACTGGCAATTCATTTCTGCGGGATTTTGCGGACAGAGCTTCTAGCGCGGGCGATCTGGAGCACGCGATGCAGGCGCTGGAGGCGCGGCGTTCGCGGCCTTGTGATGTTTTGCGACTGGCGCACAAAGACGGAGCGATCTACTACACGAATCTGCTGAGTGTGGGATTTACGGCGGACGTGGCGGCACTGCGGCATCGGCGGTTTCTGGCACTGGGGCAGTTTGGGTATCTGTTGTCCATTTTTCTTTGTCTGGTGCGGCTTGATCGGCGACCGTTCCCGGTGCGGTTGGAGGGGCAGCGAGAGTTTGACTTGCGGCGCTGCTTGTTTCTGACCTTTAACAACAGTAAGTTCACGGGCGGCACAATGATGATCGCACCCGACGCGGTTACCGATGACGGGTTGATTGAGTTTGTGCGGTGGGGGCCGATTGGGCGACTAGGGCTGATCCGGAACCTGGCGACTCTTTATGATGGTACGCACACTCGGCATCCGCTGGCGGAGCGACAGGCGGTTCGGCGCGTCGAGTTTCAACTCGACGGGCCGGTGGATGTGATGGTGGACGGCGAGGTGCTGACGCTGGAGTGCCGCGCGATCGAAGTGCTGCCGTCGGCGCTGCGGGTCGTGGTTTGAAGAGTCGTGCTCTGAACCGTCCTGCTCCAGCAGTCTTGCTCCAAACAGGCGTGATATAAAAATCCATGTCGCAAGGGCGAAGAGAAAGGCAAAAGGAAAAACTCGGCATCAAAACCCCCCGCCGGAATTGGGGGCGGGTTGCGATCTATGCCGTGCTGATCGTGGCCGCGATCGGGCTGGCCTACTATCTTGACAACCGTACCCAGCACAAGCACGATGCGTTCGCGCGCTGTCTGACCGCGCGCGGCGTGAAAATGTACGGGGCGTGGTGGTGTCCGCATTGCGTGGAGCAGAAAGAAAAGTTTGGTGCGTCGTTCGAGTACGCTCCTTACGTGGAATGCGGCATTAAGGGCGACCTGCACGGTCTCTCGCAGGTTTGCAAAGAAGAAAACATCAACCATTATCCCACTTGGCAGTTTCCGCCTATGGGTGAACGAGTGGAGCGCGTTTTTACTCTGCAAGAACTGAGCGACCGCACCGGGTGCGCACTGCCATGACCGATCTGACGCAGCGTTTGATGAGCTTTGTGGCCATTCTGGCGGTGTGCGGAATCGCGTTGTCGTCAGTGTCGCTGCAGCATCATTATGCGACCTCAAGTACGGCGTATTGCGATATTGGGGAAGAGTTCAATTGCGACATCGTGAACCGCAGCGAATATTCGTCGATTCTGGGAATCCCGGTCGCGCTGATTGGGATGCTCGGGTACGCGGCACTGGTAGGGCTGGCCACGGTGTATCGCGAGCGGCGCGAGACTCCGGCAATGCTCGTTGGCGCTGCTGCCGTGGGCTTGGCGTTTGCTTTGTACCTGACCTATATTGAAGCGCGCGTGCTGGGAGTGTTCTGCATATTGTGTTTGAGTTCGCTGGCGTTGATTGCGGCGACGACCGTGTTGGCGGCGGTGATCTGGTGGAAGCGTGGCAGTAGCGGTGAGTAGCCAGTACCCAGTACCCAAGGGCCGGCCCGAGTGTTTTTCCAAAAAACTGAGAGGTGACAGCTGAAAGCTGAATTCACTCCATGTCCCGGCCCACAACGCGAACACTAGGACCGAAGACGAAGCCTGCCCCCACCGCTGCCATGCCGGTCGCGACCGGCAACCTGTGGTTGCATGAGCTCCGCAGCCGTATCTTCGGGAACACGCGACTGTTGCGGGTTTGGCTGCCTCCCGATTACGACGGCTGGGGCGAGACGCGCTATCCTGTCCTTTACTTGAATGACGGACAGAATCTGTTCGATCCGGTGACGGCTTTTGCGGGAGTGCACTGGCAGGTGGGCGAGAGCGCGACGCGGTTGATCGCCGAACAGAAAGCTCCGCCGCTCATTATCGTCGGCATCGACAACACGAAGAACCGGACCTGCGAGTACATTCCGTACAAGTCAAAAGATCCTAGAGTTCCTAACGCGAAGGGAAAATGCTATCCGGATTTTCTGCGACTTGAAGTGATGCCGCTGATCGAGGAGCATTATTCGGTATTGAAGGGGCCGGAGAATACGGGATTGGGCGGGTCTTCTCTGGGAGGCTTGATTACTTTGTACACGCAACTGGCAGCGCCGGGCGTGTTTGGACGATTGCTGATCGAGAGCCCGTCTCTGTTCGTGGCGAACCGAAAAATTCTGGAAGAGAGCCGTCGATTCCGCGGTTGGCCGGCGCGCACGTATTTGGGGATGGGGACGCGGGAAGTGGGGCATGCGGAGTACGACGAAAGGATCGTTGGCGATGTCCGCGAATTGGAATCGATTCTGCGCGAGGCTGGCTTGGACGAACAACGGCTGAAGGTTCGCATCGAAGAAAACGCTTCACACGGCGAATCCGCCTGGGCAGCGCGCTTTCCGGAGGCGCTGGAGTTTCTTTATTCGAATCGTGGATCGCCGGGTTCCAAGGTCTAGGAGTCCGCTGTGAAGAGTGGAATCTCATTTTTGCCACGGGCTGTTAGGTCAGGATCAACGATGAGTTATCATTAGCGGTCTTTTTCTCAGGGGTCGTCTATGAATTTTCGAAGTTTGGTGCTGTGGTGTGTTCTGGCCGGAGCGCTGGCAATCTGCGCAGCGGGACAGCCGTATAACGAAGCGCGGTTCAAAGGAATGAAGTGGCGCGATATTGGGCCGTATCGCGGCGGCCGCGTGCTCGCCGTGACTGGAATTCCCGGTAGTCCCTTCACCTACTATTTCGGCGGCGTCGCCGGGGGCGTGTGGCGAACCACCGATGGCGGCGTGAGCTGGCAGCCGATTTCCGACAACAGCATGATCTCGTCGATCGGCGCGATTGCCGTGTCGGAATCGAATCCGAATGTGATTTATGTGGGGACGGGCGAGTCCTGCCTGCGCGGCAATGTATCGTATGGCGATGGAGTCTACAAGACGACCGACGGCGGCAAGACTTGGCAGCACATCGGATTGAAAGACACGCAGCACATTGCGCGTGTTTGGATCGATCCGCGCGACTCCGACCATGTGCTGATCGCTGCGCTCGGTCACGCGTACGGGCCGAATGCGGACCGCGGTATTTTTCGCACGACCGACGGCGGCAAGACCTGGGAGAAGATTCTTTACAAGGACGACAAGTCAGGCGCGATCGATCTGGCGGTCGATCCACACAATCCCAACGTGATGTTCGCCGCGCTTTACCAGATTCAGCGCACGCCGTGGAGTCTCGAAAGCGGTGGTCCGGGCAGCGGCTTGTACCGCACGACCGACGGCGGAAATTCCTGGAAGCACCTGGAAGCGAAAGGCCTGCCGGATGGGATTCTGGGGCGCATCGGAGTAAGCGTTTCGGGCGCCGACTCGAATCGCGTGTACGCGCTCATCGAGTCGAAGGAGAGCGGGCTGTATCGTTCCGATGACGGTGGCGAAATGTGGTCCCGCGTAAACGACGACCAGCGGCTCACGCAGCGCGCGTGGTACTTCACGCATATTTTTGCCGATCCGAAGAGCGCGGACACAGTTTACATGCTGAACACCGGCTTGTTCCGCTCGGCCGATGGTGGCAAGACGCTGAATCTTCTGCCGGCGCCGCATGGCGATCATCACGGTTTCTGGATCGATCCGCAGAATCCGAATCGCATGATCAACGGGAACGACGGCGGAGCGACGATCTCGGTCGATGGCGGCAAGAACTGGTCCACGCTGTACAACCAGCCGACGGCCCAGTTCTACCACGTGGCGGCGGACAATGAGTTTCTCTACCATGTATATGGTGCGCAGCAGGACAACTCGACGGTAGGAATCGCCAGCCGGACGGATGAAGGTTACATCGGGCGCCAACACTGGTTCGATGCGGGCGGCGGAGAGAGCGGATACATCACGCCCGATCCGCGGGACTCGAACATTATTTATGCGGGTTCGGGCGGCGGCACGGTCACCCGCCTCGATCGCCGCAGCAACCAGGAGCAGGACATTACGGTATGGCCCGAGGATGCTGCGGGCCACGGCGTTGGCGATCTGAAATACCGGCTGGGATGGACGCAGCCCATCGTGATCTCGCCGCATGATCCCAATGTGATTTACACGACCGCCGAGCGCGTCTTCAAGACTACCGACGAAGGCAAGAGCTGGACGGCGATCAGTCCCGATCTGACGCGCAACGATAAGAGCAAGCAGGTTTCTTCCGGAGGCCCGCTGACCAAGGACAACACCTCGGTCGAGTATTACGACACGGTGTTCACGATTGCGGAGTCGCCCCTGCAGAAAGACCTGTTGTGGGCGGGAACCGACGATGGATTGATTCACCTTTCGCGCGATGGCGGCAAGAACTGGACGAACGTAACCCCCAAGGGAATTCCGGAGTGGAGCCTGGTGAGCCTGATTGAGGCTTCGCCACACGATGCCGGCACGGCGTATGCGGCGGTCGACACACATAAGCTCGACGATCTGAAGCCCTATATTTTGAAGACTACGGATTTCGGCAAGACGTGGACGAAAATTACCAACGGTATTCCGGAGGGCGCCTACACGCACGCCGTGCGCGAGGATCCGGTGCGGAAGAACCTGTTGTACGCGGGCACGGAGACGGGAATTTACGCTTCGTTCGATGGCGGAGTGAACTGGCAATCGCTGCAATTGAATTTGCCGAACAGTCCGATCCACGACTTGATCGTGAAAAATGACGATCTGGTGGTAGCGACGCACGGGCGCTCTTTCTGGATTCTGGACGACATCACGCCGCTGCGCGCCGTGAATACGACTGCGCAGGCGGCGACCGAAGTCATGCTTTACAAGCCGCGACTGAGCTATCGCAGGCGCTGGCCTGATTCTTTCGAGCGGCGGCAGCCGGTGGGCGAGAATCCGCCCAGCGGGGCAATTATTTATTACTACTTCCCGACCGCACCGAAGGGCCTAGTGGCGCTCGAATTTCTGGATGCGTCGGGGAAAGTTGTGCGGCGCTATTCGAATGAAGAGAAGAAGGAAGCGGAAACGCCGCCAGAGTGGCCAGACCAGACGCCTCCGGACGAGAAGATTCCGACCGATGTGGGCGTGAACCGCTTTGCCTGGGATTTGCGTTTGCAGGGCCCGACGCCGTTAGCGGGAGAGCCCGGCGCGGAATTCCGCAATCGCGGACCGATGGTGCCGCCGGGCGCCTATCAGGTGCGGCTGACGGCGGAAGGAAAGTCGTACACGGCACCGCTGGAGTTGAAGCTGGATCAGCGGGTGAAGGCGTCGAATGAAGATGTGCAGAATCAGAGTGATTTGGGCCGCAAGATCGTGGCGCTAGTATCGGAGATTCACGAGGCGGTTGCGGCGATCCGCGAAATGCGCACGCAGACTCGCGGGCTCAGCCGGCGTTTCGGCAGCGAGCGTTCTGGCGACGAGTCACGCTACGCTTCTCTCGTTTCGGCCATCAAGGACTTCGACAAGAAGAGCTACGATCTGGAGTCGCAGTTGCTCCAAGTGAACGCGAAGAGTTCGGAGTCGATCCTGAACTACCCGGTGCTGATCGATGAGCGGCTGCACTCGCTGCTCGGCAGCCTGGAGTCGGTCGATGCCGCGCCCACGAAGCAGCAGTACGAGGTCTTCGACGATCTGGAAAAACAGGCGCAACCGCTATTGGCGCAGTACCGCGAGCTGATGTCGAAGGACCTGGCAGCGTTGAACGAGATGGTGAATAAGCAGAACATCCCCGCGCTGTACGTGCCGGCAGGGAAGTAAGAAGTAGGTGTGGTGTCCCGTAATTCGCTACATGTTTTTGGGTTGCCATCCTGAGCGAGCGAAGAACCTCTGTATTGCGAATTTAAATCCATAGGTCCTGCGCTTCGCTCAGGATGACAGTATGACTGTATGCCACGAACTTGCGGAACACGACACTAGGACACACCGATAATTAAGACGCCGGGCGTTCGTGCCCGGCGTGTCACACAGCGGAAATTTCTCCGACGCTACTTCGTAATCACACCGCAGGCAATGCGGTCGCCAGCGTTGCCCGCGGGGTCGGTCTTCTGGTCGTCGGCCTTGGCGTGCACCACGATTGCTGTGCCTCCGTTGCTGAACAGCGAATGGCTGTCGCTACCGAGGTTGACGTCTTTATCCTCCCATTTGAAATGCGCTTTGCCATCCGCACCCACCGTGAAGTTGGGGTTGTCACCGGCGTGGTGGCCTTCCGGATTCTCCAATCCATGCTTCTTCCCATCGGGATTGAAGTGGCCTCCCGCGGACTTGAAGTCCGGTCCGTCGCACTTCGCGTTCTGATGAAAGTGGATAGCATGTTCGCCGGGAGGCAGATTTTCGAGATTGACTTCCATCCCAATGCCCGGGGTCGATTCCCAAAGAATCGCGGAGCCTACAACCTTGCCTTGGGCATCCTTGAGTTGAACCAGAATCTTGGCCGAGCTGGCCGATGCGAGCGCGATCACGAGCAGTGCAAGCGGGAACAAGCGAATGGTTTTCATGGAGAGATTATAGCGAAGTCCAGAGCCTCTGGTCTGGCGCAGAATGCGGAGCAATGTGACAATAGGTGAATGCAAAGATTTCTCACTACAACCTTTCTATTGGCCGCAGGGATGATGCTGGCTGGAGATGGCTATGCCCAGCAGACTCCAGCAACAAGCACTCCGGCGGCAACGACTCCAGCGGCTCCTGCAGCCACAACTCCGCAATCGGCCGCAACGGCGAAAGCTCCTGTGAAGACAACGGGAACGGCAGCGAAAAGCGCGGCGGTTGCTCCGCTTGCAACGCGAAAAGAAAAGTTCAGCTACGCACTGGGAATGGACATCGGGAAACAAGTCGCCGGCAACCTGAAAAAGCAGTCGATGGAGGTGGACTGGAATCTGGTGTCCCAGGGATTGAAGGACGCCACGTCCGGCGGCAAGACGCGTCTGACGGAAGACGAAGCAAAGGCCGTGCTCAACGAGGTGCAGAACGAGGTTCACAAAGAGCAGCAGGAGAAAGCGCAAAAGGCTGCGGCTACGAACAAGACCGAAGGCGAAGCATTTCTCGCCGCCAACAAAGCGAAAGAAGGCGTCGTTACATTGCCCAGCGGTCTGCAGTACAAGGTTCTGACAGCCGGCACCGGACCGA
>Ga0074044_10000581_pt1 | contig 35235 bp, 21 predicted proteins | sample BogForMeECP23OM1_FD_94443 | JGI IMG/M metagenome (GOLD analysis project Ga0074044, IMG submission 94443) | Bog forest soil microbial communities from Calvert Island, British Columbia, Canada - Bog Forest MetaG ECP23OM1 | ecosystem: Environmental > Terrestrial > Soil > Wetlands ...
ACGATCTCCATGATGCGCAGCAACAGATCTTCGCGGATGGCCGCGAATTCCACGCTATCGCGGGTGAGCAGGTAGCTGAAGATCTCCAGGCGCAAGGCGCTGTTGTCGAAGCTGGCGAAGCGGATGTACGCGGTTTCGCTTTCGACTTTCGGGTGTTCGTATAACATGCGGCGCACTTCCGCCAGCAGGTAGCGCAGCTGGTCCGCCGAGGTTTCACACCTGATCCCGAGCGCAGGGTTGAACAGAATCTTGTCGCGACGGGTGAGGTTTTCGATGCTCATGGTGGCGAGGGCGCCATTGGGAATGGAAAGCTCGGTGCGTGCGTCGGTGCGAATGCGGGTGGAGCGCAGGCTGATGTCTTCCACGGTTCCGGAGCGATCGCCGAAGCGGCAGTAGTCGCCGACGTGGATGACTTCATCGGCCAGAACGGAAATTCCGCCGAAGAGATTTTCCAGTGTCTTCTGGGCGGCGAAGGCGATGGCAATGCCGCCGATGCCGAGGCCGGCGAGCACGGTGGTCAGGTTGAATCCCAGTATGCCGAGCGTGGCCAGCACGGCGACAATCACCACCAGGGCGGTGAGCAGCCGCTCGCCCAGCACCATCAGGGTTCCGGTGCCGATGCGGCCCCCGCTGATGGCACGGATGCGCAGGCGCTGCATCGTGAGGCTGGTGGCGCGAAGCAGAAACCAGAAGAAGCCGATGCTGATGAGAACCCAAATAGTGCGCGAGTAATAAAGACGCGGCAGCAACGGCAGACCGAGATAGCCGGCAATCACGCGGTGAGCAAACGCGCTGAATGAGACCAGCAGCGGTTTGGACATGCGGCTGTAAGAGTGCAGGTCGGGACGGTGTTTGAACTTGAGCCAAAGCCGCCGCGGAATCGCCAGCAGCAAAACTACCGCCCAGCCAATCGCGAGAGCCACTGGAATCGCGGCCAAAAGCGCCAGCCATTGCCAGAGCGGCATCCCGAGAAACACGTTTCGCACCAGGCTTTGCGGCAGTTTGTTTTCGACCTGGTGAGCCTCGACGTTGTCGTACAGCTCGGGAACTTTGCTGAGCGTCTCGGAAGAAAAGAGCCAGATTTTTCCGGAATTCGGGTCGGCGACCCGGACGAGGACAACCGGAACATCCGCATCCCCAAAGGAAAAAACGCCGATCGTTTGCACCTCCGCGGTGCCATACTCGAGATTGCCTTCGGGGCTGGTGGCGAGCCGGCGCAGTCTGCCCACGAAGGCACGGTCCATCAGCACCTTCAGCTTCTCGGCCAGGTCCGGTCCCTGCGACTGGCGGCGCGCGGCACTCATTTGCAGGTAATCGGCGGCGGTCTTGTAATCTCCCGACTGCGCGGTTTGCAGAAATCCAAGCACGGTTCCTGATGGTGTATCGCGTCCCAGTTGATCGGCGGACGCGGCAGTTGGTGCCTGAGCCTGCGCCCCACCCGGCAGCAGGCTGGTCACGGACTGGGCCAGGAGGCCCTGGAGAGAAAGGGAAACGAGGAGAACCAAAAGCGCCAGTTTTTCCATCGAGCTTCCAATATAAATGGTAAGACTCACCGCGGACGCGCGAGGCGCCCGTCTCTCCACCGTGCGAATCATCGCCGCTACTACCTCTTGGGACGATAAATGTCGGTGGCCTGTCCGTAGAAGATTTCCGCCGATTCCATCATCGTTTCCGACAGCGTTGGGTGCGGATGGATGGTCATGCCCACATCGGCCGCCAGCGCGCACATTTCGATGGCCAGCACGCCTTCCGCGATCAGTTCACCCGCGCCCGCGCCCACGATGCCGACACCAAGCACGCGCTCCGTCTTCGGATCGATGAGCAGCTTGGTGAGGCCTTCGGGCCGGTCAAGTGTGATGGCGCGTCCCGAAGCAGCCCACGGAAACTTGGCGACGGTAATCTCGCGTCCTTGTTCTTTCGCTTGCGTTTCGGTCAGTCCAGCCCACGCGATCTCAGGATCGGTGAACACAACGGCGGGAATTGCGTTCGGTTCGAAGGCAACCTTGTGACCGGCGATGGCTTCAACGGCACAGCGGCCTTCGTGCATCGCCTTGTGGGCCAGCATCGGCTCGCCCGCGACGTCGCCAATAGCGTAGATCGTGGGCTCGGCAGTCTGGCGCTGCTCGTTGATTTCGATGAATCCCTTCTGGTTGACTTTGACTTTCGTCTTATCCAGGCCGGGAATCTCGGAATTCGGCCGGCGTCCCACCGACATCAGCACGCGGTCGAACACCTGTTCTTTTTCTTTTACGTTTGGTCCATCGAGAGTTACGCGAATGCCTGCCTTCTCGTCCTTGAGCGATTTGACCGTGGTGTTCAGCAGGATCGCGGAGAAAAGTTTTTCCAGGCGCTTGTGCAGCGGGAGGACCAAGTCGCGGTCGGCGCCGGGCAGCAAGCCGGGCATCATTTCGACGCAAGTCACCTTGGTGCCGAGCGTGGCGTAAACCGATCCCAGTTCCAATCCGATGTAGCCGCCGCCGATGACGAGCAGCGTTCCAGGGATGTCGGGCAGGTCGAGAGCGCCGGTCGAATCCATGAGGCGCGGGCTGTCGAGCTTGAGGCTCGGCACGACGGTCGGACGCGATCCGGTGGCGATGATGATGCGGTCGAAAGTCAGGTTCTCTTCGCCGCCGGCTGCGGTCTTCGTAACCTTCAAAGTGGTGGAATTCACAAACGCCGCTTTACCCTGGACGAACTGCACCGCGCGCTGTTTGGATAGCTGTCCGAGTCCACCGGTCAGCTTTTTGACTACACTCTCTTTCCATCCACGCAGTTTGTTGAGATCAACCTTGGGCTCGCCGAATTCGATGCCCCAGTTCTTGGCCTGCTCGGCTTCTTCGAGCAGCTTCGCCACATGCAGCAGGGCCTTGGACGGGATGCAGCCGCGATACAGGCAGACGCCGCCGGGATTTGCTTCCGGATCGATCAGCGTCACTTTCATGCCCAGGTCGGCGGCGAGAAATGCGGCGGCATAACCGCCCGGACCGCCACCGATTACAGCCACACGCAGATTTGATGAGTTTGTCATCTTCTTATTAATCCTAACGTTGTTCTTCAGTCTCTCAGAACTTTTATTGGCTTACCACTTTCATCCCACACAATGTGGGTGTTTCCAAAATTCAATCTGTTGACATCTGTTAGCACTGCGTCGAAGTTGGGATAGGGGAATCTAAAGACCAGTAGAAAGCGTGCTGTTTTGTGTTGCTCTGGGGGAATTGGTTTGGCAATTTCGGCCATGAAGGGATCACATTTTCTCACTAGATATTCGGGGAGTTGAGCGCACAGACCCTTCTCAAAGGCAAAGCCACCATGCTTAAAGTTACCCGCCCACAGCGTCCTAGAAAGTTGCTCTTCGGTCATATCGCGAAGAATTGACGTTACTCCCCCACATGTAACCTCACTCCGTTGTCTTGCAACCTCCGCCTGCCGACGTTCGTGCCGCGCTTCCTTATGTTCCTGAAGTGTAAAGTAAGCCAACACGAGCTCTAAGGTAAAGATCAGGATAAGAGCAAAAGCCTCGGTCCAAGCAGCGTTTGCCTCCGTCCACAAGTTGTGGCCAAGACAGATGGTTATTATGCTCATCGAATCACCAATTTCAAACTATCCGCCTTGCTCGTTATAGCCAGGATTCTTAATATGGTATCTCGTCGGAACCTGGGGGCTGGCCCAGCCCTTCACTCATCTCAATTTACGAGGGTGCCCCGTCTTTGTCGCGTTTTTTGCGACAGGGAGGGGATTTTGAATTCCTACTGCTAACGAAATTTATTGACTTAATCCGCACCTCGTCCGACAATAGAATTCTGATTGGGGCAGTTTCGAGGCGCGTCCGTCAACAAAGACGCCCCTCGAAGCTGCCCCAAACCCATTTTCAGCGCTCTTTGACAAAATAAGTCCTTTATTCTGAAAGACTTTTTAAGTAAGTCCTTTAGATTCAAAGACCGAAGCAAAAAACCTCCGCTAACCCCATGATTCCATTAGACAGGGGGGAGGGGGGGTGGGGGTACCAACCAGTAAATACCCTCCCAAACTGGGAAATCAACATTCGGTCTCGTTTGCGGCATTTATCCCTGCACTGAAAGCAAAAACGGCTGCTCGAAAGCTTCCGCGATCCAGCGCAGAAAGCGCGCGGCGTCGGCGCCGTCGATCAACCGGTGATCGTACGAGAGTGAGAGCGGAAGAATCAAGCGCGGCTCGAATTTGTCGTTCACCCACTCCGGCTCCATCCGCGAACGCGACAATCCAAGAATCGCAACCTCGGGATGATTCACGATCGGAGAGAAACCGGTCCCGCCGATTCCTCCAAGATTGGTGATAGTGAAAGTCCCGCCTTCCATCTCTTCGGCAGTGAGCTTGCGATCACGAGCTTTCTTGGAAAGTTGCGCCAACTCCGCTGCCAACTCGACAATATTTTTCTTGTCCACGTCGCGAATGACCGGCACCAGCAGCCCACGATCCGTGTCCACCGCCATGCCAATGTTGATGTACTGCTTGTAGATGATTTCTTCTTTCCCCATATCAATCGAGGCATTGAACTGGGGAAAGACTTTCAACGCCGACGCGCAGACTTTCAACGCGATCGCCGTCACGGTCATCTTGCCGCCAGCTTCGATCGCTCGCGGCGCGAAGCGAGCGCGCAACTGTTCGAGTTCGGTGATGTCGGCGCGATCCTGCTGCGTAACATGAGGAACGGTGTTCCAGGCCTCACGGAGGTGATCGGCGGTTTTGCGCCGCACCCCGCGTATCGAAACCCGTTCCGTCTTGCCCCACTTGGCAAAGTCGGGCAGTTCCGGCTCGACGAAACTTCCGCGTGGAGTTTGTGCCGCCGCTGCGGCCGCCAACAAAGCGTTCTTGGCGCATAGCTTCACGTCATCTTCGCTGATGCGCCCTCCCGGACCGCTGCCTTGAATGCCGCGAATCTCCACGCCAATTTCGCGCGCCAGACGACGCACGTGCGGCGCTGCCGGCACTGGATCGCGGTCCGTTCCGGCAACCTTACCCAGTTGCACGGGCATGGTGAACTCCGGTGCCGGGGCCTGCGGTTGATCCGGTGGCAGCGCCTGCTCTTCAGTCTTGCCCTCGGCGCGCATCGCCAATTGGAACGCGAGCCGGGCCGCCTGCTGTCCGGACATGTGTTCCACCGGTTCGTGCCTGCGCGCAGGTTCCACTTGAGCAGCGGCTCCGCCCTCCAGCGTAAAGATGACCTCACCCACCTTGACCTTCTGACCTTCTTTGACCTTGATCTCGCGCACTACGCCGCTCACCGTGGAAGGAACTTCGACCACGGCTTTGTCGGTTTCGAGTTCGATCACCGGCTGGCCTTCGGAAACGCGCGCGCCCGGCGAGATCATCAGCCGGACCAGATCGCCGGAGTCGACGTTTTCTCCCAGTTCCGGCAGCTTGAACTCGCTGGCCGTGGCGACCGAAGCCGAGGACGCCGCTTGCCGCTCCGGCTGAGGTGCGGCCGCAGGGTCTGGCTTGGCTGGGATTACGGGAACTGGGTCGGCGGAGCCTTGAACTACGGGAACCAGGGTGGGCTGCGGGGCCGTTTTCGAAGCAGGCGTCGCGCCTGTCCCGTTTTCGACCGTGAAGATCACCTGCCCCACGCGCAGCGTGTCGCCTTCTCTTACGCGAATTTCCCCGATGGTGCCTGTCACCGACGAGGGCACTTCCACAATCGCCTTGTCGGTTTCGAGCTCCATCACCGACTCGCCTTCGGTGATGCTGACGCCGGGCTTGATCATCAAGCGGACCAGTTCGCCGCTCTCGATATTTTCGCCCAGCTCGGGCAGCTTGAATTCCGTCGCCATTCTCTCCTTGTTCCTCTAGCTCTTGCATTCCAGTTGCGACCGCCGCGTACCGGTGGAGCGTCGCTCCATTAGCTGGTGGCCGGGTTGCGTTTTTCCGGATCGATTCCAAGATCGTGGATGGCCTTCTCCAGGAGCTTTGCACTGACGCCGTCCGTCTTATCGCCGGACTTTTCGGCCGCCAGCGCATGCAGCGTAGCCAACACGATGTGCTTCGCGTCCACTTCGAAAAAGTCGCGCAGCGCAGCGCGATTCTCGCTGCGCCCGAAACCGTCCGTGCCCAGCGACGCCAGCTTACCCGGAACCCACTGCGCGATGCTCTCGGGCAGAACCTTCATGTAATCTGACGCCGCGATGAATGGACCGGACGCGCCCTTCAACGTCTGGGTGACGTACGGCACCTTTGCTTTCTGCGTGGGGTGCAGCATGTTCCAACGCGCGCAGTCGTTCGCCTCACGATAGAGCTCCTTGTAGCTGGTGACGCTCCAAACGTCCACCGCGACGCCATAGTCCTTTTCCAGAATCGCCTGCGCCTTGAGCACCTCGAACATGATGGTGCCGCTGCCCATTAACTGCGTGCGCAACTTCGCGTGTTTCTTTTCGGAAACCCGGTAGCGGTACAAGCCTTTGAGGATGCCCTCGCGGATGCCTGGCTGACTGGGCATTTCGGGCATCGGCAGCGGCTCGTTGGTGACCGTCAAGTAATAAAAGATGGATTCGCCGTCGACGTACATGCGCTTGATGCCGTCCTGAATAATGACGGCGATCTCATAAGCGAAGGCTGGATCATAAGCCAGCAGGTTCGGCACTGAGAGCGCCAGCACCTGGCTGTGTCCATCCTGATGCTGCAATCCCTCGCCCGCCAGCGTCGTTCTTCCCGCCGTGCCTCCGATCAGGAAACCACGGCAGCGCATGTCCGCCGCCGCCCAGATCAGGTCGCCGATGCGCTGCAATCCGAACATCGAGTAATAGATAAAAAAGGGAATCGTGTTGATGCCGTGATTGGCGTACGCGGTACCGGCAGCAATGAACGAGCACATCGATCCCGCCTCGGTGATGCCCTCTTCCAGAATCTGTCCGTTCTTCGCCTCCTTGTAATAAAGGAGCGTAGCCATATCGACTGGCTCATAGAGCTGGCCCACGCTCGAATAGATACCGACTTGGCGGAAGAGCGCCTCCATGCCGAAGGTGCGGGCTTCATCGGGAACCACCGGGACGATGAAGCGGCCAACCTCAGGGTCGCGCAGCAGCTTCGAGAGCATGCGCACGAAGACCATGGTGGTGGAAACTTCGCGGCCCTCAGTGCCCTTGTAGAACTCTTCAAAGAGCGCTTCAGGCACCGGCTTCAGCGGCGTGGCGCGCACCTTCCGCACCGGCATGTAGCCGCCCAACTGCTGGCGGCGCTCCTGCATGTATTTGATTTCCGCGCTGTCGTCGGCGGGGCGATAGAAGGGCGCATCGTGCAACTCACCGTCGGGAACCGGAATGCCGAAACGCGAGCGGAAGATTTGCAGCTCATCGTCATTCAGCTTTTTCTGCTGGTGCGTGATGTTCTTGCCTTCGCCCGCTTCGCCGAGCCCGTAGCCCTTAATGGTTTTCGCAAGAATGATGGTCGGAGACCCCGTGTGGTCCACCGCAGCCTTATACGCGGCATGCACTTTGATCGGGTCGTGACCGCCGAGCCGCATGCGGGCGAGCTGCTCGTCCGAAAGGTGCTCCACCATCTTCAGCAACCGGGGATCGGTGCCGAAGAAATTCTGCCGGAAATACGCGCCGCTCTCGACGAAATATTTCTGATACTGTCCGTCGGTGATCTCGCCCATGCGCCGGACGAGCAGGCCGTCGCGATCCCTCTGAATGAGCGGATCCCAATCGCCGCCCCAGATCAGCTTGATGACGTTCCATCCCGCGCCGCGGAAAATCGCTTCCAGTTCCTGAATGATCTTGCCGTTTCCGCGCACCGGGCCGTCGAGACGCTGCAGGTTGCAGTTGACCACGAAAATCAGGTTGTCGAGCCGTTCGCGCGAGGCCAGCGTAATCGAGCCGAGCGATTCCGGTTCGTCCATTTCGCCGTCGCCCAGGAACGCCCAGACCTTGCCGCCGGTCGAGGTTTTCAACCCGCGATTCTCGAGATACTTGATGAAGCGCGCGTGATAGATCGCCTGAATCGGCCCGAGTCCCATCGACACGGTCGGAAATTCCCAGAAGTCGGGCATCAGCCAGGGATGCGGGTACGACGAGAGTCCGCCGCCCGGCTTCAACTCGCGCCGGAAGTTCTCCAACTTCTCTTTGGGGATGCGGCCTTCCAGGTAGGCGCGGGCGTAAATTCCAGGGGCGGCGTGTCCCTGAAAATAGACGACGTCGCGGTCGCCCGATTCGGTGGAGGCGCGGAAAAAGTGATTGAACGCCACTTCGTAGAGCGTAGCCGCCGAAGCAAACGTGGAAATGTGTCCGCCAATGCCTTCTTGAATCTTGTTGGCGCGGACGACCATGGCCATGGCATTCCAGCGCACCAGGCTCTTGATGCGGCGCTCCATTTCCTGGCTGCCGGGAAATGGCGGCTGCTGCCGGGAAGGGATCGTGTTCTGGTAGGGAGTCGTCGCCGAGAACGGCAAGTTGATTCCAGCCTCACGCCGGGCATGCAGCGCCAGTTGCTGCAAAAGGCGTCCGGCACGGTTTGGGCCGCCGTGCGACAACACATAGTCCAGCGAATCCAGCCACTCCCGCGTTTCCAATACTTCGATTCCGTTGGTCGGTTGTGTCTCAGCCACTCTGCCCCCACTCGAGCGAAATGCGTTGTCCCATCATAAGCAATCGGTAGGAAGTTTGCTGAACCTGTTTGTGTGGGGACGGGCGCCCCTTCGGCAAGCTCAGGGCAGGCTCTCGCCCGTCCCAGCCGAGCGCAGTTCGGCAGCTGTGTGCGTTCACAGAAACTCCAGAGAACCACAACGACGTCTCTTACTCCAGCGTCACCGCCTTCACCAGATTGCGGGGATGGTCCACATCAAGCCCGCGCTTGGCGGCGACATAATAGGCGAACAACTGCAGAGGAACAATCTCCAGGATCGGCGACAGCAGTTCCGGCGCCTCCGGAACAAAAACGGTGTGGTTCGCCAGCCGCGACACGGTTGTGTCTCCTTCCGTGGCCAGCGCAATCACCGTCGCACCTTGTTTCTTGAATCCTTCCATGTTGCTTACGTTCTGCTGGTAGCGCGCGACCGAGCCCCCATCATTATTACTGCGGTCGCAGGTCGCGATCAGCACCAGCGGCAGGCGGAAGTCAATCATCGCGTTCGGCCCATGCTTGGCTTCTCCGGTGGGATAGCCTTCGGCGTGAATGTAGGAAACTTCTTTCAGCTTGAGTGCCCCATCCATCGCTACGGGATAGTGGATGGCGCGGCCCAGGAACATGAAGTCATCCAAGCGATAGTAAAGCTCGGCCAGTCTCTCCACTTTATCGGACGCCGCCAGAATCGTTTCCGTCTTCTGGGGCAGGGCGAGAAGTTCGCCGATGTAGTGCTGGGCCAGCGCCTTCGAAACCTTCTCCTTAATCTCGCCAAGGTACAGCGCGAACAGAAACAAACAAGCCATCTGCGCCGTGAATGCCTTGGTCGAGGCAATGCTGATTTCCGGACCAGCGTGGGTGTAGATGAAACCATCCGCCTCCCGAGCGATCGTCGAGCCTTCGACATTCGAAATGGCAATGGTACGCGACCCCTTCTGCCGGGCTTCACGCTGCGATGCGGTCGTATCGGCGGTTTCTCCCGACTGAGTAATAAAGATGCTCAGTTCGCCCCGCCCAATCATCGGATTGCGGTATTCGAACTCGCTCGCATAGTCCACGTCGACCGGCACGCCAGCCAGTTCCTGCAACATATACTGGCCCGTCATCCCCGCATGGCGGCTGGTTCCCGAGGCGACAATGTTAATCCGCCGCAGCGCCCGCAGTTCCTCGCGCGAGATGCGAACTTCATCCAGGTGAACCAATCCGTGCGCCAGCGAAACGCGCGGCTCAATGGTGCGCCGCAAAGCGTCGGGCTGCTCAAAAATCTCTCGAATCAGATGATGCGGAAACTTGCGCGTCTCAACCATTACTCTCCTTCGTCGTGTTTCGTATCAGGGAATCGCGCGATGCCGTAGTTTTTCCAACTGTAGAGACGGGGCTTGCCCCGTCTCCCGCTGCAAGTCAGAGCTCTGGCGGTGCGAGCGGAGACGCGGCAAGCCGCGTCTCTACGGGAGTTTGAAAGCCCTACCGAAAGCATTCGATACCGCCGATAAAACTCCGCAACACTTCGCCCGCAGGGCTCAGGACCACGAAGTCCGCGTCGGCTCCCACCGCGAGAACGCCCTTGTTCGCAATGCGCGCCACCCGCGCCGGATTTCGGCTGGCCGCCGCCACTGCCTGCGGCAGATCCCATTCCGCGAAACGCGCCAGATTGCGCACGGCACGGTCCATGGTCAAAACGCTTCCGGCCAGCGAACCGTTCGACATGCACTTGCCATCGCGAACATCCACTTCGAAAGATCCCAGGCGGTAGCGTCCATCCGGCATGCCGGTCGCCGACGTAGCATCGGTGATGAGCACCGTTTGCTCCGGGCCTTTGGCGCTGGCAAAGAGCTTCACAATTGCCGGATCAAGATGAACGCCGTCGGCAATGATGTCCGCGCTCACGCGGCGATCCGTGAGCACCGCACCCAAGATTCCAGGGCTGCGATGATGCAGCGGACGCATGGCATTAAAGGTATGCGTAGCGTGCCGCGCTCCTGCAGCGATTCCGCGCCCGGCAGTCTCGAAATCGGCGTCGGAGTGTCCCAGACTCACCGAAACCCCGCGCCCCGCGGCTGCGGCAATCACCTCGGGCGCGCCGTCCAACTCAGGAGCCATCGTCATCAAGCGAATCCGTCCGCGGGCCGCCTGCCAGAACCGCTCAAACAAGGCCAGCGTCGGAGCCAGCAAATTTTCTGGCGGGTGGACCCCGCGCCGCGCATGGCTGATGAACGGCCCCTCAAGATGGATTCCGAGCGGGCAGGCTCGATTCCCGCCATCCTCGTTTTTTCGCTCCCGTTTTTCGATCGCATTCGCCAGCCGCTCCAGCGCGCGCAAAATCGTATCCATCGGAGCGGTGACGGTAGTCGGGAAATAACTCGTGACCCCATGCCGCGCCAGCAGTCGTTCGATAGCCGGTAGCGCCCGAGCGTCATCGTCCATGACGTCGAACCCGGCGCTGCCGTGAATGTGAAGATCAACGTATCCCGGCGCCATCAAACCGTCGCCAAAGTCGGACGCGGAAACTCCGGCGGGAAGCTGCCGGCTGTCGCGGGCGGAAATTTCGAGTACGCGTCCCTCGTCGACGAGCACGAGAGGATGCTCGACGGCATCAGTCGGGGTCAACAGCTTCCCAGCAGTAAAAGCCAGCATAGAAAGGTTTCAATAGCGGTAGAAAGACGGCTAAGACCAAGATTGTAGCAGCCCTCGCGCGCACCGGCAGGCGCAAAGGGACGGGGCGTCGGCAAAACATCTCTTCAATACCAGTGACCCTTCCAAAGCACGGTCGAGCATTGCAACTTCAGAAACTCGATACTTCCTGAAATCAGTACCGGCAACAAGAGCGCGGGAATCAGCGCCGGTTCGAGACTGCGTCCCGCAGCCCGCACGAGCCGACCACCAACCGCAGAATGCTATACTGTCTGAGTTCGAGTGGCCACGTCGTTCCCGCGGTGGCCGTCAGTCGGGGAGTGGCTCAGCCTGGTAGAGCACCTGGTTCGGGACCAGGGGGTCGGAGGTTCAAATCCTCTCTCCCCGACCAATCTTTCTCTTGCGCTCTCTCCCGCTCTCAATTGATTACGCTGTCCAGGACAGGGTTCAACTTGACCCTGCCGAACTGTCGCAGGTAGGTGGGGACCGCGATGACCCGGGAAAATTGTCATCCTGAGCGAAGCGAAGGACCTGCTGTCTCGTGCGCTGAGAAGAAAGCAGGTCCTTCGCTTCGCTCAGGATGACAAAGTTTGGCAAGTTGAGCGTCAAAGAGCTGGTTCTTGATTTCACCGCAGCCTGCTCAGGACGACCACGCTCCATCTGCTGCTGGCTGATCCGCAGCGAGCGGAGGGAATCCGGCAATCTCCGCTGCGCACTGTGGTAACGAACAATCCCGCGGCTGATGTGGAGCCTTTCTGCTTTCACCCGCTAGAATAGTTTAAGGGGGCGGTTTTTCTAACCGTTTTCGGCCGCCAGGCCAGCTACTGGGTGACCGTTGCAGGACTTGGGGTATTAAAGCGAATGGAGACCAGATTTGGACCAACCGAATGAGACAGTTCAGGCTCAGGACCACGCAGCGTGCTCGCTCGCTGCCAGCCATGTGCTGACCTGGGAGGAAATCGCCAACTTGACAGCCGAGCCCGGCAAGCCGGCCGAGACCCTGATGAATGTTGTCGCCTTGATTGCCCGGCGGTTTGGCACCGAGGTTTGCTCCGCCTACCTGCTTGAGCCCGACCGCGCCAATCTCGTGCTGGCCGCGACCCTCGGCCTTCGCCATGAATGCGTCGGCAAACTTCGCATGGCGGTCAATGAAGGACTGGTCGGCATGGTCGCGGAACAGGTCCGCCCGGTATCCGTGGATCAAGTCAGGAATCATCCTCGCTTCAAGTACTTCAGCGAAGCCGGCGAAGATGCTTACCAGTCGTTCCTGGGAGTTCCCCTTATTGACCGCGGCGTGCTGCAAGGCGTGCTGGTGATTCAGACCACGGCGGCGCGAGTCTTTCCGGAAGATGAGATTCGTCTGCTCACCGAAGCGGCGAACCGCGTGGCACCCGTGGTGAGCGAGGCCCGCACCCTCGACCGTTTCGTTGCGCCGGTCGAGGAGCGGCTCTGGGCGCTGGCCCGCAACCTGTGGTGGAGCTGGGATCACGATTCCGCCAGCTTGTTCCGCGAACTCGATCCGCAGCGTTGGAGCCAGCTCAATCACAATCCCATCTCGCTGCTCAACGAATATCCTCTGGCCAAACTCGAAGCGCGCGCCGCCGAACTCGCCCTGCACAGCCGCATCAACTACGCTTATCGCCGCCTGCGCGAGTACGAGGCTGCGGAGCGAACCTGGGGTGCGCGCCACGCCGGTGTGCTGCGGCCCCGTCCCGTGGCTTATTTCTCCGCCGAATTTGGCGTGCATGAATCTCTCCCGGTCTATTCCGGAGGACTTGGGGTTCTGGCCGGCGATCACATCAAGAGCGCCTCCGATCTCGGCATCCCCCTCGTCGGCGTGGGCCTGTTTTATGGCCAGGGATATTTCCGCCAACGCCTGGATCGCGACGGCTGGCAGCACGAGGAGTACCTGGAGACCGATGTCAACCAGCTTCCCATGGAAGCGGCCATCGGGAAAAACGGCAGGCCGGTCGTGGTGCAAATCGATACCCGCCATGGCTCGATCCGCGCCAAAGTCTGGCGCGTGAAGGTGGGCCGCTGCGATTTGTTCCTCCTCGACTCCGACGTGGAAGGCAACACCCCCGAGGACCGCGTCCTCACCTCGCGTTTGTACGGCGGCGACGGCCGGGTTCGCGTGCATCAGGAGCTGCTTCTGGGCGTGGGCGGCTTGCGTGCCCTGAAAGCGCTCGGCATTACTCCGGGCGTTCTTCACTTGAACGAAGGCCACAGCGGATTTGCCGTCCTCGAAGCGGTTCGCCAACGCATGGAAGAAGAGGGCATCGGCTTCGAGAAGGCCGTGCCGCGCGTTTCCCGGGAAGTGGTCTTCACCAGCCACACTCCCGTGCCCGCCGGCCATGATCGCTTCGATGCCGATCTGGTCGAAGAACACCTCGGACCTCTGCGCGACGCCCTCGGTCTTTCCAAGGGAAGTTTCATGGCGTTGGGACGCGAGCATCCCGAAAGCGACGAACGTTTCTGCATGACCGTGCTCGGTCTGAAACTCTCGCGGCGAGCCAACGCGGTTTCCTCTCTGCACGGTGAAGTTTCCCGCGCCATGTGGACCGGACTCTCCCCGGGCAAGACCGAAGATGCGGTTCCCATTGGACACATTACCAACGGCGTCCACGTCCCCTCCTGGCTGGCTCCGCAGATGTTCCGCCTCTACGACCGCCATCTCGGCACGGGATGGCATCTGCGCAGCAGCGAGGCCAAGATCTGGGATGGAATCGACGACGTCGACGACGGCGAGCTCTGGGAGACTCATTTCAGCCTGAAGTCAAGAATGATCGAATTTGTGCGCCGCCGCGCCGTCAAGCAGGCCGCGCGCCGCGACGAGCCGCGCGCCATGCTGCAGCAACTGGAACGCGTGCTCAGTCCCGACGCGTTGACCATCGGTTTTGCCCGGCGCTTCGCCACCTACAAGCGCGCCAATCTGATTTTGGCCGACCTCGAACAAATCGCCGGCATGGTCAATGACCCGAAACGTCCGGTGCAGTTCGTGTTTGCCGGCAAGGCACATCCTCTTGACGAACCCGGCAAGCGCGTCCTGCAGCAGATTGCCCAGTTGATGCGCGATCCGCAATTTTCCGACAAATTCGTTTTCGTCGAAGACTACGACATCAACGTGGGCCGCCATTTCGTGCAGGGGGTCGACGTCTGGCTGAACAATCCGCGGCGTCCGCTCGAAGCCTCTGGAACCAGCGGCCAGAAAGTCGTTTTGAACGGCGGTTTGAATCTCTCGGTTCTGGACGGCTGGTGGGCAGAAGCTTACGACGGCCTGAACGGCTTCGCCATCGGAAACGGCAGAACTCACTCCGACATGAATGTTCACGACACCCGCGACGGGGAAGACCTGCTGCGCGTGCTGCGCGAAGAGGTCATCCCACTCTACTACCAGCGCGATCGCGACGGCCTGCCGCGCGGCTGGATCCAACGCATGAAGCGCACCATCCGCACCCTGGGCTGGCGCTTCAACGCCGATCGCATGGTCATGGATTACACGCTGCAGTGCTACGTTCCAGCCGCCGGCGGCACCTCCAGCGACCTCCGGCCAAAACTGTAAGCGCCAGCGCCATCCAACCTCAGTTTCGTCGAGACGGGGCTTGCCCCGTCTCGACCCGCTGCGAAACTCGAAGTGCGCTCGTTCCTTGATTTCGACTTGACAGTTCGGCCAGACCGGTTACTATAGATGCATAGTTATGCATTAATATGAATAAATATGCTTCACTGTGGGGATTCGATCAGCGAACACGCCGGGGGGCTTGAAGAAAATCTGATGCCGGCCAAACTCAAAACCGCGCTTCTCGGCGCGACCGGATATTCCGGCCTCGAACTCGCTCGTCTGCTCGGCCGCCATCCGCGGATCGCTACTCCCCTGCTCCTGCGGCGCAGTGCAGAGACGGACGAGTCCGAAGGGCAGACTGCCGGATTGCAGCACGTTTCCGGCAGTGGCAACGGCCATTCGCCGTTGCAGCCCTTCTCGTGGTCCGTGCTGGAGCAACATGGCGTGGAACTCCTGTTTCTGGCTACACCGCACGCCGTTTCCCGCGAACTTGTTCCCGAGGCAATTGCGCGCGGGCTCCGGATTGTCGATCTGAGCGGTGCATGGCGGCTGAAACAGGCGGCGCATCGCGCCGTCTACGGCTTCCAAGATGCCAACCCGCAGACTGCGGCGGAATTGACGGAGCGCGCCGTGTACGGTCTGCCCGAATTGAAGCCGAATGCGGACCGGATACCGTCCGCCGCTCTGGTTGCGAATCCCGGCTGCTATGCGACTTCCGTCATCCTTGCGCTGGCGCCCGTGCTGTCGGCCGATGTCGCGGATCGCGATCACGGCATCATCTCCGATTCGAAGTCAGGAGTGTCCGGCGCTGGTAAGGCGCCCACTGCGCGCACTCATTTCGTATCGGTGGCCGACAACTTCTCCGCCTACGCGGTATTCGGACACCGTCATACCGGCGAGATCCTCGAGCAATTGGCGCTCAATTCCGGGCAACTGATTTTCACTCCTCATCTTTTGCCCATCCCACGTGGGATTCTGTCCACGATTTATGTGCACCTGAAAGGCGAAATGACGGCGGCCGAGATTCAATGCTGCTTCCAGGATTTCTACAAGAACAAGCGCTGGATACGCGTTTATCCGGCGTCGAGTTTGCCGGAAATCCAATTCTCCGTGCACACCAATTACTGTGACCTCGGTTTCTGCCTCGCGCGCGATGGCCGCCGGCTCGTGATTGTTTCCTGTCTGGACAACCTGCTCAAAGGTGCAGCCGGTCAAGCCGTGCAGAACATGAACCTCATGTACGGCTGGGACGAGGCGGAGGGTCTGCAGTGAAAATTGTCGTCAAGATCGGCGGAGCGGCGCTGGAGGATAAGCCGACCCTTCGGAAATGCGCGCAAGCGGTGGTGCAGCTCGCCCAGGACGGACACCAGGTCGCCGTCGTCCACGGCGGTGGCAGCGCGCTGACGCGCACCCTGAAACTCCTCGGAAAGAAAAGTGACTTCGTCAACGGGCTGCGCGTAACTGACGCCGAGACGCGCGATGTTGCCTTAATGGTGCTCGCTGGCATTGTAAACAAGAGCCTGGTGGCGGCGATCGCGGCTGCCGGACAGCCGGCCATCGGTCTTTGTGGTGGAGACGGCGGCGTCTTTCGCGCCCGCAAGAAACAGGATACGCAACACGACTTGGGATATGTCGGCGAAATTTGCTTTTCCGAGCCGCGCTGGCTCAGAGCCATCTGGGCCGAAGGCGGCATTCCCGTGCTCTCCTCGGTTGCGCTTGGAGGTGATGGGCAGTATTACAACGTGAATGCGGACCAGATGGCGGCCGCCTGCGCCATAGCCTGCGAGGCCGACGCGCTGATTTTTCTCACCGACGTGCCCGGCGTGAAGCAAGCCGACGGTTCGGTGATGTCTCGATTGGACACCAAGCAAGTAGCCGGCCTCATTGACGAATCTGTAATCAGCGGCGGCATGATGCCCAAGCTCGAAGCCTGTACTCAGGCTCTCAAATCCGGTGTGGGTCGCGTGCGCATCCTGCCCGCGGCGCAGGTCGAAGTGCTGCCGCTGTTTTATTTCACGAAGATTGAATGCGGCACGGAGGTGCTGAGAGCATGAACGTCGCCTCTGTCTCCCGCATGGAAGCGAAGCTCCTGCTTCCCACCTACGAGCGTCAGCCCATCCTGTTTGTTCGCGGGCGCGGCGTGTATCTTTGGGATTCTCGCGGCCAGCGCTATCTGGATTTCCTGAGCGGAATCGGAGTCAACGCGCTCGGCCACAACCATCCGGCCATCCAGGCGGCGATCAAGCGTCAGGCCAGCCGGTTGATTCACGTTTCCAATCTGTTCTTCCACGAATATCAGGCGGAACTCGCGCGGCGGTTGACCGAAATCTCCGGGCTTGATCGTGCTTTTTTTTGCAACAGCGGCACCGAAGCCTGGGAAGGAGCGCTCAAACTCGCCCGCGCCTTTGCGCAAACGAACAATAAAAACGGTGGCAAGCCTACTCCAAAGACGCGCATTCTCGCCATGAACAACTCTTTTCATGGCCGCACCTTTGGAGCGCTCGCCACCACCGGTCAGCCGAAATATCGAGCCCCGTTTGTTCCTCTCTTGCCCGGCGTGAGTTTCGTCAAGTTCAACGACTTGGACGATCTGCAACGAAAATTCGATTCCAACGTCTGCGCCGTGGGCATTGAAACCATTCAGGGAGAGGGCGGGATTTGTCCGGTCAATAAGGAGTTTCTCGAACTCGCCTCAAGCCTGACCAAGAAGAGCGGCGCGCTGCTCGTGCTCGACGAGATTCAGTGTGGCCTCGGCCGGACCGGACGCCACTTTGCCTACCAGCACTACGATGTGCTGCCGGATGTGGTCACCGTCGCCAAGCCGCTGGCGTGCGGTTTGCCGCTCGGCGCGATCTTGACTACTGAGCGGGTGGCGAGTTGCATTCATCCCGGGATGCACGGGACCACGTTCGGCGGAGGCCCGTTAGCCTGTGCCGTCGCCATCGAGTTCCTGCGCGAAGAAAAGAAATTGCTGAAGCACGTGCGCGCGTTGGGTGATTACTTTCACGCGGGGCTCGAAGCGCTGGACAAGAAACACAAGTCGATTCAGGAAGTCCGTGGAGCCGGCCTGATGCAGGCCGTGGAAGTGGACTCACCCGAACTGGCGAAGGCGGTGGCCAAGCAACTGCTGGAAGAAGGAATTATCATCAATCGCACGCACGAAACCGTACTGCGTTTTTTACCGCCTTATGTGATTCAGAAGAAGCACGTGGATCAGGTGGTCAAGGCCCTCGACGGGGCGTTGCATAAATATGCAGAGTTCGCGCAAAAGCGCACCCACAAACAAGAAAACTCCGTCCCGCCGCGACGCAAGGAGGCCCATGCGCACGCGTGAAGCGGTGCTGCCCGATGCCGAGCAGATTCACGCTCTCATCGCGGCCTACTCCGGCGACGGCACGCTCCTGCCGCGCACGCTGGCGGAGATCTGCGAGAACGTTCGCGACTTTGTCGTCCTGGAGCACGACGGGCGCATTATCGGATGCGGCGCTCTGCACCTCTACGGCTTGCACCTCGCCGAGATTCGTTCGATTACTGTCGATCCCGCGAGCCAAAGCAGCGGCGGCGGCAGACGCCTGGTCAAGGCGCTTCTGGCGCAGGCGGAGAAACACAAAGTCACCTGCGTGTGCCTGTTCACGCGCATTCCGGAATTTTTCTCGCGCATGGGATTCACTCTCGCCGCGCACCAGGATCTTCCCGACAAGATCCACAAAGACTGCTACAAGTGTCCCAGACTTTATCGCTGCGACGAGGTGGCGATGATCCGCGGCAATCTGCCCACGTTTGCAATTTTGCCGCCACCAAAAAACTGGTTGAAGATCCAGGCATGACATCTTTGCGTCGTTCTCCTGAAAAAATTCGCTTGCCCCTCGGGTTCTCTTTCTCTGCCGTGGCCGCTGGTATTAAAGTCAGTGGCCGTCCGGACCTGGCGCTGGTGGAAGTGTGGGGACGGGCGCCCTCGCCCGTCCAAGCCGGGCGCAGTTCGGCAGCCGCGAGCGCCGCTGCGTTGTTCACGAAGAACCGGGTTGTGGCCGCTCCCGTGGAAGTTGGCCGCGCGTCGTTGCTCGCGACTGGCGGCCGCGTGAGGGCCGTCGTCGTGAATTCCGGCAACGCCAACTGCGCCACTGGACGGGCTGGCATTCAAGCATGCCAGCGGGTTTGCCGAAAAGCCGGAAAGCTGTTCGGCGTTCCCGCCGCCGAAGTCTTTCCCTCCTCGACCGGCATCATCGGAGTTCGACTGCCGGCGGATAAAATCCACGCCATGTTGCCGGAACTGGTCGCGGCGCGATCCGCCAGCGAACGTGGAGTTGACGCCTTTGCCCGCGCCATCATGACCACCGACACCCGGCCGAAGATTGCGTCCGCGCGTTTTAGTGTGGCATCGAAAGAAGCCACGGTGCTCGGCATCGCGAAGGGCGCCGGCATGATCCATCCGCAGCTTGCGACCATGCTGGTGTACCTGTTCACCGATGTGGCCGCCAGTCCGCGGGAGCTGCAGTCCCTTCTGCGCGGGGCGTGCGACGATTCCCTGAATTGCATGTCCATAGACGGCGACACCTCCACCAACGACACCGTGCTGCTGGTGGCGAGCGGCGCCAGCGGTGTTGGGGTAAGAGATGTTCGCACCCGAAAGAAATTTTCCTCGGCTCTGAGCGTAGTATGCCATTCGCTCGCCGAGCAGATCGTTACTGACGGCGAAGGCGTGCAGCATGTGATCCGTCTGTTCGTCGAACAGGCGCAGAGCAGGGAAGAGGCGTTACTGGTGGCGCGGACGATCGCTCACTCCGCGCTGGTCAAAACCGCATGGGCTGGAGCCGATCCGAATTGGGGACGCATACTTGCGGCAGTGGGAAGGTGCGGCTTGCCCATCGACCCATCGCGCGTCCAAATTTTCATCGGTAGTCAGAAAGTGTGCCGCCAAGGAATCACCTGTGCGTTCAACGAGCGGCAAGCTCACCGCAATCTCGCGCAGCCGGTCTGCGATGTTCGCGTGCAGATTGGGCGCGGCCGTCAGTCGGTACGATTTCTCACCACCGATCTGACCGCCGAGTATGTGCGGATCAACGCCGATTACTCCACGTAGAAAAGGTCTCAGGTGTTAGGTCGCAGGTCTTAGGAAGACCGAAGGCAAGCTCAGGTTTGTTCCTGAGACCTGAGACCTAACACCTAACACCTAACACCTGAGACCTGCCCTTAGAAGTTGAACATCGCCTGCAATTCAATCTTTCGATTGGCCGCCATGCTCGAGAACGGCCCACCCGCCAGGGCAATCGACTGTCCGAACGAGGACGAACTCAGCGTGCCGATGGGAGTTGCCGCATTCACCCTATTCAAAATATTCCGCGCATTCACGCTGAACGTCAGGTTATAGCGCCGAGTGGTTGCGGGTCCGCCGCCTCCGAACCCGCCGCCACCGGGGCCCCGTCCAAAACCACCACCTCCACCACCACCACCGCGCGGACCACCGCCGCCTGGACCGCCGCCCTGCTGCGCCCCGCTCTTGCCACCAGTTTCCGGCCCGAAGCCGAACGTTTTCGCCAGCCGCAGGTTAAGAGTGAAGTGGTTCGGACCTGTCAGGTAGTTGATGGGAATCGGAGTGTAGGAAGTAGCCGGAATCACGTAGTGGAGACAAGCGGAGGGCGTCGGGAACGGGCACGAGCCTGGAGGATTAGTTCCGAATGCGGGACGGTCGTTGAACTGTAAATCGCCGCTCAAGTCCTGACCCACCGTAACGTTGTAAGGCGAACCGGAATTGAAAATCATAAACGGACTCACGCGAAACCCGCGCGGCAGGCCGATCGTACCCCCCATAAACACCCGGTGCCGGATATCAAAGGAAGCTCGTCCGTAGTCGAGGCTCAAATCGTGCTGATCCGATGGAAAGCTCCCCGCGCCGGAAGCGTCGCTGTTGGCGTAATTCAAGGAGTAGTAACCGAACAGAGAAAGCTTCGCGCCCGCGCGGATGTTGAAGTTCGCGATTAACTGATTCTGCCGGAAAACTCCATCGGAGGAGTATTGAAAAATGGCCGGATTTGGTAGCGATCCAGAGGGGTATGGATAGCCCGGTGTGTCAGGGGCGTTGGTGACGATCGACAGAAGTTGGTGCACGCCGCGGGAATTCAGATAGGTAAGCGTAACGTTGGCGATCTTAGTGACCTGCCGCTCCAGGGTGAATGCGCTCTGCATGATGTAGGGCGCGTGCAATTCCGGGGCGATCTGGTAGATAGAGGAAATTGTCTGCGACGGCAACTGGCTCACCGCCGGCACAGTCGGGAAAAAATTTAACTGCGAGCACGGCTGCGACTGTGGACATGACACGGCGTAGCTCTGCTGGGTTACGCCGTTCAAACGGTAAGCATTGAGGACCAGATCCTGAGTGAAGCGGTCGTAGAACAGGCCAAAACCGCCGCGCAGCACAGTTTTCGGAGCGCTCTTCCCTCCTCCGCCGATGCCCCAGGCAAAACCGAGCCGGGGCGCCCAGTCCGCATGATCGTGAATCGCGTTCTGCGTTTCAAAGCGCAGCCCGCCGCTGAGCGTGAAAGTGGGGCGCACCTTCCAGTCATCCTGTACGTACAAACCTGCATCTGCCACCGTGACTGGCACGGTGGGTACTGGAGCGCCGACTACCGGAGGCGCCTCGAGCGTGAACTTGGCCGCGCCCAGAGGCGCGGTGCCCATCTGGAGATCATTCAGCGCGGTCTGGTAGTCCGTTAAGCTCGCAAACGTGAAGCTGCCATTGAATCCCGCGCCGGACGTGTTAGCCTCGTGAACCACGCGCAGCCGTCCCCCGAATTTCACGAAATGCTTGCCCTGCGATATGGAAGTGTAATTCTGCAGTTCGTAATGATCCTGGTAGTCCGTCTGCACTCCCGAACTGCTGCGTCCGCCGGAGAACGCCCCGAGCACGTTGATGGACGCAGTCGTCGTGAACCCGCTCGGCAACGTCTCCAACTGAGTCTGCACCGGAGCCTGCCCGCTGTTGTCGCGCAGGTACTGGAAGCGGGTCTCATTGACTGCTTTCGTTCCCAGGATTTGGGTGTCGCTGATCTGCACCGTGTGTTCGGTGGAGGTGGTGTCGTAGCCCGCCTCCGGCAGGGTTGACCCGCCCACGCCTGCGTTCTCCTGCGTGTCGCGGTAAAACTGGTAGCGGGCGGTAAGCGTATTGTTGGTGCTGACCTGGTAATCGATGCGCGGGCCGATGTTGGTGCGCGTACGCGGGTTGGGAACGCTCTCGCTCAGTTGAATCTGATCCAGGGTGTTCGGATCCAGCGCGGGCGTGTTTACGACTGCGATTTCGTCGATGTTGCGGCGCTGCAGGCTGAAGAAGAACGACGCCTTCTTATTGATCGGCCCGCCGATGTTTCCCATGTAGATCACGGAGTCGTAAGGCTGCGTCGCATCGGCGTTGAGGAACGGATTGCGCGTGTTCAATCCGGAACTGTTTCCCTCGACCGCGAACTGCCCATGAAACTTGTCGGTGCCGGGCTTGGTGAAGATTTCGATTCGTCCGTAGCCCAGCTTGTCGTATTCGGCCGAAAACGGATTCTGGTTGATGCGAATCTCGCGAATCGATTCTTTCGGCGGAAGCTGCCCGGCGGTAAATCCATCGATGTAAATCTGCCCGCCGTTGGGACCGGCCGAAGGTCCGGCGAGCGCTTCCAGATCCTCCTGCAATTCATCGGGATCGTCAGGAAGCGCTTCCAGATCTTTGCCGCTAAGCACGATCGCGCTGGCATTGCTGGCGGGGTTGACGTCGACTTGAGGAGTCTCTTCCTGGACGTTGACTCTTTCCTTCTGCACCTTGATGTCGAGCGAAATGTTGAATTGCGCGACCTGGCCCGCCGCCACGGCCACGTCGTTCTGCACAAAGACGGCGAATCCCTGAGCATTCGCCGTGACCGTGTACTTGCCCGGCGCGAGGTTTCCGATTTCGTAACCGCCGCTGCGGTTGGTGGTTGCCGAATGAGTTCTTCCCCCGGATACCAGGATCGCGACCGTGGCGTTCGGAACCACCGCCCCCGAGGGGTCGGTCACTTGACCGCGCAAGGTTCCCGCCGCTGCTGATGACTGGTCCTGCGACTGCGCCCATGCGGGCGCTGTCAGCCCGATCAGCGTCGCCGGGATCAGAATCGCCAAAATCAGACTAGTCAAAATGAGGACTGATAGCTTCAATCGACACCTTATGCTTTCCAGGCAGACAACATCAGTTGAGTACACGGATTGAGACTTATTTTGCTACTGCGTGGCTTCACTTTCCCCACCGGGCGTGCTCAGTGACCACGACGACAACAGCGAAGAGCTTCGACTGGGCGACGCCGTCAGGATGGCCTCGACTCCGGCCAGCAGCCTAATCGCCGTAAGCGCGTCCGAATTTCCGCCCTCTGTCGCCAGGATATACACGATGTCGCCCTTCTGCAGGTCCGCCAGCTTGCTATTGGGCAAGCGGCTGAGCGCACGCTGGAACAGGCGCTGCAAATCTGGAGGACCATTCCCGCCTGGTCCGCCGCCCTGCCCGCGCCGGGCTTGCGATTCTGTTCCTGGCCGCGCCCCGCCCGTGCCGGGCGGAACACTCTGCCCGGTCGTACCCTGGCCGTTGCCGCCCGGCTGGTCTCCACTCCCGCCGCCCGCCGTGCGTTTCAATTGCATCGCGAAGCGTTGGTCCATTTCCGCCGGCAACTTCCACATGAGCACGTCGGGGGGCACTGCCACCACCACGGCATTCTTGCGGATCGCATCCTGCACCGTCACTGTATTCCTCACTGCGTCGACCGCCTTGATGGTTCCCTCAATAATTGGAAATGTGCCGGAGAGAACTTCCTCCGCACTCACTTCGCTGCCATCCGGGTTGCGAGTTCCGCGCGCGTGAACCTGATCGCCCACCTTGATCTGTGCCATGACTTGGCTGGCGGGCGCCGGTTTCGCATCTTCGTACTTCGCCGAGCCCGGCGGGTAGCGGCGCAGGATCGTGTCCTTGCCAATGTGGACAGCGATACTTTGGCTCGCGCCTGTTCCGCCGCGTGAGATGGTGATGGTGCCCGTCGCAGCGTCCACCTTACTGACGATCCCGTCCACTCCTCGCTTCTGCCAGTCGTCAAGGTCGTGCTGCTGCTTCGCCGCCACATCGGACTGCTTCATGACAATCACAGCCAGCGCAGTGATGACGACCGTGCGCCCGTCTCCACCTGTCGCCGCCTGCCCGCGCACCAGCACGCGATCCCCGGGCTGCAAGTCTTGCGCCTGGAGCGCAGTCGCGTTCTTCAGATCCTTTTCTCCTGGAGGCACGCGCAGGATCTTCGTCGAGCCCGTCAGCTTCGCAATAATGTCGCCGTCGCCCTCGCTACCGGATTCCGCCGTGACTGTGATCGAATCCGTTTGAATGCTCTTGATGGTCCCCACGGCCTTGACAATTTGCGCGCTTGCGGAACCGCCGGATGGTTTGTCCTGCGCTAGAACGTAGCCCGGCGCCGCCAGAATCACAGTGACCATTGCCGCGAGCAGGCACGTCGCAAGAACGTACGTCCTGAGAATGCAAACCCGCGGCGGACTCTGCCCGAAACATCGCATGATCTAACTTTAGCATCGCCAAACCCACCATACTTGGCCTTTACGAAGTTTTACCTGGCATTGACGTTGCTTTTGCGGGCGCGCTGGCAACTACAAGTCCGTTGCCGCGCATCCAGTCATAAGACGGAAACAGGACGGAAGTCGGGTCACCAAGAAAGAAATGCTGGCATGAGGTCCATATCCGCTCACAAAATCAGTCCCGAAAAGCTGGACCAGCCGGTTGCAGCAGGTTTCCTGTATCGGTTGACGATCGCCTTCCCCAGTTGGGCGGGTGCGATCCTGGCGGTGTACTCTGTTTTCTTGTGCAGATTCAGCGCTCTTAAGATTCGTCTGAGATGAACCATAAACGGAGGATGTACGGTGAATGAGTCCCGGCCCCTTAATCGCCTGCCAGCCGAAGCAACGATTGCGAACCGGTCATCCTGGTGGAAGCCGGCTGCCTATGCGCTGATGGGCGCGCTGGCCGCTCTTCCCGGAGTTCTCCCGTCGATGCGGGCTCAGGATGCGGTTACCACCATCGCCGTCGACGTCAAAGTCGTCACGCTGCCCGTCACCGTTCGCGACAAACATGGCACGATCGTCCGCGATCTTACGAAAGACGATTTCACGCTGCAGGAAGACGGCCGGCCGCAGACCATCCGCTATTTTTCGCAGGATGCGAATCTTCCGCTCACCCTGGGTCTGCTCGTCGACACCAGTCGGAGTCAAACCAACGTCCTCGACGCGGAGCGCAATGCGAGCCGCAGTTTTCTCGATCAGATGCTCGTGCAACCGAAGGACAAAGCCTTCCTTATACACTTTGATCGTGAGGTAGAACTGCTGCAGGACTTGACTTCGTCCCGTGAAAAGCTGCAAGCGGCGCTGGAATTGCTCAAGACGCCATCGGACCGCGACAGCTCGAACGATCCCAACGACTCGGGCGATTCCCGCTCCGGATCGGGATCGGGCTCACACCACGGCGGCGGTACCGAGCTTTACGACGCCGTTTTTCTGGCGTCGAACGAATTAATGAAAAAACAGCAGGGGCGGAAAGCGCTCATTGTTCTGTCGGACGGAGTTGACCGCGGCAGCAAGACTTATTTGGAGAGTGCGATCGAGTCGGCTCAACGCGCCGACACGGTTGTCTATTCCATCTATTTCGCCGATTCTCATCGCGACGAGGGCCGAAGGCAGGACGGCGGAATGGGTCGGCATGGCGGCGGCTGGCCGGGTGGCGGCGGAGGCTGGCCTGGCGGCGGAGGTGGGTATCCGGGCGGTGGGGGTGGCCGAGGTGGTCGCGGAGGCCAACGTCCTTCTGAGAGCGCGCGCACCGATGGCAAGAAAATTCTGGAGCGGGTTTCCAAGGAAACGGGTGGACGTTTCTTCGAAGTTTCTAAAAAGGAAACCGTTGGCCAGATTTACGACAGCATTGTCGAAGAACTGCGTACCCAGTACAACATGGGTTACACACCCGATAAAGACAGCGCTGCCAGTGGCTATCATCACGTTCAGTTGCAGGTGAAGCGCAAAGACTTGAGCGTGCAAACTCGAGACGGATATTATGCCGACCGGTAATGCGGCGTCCCGTAAGTTTGTGGTGCGTGGCTGGGCTGAGCCATGCCGCTGGCGGCTATTCGACCGGAGGAAGCTGCCGTCCAATTGACGCCGGGGGGCTTTCTGCGGTTGGATGGAAGCTGCGTGCCACCCGCGCCTCCCATTTTCGATCCCGAGTCCCGGCGGTTTAGCCGCCTCGACGCAGTCTGGCTCACCATCTGGCTCATCTTCCTCGCTATACTCGCTGTGCTCCCTCCCCTATTCGAATGGCACAAGCAGTTAATTCTTCTCGCCATCGGCATCGTGCAGGTGCTGGAGACAAAGCTGATCTCTCGCTTCCCCACACGAGGCGTCTTCTACGTCGTCCTGCTTAAGATTTTGCTGGCCACGGTCCTCATTGATCACACCGGCGAAGTCGGAATCAACAGCAGTTATTGGCCTATTTATTTCGTCCCGGTGGTGACGGCCGCGCTGTATTGCGGTCCGTGGGCGACGCTGCTCTGGACGCTGTTTGCTTCGGCCGCCTACTGCTCGTATCTCTATCCCGCGATGCAGGAATACGAACTAACTCCCGAGGCTTTCGGCTACCTCGCGCTGCGCATCATGTTTTTCTTTCTCGCCGCCATGGTGGTCAACCGCTTCGCGCAGCAGAGCCGGCATCAGACCGAGTTGTACCGCGACCTTGCCGAACGCCTCGCCGAAACCAATCGCCGGCTGGAGACGGCTCAGGCGGAAGCGCGGCGCTCCGAGCGGCTGGCTGCACTGGGCCAGCTGTCGGCTGGATTAGCGCATGAGATTCGCAATCCCCTCGGAGTCATCAAGGGCTCGGCCGAATTGCTGACACAGAAGTTGCAGGCCTCCGACGAGCTTGCCCGCGAGTTAGCGGGCTATATATCGACTGAAGTGAACCGGCTCGGCGCCCTGGTTACAGAGTTTCTGGACTTCGCTCGTCCTCTTCATGCCGAACCGCGTCCCGCCGACCTGACCGCTCTTCTCGATCGCGTGCTGCAAATTGTCGCTGGCCGCTTTCCGAATAAACCAGTGCGCGTCGAGCGCCACTACGCGAACGGACTGCCACCGGTGCCGCTCGACGAAAGCCTGTGCGAGCAAGCCTTCCTCAATCTCGTACAGAACGCCTACGAGGCCATGCCGGATGGAGACCACAGTGGCACGTTGCGCGTCCAGGTTCGACCCCATACACAGAATGATCGGGAAGGAGTGGAACTCCGCTTGGCCGACACCGGCCCCGGCGTCCCCGAAGAACTGCGCGAAGAAATTTTCAACCCGTTCGTGACCACGAAGAAAACCGGCGTGGGACTGGGCCTCTCCATCGTTTCGAAGATCGTGGACGGCCATCATGGGTCGATCCATGTCGAGAACGGTCCAGCGGGCGGCGCGGTGTTCACACTCTTCTTTCCGCTGGAAGAAACGGGCGAGCCCCAGGCAACTGCCGAGCTGCGCTCGGCTTGGACGGGCGAGGGCGCCCGTCCCCACACGAGCTAACCGAATGCCAACGATCCTCATCATCGAAGATGAAGCCAAGATGCGGCGCCTGCTCGAACTGAACCTCGGCGACGACGGCTTCAAGACGCTTTCCGCCGGAGACGCCGAAACTGGATTGAAGCTGCTCGCTTCCGAGCCCGTTCACCTCGTCCTCACCGATCTCAAACTCCCCGGCATCAACGGGCTCGAATTTCTGCAAACCGCCAAGCAGCAAAATCCCGCGTTGCCTATCGTCGTCATGACCGCATTCGGTTCGGTTGAAACAGCGGTTGAGGCCATGAAGGCCGGGGCCAGCGACTACGTCCTCAAGCCGTTCTCCCTCGCCGAAATGCGGATGGTGGTGCGCAAAGAGCTCGATAACTCTCGCCTGCGCGAGGAGAATCGCTCGCTCCGCGAAGCCCTCGGACAAAAGTACAGCCACCCCAACATCGTCGCCGTTAGCCCCAAAATGCAGGAAGTGCTGGCCACCGTGGAACGCGTCGCGGCCACCAACTCCACCGTTCTGCTGGGCGGAGAAAGCGGTGTTGGCAAAGACCTCATCGCCCGCGCCATCCACGAAAAGTCGCGCCGCGCTTCCTGGCCGTTCGTCAAGATCAACAGCACCGCCATTCCTGAAAATCTCTTGGAGAGCGAACTTTTCGGCTACGAAAGAGGAGCATTCACCGGAGCCGCCACCAGCAAGCCCGGCAAATTCGAGCTCGCCGACAAAGGCACGCTCTTCCTCGATGAAATCGGAGACGTGCCGCCCGCTACGCAGGTTAAACTTCTGCGCGTGCTGCAGGAGCGCGAGTTCGAGCGCCTGGGCGGCACGCGCACCATCAAAGTCGACGTGCGACTTCTCGCCGCCACCAACCGCGACCTGCGCGCCGCGCTCGAAGATGGAACATTTCGTGAAGACCTCTACTATCGGCTCAACGTGGTCCCGATCGATATCCCGCCGCTGCGCGAACACAAAGAAGATATCTCTGGATTAGCGAACCTGTTCCTGGCGCGCTTCGCCAAAGATTCCGGGAGAGAAAAACAAGTCACCGGCATTTCGTCCGCTGCCATGCAGCTTCTAGTCAGTCATTATTGGCCGGGCAATGTGCGCGAACTGCAGAACGTCATCGAACGCGCCTGCGCACTAGCTTCAGGCAGTCAGTTAGAAGTCGCGGACATTCAACTCGACTCCCCGCGCAATCGCAACAACGCCGCGTCCGATCGCTTTCTTCCCGACGGCATGACCCTCGACCAGTGGGAAGATGAAATGATCCGCGAGGCTCTGAAGCGCGCCAGCGGCAACAAGTCGCAAGCCGCGCGCCTGCTCGGTCTCTCGCGCAACGCGCTGCGTTACCGCTTGTCCAAGATCGGCATTGAAGATGAAAACGAAGGCGAGTAAGCAGCGATCGAGAGCCGTCCCTCAGGTTCTGAGTTGGGGATGAGCGGCACAATCGCTGAGTACGACACCTATCGGCGGCAATCGAGATTTCTGGCCCCCAGAACCTTATCAGGCTGTTTTCGCAGACTTACCGCACCCAAGGGGATGTTGACAAGCTCAAGGCCGGTTTCTCGACCCAGGTCCCCCTGGCCGAAAACCACCACCCTGGTGGAACCGGGCCACCGAAGCCCCGCGAATCGCCGCCGATCCAAGCTGTTATGTCTCCCTTAACTTACTAACAACAATAGAGTTGTGGAATTCCCCCCCAGTCGCGCGACATTGGCACCCTGCATGCATTCTTACAGGCAGAGATTTGTCCCGAGCATGGTGGAGGTACGTGTGAAATTCAAGTTAATAGCAGCGCTTCTAGGATTGATGATCGCCATTCCAGGCGCGGTTGTTGGCCAAAACGCGGTGCAGAGCGACCCGGTGCCGGATCAAGATTCGCAAGCGGCTCCGAACGTCGAAGGGCCGACGATGTCCCAGGGTCCCAGCGACCAGGGTTCCATGAATCAGGGCCCGATGGAACCAGACTCCAGCGACCAAGGCACCCAGAGTTCCAGCGCGCCGGAGGAAACCAACGGGGTCGCGCGCATTAGTCTGATTCATGGCGACGTTTCCACCCAGCGTGGCGACTCTGGAAGCTGGTCGGCGGCGGCGCTTAACGCTCCCGTCGTGGCGGGGGATCGCGTTTCTACCGGCGACAAGGCGCGCACCGAACTTCAGCTTGATTATGCCAACATGCTTCGGCTGGCTGAGCATTCGCAGGCCAACATCAACACCCTCACGCGCTCGCAGATCCAAATTCAACTGGGACGCGGCATGGCGAACTACTCCGTCTTCAAGAACAGCGATGCGGACGCCGAGATCGATACGCCCAACGTTTCCATTCGCACCAACCGCCGCGAAGCCAGCTTCCGAATTCTAGTGACGGCCGACGATCACACCGAAGTGCTGGTCCGTAGAGGCGAAGTCGACGTTGCGACTCCGCAAGGCGGCACGCACGTGACGCAGGGCCAGTTCATTACTATTCAGGGCGCCGGCGATCAGGCGCAATACAAGATCGGCGAAGCGCCCGCCCGCGACGATTGGGACCAGTGGAACACCGATCGCGACAATATGATCCGCAACTCGGCAGCGCGCCGGCACACCAACGACTACTACGTGGGAACTGAAGATCTTGACAACCGCGGTACCTGGTCGGAAGTTCCCGATTACGGTCCGGTGTGGCGGCCAACCGAAACCGACCCGAACTGGGCTCCGTATCGCAATGGCCGCTGGGTCTACGAGCCTTATTGGGGATGGACTTGGGTTTCGTACGATGACTGGGGCTGGGCGCCGTATCACTACGGGCGCTGGATGTATGTCGGAGGAGGTTGGGGATGGTGGCCCGGTCCGGCTTACGGGTATCCGTTCTACCGCCCGATCTGGGCGCCGGCTTATGTTTCGTTCTTCGGCTGGGGCGGCGGCTTTGGAGTTGGATTCGGATTCGGCTGGGGCTCGATCGGCTGGCTTCCGCTTGGACCGGGTGACTTTTTCCATCCCTGGTGGGGGCGCTGGGGCGGGCGCTTCGGCGAGGCCGCTTTGGCGAGTTCAACCGCGGCGGCTTTGCTCCGCTGCGCGCTGGCTCGCGATTCTCGAACGTGAACCTGGCGATGCATGACGCGCACTTCCGCGGTGCAACGTCGGTTTCGGGCCGCGAGTTCGGCACCGGACACATGAGCGCTCAGGCGGTGAGCCACGCGCAGTTCCAGAATGCGCATTTCTCGACGGGCAGGTTGCCGATGACGCCGAGCCGCGAGAGTTTCTCGGCCAGCGGGCGCGCGGCCGCTCCCTCGACGACTCGGAACGTGGCGCAGAATCAGCACTTCTTCTCGGCCCGAGGGACGACGGCCACCGCGCCGCGATCGTCGAATGGAGGGCTGGGACGAGGGCAATCGCAGATTTCGAACGGCAACCGGCAGGTTGGCGGGTCCACCGGCAACGGTCGCGAAACTGCGCGACCCGGAAACACCAGTTCGAACAGCGGATTCCAGCGTTCTGGCCAGAATTCGGAAACGCGAGGCAATTCGAATTGGGGTTCCGCGCCCAGACCCGGCAGCTCGGGCGGCGCAGCGCCGGCTCGCGAAAGCGGCAATAGTAATGGCGGCTGGCAGAAATTCTCGTCGATGCCTTCACGTTCATCGTCGGAGTCCACCCGCGGTGAGCCGGCCGGCCGGCCATCCATGGCTGGCCCAGAGAACCGCGGTTCGTATGGATCGCCCCGTAGTGCGGGTCCAGCGAGCCGCAGCTATAGTCCAGCGGGCCGTGGTTACGGCGGATACTCTCGGCCGCCACTTAATATGAGGCAACCCATTGTTACTCCGCGCTCTTACGGCGGCAATCGCGGCGGCGGACGCTCGGCTCCGAGTTACGGCGGTGGCGGACATTCCGCTCCCAGCCACGGTGGCGGTGGTGGTGGCCATTCGGCGCCGAAAGGCGGATCATCGCACGGCGGAGGATCGTCACACGGTGGCGGCGGTGGCGGCAGACATGGAAGGTGACACTCCGCTGGATTCTTTCCCAGCGTAGCAACGCAGCATAGCAACACTCTACCCCAGCAGTGGGGCGCGCAACCACGCGTCCCACTGCTTTTTTGCTGAAGCCTGGGTCCTCATTCTGAACGAAAACGCAAGGTCACTTGCCGCTGTGGAACTGCTGCGCGAGGTAGTTGGCGATGCCCATTTCCTTGATGGAAGTGACTTGAGCTTCCAGGAAGTCCGCGTGCCGCTCTTCATCCTGAAGCATGCGCTCGAACAAAGCCTTGGAGCCCGCGTCCCCCGCATCAGCGCAAATTCTCGCGGCTCGGTTGTACTGGCGGACTGCATCCAGCTCATCTTTAAGGTTAATTTCTATCTGCTGTTGCACCTTGCTGCCCAGTTGAGGCTTCAATCCCACATCGATTGCGGGTGTGCCGTCCAGGAAAATGATCCGCTCAATCAGCCCTTCCGCGTGCCGCATCTCTTCGATGGCCCGCATCTTCGTGTGCTCTCCAAGCCGTTGGTAGCCCCAGCCCTGGCACATCTCCGACTGCGTCATGTACTGCACTATCGCCGTCAATTCCGAGCATAGAGCCAGGTTCAACTGCGCAATGACTTTCTCGTCGCCGTGCATGGTTTTGCCTCCGTCGTTCACATTTTGCGATTGGGACGGCAGAAAAGGCTGTGACGCACAGCACAAGGGCATGGCTGGGCCGACACCGCCGGGTCTTGGAGACCAGAAATCGCCTTCGCTGTCATCATCCAGGTCCTGAGCGCAAGGGCCTATTCTCGACACCGGGCGCACATCTCGCGGATCGACGTGCGAAGGTCACAGGCCCTCATGACGTAGATCACAGACCCGATGGTCATGCGACGGCAGAATCGGAAGGGTCACTTCGCAAGATTTGCAAGGAGCAGAGCCATGGCCTCTACTGCCACACCCGTCAAACCGGAACTGCTGCGCACGCTTCCGTCCGATGCCGCGCGCCAGATTCAATGGCGATTCTCCGACCGCTACGAGCTGCAGATGCTGGTGCAGTCGGTACGAGCAGTGGCCCGCGGTCCGGTAGCCCGGCTGGTGGCGAGCGGCGGAAGAAATTCGCATGAGTGGACTCCGGCCAAGGCCGAATTGCTGACGGCCTTCGATGAGTCCGGGATCACGGCCGTGTTCATGGAACCCGAGCAGGGTGGATTCATCGCCGGCCCGAAGAATCTGGCGCTGGCGCTGGTGGCGTTTGAACTGGGCTGGGTGGACGGCGGGGCCGCCACCGCCAGTCTGGCCAGTTGTCTGGCGCTGTCGCCGATCCACGAGCGCGGCACCGCCGAGCAGCAAGCCAAATACATGCGGTTGGCCGCCCCGCCTCAGCCCGGAGAAGATCGCAAACCCTGGCGGGGAGCATTCTGCCTGACCGAGCCCATCCCCTATGTCGGCGTGGATACCGGCATGCTCAACGGGAAAATCCGCATCGCCGAGTGGAAAGATGGAGAAGAACCGACGTTGCAGGTGGAAAAGCGCGGCCGTTTCATCACTAACATCGCATTCGCCAATTTTGTGACGGCGGCGGTGGATTCCGGCGACGAGCGCATCAAGGGAAGCTGCATGGTGATCCTGGAAGAAAGCGATCCCGGCACCTTCGATCGCGGTACGCCCACGAAGAAACTGGTGCATCAGCTCTCCTCGACCGGCGATCCGATTTTCAGCCTGCGCGTCCCGGCCAGCCGCATTGTCGGAGGCTACGATGTGAAGGACGGCGTCATCGTGCCCCGCTACAACCACAGCGAGGTCATTGAGGCCGTGTTCCGCCGGACGCGCGTGACCGTCGGCGTCATGACGGCGGCGAAGTTGCTCTCCGCGGTCGAGCCGGTTATACGGTATCAGCGCGGCCGGTTCCGTGGCGCGGAGACAGCGACGCCCGGATCGGTGCGTTATGAACTCGGGTTGCAGGCTCGCGAAGACGCGTTGCACCGGCTGGTGGACGTGTGGGCAACCGGCGAGGCCAGCGCGGCCCTGGGATTTGCGGCGGCGCGGGCCTTCGATGAACTGGACCCGCTCGAACGCGAGGCTGACAAACTGTTGGCAGCGAAGGGAATCACCAACGACAAAGCGCGCGCCAAGGCGCATCGCGAAGCGTCGGAACAGGCGGCGGATCTGGTCCGCTTGCCCGCCGGCGATCCCCACCGGGCGCAGTTGGAATCGGACACGCTTCTGCGTTTCGTGCTTTTGGACTCGCTGGCCGACGTCCTTTGCCCCGCCACCAAGCTCTGGAACACGGGCTGGGGCACGCAGATGATGCGCGAAGCGGTCAGCCTGATGGGCGGCTACGGCATCACCGAAGACTGCCCGGGCTTCCTCGGCAACAAGTGGATGGATGCACAGCTGGAAGCGACCTACGAGGGGCCGGAAGCGGTGCAACGGCGGCAACTCTCGATCACCATGACCAACCCGCTTTTCCTCGCGCAGTTTAAGGCGTGGATTGCGGAGATGCGAGGCATCGCCAGCGAGCGCCCCGGCACCGGGGCATGCACGCTGGCCACGGCGATGGGAATGTGGCTGTGGACGCTCGATCGTTTGCAGCGCTCGGCCGATGCCGACGGTGGCCGTCTGTACCAAGGCGCGCGTCAGGGTGTGACGTTCCCGCTGGCTGACGCGCTCTGCTGGCTGCTGGCGGCGCGCTGCCAGATTCTCGATGCGCTCGAACTGGAGCGGCGTGGACCGACGGATCCCGCGGTTGCCGAGGGCCTCGCTGGCCTGGTGAATTTTATGACCGACCTGTGCCACGTGCAGTCGGCGCGGGCGAGCGGAGAAGTGGCCCGAATCTGCGCGGAGTTGGTATTCGGATACAACCGTCACCCCGCGTGGGACGAAGCGGGATACCGCGGCTGCTATCAGCAAGACGAGTTGGATTCGCTGGAAGGCATTATTCCGGGCATCGGTTCCTACGGCTTGGATGTCATCGGAAACGATGGCTCGCATCCGAAAAAGGCTGGTCCATGTGCGAAGTGCAACGGAGCCGAGCAGTTTCTCTCCTTGCAAACCAAGCTCGCCACCTGCCTCACAGGTTGCCGCCTTTCCAAAGACCGGGCCGCCGAGGCGATTTCGAAGATCATGATTCCGGAGGCGCTGGACTACCCCGCATGAGCGCCGATTCCTCAGAAACGGCGGCCGCAATCGAGCGGCAGCAGATGACCGTCGACATCGCCTGCGTGGGCTTCGGTCCCGCCATGGGCGGCTTCCTGACGACGCTCAGCCGCAGCCTGCTGAATCCAGATGGCTCGGTGCGACTGGAAAGTGCAACGTCCCCCGGCTTGCCTTTGCAGATCATCTGCTACGAGCGCGCCGACGGGCTGGCCTTCGGGGTCTCAGGCGCGGTCACCAGGGCCCGAGGAATACGCGGCAGTTTCCCCGGCGTGGATCTCACCGAGATTCCCATGTCGGCGGCCGTGAAGAAGGAGAAACTCGTCTACCTGCTCGATCCCACGGGCGCGAGCCGAAGATCATTTTCTTTCAAAACTGCCGACCGCTTGCTGCGCGCGCTCAGCTTCGTATTTGGCCTGAAACACGACGCCTTCGAGCTGCCCTTTACCCCTTCGTTCATGAAGAAACACGACGGCCTCGTGCTGTCGCTCGGTCAGTTCAACCAGTGGATCAGCGATCAAGTCGCTGCATCCGGCGTGGTACAGATCTGGCCGGGCATGCCAGTCGCCGAGCCGCTGATTGAAGCGGGCTCCGTTACCGGCGTGCGCCTCGCCGATCAGGGCACTGATCTTCAAGGACGCCCCGACGCAGGTTTCACGCCGGGCATGGACTTGCGCGCCGCGCTGACGGTAGTAGGCGATGGGCCGGTGGGAGCGGTCGGCCGCAAGATCGACGCGCAGCTTGGAATGCCCGAAGGCCACGGGTCCCGCGAATGGGCGCTCGG
>Ga0074044_10000582_pt1 | contig 35208 bp, 36 predicted proteins | sample BogForMeECP23OM1_FD_94443 | JGI IMG/M metagenome (GOLD analysis project Ga0074044, IMG submission 94443) | Bog forest soil microbial communities from Calvert Island, British Columbia, Canada - Bog Forest MetaG ECP23OM1 | ecosystem: Environmental > Terrestrial > Soil > Wetlands ...
AAAATTTCCTGGTAGCCGGTAATGGAAGTATTAAAAACGACTTCGCCGGAGCACTCGCCTTTAGCGCCGTAGCCTTTGCCTCGGAAGACTCTGCCGTCTTCGAGGGCAAGGATCGCTTGCATTGGAACTCCTGGGAGTAGATTTTAGAAAGTTTAGCAGGAGACAGACAGATGGTGTCAGCTATTTCTCAGTGCACCCGCAGGTAGGCCCAATCGAGCGCCGATCTCAGGCGGCCCGAGAAAATCCTTGACTCTGGAACCAATTCCGCGGTTCATACTCACCTGTGAATGAGTGCTACTGTCAAATCCTTGCGCTCGGGAGAGCTCGCTCGCTTGACCGGCGTGAGCTCCGATACGATCCGCCACTACGAGCGGATGGGAATTCTTCCGGAATCGCCACGCACCGCATCTGGCTATCGCATGTATGGCCGGGACGCGGTTGACCGTGTTCGGCTGGTGCAACGAGCACTGCAGCTGGGCTTCACTCTGGCTGAGCTCTCGGAAATCCTGCAAGTGCGCGACCGCGGCGGCGCTCCTTGCCATCGTGTGCTCAACCTGGCCGAGGAAAAACTTCGCGCCCTTGAGCAGCGGATCCAGGAGCTCCACCGGACCCAACGTTATATGCGACAGCTCGTTCGCCAATGGCGTGTGAAACTCGCGCACACGGCGGCGGGCGATAAAGCGATGTTACTGCACTCTCTAGCCGACAATTCCGTACCACGGGCCAGGCCTGTGGATAACTTCAGAAGGAGAAAAAAATCTTGAAGAATCTGCCTGTTGTTTCTTTAACCATTGTTCTGCTGTTTTCCCTCGGGTCCGTCAGCGCGCAAGACACAAAGAAGGACGATGCCATGCAAAGCTGTCCTATGCATAAACAGCACACCGCTGAAAATTCTCACCATGGCGTCGTGCAGGAACATGGCGACCAGGCTATGGGATTCTCGCACGACGCGACCACCCACCACTTCCGTATGGCCGCGAACGGCGGCGCGATCGAAGTGACCGCAAACCATCCCAATGACAAAGCCAGCACAGAAGCGATCCGTTCCCACCTCTCGCAGATTGCGGTCATGTTCGGAAATGGGGACTTCTCCACGCCCATGTTCGTGCACGACGGCATTCCCCCTGGCGTGACGACGATGAAAATATTGAAGACGGCAATACACTATAAATACGAAGAGATTTCTTCAGGGGGACGCGTGCGCATCGAGTCGAATGACCCGGTTGCCCTTGCTGCCATTCACGACTTTCTCCGTTTCCAAATCTCGGACCATCAGACCGGCGACAGTCTGGCCGTGGAAAGCACTCATTGAACATTGTACGGAGGACTATAAGCGAGAGGCACGAGTGCGAAGTCACGTTGGGTAGACTGAGACCTGAGACCTTGCCCTACCGCAATCGTCCCAGCTTATCCATCGGCCAATATCCGAAGACGGCCTTCCCGTAGATGTAGCGTTCGTTCACGGTCCCGAAATCGCGGCTGTCGTTCGACATGGTGCGATGGTCGCCGAGAACGAAGAAGCTGTTCGCCGGAACCACGACCTCGCCATAAGAGCGGGCGTCCGCATAATCGCTGGGAACATAGTTTTCGTCGAGCGCCTCGCCGTTCACGTACACCTGTCCGTTTTCGATGCGGACCCGGTCGCCGGCTACTCCAATGACGCGCTTGATGTAGCTCTTCGAAGTGTCGCGCGGATAGCGGAAAACCACAATGTCGCCGCGCTGGATGGGCTCCCAGCGATAGACAAATTTGTTGACGAAAATCCGCTCCTGGTCTTCGAGTCCGGGCATCATGCTGGTGCCTTCCACCTTCACCGGTTGATAGAGAAAGATAATGATGAAAGCGGAGATGGCGAGCGAGACCAGCAGATCGCGCGCCCACACCGCCATTACGGGCAGCGGGTGCGCGCTGGATTCTCTTGTAGCCACCGGGGCCGGCGGCTGAGGGCTCCCCACGTCAGGCATCGTGTTCACATTTTATACGCAAGCGGGCGACGGAGCGAGAGGTCAGATTGCAGAGGTAAACCCGCCCTTGCTCTTCACCTCTGCAATCTGACCTCTCACCTCTGACCTTGCCAAGGCGCTCCATTCCCCGTACAACTAGATTTCTCCCATGACCGACTACTCGATCTTTCCCAAAATCAACGCGACGCTCAACGGAGCGAGCGCGGTGCTGCTCGTCACCGGACGCGTGCTGATCGCACGCGTCAAGATGGCGGCGCACCGCGCGGTGATGCTGACCGCGATGGCAACCTCTTCCCTTTTCCTCATTTCGTACCTCTATTACCACTATCACGTGGGCTCCGTGCATTTTCGCGGCACGGGGTGGACGCGGCCCCTCTACTTCAGCATCCTTATCTCTCACACCACGCTGGCCGTGATCATAGTGCCCATGGTGCTCATCACGCTGACCCGCGCCTTGCGCGAGCAGTTTGACCGGCATCGGGCCATCGCGCGTTGGACGTTTCCGCTCTGGCTCTACGTCTCGGTGACGGGCGTGATCGTCTACCTGATGCTGTATCAAATTTTTGTGTAAGAAATTAAGAATCGTCATCCTGAGCGAACCGGGGTCCCCAGCGCGCCCGTTTTTGGCGCGATGGGGTGGAGGAGCGAAGGACCTATGCATTCTGCTGGCACCGGCAAAATCCAAAAGCTCCTACGCGTTCGATTCATCACATTTTCCGTGTACGGCCGACACTGCCTCAGGGTCTCCTAATTCTGCTATAGTGAGCGTCTTGGAAGGTCAGCGTCTCGGAAGGTCCACTTCTCGAAGGAGCCCGCACTCATGAAAAGCGTAAACAAAGTCATCCTGATCGGAAACCTTGGCAAGGATCCCGAAGTGAAATTCACGCCGCAGGGCACGCCGGTCGCGAAGATCGCCCTGGCCACCAACGAGCGCTTCAAGGGCAAAGACGGCCAGTGGCAGGACCGCACCGAGTGGCACAACGTCGTGCTCTGGCAGCGCCTGGCGGAGATTGCCGGTGAGTACCTGAAAAAAGGCGGCAAAGTCTACATCGAAGGCCGCCTGCAAACCCGCTCCTGGGACGACAAACAGACCGGCCAAAAGAAATACATGACCGAGATTGTAGCCAACGATCTGGTGTTGCTAGGCGGTCGCGGCGAAGGCGGCGGCGCTGGCGAGTACGCTGGCAGCTCGCGCGGAGCTTCGGCCTCCGCCGGCGGCAACAACTTTGACCAGAGCGTGCCCGAACCCGAGCACGCGCCGGCCGGCAGCTCTCCGATTACGGATGAGGACATTCCGTTCTAGCGAAGTGGCTTAATGCAGGTTTCATAAATGTTCTTTGAAGGGGCGCGGCTTCAGCCGCGCCGTTTCGAGCCACTCATATTGGGACTTTAGCCCCTGCGGGCGGCCGCCTGGCCGAGAGGGATACCGCGAATCGCAATCGGGCTGTAAAATAAAGTGCAGAAGCGAGAAGCGCAGAGTTTTCCGCGCGCGCTTGCGGTTCGAGCGTGCTCCGGCACCGACGATTTCATCTCATCCTTCAAGCTTCAGAATCGCGCCCGATTCAGAAACGAGTAGACCCATGTCGCAAAACAACGGACACTCCACCAGCCTTCGCCTAAAGACCGGCCTAGCCGAAATGCTAAAAGGCGGCGTGATCATGGACGTAACCGACGCCAAGCAAGCCGAAATAGCCGAGCGAGCCGGAGCGGTCGCAGTAATGGCTCTGGAGCGCGTCCCCGCCCAAATCCGCGCCGAAGGCGGAGTGGCCCGCATGGCCTCGCCCAAAAAGATTCGCGAAATCATGGCAGTGGTGTCGATTCCCGTCATGGCGAAGTGCCGCATCGGCCATTTCGCCGAAGCGCAAATCCTGCAGGAGCTGGGCGTCGATTACATAGACGAATCCGAAGTTCTGACCCCCGCCGACGAAGCCCACCACGTCGACAAGCACGCCTTCCAAGTCCCCTTCGTCTGCGGAGCCCGCAACCTGGGCGAAGCTCTCCGCCGCATAGCCGAAGGCGCAGCCATGATCCGCACCAAGGGCGAAGCCGGCACCGGAGACGTAGTCCACGCCGTCCGCCACATCCGTCAGATCGTGCAGGAGATGAAAATTCTAACCGTCCTAGGCGAAGAAGAACTCTACGCCAAAGCCAAAGAGCACGGAGCGCCCTACGAACTGGTAAAGATGGTAGCCAGAGACGGCAAGCTCCCCGTCCCCAATTTCTCCGCCGGAGGAATCGCCACTCCCGCCGATGCCTCGCTGGTGATGCAACTGGGAGCCGAAGCAGTCTTCGTAGGCTCGGGCATCTTCATGAAGAACTCCACCGAATTCGCCGATCCCGCCGAAGCCGAGAAGCGCGCCAAGGCAATCGTCCAGGCAGCAACGCACTTCAAAGACCCTAAAGTATTACTTGAAGTCAGCGAGAATCTGGCGGGCGCCATGAAGGGGCTGGCCGTGTCTACTCTGGATGAAGCGCAATTGTTGCAAAACAGAGGCTGGTGAGGTTTATTTGCTCGCCTAAGCTAAGAAGGTCCCGCCCAACCTTTGGTTGGGCGGGGTGTCCGGCTATTCCGCCACGTCCTTGCTTTTCCGTACATCATTTCGTGATGGTGATCGTCAGGGTTGCGGAGTGGCTGATTGCTCCAGAGCCGCTGGTCGAGGCCGCCACGGAGACTGTGCTGGTTCCCGTTGGCGTACCGGGATTTCCGCTGCTACTACTGCACGAAATTAGCCCCGATGCCAACACCAGAAGGACTACCACACCGAAGACCTGCAGCCCACGCTGTGCTCCTCTCCGCCGCCAGCCGATGCCAAAGACCATGGCCAGACCGGGGAAAAGAAACGCGTAGATCGGGTGAGCAGAAGATGGCCTCAGCCCCCGCAGAGCCGAACTGGCTGCGGTGGTGGTGACGGTGAGCATGCTGGTTGCCGGATTGCCGTCACTGGGTGTGACCGACGTTGGATTAAAGCTGCACGTCGCCTCTGCAGGCAGCCCACTGCAGGCAAAACTCACCTGCGAGTCAAATCCGTTTTCGGGCGTGACCGTGAACGTCGCGGTCCCGCTTTGTCCGGCAACAATGGTTAGCGTCGTGGGATTGACCGACACTTGGTAGTCGGGGCTCAGGTTGATGGTGTAGGTTGCACTCGCTACGGCGCTGTTGGAAAAGCCGCTGGCTGCCGCAATCGCTTCAATCGTTTCCGTCGAATTGACCGGAATCGGACTGCTGTACACAGGGGAATCTGTGGTGGGTGTTGTCCCGTCCGTCGTGTAGTAGATCGTGGCTCCAGACGTGGTATCGGAGATCGTCACCGATTGCGCCGAAGTGTAGGTGCCAGCCGCCGGATTGAAAGTTGGCGTGGCCGTTTGCGGGATGGCGCTTGGCGTGAGCAAGAAGCCGTGCAACTCTTCGTTGTCGTCCGCGTAAGTTCCCGCGATAAGCCCCGAATCGTTGATGCTGAAACTCGCGGTTCCCTCCAGCGCGGTCGTGCCGGCGTTAGGAGCGTCGAGGGGGTCGGTAAACGTGCCATCGGCAGCGCGCATGAAGCCGTGAACGACTCCGCTGCTGTCGGTGTAAAGTCCCGCGATGACCCCCGCTGTGTTGATGCTGGTTGCGAGGGTTCCCGCAATACTGCCTATGCCCCTGCCTGCACCCGGGGTCGTGGTAGCGCCCGGAAGCCGTGATCCAGGCCTTTGGCGTCCGCATACGTTCCCGTGATATCCCCAGCGGTGTCGATGGCGAAGGGAACGGTCCCGCCCGCGCCATCCGAGTCGTCGATGGGGGCCGTGAAGGTGCCACCGGCGCTGCGCAAGTAGCCGTGCCGCGCCTTATCACTGTCGAGATAGGTTCCCGTGATAGCCCCCGCCGAGTTGATCGCCGCCGATTGCGTTCCCTGGACGTCGCCTGTGCCTGCGCCCGGAGGGTCGAAGCTGGTGATCGTCCCGTCGGTAGCACGCACAAAGCCGTGATACACCGAGGTCGTGCTAGGGGTTCCCGTGACATAAGTTCCCGCGATCACTCCGTTGTTGATGCTGAGGGGGATAGTTCCACGATGCCCCCCGGTACCTGCGCCCGAAACGTCGAACTCAGTTATCGAGCCGCCGGCCGGGAGTACGAAGCCGTGATACATATTATTTGAGTCCGCGTACATGCCCGTGACATTCCCCGCTGCGTCAATGCTGAGGACAAAGGTTCCCTGCGTGCTGCCCGTGCCTGCGTTCGGAGCGTTGATCTCGGTGATCGTGCCCCCAACATCCAGGAAACCGTGCGCGGCATTGTTCGAGTCAAGATAGGTCCCGGCGACATTCCCGGCCCCATTGATGCTGACGCCGATGGTTCCCTTAAGCGCGCTGGTACAGGCGCCCGGAGCGTCGATGACGGTGTAAGTTCCTCCGGCCCCGGCCCCGGCCCCCTGCGACTGCGCGCGCCTGCTCGACGCGCCGCGCGCGCCTTGGCGGCCGCAATCACGGCAGTCCGTGTTAAACAGCCATCCCCATACACGTGTCAGCGCGGCTGTTTTCAGGTGCACTGCGCCCGTGGTCAGCACAACCAGGCAGAGCACGGCCGCGACTACAAGTGCAGCCTTCCTCGGCCCACCAAGGCCGTTTGCAAACTTGCGAAATCGGGCGCGAAAAGTCGAAAAATGAGCGGGCAATCGATACCTCAGCATTACTTCCTCCGAAGATGTGTTTCGGGACTTCCGTTCGCTCTTCCCGGCAACGAACATCAGAAATTGTCCGTGCTGTCACCCGCCGTGCACAAAATGCGAGAAAGAGATAGGTCGAGTGGACTGATGTGACCAAACCGGCGGGAGGAATATACATAGCCTGACAATAACAGTCAAGGCGATATTTCGAGGGGCGGGTGGCGGGTGGGCCCGATCTGCGGGGGAGATTGTTTTGGTTGTCTTTGACCTCACTTCACCGGGGGTGCGCCACTTCTCACGCCCTTTGAGAAGTGGGCGGGTGGGCCCCATCTGCACGGGGAGTATTGTTTAGGTTGTGTGTGATGCTGACAGGAATTAACTGGGGGTGCGCGCCTTCTCGCGCTTTTCGAGAAGGGGCCCTCGGGACAGTCCGCACTATCGAGTTTCGCATCGGATCGCCCACAGTGCTCTAGAAATTCAAAAGCCCCGCTAGTCAGGCGGGGCTCGGCAAAATTGCCAGTAAGTACGCTGTTTATCAAACACAACTAGTATAACATAAAAGGCCTTGTGCCGAGTGGTCGTGCGGAGGACGACGGACTTGAACCGTAATGGCTGACTAGGCCACTCGACTGTTTGATAAACAGCGTCCAGTACCCACTGGCAACGTCCTCCAGACGCGGTCTATCCTCCCAGAGTATCGGACGTGTCCAAAGTGGACGCAATCCTACGAAAGTAGCCACTCCAAAAGAAGAATCTGGGAGGGTGGCCGGCCGAATTCGGTAAACAATTCAAAAGCCGGGTGCCCCACGTTTCGCGGTTTTCGAAACGTGGGATTCCACAACCACATGCATCTTGGGTCTGGGGGTTGCACGACAGGCTGTGCTTCCGCCTACTTCGGCGGTAGAAACTCAATCGTGACGTCGCGGCTCGCAGGTTTGAAATCAAAGTCCGCTGTCACAAAAACGTGCTCTCGTGAGTCGGACGCTAGTTCTATTCCAAAGGCGTCCACGTAGGGAATTTCTCTTTTGAGTTTGATCAACGACGACCGAACCGCCCGATCGGCATCGGCGGCAATGATCGGAAGCCCAAAGGAACTCAAGCGCGAGAGCACCAGTTCCATCGCCGGCCTGCCATGCAACTTGCAGGTGATGCCGGCCACCTCGCCCCAATGCAGCGCTGAAACGACGGCCTCGCACCCTCCCGCCAGATGCGACTTGATGATTTCCGCCACGCGCGCCGCGCCGGCTTCATCGTCCAGGTACCGGAGAATCGCGCTCGAATCGAGGACGTACCTTACCATTTATCCTTCTGCCGTCGCTGGCGCTTAAGCTCCGCGGAGAGGGAAGGCTTGCCGCGAAAAATTCCGCGGGTCTTGTCTACCAACTCTTCCGACACCGGTTCCAGGACGATCCGTGATCCCTCCTGCGTCACGGCGATGCGAGTACCAGGTCTGATCCCCAGAGATGTTCTCATCTCCGCCGGAATTACAAACTGCCCTTTTGTGCTTACTGAAGTTATCTGTCGAACCATGCTTACATTGTATCACAAGTAAGACCGGACCCACGCTAAACCCCATCCCCACTCCCGAGGGTGGTCCGTCCAAGCTCCGCTTGCGCGGGGCTTTTCTGCGGCGAGCGTACATTTCACAGTGGGGAGAACCCCCAACCCACTCCCGCTTGCGCGCCGTCCCTACCTGACTGGGTCTGCCGTTCCATCCGACCATCTGCCCGCGGGAATCATGAATACGTCGATTGGTTCCGGAGCGCCATTGAACTGTGGATTCAGCATGACGGGAGAATGGGGCAGATCTGCACCCCAAACGGCACCGTCCATGAGTGGAGTGTAAAACATCAGGTGAGCCATCCAGTGGTGGTCGCCATGGTCGGTAAGGTACTGGTCCTTTGACAGCATGTAGCTCATGGCTCCGGGCTCCAGCGGTGGCAGCTCTTGCTTTATGAATGTCTTGATGCCGTCGATGATCTGGGCTTTGGATTGACCGGCCAATATCATCTCCGTTCTTTTATACGTCAACGGCAGGATGGAGCGGGCAGCCGGCGGATTGTAGCAGACCGGGCCTCGAACTTTAGGGTTCCAAAAATTAGCGGCATCATCGCCATTGAATGGGCCCATCCACCCGCGCTCCACAACGCATACGAAACCATTCTTGCCTTTGACTGCGGTTTCATAGCCATGCCTTCCAAGGACGAGAACGTCGGCATCGCGTGAGATGGCCTCCGGGGCCGCGCTTCGCGCCAGAGCAATCTCGGCGTTTCGATCCGCCATTAAATATTGATCAAGCGGGGCCATGGTCAAGTACGACGTTTTGGCGTCCTGTGCTTGCGCTGGCCAGCGCTCGCCGAGCACGATAACCAGCGCAAAAGCTCCCAGTGCGACCATTTTGACTATCTTCTGGTTCATTGATTCCTCCTTGGAATTAAGACGCTCGTACATACTGGTATGGATGTTAATGAGCACGAAGGAGGTGGCCCGGCCAAGCTTCGCCTGGGGCGGTATTTCTGCCGCTGACTCCCGGTGCTAAAATACGCCCATGACTCCCGACGCTTCTGAGCTTCTCAAGAAGGCGCTGGCATTGCCGCCCGAAGCTCGCGCCGCCTTGGCAACTTCACTGTTCGAAAGCCTCGACCAAGAACCAGCCGACGAAGGCGTTGAAGCGGCATGGTCGGAAGAGGTCAAGCGCCGTATCGAGGACATCGACTCCGGCAAAGTTCAGATGATTCCGTACGAAGAAGTACTCCGCCGCCTCGCCGCCCTGCTGTCAGATGCCAGCAAGTAAGCCGTACCGTTTCCATCCGCAGGCATGGCAGGAAGTGGAAGCAGCCGAGGTCTGGTATCGGCAACGAAACTACGAGGCGAGCATCAGATTCCTCTCCGAGATTTACGATGCGCTTGCCAATCTGGCCCAATGGCCGGAGCGTTGGCCTTTCTATCAGTATGGAACCCGCCGCTTCGTCCTTCACCGATTCCCTTTTTCCGTCATTTATCGGGATGAACCTGCCGTAGTGAGCATCGTGGCCATCGCACATCACAAACGCAGGCCCGGATATTGGAAAGACCGCACGTAGTCGTCGCGGAGATATCTTCTGCGGTGCTTCTAAGAAACCAAAAGCCCCGCTAGTCAGGCGGGGCTCGGCAAATTGCCAGTGGGACGCTGCCTGCCAAGCACCTCAATTCTAGCGCATGCGATTTGCTTAGCAGTCGTCTTAAATGCGCACGATGAGTGGGCTTTGCGGCGACCGCCGCGCCTGTCCCACATCGTGATCCAAATCCTTGACACCTTCTCTTATAATGAAACTATCGCAGACAATTAATTTCGAACGCGCCGCCCTCCGGCCACTTAAGTCGGGATCAGCGTCCAGTTATTGGAAGAGAACGAACGAACTCCGCAGGAGTGCTTATAACTTATTGACAAATAAAGAGCTTACACGTAACCCGTTTGATCTCAAAGACCTGGCGCGATTCAACTCCAAGTCTTTGATTTCAAAAGACCGAGGGAAGGGGTACCCTCAACCGCTGGAATAGGGAGAACAAGACCCAGTGTGAGCGCTCATAACTTGTTAACAAATAAAGACTTTATCCGTAACTCTTTTAAACTTAAAGACCTGGAGTGATTCAACTCCAACTCTTTGATTCCAAAAGACCGAGGAGAGGGGGATCTCCAACTCCAACTCCAACTCCAACGACGACAATGACCATCGGTGTCCTGGCCCTGCAAGGCGATTTCGACGCGCATCGCCGCCGACTAGAAGAACTCGGCGCAGAAGTTGTCCTGGTAAAAAAAGCCGAGCAACTGAACGACCTCGATGGCTTGATAATTCCCGGCGGCGAGTCCGGCACGTTCCTCAAGCTGCTCGGCGAAGACGGACTCGCGAAGCTGAAAGATTTCGTGCGGGCGAAGCCGACCTTCGGCACGTGCGCGGGATGTATCCTGCTGGCCGCAGACGTCGAGAATCCAAAGCAGGCTGGACTGGGCGCACTCGACATCACCGTGCGTCGTAATGCTTACGGACGCCAGATCGACAGCTCCATTCGCGAAGGCCGATTTCTTAACCATCCCATCGAAATGGTTTTCATCCGCGCTCCGAAGATTGAACGAGTCGGCGACGGCGTTGACGTGATTGCGACTGAAGGCAAAGATCCCGTGCTGGTGCGCCAAGGCAAGACGCTGGCGGCAACATTCCATCCTGAATTGAGCGACGACTGCCGCATTCATCAATACTTTCTGGACTTGGTGGCGAACGGAACGCATTCGTAGGAGTGACGAGTGCCGAGTGCGAGTGACGCCCCATCCGGTATGCTGTCAAATTCCGATCTCATCTTCCGATCTCACTCGGCATGGAACCTGCTCCCGAAATAGAAGTTAGCCGCGTGTCGTTTGCGTCGTACGCGCGCCTGCTGAGCGGCAATCGGAATTTTCGCCGCTTGTGGAGCGCGCAAGTTGTCAGCGAAATCGGCGATTGGTTTTACACGCTGGCAATCTACAACCTGTTGCTGCAGCTCACCGGACGCGCCGGATCGGTAGCGCTGGCGCTGGTATTGCAAGTTCTACCTCTAACCTTTATCGGCCCGACGGCGGGCGTCGTGAACGATCGGTTGCGGCGCAAGCAGGTCATGATCGCGGCGGATATCGGACGCACCTTAATCGTGCTCTCGATGCTGTTGGTTCGCTCGAGAGAAATGGTGTGGCTGGTCTATCCGCTGCTGGTGGCGGAAACCTTGCTGGTCGCTTTCTTTGAGCCGGCGCGCAATGCCGTGATCCCCAATATTGTGGACCGGGAAGACGTGGTCGTGGCAAACACCCTCTCCTCGACCACGTGGAGCGTCAATCTGATGGTCGGTGCGACCGTGGGAGGCGTGGTCGCGGCGCTGCTTGGCCGCGATGCCGTCTTCCTGCTGAATGCGCTGTCGTTCTTAGCTTCAGCCGCGTTGATTTGGAGGATGCGCTTCGCCGAACCCCATGCCGAAGGTGGTCGTCCGTTCAAGGCGCGAGAGTTGGTGGATTTTTCGCCGATCCTCGCGGGAATCCGCTACGTGCGGGCGCATGTTCGTTTGCGTTCGACAATTTTTGTGAAGGCCGGAAACCTGATCATCGGGCCAGGCTGGGTGCTGTTCACGGTGATGGGACAAAACGAATTCGCCGTCCGCTGGCACGGCATGGCTCCCGAACGAGGCGCGTTTCTCGGGATGAGCCTGCTGCTCGGCGCCCGCGGACTGGGCGCGCTGCTCGGGCCGCTCCTGGCGGCATCGTGGGCGGGACACTGGAAACATCGCTTGGAAGTGGCGGTCGTCTGCGGCTACCTGGGAGCGGCCGCGGGCTACACGCTCCTGGGTGTGTCCGGACATCTCTGGCAGGCGTGTTTGTGCGTGGCGCTGGCGCACTTTGGAAGCTCCATCGTGTGGGTGTTCTCGACGACGCTGTTGCAGATGCAAAGCGACGACAAGTTTCGCGGGCGCGTGTTCGCCGCCGACCTTGGGCTCTCCATGTTCACGATAGCCGCAGGGGCGTATCTTGCCGGACGCTTCGTGGATTGGGGCTTCGCCGCGCGAAACGTCGCCAGCGTCGCGGGCATGTTGATGCTGATTCCGTCGGGGCTGTGGAGTTTAGCGATCAGGGATCGGGTCAACACGTGATCGGGCCATCTGCACTTCATGATTTTCAGATGGCCCGATCACCCGATGGTTCGACGACCCGATCTAGAGGAGCTGATCGATCTTCGCCGCCAGGATGAAATCCGATTCGGTCAGCCCATCCACCGCGTGCGTCCACGTCGTGATTTCGACTTTGCCCCATCCCAGTAAAATATCGGGATGATGGCCCTGCTCCTCGGCCTTTGCGCCAACCCGGTTCACGAAAGCCAGGGCAGACCGGAAATCCGGAAACTTGAAGGTGCGTGTGAGGTGATGCTCGTTGACGACATTCCACTGCCCAGGTTCGGCCAACTGCTGATGAATTTCCGAGAGTTTGTTTCCCTTCAACGACGGTACCCCGCCGCGGCAGGGGACGCAATTTCGGTCTGCAAGCATACTGCCTCCATTCTGAGCTGCGAATCTAGCGCTCCACAAATCGGGCGAACATGCGATGCGGATCGATGGCGATGAACAAGCCTTGACTGCGCGCCAGCACTTCCCCTTTCTCGTTCAGGATCTCGGCCATATTGATGTGCTTCCGGCCCACCACCTTAACCTCGCGCGATTCCACGCGCAGCGGCTGTTTCAGCGGTACCGGCTTCAGGTAATTAACGGTCATTTCGGAAGTCACCGCCACCACGTGACGCAGTTTGTTCACCTTGCCCATGGCTTCGTCGAGGATGGTCGCGATGATGCCGCCGTGGCAGTGTCCCGGCGGTCCGGTGTAGCGCTTGCCCAGCCGGAACCGGCACACGAAACAGTCGCGGTCCTCGTCATAGGTAAAGCGCAACCGCATGCTGTCAGGATTATCCTTGCCGCAGACGAAACAGTAGTTCTTCGGCAGTTTTATGTCGCGTGTGTCGTGTCCAGCTTCGGAGTGTCTAACGTCGGGCTTTTTTCCAGGCATCGAAAGATTCTATCGCGAGCGCCCACCCGGATTGGGTATCATGGCAGGCCGAAAGGAGTTCCCATGTCCGCCACCCTAATGTCCGCCGCAACCAAGCCACTTGCCCCCTACAGCGTTCATCCCGGCGTTGCCCAGGTTCAGAAGTGGATCGAGGACCTGCCGCAGAAAACCGGGCGGTCGCTCGAAGAATGGGTTGCGCTCACAAAAAAGTTCGGTCCGCCGACGGAAAAGGAACGCCGCGAGTGGCTCAAGAAAGAGCACAAACTGGGGACAAATTCCGCGGCGTGGATCGCGGAGCGCCTCGAAGGCAAAGGCACGGAGGAAGATTCGCCCGAGGCGTACCTGAAGACCGCCGCCGAATGGGTGGAGGCGCAGTACTCCGGCCCGCGCGCCGCGCTGCGTCCGCTGTATGAGCAGTTGCTGAAGCTCGGGTTCTCCTTGGGCAAAGATGTGAAGGCTTGCCCGTGCAAGACTATGGTGCCACTCTATCGCAATCACGTGTTCGCGCAGATCAAGCCTTCGACGAATACGCGAATCGATCTCGGATTCGCCCTGGGCAACATGAAGACACCCAAGCGCCTGATCGATACCGGCGGGCACGAAAAGAAAGACCGCATCACGCGGAGGATCGACGTTAAGTCAAAGACCGATATTGATGACGAGGTGAAGCGCTGGTTGAAGAAGGCGTACGATATGGACGAATAGTTCGGTGAGAGAGATAGGGAGGGCGCTCATGGAAGCCATAACCATGGAGGAGACTCTGAATGCTCCGATTGACCGAGTTTGGCGTGCGTGGACCGATCCCGATCAACTTTGCCCATGGTTTGCCCTGAGGGCTAACGTTGTGCCGAAACGGGGTGAGCCCTATGAGCTCTTTTGGGACCTCGCTCACCCAGAGCGGCAGAGCACGCTGGGATGCCGAATTACTTTCATTCAGCCACAGCGATGGCTTGGGTTCACATGGCGAGGTCCGAGTGCATACGATGATCTGATGAACGAAAATGCGGTCCCACCTCCGCCTCCCACCCACGTAGCAGTGAGCTTCGCGACCCATGGCGAGCAGACGACGGTCCGCGTGCGCCACACCGGGTGGCTAGAGGGCGAGACGTGGGCTGAGGCACGTGCATGGCACGTCCACGCCTGGAAAGCAGTGTTCCAGAATCTAGCTGCATTTGTTGAAGGGCGAAAATTACCGGTTGATTGGTTAGCACCAGCTGCACAAGGTTGAGATTTGCATTCTTCTACGCGTCCTTGGACAGGCGAGGGCGCCCGCGCCACACAAACTAGTCGTAGTACTCCAGCCCCAAATGCGTAATCAACTCTTCGCCTTTCAAGTGCCGCAGCGTGTTTTTTAGCTTCATCAACTGGATGAACAGATCGTGCTCCGGATACAGGCCGGGCGCGGTCATTGGCGATTTGAAGTAGAAGCTCAGCCATTCCTGAATGCCCAGGCGGCGTAACTCGGGCGTGCGCTGCGCTAGATCGAGGAAGAGCACCAGATCGAGCACGATCGGCGCGGCCAGAATCGAGTCGCGACACAGGAAGTCAACCTTGATCTGCATCGGATAGCCGAGCCATCCGAAAATATCGATGTTGTCCCAACCTTCTTTGTTGTCGCCGCGCGGCGGGTAATAGTTGATGCGAACTTTGTGGAAAATATTACCGTAGAGCTCGGGATACAACGCCGGCTGCAGAATGTGCTCCAGCGCTCCGAGCTTTGACTCCTCCTTGGTCTTGAACGACCCGGGATCGTCGAGCACTTCGCCGTCCCGATTGCCCAGGATGTTGGTCGAATACCATCCGCTCAGCCCGAGCAGCCGCGCCTTGAAGGCCGGAGCCAGCACGGTCTTCAGCAAAGTCTGGCCCGTCTTGAAATCCTTGCCGCAAATGGGAGCTTCGCGCTCGCGCGAGAGTTCGTACATCGCAGGTATGTCAACCGTCAGATTCGGAGCGCCGTTGGCAAAAGGCACGCCCTCCATCAGCGACGCATAGGCATACACCATCGAGGGCGCGATATTTTCGTCGTTCTCTCTCATCCCTTTTTCGAGTGCCTTCACACTCTGGTGAGCGACGCTCTGCTCAATGAAGGTCTCCGTCGAAGCGCACCAGATGGTGATCAGCCGGTTCGCGCCACTCGATTTTCTGAAGTCGCGGATGTCCTGCCGCAATTGTTCGGCCAGGTCCAGCTTGTTCTTCCCTTTCTTCACATTCGGCCCATCGATCTTCTTCACGTAGTTGTGATCAAATACCGCCTTCAGCGGTTGTATGGCACTGAGCCGCCCCTTCACTTTGTCGAGCAGGTCGCGCTCCAGCACGCCGGCGTTGCGGGCAGCCGCGTACATGTTGTCTTCGAAAATGTCCCAGCCCGTGAAGACCAGATCATTGAGCCCGGCGAGCGGAACGAACTCCTTGACTTTGGGAGACCGGCCATCGGTCCGCTTCCCCAGACGGATCGTTCCCATCTGCGTGAGTGAGCCGATCGGGTGCGCGATTCCCTTGCGCACCGCTTCCACGCCTGCAACAAACGTCGTTGCGACCGCGCCCATGCCCGGGATCATCACGCCCAGCTTGCCCTTGGCTGGCTCGATTGCGCCGTTGTGCCCGGCTCCGCTGTGTGCTTTATCTGAGAACTTCACCTCGACAGTCACATTACTCGCTGCCTTCTTCAATACTTCTTTCTTCACTTCTTTCGCGGGGGACTTTTTCACCTTCGCCATATTTTGGCTGCTTCCTTGTAGGAACTGTGGGATGTATGCAAACCTTGTATGTTCTCGTATCCGGTGAGCTTTTTGCAAACGCGCGCACCTGAAGTCCCAGGAAAAGCACTCCAACGGCGTCAACGAGGCATTGGGTGGCGTTCGCGAGGCCGTGGGTGAGTTTCAGAGAGAAATCTCGCCCGCCGGTATGACCTGGATAGAATGCATCCCCGCTGCAAAGCCGTCGAGGAGGAAGTTGTGATGCGCAATGATCTGCGCGGCCTTTAGAACCGGAGTATCGCGCGTGAGATGCGCATCGGCTACCAGCGTCACGTCGTAGCCAAGCGTAACCGCGCGGCGGCAAGTCGTATCGACACAGTATTCGGTCATGCCACCCACAACGATGAGACGGCTGATTTCGTTCGTCTGAAGTTCTTCCGCGAGCCGCGTCTCGAAGAAAGAGTCGGACGCCTTCTTTCTAATGACGCGCTCTTCCTTCATCGGGAGGATCGAAGGATGTATCCCCCAAGCCGGGGTGTCTGCTTCGAGGGGATGTCCCTTGGGACCGTCATGTTGGACGAACAAGACGGGAATTCCAAAGGAACGGGACTTCCGCAGCAAAACCGCAATACTCGACAAAACGCGATCCTCGATTTGGGGCGGCACAAGCCTCACCAGCCCAACCTGAACGTCGATGATCACCAATGCGGACTTCAGGGCGGCCTCCGTACCCACTTATTTTCCGTCCAGCTCGACGTTCTTGATCGGCAAGTCCCAATGTCCGGCGAGGATTTCAAACCGCCGCTGCTCTTCCTTCGCATAAGTGGCTTGGTCGGGCCAAAGCTGCTTCTTCAGCGTGTCTTCGTCGAAAGGCTCATCCGCCGCCGCCGAGTTCTTGAACACGATGGTCACGCGATAATCCCAGCGGCCGTCTTCGGTTGTGTGATAGCGCGGCTGGTCCATCCAGACCTTGAGCATGCGGCCCATTTCCACCTGCTTCTGCAGCAGCGGGTAATGATTCTTTTTGAACAGCCGCAGAAACTCGTCCGCGTATCCCCACTTGGCCTTGTAATAGTATTCGACCACGAAAGGCTTGCCGGTTTCCGGCGGCGGTTGGGCAGGGAGAGATATGGGCAGCAGCGTCAATAACAACAGAAGGAATCTCAATTTCATCGATGGCCTCCGTGGGGCATCAATTGTCGCACAGGGCAAGGAACCTTCAAAAGAAAGTGGAGCGACGGGCGTCTCGCCCGTCACGTCGTGTGGCCGGGCGGGGGACGCCCGGTGCTCCACCAGTGAGCGCGAATGCTAAAATCATGTGTGCCCGCCGATTCCCTCCGCCTGATCGCTATCGATATTGACGGCACCTTGCTCAACCCGGAATTTCAGATTTCCGAAGCCGATCTCGCAACGCTTAGACGCGCTCATGCCCAGGGCATCGAGATCATCCTGGTCACCGGACGCCGCCACACCTTTGCCCTGCCCATCGCCCAACAACTGGGCTTTGATCTCTGGCTGATCAGCTCTAACGGCGCCGTCACCCGCTCCCTCGCTGGAGAAACTTTCCACCGCGACCTGCTCCCCGAACCGACCTGCCGCGAACTCGTCCGCGTGATGCAGGAATTTCGCGGGCAGACCGTTCTCACTTTTGACAGCGATGGTCTTCACAGCGATGGTTCGGGCACCATCGTGATCGAACGTCTGGACATGCTGGAAGCCAGCATCCAGCGCTGGCTGGAGAAGAACATACAATACATCCAGTTCGTGGTTCCGATCGAGAACGCGCTCACCACCGATCCCGTGCAGGCCATGTTCTGCGGCCCGGTCGCGCACATGCAGCGGGTATTGCAGGTTCTCGGAAGCTGCGGCCTGCCCATCACAGTTCTGCGCACCGAGTACCCCGGCCGCGATCTTTCGATTGTCGATGTGCTCAACGCCGGTTGTTCCAAGGGACACGCGCTGGAGCGCTGGGCCAATTACCGGCAGATTACACGCGAGCAGGTCATGGCCATTGGTGACAACTATAATGATATTGAAATGCTTGCCTTTGCCGGCCATCCCTTTATCATGGGGAATGCATCGGCAGAGTTGCGTTCCCGCGGCTGGAAGCTTACCCGCTCGAACGCCGAAAGCGGCGTAGCCGCCGCCATCGGGCATGTGCTATACGGAAAGGCGCTCGACACGGTAGTCGTCGACCGGATTCCCGGACCAGTCATCGGGGTCAGCTTGTGAGCATTCAAAGAAGATGATTCGAAAAAGTCCATTGACGAGGAAGCGAGCTGCGAGAATGGGAAAGGCCACCGCGTTTTTGTGCGCCGCGGCCATTACTCTGCTCGCTCGTCCCGCGACTGCTGCTGAGTTGGCGATTCTCCGCAACGGCTTCAGTATCCGCCACGAGCATCGCCTGGTCATGGGAGCGATGACCCGCCTTTATCTCGCCGACGACGATGCCAGCTTCATGGATGTGCCCACAGAAGAAATTACCGGCTACGAAAAAGATCTCTCTTTGCCCTTGCCAGTGCCCGCGGCTTTGCCCGCCTCTATCCCTGCACCGTCTGAGTCTTCAAAATCCGGGCCCGTGAAAGCCGCACCACCTCTGAATCAAGTCGTGAACATCGCCAGCGCCGAGTATCATCTTGATCCCGACCTTGTGAACAGCGTCATTCACGCCGAAAGTGGATTCAACTCGCACGCCGTTTCCCCAAAGGGGGCGCGCGGACTCATGCAGTTGATGCCCGCAACCGCTAACCAACTCGGCGTGAACGATGCCTTCGATCCGCAATCGAATGTCACCGGCGGAAGCCGCTATCTGCGCGAACTCCTGGAACGCTACAATTTCGACCTCGTCAAAGCGCTGGCTGCTTATAACGCGGGCCCGGAACGCGTCGAGCAGTATCGGGGAGTGCCGCCATTTCGCGAGACCCACGCCTACGTGGCCCGCATCGTGCACGAGTACAACCAAAAGAAGATTGCCCAGGAAAAGGAAGCGAAGAAAAAGCAGGTCTCCGCCCAAGTTGCGAGTAAAGTTCCGAAGAAAGCCACGAGCTCCGCCTACCGCGCTCCAAAGCCCGCAGCCATCGCCGCCGAATCTACGCGTTGATCATCCTCACGTTGACCATGGCCACGTTGACCCTGCCCTGTTCCTCATTTACCTTCAAGTGGGGCCGTGGTAGCCACCAGTGTGCCTCTCTCCGACTTTGCAACGCATGAACAACAAGAAATACGTAGCGTACGCGGTTGTCTTCGTCGTGCTGGTGGTGCTGGTGTATCTGCAGTTCCGCACCTGGCAGCACTTCGACTGGGCCCGGCTCTTTCAGTACGGACTCAATTGGCGTGACATCCTTATGGGCGTTGCATACATCTACCTCGCCTATTTCTTGCGGGCAGTTCGATGGAAAATCTTTCTTCGGCCGGTGCGAAAGGAGGCATCCATCCTCGGACTAGTCCCACCCACCCTGATCGGATTCACCGGACTGGCTCTGCTCGGTCGTGCCGGCGAACTGATTCGCCCCTACCTGATCGCCCGCCGTCAGAACCTGCCATTCGCCTCGCAAGTGGCGGTCTGGGCCGTGGAGCGAATTTTTGACATTGGCGGTTTCACGATTCTGTTGGTGGCGGCCATTTTTCTGCCCTCCAAACTGCGCGCGTTCACGCTTGCCGCCCCGCCCGATGTCCGGCACTGGATTCACCTCACCGGATATGCCCTGATCGCGCTCGTACTGGGTTTGCTTGCGGGAGCGGTGCTGGTTTCGTACCGCGGAAATCGAGTTGCCCATTGGGTCGAAGACCGCTTTTCCCATCTTGCCGAGAACCTGGGCCATCGCATCGCGCAAAAGATTCGCGAGTTTACCGTCGGACTCAATACCATTCACGGTCCCGTCGCATTCCTCCAATTGTCGGCCGTCTCGGTCTTGATGTGGTGGGTCATCGCCCTAGCTTACAAAGAAGTGACGCATGCCTATGGCGCACCCATGGCTGCCATGAGCGTCACCAAGGTTCTTCTGCTCATGGGCTCGAGCATGATCGGCTCTATGGTCCAATTACCTGGCGTCGGCGGCGGCTCCCAATTGGCAACCATCAGCGCGCTCGACCACATTTTTGATATTGTCCCCAAGGAACTTGCGGTTAGTTGCGGCATCATGCTGTGGCTGGTAACGTTCGTCGCCGTGGTTCCCGTCGGATTGTTGCTCTCCCATCACGAACGGCTGTCGCTGCGCAAGCTCTCGGCAGAAAGCGCGCAGGCCGAGGAGGTCGTAGCAGTTGAGGAAGCGACCTGAGTCGCCTGCGGTGGACTAGCTTTCGAGCGGCCAATAACTGTATCGCAAACCGAAGAAGACGAGATCGAGAAGAAGTACTCACACGTTCTGACTTACAAGGGGCCTTAGATTCGCTCCATGTGGACAGGAAGGGTCTCATACCCTCACCTTCCCGCTCAAACGCCGTTTGGGCTTCGCGGTAGGTGCCTGTCAGCGATTACGCCCGAGTCGCGCACAACCCAGAAACTGAACCATCACCAGCACCGCGGCCTCTCCTTCCCACATCGCCTGCTACAATCGTTCTGACTTCCGAAGTGCAGCCAAGCGCATGAAATGCCCCTTTTGCGGGTTTGAAAATGACAAAGTTGTGGACTCGCGCGAAAGCAAAGAGGCGGATTCCATCCGCCGCCGCCGCGAATGCCTGAAGTGCGAGAAGCGCTTCACCACCTACGAGCGCATCGACGAAATCCCCTACATGGTAGTAAAAAAAGACGGGCGCCGAGAGCGTTTTGACCGCCAAAAAGTGCTCAACGGCCTGATGCGCGCCTGCGAGAAGCGCCCCGTGCCCATCAGCAAGCTTGAGCAGATCGTCAACGAGGCCGAGACCTTCGTCATCGAATCCGCCGAGCGCGAGCGTAAAACCAGCGAAATCGGCGAGCTGATCATGAACCGCCTGCGCCGCCACGACAAAGTCGCGTATGTGAGGTTCGCCTCCGTCTATCTCGACTTCAAAGACGTCCAGGAATTCATGACCGAACTAAAGGACCTGCTCAAGGCCAAAGACGCACCAGAACCGAAGGGCAAGGCCGGGTCGAAGAGTTGAAAGCACTGCTCGCTTCGCTAGCTGGACAGCCGAGGGCGGCTGCCCCTACACAAGCACATATGGCACATAAAGTAACCCTCATCCCCGGCGACGGCATCGGCCCCGAAGTCATCCAAGCCACGGTTCGTATGGTCGAAGCCACCGGCGTCAAGTTCGAATGGGAGAGTTTCGCCGCCGGCGCCGAAGCGTTTGAGAAATACCACGAATACATTCCCAAAGAACTCAGCGATTCCATCGAGCGCACCCGCGTCGGACTGAAAGGCCCAGTAACCACGCCCATCGGCGGCGGCTTTTCCAGCATTAACGTCGAACTCCGTAAGCGTTTCGAACTGTTCGCTAACTTCCGCCCAATTCGCAACCTTCCGCATATTCCCACGCGATACCCGGGCGTGGACCTGATCATCGTCCGCGAAAACACCGAAGGACTCTACTCCGGCATCGAACACGAAGTCATTCCCGGAGTGGTCGAGAGCCTGAAGATCATCACCGAGAAGGCCTCCACCCGCATCTCGCGTTTCGCCTTCGAGTATGCCCGCAAGAACAAGCGCAAGAAAATTCATTGCATCCACAAAGCCAACATCATGAAGTTGTCGGATGGATTATTTCTGCGCTGCTCCCGCGCCGTCTCGAAAGAGTATCCCGAGATTTTTTACGGCGAGCACATCGTCGACAACACCTGCATGCAGCTGGTGATGAACCCCTACCAGTACGACATGCTGCTGCTGGAGAATCTCTACGGCGATATTATTTCCGATCTATGCGCGGGACTCGTCGGTGGTCTCGGCCTCGTCCCCGGCGCGAATTTCGGCCATGAGTGCGCCATCTTTGAAGCTGTCCATGGTTCCGCACCCGACATCGCCGGAAAGAATATTGCCAATCCCACGGCAGTATTGCGATCCGCCCTACTTATGCTGCGCCATCTCGGCGAGCCCGACGCGGCCTGGAAGATCCGCAACGCCATCGACGAGGTCTACCGCGACCGCAGCAAACTCACCCGGGACGTAGGCGGCACCGCCGGCACCTCGGAATTCGCCGACGCGATTATTGAGGCCATGGAAGCGCAGAAGTCCACCGTGCCTGCTGAACAGGCGCGGACGTAGACATGCGTAAACCCAGTCGTCTGATAAACTGTTCGGTTTCGGGAAACGACCGGGCCGTTGCTGTATGCCGGTTTCCCTGGGGGCTATCCTGAAGGGCATCGAAATTCCGTATCATCGCGGGCTGCACCGCTTCGCCGTCTTCACCGCCTGCGCCACGTTAGTCCTTATCGTTGCCGGTGCGCTTGTCACCAGCAATGACGCTGGCTTATCCGTCCCTGACTGGCCCACCAGCTTTGGCTCCTTCTACAAGATGCCGCAAATGGTGGGCGGCATTAAATACGAACATAGCCATCGTATGGTGGCAGAATTCGTAGGGCTGCTCACCATCATCCTGGCGGTTTGGACCTGGCAAGTTGAAAAGCGCCGCTGGTTGCGCCTTCTCGGCGTGGCCGCCCTGGCGACCGTGATTACGCAAGGCATCCTCGGCGGACTAACCGTGTTATTCTTTCTACCCGTACTTATTTCCAGCGCGCACGCCGCCGTCGCGCAGACGTTCTTCTGCATCGCCGTCTTGATCGCAGTGTTTACCGGCCGCCGCTGGGTCGAAGAACACCCACGCACTGAACTCGACCAACGCCGACCCGCTCTTTTCACTCTGACTGTGCTCTCGATTTTTGTGCTCTATGTGCAGTTGATCCTCGGCGCCATGTTCCGCCACCATGGGTTGAGTTGGTGGCCGCATGTCATCAACGCTGGCGTGGTCGCCGTCGTCCTCTCCTGGACGGCCGTTCGTGCCATCTCGGTTTACCCGCAAGTAGACGCCGTCCGCCGTCCGGCCATCGCCATGCTCGGCCTGATGGTCGCCCAGCTCTGCCTCGGCTTCCTCGCCTTCGTCACCCGCGTCATGTGGGGAAGAGACGCCGCCCAACCCGAACTGCCCATGGTGATCTCGACCGTCGTCCACGTCGCCGTAGGAGCGCTGCTTCTCGCGACTACCGTCGTGCTAGCCATCCAGGTCTGGCGTCACGTCCCGGTAGCTTTTGAAGAGCGCGTTCCCGGGCAGAACCCCGTCGCCGCCTAGGCGTTTCGTATCAGGCGAGTTCTTCGTGTCAGGATATTGCTTTAGCGATGCCGGAGCTTCGTCGAAATCCGAAGTCACTTTAGGGGCTGCATCTCGCGTTCGGATGATAATCCCCTTCCTCCCGGCGTAGAATACCTTGTGACCCCGAACTCAACCGCCATCGACTTAGCTCCTCTGGCCCAGCCTGTCAATCCGGCAGGCCAGCCCGTCGCCATTATTGCCGTGCGCGACCTTGTCCACCGCTACCAGGACCGCACCGCCCTCAACGGCGTTTCCTTCGAGGTTCACCCCGCCGAGCTCTTCGGCCTGCTCGGCCCGAACGGCAGTGGCAAGACCACGCTTTTCCGGATTCTTTCCACGCTGATGGTTCCCACTTCCGGCAGCGCCATGATCGCCGGCTTCGATGCCGTTCGCCAGCCCGGAGCCCTCCGCCGCCACATTGGCGTCGTCTTCCAGGCCCAGAGCGTCGATCTCAAGCTCACCGCCTACGAGAACCTCTGGCATCAGGGACACCTCTACGGCCTGCGCGGCCCCGACCTGAAAACGCGCATCAACGAAATACTTACCCGCGTAGGATTGCTCGACCGCTCCGCCGATCGCGTGGAAACCTTTTCCGGAGGTATGCAACGCCGCATCGAACTCGCCAAGGGACTGCTCCATCATCCCGAGGTTCTGCTCCTCGACGAGCCCACCACCGGGCTCGATCCCGGCGCCCGGCGAGATCTTTGGCAATATCTCCAGATCCTCCGCGATCAGGAGCGCGTCTCCGTGATCGTCACCACTCACCTTATGGAAGAAGCCGAACGCTGCGACCGCCTCGCCATCCTGAACGAAGGCAACTTGGTGGCGCTAGGCACGCCCGAAGCCCTAACCCGCGAGATCGGCGGCGACGTCATTCTGCTCGAAGCGCGCGACCCGCAGTCGCTGGCCGATCGCATTCGCAACAAGTTTCAAGTCGACGCCACCGTTATGGACAACCACGTCCGCCTCGAAATTGAAAACGGACATCGCTTCGTCCCTGACGTAGTCGAAGCCTTTCCCGGAGAAATTCAGTCGCTAAGCGTGAGCAAACCCACGTTAGAAGACGTCTTCATCCATCGCACCGGGCACCGCTTCTGGAGCGAAGACGCCGAACCTGCGCCAAAAACCGGCAAGAAGAAAACGGCTGGGAAACCTTCCCAGCGAAATTAGTGTGGGGACGTGTCCTCGCGAGCGTGCCCTGAGCGAAGTCGAAGCGTCCAAGCAGAGCGCAGCGCGGCCCCGCTCAAGCGGTGAGCCCGTCAAAGATAAAGCGCCCGCCTTCAGACCACGCGCCGGAGGCCCCACCCGGAGTAAAATGCCTTCGGCTTTCAAAGCCCCGGAGGGAACGTCCGTGAAAACCCCAATTAGCAGTTTGATGCTCTTGCTGTTGTCCATTTCACTGTCAGCCGCGGGACAAGTAAAAGGCGTACCTCTCGCCGGCCCGAACTCGTTCCAGCTGAGCAGCACCACCTTCGCGAACGACACGACCCTACCCATCAGTATGATCTACAACTATGTCGTGAATGGTTCCAACATCTGCTCCATCGATGGAAGCCCCGGCGGAAACCAATCTCCAGAGTTATCGTGGATCAACGTCCCGCCGCACACGGCTAGTTTCGTCGTGACCCTGTACGACACCACCGCGTCCTTTACGCACTGGGGGATGTACAACATCTCTCCCGCTGCGACCGGGCTTCCCGAAAATGCCGGAGTCGCCGGAAGCGCGGACGGCAGTCAGATTGTCAATGACTTCGGATTTGCTGAATATGACGGTCCGTGCCCGCCGGCAAACGTGCGACCTTTTGTCCACGATTACATTTTCACGGTCTACGCGCTCAATAAAACGCTCAGTCTGACCGGGTCGGCGAATTTTCCGAACAATGCCGAAACTCTGTATCAGGCATTGATTCACGCGGCCAAGAACGGCAATATTGTGGGAAGTGCAAGCCTGACCGGCTTCTACTCGACGACCCCGAAATGAGACGCGGCTCCAGCGCCGGGTGGCCCAGGTCTCTATTCTCGAGTCTGACTCTCAAGACTTGATTCTTGAGACCTGGCCGCACTGTTAAACTACTAACATGTCAACCCAAACTGCGACCTTCCCCGCATCCGCTCCAGCGTCCGCGGGAGTCCTGCTGCCCGCCTTCACGCTCTGGTGGCGCGAAGTCGTGCGCTTCTATCGTCAGCGCGCGCGCGTAGTCGGTGTAATCCTTTCTCCCCTCTTGTTCTGGGTTGTCCTCGGATCCGGCTTCGGAACCTCGTTTCGTTCGGGACAGGCGGCTGGCCAGCAGAACTATCTCGATTATTTCTATCCCGGCACGCTGGTGATGATCGTTCTCTTCACCGCGATTTTCACCATGATGTCGGTGATCGAAGACCGAAACGAAGGTTTCCTGCTGTCGGTGCTGGTGGCCCCGGTGCCGCGCGCGGCCATTGTCCTGGGGAAGGTTTTGGGGGGCACCACGCTCGCCGCCGCCCAGGGATTGATTTTCCTGGTCTTCTCACCGCTCGTCGGCATACACATGACGTTGGCCTCGTTCGGGCTGATTGTCCTCACCGTCTTCCTCGTATCATTCGCCCTGACCGCGCTGGGCTTCGCCATTGCCTGGCCCATGGATTCGACGCAAGCCTTTCACGCCATCATCAATTTATTCCTGATTCCGCTATGGCTGCTTTCAGGGGCTCTGTTCCCTCTGTCCAAGGCTTCCGGATGGATTCGCTGGCTCATGTATGCTAATCCGCTGACCTACGGCGTCGAGGCGTTGCGCACGCTGATGTATCCCGAAGCGCCGAGCGCATTCTCGCTGACCGCATCTATTTTGACGTTAGTGCTGTTTGCACTATTCATGTTCGGCCTAGCCTTCGTGCTGGCGAATCGGCGTACGACGAAGCCGGCGGCTTAGGAACTCGGCGTTAGTCGATGGTCGTCAGTCGTTGGCATTCTAGTATTCCGAGGATTCGTAGCGAAGCCGCAACAGGCAACAACGCGCGAACGACTAACGACCAACGATGCATTTATGCCCCTCGACATTCTCGCCTTAGCCGCGCACCGCGACGATGTGGAACAGACCTGCGCCGGAACCCTGCTCAAGATGGCCGAGCGCGGATACCGCACCGGCATCCTCGATCTCACGCTAGGTGAGATGGGGACACGCGGCTCGTCTGAAGACCGCGAGCGCGAAGCGGCGGAGGCGGCGCGTATCCTGAAAGTTTCCTGGCGCCACGCGCTCGATATTCCCGACGGCCGTGTCGAAAATACCTGGGAGAATCGTTTGAAGGTCGTCCACGTGCTCCGCGAGCAACGGCCGCGGGCGCTGATTCTTCCCTACTGGGAGGGGCGTCATCCGGATCACTACACGGCTTCGATTCTTGGCTACGAAGCGGCGTTTATATCGGGACTCGCCAAGTTGCCGATGGAGGGTTTCGCTCATCGTCCTTTCAAGATTATTTACGCCAGCCTGTACCGCGACGTCCGGCCTACGTTCGTCGTGGATATCACCGACCAGTTCGAAACGCGCTTCGCAGCGCTAATGGCGTATAAGTCTCAGTTCACCGATCAGGAAGCTGGCAGCGGAATCTTTCCCGCGCAAAAAGAGATTCGGGCACGGATTGAATCCATGTCCCGCTTTTACGGCATGATGGGCGGCGTCACCTACGCCGAGCCATTCGTGCAGAAGGAAGTCGGGCTGGTGGATGATGTGCTGGCGATTCCGGTGAAGTCGATCTGACAACCTCGACACACCAGATATGACTGCTCCGCAAATTTATCCTTCAACCTTCTCAGAATTCTCCTGCCTCAGCTTAGCGGGGTCCGGACATCGCCTTCTGGAAATCCTCTGCGGTGGTGCGATAACAGGGCAGGACTGCGCTTAGGTCCGAGTTACGCAACGCTGCTGGAAGTTTTGCGTACTCTGTGGCTGCACGAGTTGGATCGGTGTCAGACTGTATCATCTGCCACAATGACTCGTCACAGCTCGGATCTGGTGTTACGCGCAGCTTGATTACCCGCGGCGGCAGGTTGTTGAGATTATATTCAGACAGACGCCGTTGATAGGGAAGAAATTCATAAACCAGCTTAATGAGTTGCAGTTGGTCCTTGCCGACCCGCCTCTTGGCAATGAAGACTTCGAAATTAGAAAAGAAGGAGGTACCCGGCGCGGCAAACACAATGCCCAGCAAACCGACAGGCAACTCTTCGACGGTAGCTTTGTTTTCGTTGTTGCCGGCGGGTGTGGCCGAAGCGTCGGCCGGAAGGGGATCCATCGGATCCAAGAGCTTTCCCGGCCCACTCGCACCAGAGTTGCCCGTACCCGCAACTGACGTAGGAGGAGGGACGACTCCTGGATCCGCATCGGAAAGCGAGCCCAACCGCGTTCCTCCGGCAGAGCCTGAACCTCGAACAGATGGAGGTGGCGGCACTACTTGCGAACCTGCGCCAGCCATCGTACCGAGCCGTGCATCTCCGGCAGCACTGCCCGCACCATGAACCGACGGGGGAGGGGGCACGACATTTGGCCCCGTGCCGGAAATCGAGCCCAACCTCGCACCTCCAGCAAGGCCTGAACCTTGAACAGAAGGAGGCGGGGCTACCACTTGTGAGCTGGCACTACCCATCGCACCCAATCGTCCGTCGCCACTAGCATTGCGCGCAGTCTGAACCGACGGGGGAGGGGGTACGACATTTGGCCGTGTGCCGGGCAACGAACTCAAGCGCCCGGTTCCAGCAGGGGTGCCTGCGCCCTGAACCGAAGGAGGCGGCGGTACCACTTGCGAACCCGGGCCAGCCATCGAACTCAATCGTGCATCTCCAGCAGCATTGCCCGCACCCTGAACCGACGGGGAAGGGGGCACGACATTTGTCCCGGTGCCGGACAACGAACTTAACCGTCCAGCTCTAGCCGAGTTGCCTGCGTTCTGCACCGATGGAGGAGGCGGCACAACTCTCGAACTCGTATTGGGCGCCTTTATAGGCCGTCCTGCGGAAGGCCCTCCAAGCTCGGGCGCAGGAACAACCGCAGAAGCTTGAGGCAGCGCCGGCCGGCGAGCTGTAGCTTGGTCAACCTGGGGCTGCGGGGCCACCACCCCAGACGGTCCCGGCAGCGCGTTCCGCTGCGGGCCCACGGTGGCTGCGAACGGCACCATAGGTGCAACCGCATGGGAGCCCAGGAGATTCGGCAGCTTGGCTGTGGCCTGCTTGATGTCAGGTGGTGTGACGATGCTCGGTTTGTGCTCCGGCGTCACTGGCATCGCCGGTTGATGTGCCGGTGGTCGCGCCGATGCATGCGTCACTCGCGACCGCGGCCGAATGTTCGGCGCTCTGCTGCCAGCTGCTGGAAAGGTCCGAGCAGGCGGGTAGTAAGTAATAGACCTCTGGAACGCATCGCGCTGCGGGAACAGCTTTACCGATACCCACACTCTGGATTGGCCCCATACGAACAAAACAGTTAGCAGCAAATGCAACAGCATTGACTCCATGAACGAGGACCAGGGGACGCCGGAGGGGACGAAAACGTCGTTCCAGAAACGGGCAGGCCGTGAGGTGATAGGGACCTGCGGGACTCGCCGCGACAGGAGCAGGTCCGCCAGATTGCTGAAGAACACACGATGGCGCGGTTCCAGTTCGACCAGCAGCCGGAGACGAGGTGCGGGCCGTGAGCGCGGAACTCTCTGGTTGGCGATCAAAACCCCAGGGGCTTTGTCCATGGATACACGTTGGAGGGGGAGAAAACTCACTCGATTATAGCGCCCTTTCACAGCAACCGGCGCAAACCACGGTTACCCGCCGCAGACTAATCTCGCATTCGCCTGGGATACCGTCTAGGGGCAGGGATACTTTGCCGCCCACATTCTTGGCGGGGAAATTTGGCAGGGCATCTTTACCGGAAATCAGGGTACCGTTCTCGAGGTGGAGTTGCTGCTGGACGGGCAACATGGCGCGGCGGTAGACAATAAGGGCAACATTTACAAAGTTGTCTGGTAGGACTTCTTCATCTGGGGCACCGCGACAACCGCCCTATTTGGATCGAGTCAGCCGACCAGAATCACTTGGCTGGAGCCTCCGGTTGAGCGGGCTGGGATGGTGTCGCGGCTTTCTGCTTGGCAAAGGACTCCTCCACGCGCTTCCGGAAGTCGCCACTATCGTCGTGCTCAAATCCGCTATAGTTCGACTTGACTTGCATCTCACACTCTGTCCCCTTCGATACCAAGGCGACGTGGTTGGCGCGCTGGAGGACCGCTCCGCTGACGGTGACATGAGCGGCGTGCTTCACCTTGTAGGTAGCAGTCATTAAGGTGTCGTTACTTTCCTGGACCTCGTAGTTCTCGGCAACGCTAAGGACGTCCCTGACCGCGCCCCACATCTCGCTGCAGGAAACCGGATAAGTATTCTTGGAGGTCTTGCAGAACGCTGGCGCAGCAAGCACAAGCGACATCAAAGCTACGATCACAAATCTAGTCTTCATGATGGCACGACTCCTCGTATGAACGTGGTTCTCGCAATCTCAAGACGGAACCAAATTCCGTTTTCCAGACAAGGGAAACATAGATGCCCACAACACTTTTGTCAGTGCGAAAAATCACCGCCGACGGTGAGCAATGGGATAGGGTCAGTTTCTTCCCGGCGCAAAGCGTGACATCGAGGACTTCTGGAACAGGGTCTGGTGATTCTGGGAACTCAGCCTTTGGGATCCCCTCTCCGCCGGTCTTTTGGAATCATAGACTTGGCGGCTCGTTCTTCCCAAGTCATTGACGAATAAGGACTTACTTGTAGAGTATTTATTCGTCAAAGACTTGGGTTGTTTGATCAATAAATAACTGACATATTCTCGAAACTGTGAGAGAGTGAATCTATGAGCGGGATGCGAGCGGTTCGGCGAAACTTCTCTGGGTTGGAGCGGCGGCGGATGGAGGCAGCACGGTTGCTTCGGGAGGGCGTGAGGCAGGCGGAAGTGGCGCGGCGGCTGGGGGTACGCCGGCAGTCGGTGGGCGACTGGGCGAAGAAGATTCGGCTGGGAGGGGTATGGGCGCTGAAGGCGGGGCGGCTGGGAAGACCACGGAAGCTCCACGCGGAGCAGTTGAAGCGAGTGGAGAAACAGTTGGAGCGTGGTCCGCAGGTGATGCGGTCGAAGAAGTGGACGGTGCGGCGGGTGGGGGAGTTGATTGAACGGGAGTGCCGAGTGCAGTATTGCGCAGCCGGAGCTTGGGGAGTGTTGCGCGGGATGGGGTGGAGGTGGAGGGGCGGCGGCAGGGGGTGGAGGAGGGAAGGCGGAGGTTAGAGGTCAGAGGTTAGAGGTTCGCATGATGGCAAGGAGGGAACGGTGGAGCACGGTCCGAAAGAATCGGGGAACGTCCCGTCTGTCCCTGGGTTCTGCTCCACTCAGGCCAAAATCTTGAGCGCGTGAGACTTAGGGCTAATCTTCAGCTGTCGGCTCTCAGTTTCTCAATCGAAACCTTTGTGATGCGGCGGGGCGCGGGATTCTGGGGCGGCTCCCCGCCCTTCAGAAATGCGCTGGATCTGCCTCCATCTTCGAATTCCACCCCTTCATCTCATTGAGTTCCTCGGGCGTGATCTGAGGCAAGTGCCGGATGAACAAAACCAGGCGCCAGGTTTGCGGGACAGTGTGCGTTCCGCTGAAGGCCGGCATGCCGCTCAAACGAACTCCATTTTCAATTGTGTAATAGAGCTCGCCATCGCTCTTGTTCTGCGTCCCGGCTGCGCGCAAGTCGGGCGGTTTCGGATAGAGGCCCTTACCGTATACCGTGTGGCCCCCTCCGTCATTGGCATGGCACGGGGAGCAATGATAGGCGAAATGCTCCATGCCTCCCCGAATGTTCTCCGTTGAAGGCGTGATGGGATTGCGAAGCTCACGGTACGAGGATGGCACGGCCAATTTGCGTGCCGTAGTGGCCGCGAACTCCTCAATTGCCGATGGTGTCGCGAGTGCGCTGAAGCCTCGTCGCACGAGAATCAGCCCGTATCCCGCGGCTGCAACCGCAAGAGCAAACAGAATCAGCAAAACTGCTTTCCAGGGTTTCATGCCTACCTCTCCTGTCCCGTGCCGGCACGACCAAAGATACCGAACTAAAGAGCAGTCTTATAAAGTGGCGGCGATACAATCCACTTCAATATCAAACCCGCCGTTCCAGGCAGGAACATTAATAAAGATGCGCGCGGGCGGATTTTCCGGGAAATAACGCCTGTAGACGGTATTCACCGCAGGGAACATGTCTACTGAAGTGACGTAGACATTCAGCTTCAGAATGTTTTCCAGAGAAGAGCCTGCCGTTTCGACACAGAGCTTGAGTTGATCCAATACGATCTCTGTCTGACGCTCAATCGGTCCCTTGAAGATTTCTCCTGTTTTGGGGTCGAACGGCGGACTACCTGAGACGTAGATTGTGTCGCCGTGCTTCGTCACAGTTGAAGCTGGGGCCTTGTATTTTTCCAGGTAGGTCGCCAGCGGCTCGACGCGAATGATTTCCCGTTTCATAGATTTCCTCCGATTGATAGGTGCGGCGCCGAGTAACCAGGAACCGCGGAAATTCGAGGGTAAAACCACTGGGTTCACGCTACCGCAATGACCGGAGCGTTTTCCCGATGTAGAAGTCGCCGCGCCCGGTCGACCACGTTGTCGACGTTGAATCCCATCTTCGCCATAACTATTTCGCCAGGCGCAGACGCCCCGAAATGATCCAGTCCGATGATATCGCCGGTTCGACCTACCCATTTGTACCAGCCAAGAGTCGCGCCAGCCTCAATGGCCAGCGTGGGGATGTTGAGCGGCAGAAGTGCATCTCGGTACTCGGCGGGCTGTTTTGCAAACAGCTCCCACGATGGCATAGATACGACACGGACTCTTGTGCCTGATTTGGCAAGGGCCGGTGCGGCCTGAAGCGCCAGTTGGACTTCCGACCCAGTCGCGACCAGTATAAGGTCGGGGTCGGGCTCATCGAGCAGAACATAAGCACCTTTCGCGACCCCGGCGCTCACCGAGAACTGTTTCGTATCCAGCACAGGCAAGGCTTGACGAGTCAAGACGAGTGCGACCGGGCCGGGAAGCCCGATCGCGAGGCGCCAGGCTGCCGTTGTCTCGTTGGCGTCTGCGGGACGGAAGACCGTCAAGTGCGGCATTGCTCGTAAACTGGTCAACTGCTCGATGGGTTGATGTGTCGGTCCATCTTGGCCGAGACCTATGCTGTCGTGGGTAAAGACGAAAATGCTGTGAACCCCCATTAGGGCCGCAAGACGCAGAGAAGGCCGCATGTAATCGGAGAAGTTGAAAAATGTTGCGCCGAAGGGGATCAGGCCACCGTGCAACGCCATTCCATTCACCATTGCTGCCATTGCATGCTCGCGAACTCCGAAGTGAATGTTTCTGCCCTGATTGTCGCCGAAACCCAGATCCCCTAGACCCTTCAGTGTCGTGCGGTTGGATCCGGCAAGGTCGGCAGAGCCGCCAACAAACCCCGGCAGTGCCGAGGCGATCGCATTCATTACTTTGCCCGAAGCCTCGCGGGTCGATATTGCTCCTTCATTGGGAGAGAAGGATGGAAGGCCGGAATCCCAGTTCTTGGGGAGGACTCCTTCCGTCATGTTCTTGAGTTGATGACTCAAATCGGGGTACTTCTCAGAGTAACGTCCGAACATGCCGTTCCATTCTTTTTCAAGCGCAGTTCCGCGCGGGATGGCTTGCCGATAATGAGTCTGGACCTCAGCGGGAACGCTGAAAGGCGGCAAGTCCGGCCATCCAAGGTTTTTTCTCGTCGCGCGTGCGTTCTCAGGTCCCATGGGTTCGCCATGAACTTTCGGCGAGTCGTGCAGCGGGCTGCCATATCCGATGTTAGTTCGTACGGCGATCAGGGACGGCCTCTGCTCCTCAGCCATCGCCTCCCGAATGGCAGCTTCAATTGCTTCGAGGTCATTTCCGTCCGGAACAGAAATCACCTGCCATCCGAATGACTGGAAGCGTGCGCATCTGTCTTCGGTGAAAACGTGGTCGGTGGTCGCGTCGAGCGACACGTGATTGTTGTCGTAAAGACAAATAAGTTTTCCCAACTGCAGCGTCCCTGCCAGAGATGCTGCTTCAGAGGAGATTCCTTCCATGAGATCGCCATCGCCGGCCAGCACGAACGTAAAGTGATCAACCACCGGGAACCCATCCCGGTTAAACCGAGCGGCGAGATGCGCTTCCGCCACGGCCATCCCGACTGCCATGGCGATGCCTTGTCCAAGAGGACCTGTGGTTGCCTCGATCCCAAGATCCGGGTCATATTCCGGATGGCCGCTTGTCTTGCTGCCCCACTGGCGGAAATTCTGAAGATCATCCAGGCTGATGTTGTATCCGGTGAGATGAAGCAAAGAGTAAAGGAGCTCACATCCATGACCAGCGGAGAGGACGAAACGGTCGCGATTAGCCCACCGAGGGTTTGCGGGATTATGTCGCAAGAACCTGTCCCACAGGGTGTAGGCCATCGGGGCCGCCCCGAGCGGCAATCCGGGGTGACCCGAATGGGCTTTCTCGCTCATGTCGACCGAGAGAATCCGGGCTGTATTGATGCAAAGCTGATCGAGGTCATGGCTGAATGTCTGATTCATTGTGATACTCCCATCTGCTATTGATTTTTGCAGAACTTGGAATTCTGCTCAATGATGGCCGACTCGCTGCGCCTCAAGAAATCCTGACGGGGCGCTGGCGGACGCCCAACGCCGGTGCCGAGTTCAGAAATCCAGGGCGACGATCAGCTCGCCTGCGCCTCCGTGTCATAGTCGTCCGCCCGCCCGAGCGTAGGCAGGTGCCGACCGAAGTTCAATTCGAAGTCGCTCGGAACGCCGTAACCCATATTGCGAATCTTGGCACGACGCGCCTGCGCACCTGGCAAGGCCAGCAGTGGGAAGAACAGGTCGGTGCTCGACTGAAGCTCGGCAGCTGTCGGCGTCCCGAACCGATTGACTTGGGCCTTCGCCGCGGCCAGCGTTTCACGGTCGAACGAGGCCAGACGCCGGACGAGAGTATCAACAAACGAGTCGAGGTCGTCACCATCCAGCGTGCGGTTCACCCAGCCATAGCGCTCGGCGATATCAGCATCGAAGTCGTCCCCGCTAAGCACGATCTCAAGTGCCCGCGAGCGGCCGACCAAACGCGGGAGCCATTCCAGCGCTCCGCCGCCCGGGACCAGTCCGACGCCGACCTCGGGGTTGCCGAACAGGGCGCTTTGCCGGCTGGCGAAGCGCATGTCGCAGGCCGCCAGCACGAACTCGTTCCCGATGCCACGCGTGCGGCCGCGAATCTTGGCGATGCTCACGACTGGCGTGGACGAGAGGCGCAGCACAAAGTCGCGGCAAAGGCCCAGCACCTCTGGCCGTTCAGCTGCTTTGGCTACGTCGAGATGGGCGATGAAAAAATCGGGATTCGCCGACTGGAACACCACGACCTTCACGGACGGGTCCGCCTCGAGGTCGGTCATTAGCGCTCCCAATTCGACGATCGTTGAGGGAACAAACATGTTGATCGGCGGGTTGTTGAAGCTGATCGTCCACCGCCCCGGATAGGTGCGGTCGATGTTGAACTGCGCCACGCTGGCCTCGCTGGCGGCGTCGTTGGCGTGGACGTCATACGTCGGATTTGCCATGTTCTTGCCTCCTTTTGCGTTTCGCATTCGTTTTTCGCTATCTAGTTGAGGCGAAGACAGGAGAGCCCGGTCATCCGCACTCTCCTGTGGCAATGTGCACACAAGGCTAGTCTTCGCCGCGATCAAGTTATGCTGCAGCCGCTGCCACGCCCGATCGTAATGATCTGAAGCCCGCCCGAACCTCTTCTGAAAGAAGTTTTGGCTGTTCCCAGGCAGCAAAGTGCCCGCCCTTGGGGAGCTTGTTGTAATGGATCAGTTTTGGATACGCGCTTTCTGCCCAATTCCGCGGACATTGATAAAGCTCGTCAGGGAACGCGCTCACAGCAACCGGGACAGACACGCCCTTGACGCTGAAATAGGCAAATTTATTTTCCCAGTAGAGCCGTGCTCCGGAAAGCGCCGTGTTCGTCAGCCAGGTGATCGTAATGTTATCGAGGACATCGTCTCGTGAGAGACCTTCGGTCTGCCCGTCAAAGACGCGCGCGATCAGCGCATAACTCCAC
>Ga0074044_10000583_pt1 | contig 35188 bp, 28 predicted proteins | sample BogForMeECP23OM1_FD_94443 | JGI IMG/M metagenome (GOLD analysis project Ga0074044, IMG submission 94443) | Bog forest soil microbial communities from Calvert Island, British Columbia, Canada - Bog Forest MetaG ECP23OM1 | ecosystem: Environmental > Terrestrial > Soil > Wetlands ...
CGCCGCGCGCGGGAAATCCTCGGCTACGAACCCACCGTGTTCTTCGAGGAAGGCCTGCGGCGCACCTACGCGTGGTATCAAGCCCACCACACCAAGGAAACCCCGCACTAACCGGGCCTCCGGACAACCCGCCAAACGCCTATCTCATCATTCCTTGCACATGCTGGTCGATGCCCGCTTCACGCTCCGCTACAATTCCGCCCAAGCGCGTGCTAGGCTAACTCTGCGATTCTTTGAGCTCATTGGCCGCGTGATCATCCATCCCTCAATCTCCGCCCCCGTTGCCAGACGCTGCCTTTCTCTCCTCCTTGCATTTTTCGCGGCTCGAATTCCCGCTTCCGCCCAACAGGTCCGTCTCCCCACTCCTTCCGGCAGCATCGCGGAAATCTCCTCCAGCGGCCCGCAACAGCGAAAAGGCGACCTCTTTATCGCCGATGGTGATGTGGACATCACCTATTCCGGCATGCGCCTGCGCGCCGACCACGCCCAATACAACAACGCCACTTCCGAGGCAACGGTCCACGGGCACGTTGTCTTCGACTTTGAAAACCAGCATCTCGAGGGCGACGATGCCGTTCTCAATGTCGCCTCGGAACACGGCATTTTCCACAACGTCCACGGCACCATAAAACTCGAGCGCAACCCCAACCCCACCCTCCTGATAACGCAGAACCCTCTGTACTTTGAAGCTCGCGAAGTCGAGCGCTTTTCCGCCGACTTCTACATCATTCGCCACGCCTGGTTCACCATCTGCGATCCCGCGCATCCCGCCTGGCAGTTTTATGCTCCGGAAGCGAAATTGACCCTCGAAAAAAGCGTCGCTCTTCTCAACTCCAACTTTCGCCTCTATCGTGTGCCGCTTCTCTGGTTGCCTTATTCGACCGCACCGGCTGGCACCCATGTTCGGCAATCCGGCTTTCTCTTGCCCATCGTTGGCAACAGCAGCAGCAGAGGCTTCATCGGCGGCGATGCCTTCTACTGGGCCCCAAAATCCTGGATGGATGCCATGCTTGGTCTTGAATACTTCAGCCGCCGCGGCTGGGCCCAGCGTGGTGACTTTCGCGCCCTACCTTTTGCGGACACTTCCATCAAGTACAACTACTACGGCGTCCTCGATCGCGGCATTCCGGGTCCTGACGGCACGGTGATAAACCAGGGCGGTCATCAGCAACAACTCGAAGTGCAATCTCTCTGGCGCCATGGCTGGCGCTTCGTCGCCGATGTGAACGAACTCACGTCGCTGACTTTCCGGCTGGCCTTTGCGGATAACTACGGCGACGCCATCAACTCCGAAATCCGCAGCTCCGTCTTCCTCTCCAACAATTTCCACGGCTTCAGTTTCAATGTCGCCAGCCTGGATGATCGCAGTTTTCTCCAGCTCAGCCCGCCGCAAAGCGTCTTTCTGCGCAGCGCTCCCGAAGTTCATTTCAGCTCCGTTGAACAAGCCCCCTGGCAGAATCTCCCCATCTATTTTTCGTTCGACTCCTTCGCCGGAGCCGTGCATCGCGAAGATGAGTTCCTGGTCACCCCGGACTTCGTCGCCCGCAGCGAATTTGCTCCCAAGGTCACTCTGCCTCTGCAATTCGGGGATTGGCTTGGGGTCACCACCTCCGCTACTTTCCGTACAACCTTCTACGGCGATTCCCTAAGCTCGGTCACTACCCTCAGCGGTGAATCCATCACCCACAACACCGGCGAATTTGCCGTCGAACTCCGCCCGCCCACGCTGGAGCGTTTTTTCGACCGCCCGCGCACGCGCCACCGCTATAAGCACACCATCGCGCCGTTCGTCACCTATCGCTACGTCACCGGCGTGAACAACTTCGCCGATTTCATCCGCTTCGACAGCAACTCCACGCTTACCGACACCAACGAACTCGAATATGGTTTCACTCAGCACCTCTATGTAAAAGACGGCGACACCCAGCCCGTCGATTTCCTCTCCTGGAATGTCGTCCAGAAGCATTACTTCGATCCCACCTTTGGCGGCGCTCTCGTCACTGGCCAGCGCAACGTCTTTCAAGCTCTCGATTCCATCACCCCCTTTGCTTTCGCCTCCACGCCTCGCAACTGGTCACCTATCGTCAGCGATCTGCGGCTTACGCCTGGCGGCCGTTACGATGCCGAGCAGATCCTGGAGTACGACCCGCAACTGAGCAAGGTCACAACCATCGGCACCCTCCTCAAGATGAAGCCCTACAGCGAGTTCTACTTCACCATCGCGGAGTTCCGTTTGCAGGGCGATCCTCTGGTCCAGCCGCCTTCCAATCAGATTCGCACCATCGTCGGTTATGGCAATCTCGCCCGGAAAGGCTTCAATGTTTCCACCGGCCTAAGCTATGATTTCGTCGCCGGCACGTTGCAGAACCAGTTCGTGCAGGTGAACTATAACGGCGGCTGCTGCGGTTTGGCCTTCGAATATCTCCACCTCAATCTTGGCACCGTGCGCACGGAAAACCAGTTCCGTGTCGCTTTTGTGATTGCCAACATCGGAACCTTTGGCAACCTGCGCCGCCAGGACAAAATTTACTAATGCCGCCGGATGTCCAGCTTGCCTTCGCCTCAATCGCCGAAATCGCCAGTCTCTACCGCCGTGGCGAGCTCTCTCCGGTCGAACTCACGCGCATCCTTCTCGAGCGCATCGCCAGGCTGAATCCCCGCCTCAATGCCTACCTGACCGTTTGCGAGGAGCAGGCGCTGGAGCAGGCCGCGCGCGCGGAATCCGCGCTCTCTGTTAAACGCCGCGGCAAGAGCGCCCGGGACCTCGGCCCTCTCCACGGCATCCCCATCTCCTTAAAGGACAACATCTACACGGCCGGTATCCGCACCACCGCTGGTTCCAAAATCCTCCACGACTTCGTTCCCCTGCACGACGCTCCGGTTGTTACGGCCCTCAAAAAGGCTGGCGCCATCATTCTCGGCAAAACCAACATGCACGAATTCGCCTACGGCACGACCTGCAACAATCCGCACTTCGGCCCGGTGCGAAATCCCTGGGATGAAACTCGCATGGCAGGCGGTTCCAGTGGAGGTTCCGCGGCTGCGCTCGCCGCTGGCCTTTGCTATGGCAGCATTGGCACTGACACCGGCGGCTCCATCCGCATTCCTTCCTCTCTTTGCGGTGTTGTGGGCTTGAAGCCGGGCTTGGGCCGTGTCAGCGCGGAAGACGTCGTTCCTCTTTCTCCCACACTCGATTTTGTCGGCCCGCTCGCCCGCGCCGTCGATGATGTCGCACTTCTTCTCGGGCCGATTTTCATGCGTGGCGCGAACGAACGAAGTCTTATTCCACGGAGATTCCCTTTTCCTCGCGCGCGCCGCGCGAAACTGGGCATCCCAAAAGAATTCTTTTTCGATGTAGTGAGTCCGGATGTCCAGCGCGCGTTCGATCACGCCATGCGCATTCTCAGGAAGGGCGGCGCTTCAATGAAGGGAATCTCTGTGCCGCTTTTGCCGGAAACCGAGGACGCCGGGAATCAAATCGCGTGGGCCGAAGCCACTCTCTATCATCTACAAGCCGGCTGGTTCCCGGATCGCTCCGCGGACTACGGCGAAGACGTGCGCTCGCGCCTCGAGATGGGCACGCAGGTTTCCGCGGTTTCTTACCTGAAAGCCTTACAGACGCGCGAAAAATTCATCTCTGCGTTTCATCTTGCTCTGGAAGATGCGGACGTTGACGCGCTCGTCGTACCCACTACTCCCATTGCCGCCCCGCCCATCGGCGAAGAATCCACCTTCATCAGCGGAACGCCTCACCTCACGCGTGCTCTTCTTTTGCGCCTGAACCGCCCGGCGAATCTCGCCGGCGTTCCCGCCATCTCTGTTCCCTGCGGCCTCACCGAAGACGGCCTGCCCGCCGGCCTGCAATTCATCGCCGCGGTCACCGATGAACCGCTGTTGCTCGAACTTGCCCGCCACTTCGAGCAAGCCTCTCCCATGAAAACCCACCCCGCCCTCGACTAAGTCCGTCACGTTACTCCGTTCCCCGCCATCGTTGCGACCGCGCCCTTCCATCGCATGATCCGATCGCCCATCGCATATCCCAGCGTTCCGGTTGTCATTCCGCCAAAAATGTCCGCAACATAGTGGTACCGCCCCCAGATCGTCGAGACGCACATAATGAAGAAAAACGGCAGCATCACCCAGAAGAGCCATCGCCGGAACTTCCATGCGCCCCACAGGGCCGCGGTTGCCCCCGCCACATGCTCCGACGGAAACGCCGCGCCCCTGACCCTTCCAAAATGTTCGATGAAATTGATCGTCGCCGTGAACGGCCCGCCCGCCAGCGGGGCCTTCCATGCTCCCGCCAAAGCAAACCATGGGCTTTCGACCGGGAAAAACATCGCGATCAGATATCCGCACATATAGCCCACCATCGAGTAGGTCATCACCGACCAGTACGCTCGCCACTCCCGCCGGTAGTACAAAAGGCCGCCCAGAATCAGCAGGTAGGTGAAGTACGTTAGATAAAAAAACTGCATGCCATCGTTCCGCAGCGGCGTGGCGAACTGTTCCAGCCAGATCGTCGGTTGCACCCCCGTCAGCCAGTGATCGAAGGCCAATAATTTGGCGTCTTGCCATTCGGGTGTGAACAGCGTCATCAGGTGTGCCAGCTCCTCGAAACAAAACAGGAAAAACAGGTGCGGATACCAGTGCCGCCAGAAATGCCACCATTGTGTGCCAAACGACACGCCGAACCGCGCCTCCTTCGCCGCCGCACGTGCTCCCGACCAGCACAGCATCATCAGCGCCAGCGCCGCTCCGGCTTGCACGCCCATCAGCCGGAAGGGGTGCTGCAAGTTCTGCGCAAAGTAGGCGATCAGCGCACTCGAAACGCCCAGGTAACTCAACGCCACACGCTCGTACGCGCCGCTCCCCGCCCATGCAACAGCAGCTTCCGCGTGAATCCGCTTCAGTGCTTTGCCAACGATGGGCTCCCCATCTCTCAGGAAGGCATCGCCCTCGCTCGTGCGTCCCGGCCCCTGCCAAGTCGAAGCCATCGCCACAGTCCCGAGCTTCTGTGCCTTTTTCGCGCTCATGCCCGAATCTCCCCGCCCCGCATCGTTGCTTCGGCCAAATGCAGCCCGTGCTCCATGCGTTTTTCCACATGCCAGTGCCAAATCTCCCAGTCGCACTGATTCGCCACCGTCGCCAGGTCCCTGCCGGGATTCACTGCATGCGCGTGCCCCACCGCCGCAAGCATCGGCCAGTCGAGCATTGTGTTTCCGTATGCATGCGAACCTCGCAGCTCAATGCGGTGTTCCTGCGCGATGCGCGTCACCGCGCGAAACTTTTCTTCTCCATAGGTCGCTTCTCCCAGCAAACGTCCCGTCCACCTTCCCTCTCGTTCTTCCATCTGCGTTGCACACACCAGCACCCGGCTGCCAACTCCCCGGGATTCCAATTCGCATTCCACCGCTCTCCCCACCATCCGCGCCAGAAGTTCCGGCATCCCACTGACGAGCACAATCCTGTGGCCTTGCCGCGCATGCCATGCCGCCCGCTCCATCCCTTCCTCGAAGAAGACAGTCGCTTCCATCTGTTGCAAAACCTGATCGCACCGCACTCCGCTCCAGTGCCGTTTGTTGCCGTGCACCGTCGCCGTAATGCCCTTGTGCAGCAACCGCAACGCCTCTTGCGCCCAAAGGAAGTAATTCGCGAGGCGAATCGCGCCGCTCTGCCGCACAGCGCGGAAGATTCGCCGCTCCACGGACGGCTCCGGAATCAGCGTCCCATCCACATCGAAGAACGCCGCGATCCCTTGCGTTCCCGCGCTTTCTTCGTTCATGCCGCGTCTCCTCGCGTCACTCTTCCCGAGTTCCCGCTGCCAAGGCTCCCCGCAAAATACTTCCAGCCCTCCAGCAGCACCGGCAGCCCGCGCACCACGCAAAATCCTGCTGTTACCCACGCCAGCACGTGCGCCCCCGCGCGAATTGCCGCGTGCGCGTCCACCGTCATCGGTCCCACGAGCAGCACTGGCCCTCGCGTCAGCGCCAGCTCCAATCCCAGGTAGCAGAAGCACACGCACTTCAGCGCCGCATACACGCCGCGGCTGCATCGCGACCCCACCAGCGCGCGCCCCCACCACGTCTGCAGCATGGCGTTCGCGCCCCACCCCGAATGCCCCGCCTTCATCGCCAGCCCGCGCAGAAAATCGGTCACCGCGCCGCGCGCAAAAAACAGCATCGGCAGCCACAGCGACACCATCCCCACCACCGCAAAGTACGTGAAGTACATGTTCTCGATGACGCGATCTCCCAGAATGTCGATCTGCGCGCCCACTGGCGTGGCCATCTTCCGTGTCCGTGCCAGGTGTCCGTCCAGCGCATCCAGCGCGATGGACGTCACCGTCAGCACCACCGCCAGCAGATTCATCCACGCACCGTGGCCAAATAAACTCACCGCCGCGAATCCCACCAGCACTCGCAACAACGTCACCTTGTTGGGCGTCCAAACCATAGGCACCTGCCCGATGCGCTGCACGCCCATGCGCAACGCAAGGTCCATGCCATCTCCAGCGCAAATAACTCATTCCTATCCAGTAGTTTGCAGACCGCGCAAAACTGCAGAATCCTCTCCCCTGCCAGCCTTTCCCGCCACTTGTCTTTCTTTTCCTGCCTTGTGCCGCTCCTGCGATTCCTCGCGTCTAATCCACTGGCGCGGGAAAAGTCCCCTCTACGCAGGCCTGGGAAACACGAATTTGTGTCCTTCCAACGTTTCTCCCGAGCGCCACCCACCGCGTAGTTTTGTGCGAGAATGGTTTGTTTGGTCGCGGGTGTTTCCCGATCATGCGCAAGCGAACGTCGTTGCATATTCCCGCACGCTCAATGCGGCAGGTTGTGAGGACTTCTAAGAAATGACCGATGTTTCTTTAGCCGGCGCTTTTCTCGCGGGATTGATCTCTTTTCTCTCTCCCTGTGTCCTTCCGCTTGTTCCCGGCTACATCTCCATGCTTTCGGGAATCGGCGTGGAACAACTCCGCCAGGGCGAGCAACCCAAGGGCGGGCTTTTCTCTTCCGCGCTCTCCTTCGTCATCGGCTTCTCCGTGGTGTTTATCGGCTTCGGTGCTTCCGCCAGCGCCGTGGGCAGTTTCCTGCAGCAGCATAAGAATTTGCTCACGCCGATCGCCGGAGCGCTGATCATGCTTTTTGGCCTCCAGCTTTTGGGCGCGCTCAACAAAATGAACATGCGCGCCGGCATCGTTATCGGAGCGATTCTGGTGGCTTTGGGCGTGGCGGCACTCGTACATGGTGGACCCCTTTTTGCTGGCCTTGGCGCTGTGCATTTCTTCTCGCTCTCCATCATTGGCTTCTTTGGGCCCCTTCTGGCTCGCTGGTTGAATCGGGACGTGCACCTTCGCAACACCGATACCAAGCCCGGCGTCCTCAGCGGTTTCCTTCTTGGATTCGCCTTTGCGTTTGGCTGGACGCCGTGCATCGGTCCGATCCTCTCCACGGTGCTCGTGCTGGCCGCGGCCAGCAACACCGTCGCCCGCGGCGTGCTCCTCCTGGCTGTTTATTCCGCGGGACTCGCTGTGCCTTTTTTGCTGACCGCGCTCGGTCTTGGTACTTTCATGCGTTTCTACAAGAATTTCCGCAAGTATCTTCACGCTGTCGAGCTATTCAGCGGGGCCCTGCTGCTGTTCATCGGCTTGCTGATTTTCTTCAACAAGCTGACCTGGCTCTCCGGAAAACTAACGTTCTTGAATCGCTTCTCGATGTAAGATTCTTGTAGGTGGACGAAATTGTTATGAAAAAGATCCTGATCATCGTCGCTACCGTCGCGGCCCTCATCCTCCTCACTTGGTATGCCGATAGGGCCACGCGCCTCAAGGGACAATCTGCTTCAATCCCCGTTTCCGACCTTGGCGGAAAGCCTGAGCCGGATCTGAAGCTCAAGGACCTCGACGGCAAGGACGTTTCGCTCGCCGATTACAAGGGCAAAGTGGTCTTCTTGAATTTCTGGGCCACCTGGTGCGATCCCTGCCGCGTGGAAATTTCCTGGCTCATTGATATGCAAGCCAAATACGCCTCGCGCGGCTTCACCGTCGTGGGCGTGGCCATGGACGATGAAGGCAAGAGCGTCGTCGCTCCGTTCATTGCCAAGGAGCGCTTCGACGTCAACGGCCAGCCGCTTCCAATGGACTATCCCATCCTGCTCGGCACCGATGAAGCCGCGGACAAGTTTGGCGGCATTCTAGGCTACCCAACGAGTTTCCTGATTTCCCGTGATGGCAAGGTTGTCACCAAATTCCAGGGCCTGAAGAGCAGCGAGGAACTGCGCAAAGCCATCGAAGCTCAGCTCTAATCGAATCCACTATGCTTGCTGAACACGACTTTCAAAAAAAGGCTGACGCCCTCTTTGACGATTTGAAAAAGCGTTTGCTGAACCTTGGCGATGAACACGATTTCGACGTGGAGGGCGAAAGCGGCAAGCTCGAGGTCATCTTCGAGGAGCCCGGACCCGCCCGTTTCGTGATTTCTCCGAACACTCCCATACGAGAGATCTGGATCTCCGCGCTCTCCACGAGCTTCAAGCTCGCCTGGTCCGAGCCCCGCAACGCCTTCATCCTCGAAAAAACCGGGGAAGATCTCTACGGCGTCATGAGCCGCGTAATCTCGCAACAGCTCGGAATTCAGGTGACCGTGTGAAACACTTCCTTATCTCCGTCTTCGTTACCTTTTTCCTTTTCCCGCTCGCCGCGCTTTCGCAAACGCCCTCCGCCAAGGACGTGGTTGCTCCCACCACCTTCGCCTCCTACGAGCCTGTCGCGCGCGGCATGGCCCTGCAGATCGCCGTCGTCATGAAAATCCGCCCCGGCTTTCACGTCAACGCCCGCGAGGTCACCTTCGATTACCTGATCCCCACCGATCTGCGCGCGGACGTACCTGCCGGTTTCAAGCTGGACAACGTGATTTATCCCAAGGGAACCTTGCAGACCTTCGTCTTCTCAAAAGACAAAAAGTTGAACGTGTACACAGACACGGTGATTCTGCGCTTGCTGCTCACCGTCTTGAAGGACGCGCCGCTCGGCCCTCAGCATCTCGCCATGAAACTCCGCTACCAGGCCTGCAGCACGGAAATCTGCCTGCCGCCTGTGACCAAAGACGTTGACGCCACTATTACTGTCGTCGCCGCTCCCGCCGCAGCAAAGCCCGCCAACCTCGACCTCTTCCCCAAGCACCTGTAGCTCAGGCCTTCAGGCCTGAGGCTTTCCCCCGGGTTTCTGTTGCCTTGTAATTGCCGACCGGCACTCGACGCCATCTCACCGAGACGTACCGAACCACCGTCATTCCGAACGGAGTCTGCGGAGTGAGGAATCCCTCTTCTCACTTTTTATCGCGCGCCCTTCACCCTATCTTTGCGTGCGCACTCAAACTTCCGCCCTACTTCCCGATTTCCCCGAGCGCCGCGCGCAACCTCCGCACCACCCGCTCTTGCCCCAGCACCACCATCGTATCGAACAGCGGCGGCGCCACTGCTTGCCCCACGATGGCCACGCGCGTCGCATTGATCAGCAATCCCGCCTTCACCGCGGCCTCTTCCGCCACCTTCCGGGAAGCATGGTCGCAGGCGTCATGATTCCACTCCGTCAATCCCGCCAGCGCATCCGCCAGTCTTGCCAGCAGGCTTGGCACTTTTTCGTCTTTCCAGAATTTCGCTTTCGCCGCCGGATCGATGGTGAACTCGTCGCTGAAAAACGCTCGCGACCAACTTCCGAAATCCGGCAGCAACCGTACCCGCGGCCGCAACAAATCCACCGTCCGCGAAAACCACTCGTGCCCCGCACCCGTCGCCCATTCTTCCTTCCACAGCCCATCTTGTTTCAGTTGCTCCTCCACCTGTGGCAACAAATCCTCAATCGGCAGCTTCTGCATGTATTGCGTGTTGAACCATTCCAGCTTCGCCCGGTCAAACACTCCGTTCGTCCGGCTTACTCCTTCCAGCGAAAACTTCTCCACCAACTCCTTCGTCCTGAGAAATTCCTCATCCCCGCCCGGCGCCCAGCCCAGCAGCGCCAGGAAATTCCGGAACGCTTCCGGCAAGAATCCTTCCCGCCGGTACATGTTCACGTCCGTGGCGCCGTGCCTCTTCGACAGCCGCGACTTGTCCGGCCCCAGGATCAGCGGCACGTGCGCAAACACCGGCGGCTCCGCTCCCAGCGCGCGGTACAGCAACACCTGCTTCGGGGTGTTGGAGATGTGGTCCGCACCGCGAATCACGTGCGTGATCCGCATTTCAATGTCGTCCGCCACCACGCTCATCTGGTACATCGCCTGGCCGAACTCTTCTCCCTCTTTCCCTGAGCGCAGCAGCACAAAATCCTCGATTTCGTCGTTGGAGAATTCCCGCTCGCCGAACACCGCGTCATAGAACTTCGTCGTTCCTCCCGTCGGAACCTTGAAGCGCAGCGCTGGCTTCGTCTCCGGTGACGACGGCTTCCCGTCCCGGCACGTGCATCTCACCACCCTCCGCACTTTCGCGCCTTCCGCTCCTTCTTCCGCGTGGTCCCCGCCCACGTATTTCTCCGGCGGGCAATAGCACAGGAACGCGTTCCCATTCTCCAGGCATTTCATGGCCATCTCGCGGTACAACTCCGTCCGCTGCGACTGGTAGTACGGCCCTTCGTCCCAATCCACACCCAGCCACTTCAGCCCCTCGATAATTCCCGTCAACAATTCCGGCTTGTTGCGCTCCGCGTCCGTATCCTCAATCCGCAGGATCATCGTGCCGCGTTCTTTGCGCGCAAACAGCCAGTTAAACAGTGCCGTTCGCGCTCCGCCCACGTGCAAATATCCTGTCGGCGAAGGTGCAAAACGCACCCGCACTCTTCCCTTTGGTGTCGCTCTTGCGTCTGTCATGGTCGGTTGCTTCTCGCTCTCTTCTCTGAAAACTTCAGTCTACCGGAACCTCCGGGAGCCGTCCAACGCATCGCTTCAGAACCTGAGCGCTTCCAAGTTCGCAATTCGCCAAAACCCAGGCCTCCAATTCCTATCCTCCGTGCCGCTTCCCCTACTACCTCTTTCGCTACCAGTACCGCCGTACCCTCCCTGCTCCTTTTCCCTCTGCCTCATAATCACAAGTGATTCGTTTTGTGTGTGCTTGGGCTCCTTGGCGATGGCCTGCAGGGGTGTTTGCTCGGGAAATAGTTCGTTCCTGGTGTCTCCCGGTGCGCTCCGCTGATTCTTTGCTAAATCCGCAGCTTTTGTCGCCCTCACACAACAGGTGGCGCCTTTGGGCTCGTTGATGGTTCAAAGCATCATTGCGCTCAGTTTCCTGATCGGAACTCTCCTCGTCGGAGTGTTCTTCGCTTACGTCTACTCCCTCAAGCGCCAGCCCTATCTTCTCTATTGGACCGCTGCGTGGGTCTTCTACGGCCTGCACTATCTCTGCCCGGGTCTCTCGCCCTGGATCGGCGAAAATTCGCTGATGATCTCCCTGAATCACGCCCTCTTCGGATTTGCAGGTATCTGCTTCTTCCTAGGCACGCAACTCTATACCCGGAAGAAGCTCTGGATTGTTCCTGCCATAGTCGCCGCCGTGATCCTCGCGGTCTGGTCCGCCGCCAACGCCCTGCACCTCCTGCCCTTTTCCTCCTACGTGCCCGCTTCCCTCATCTACGTTTACGTCGGCTTCCTCTTCTGGCGCGAGAGCCAGCATCACGAAACTCTCGCCGATCGACTCCTTGGCGTTTCCTTCTCCGTCTGGGGCCTTGTCTTTCTGGCCTTTCACATTCTGCACTTCACTCCCGAAGTGCTAAGCCAAACAGCGCGTTCCATTTCCGCGGTTCCTACGGCCTTTGTTTCCATGCTCCTGATCATGTCCGTTTACGAGGAAGAGAAGCGCCGCGTCGAGCGCAACATGCTCGCTCTCTCGAATCTCAATCTCGCCACTTCCAGCTTCGTCGGCGGCGAAATTCAGCGCATGCTCGCTCAAGCCCTCGACCGTGTTCTCGGCGTTGTTCGCCTTCCCGCGGGGGCGCTCTTCCTTCATCACGGCGACCCCACGGGACCCACCTCCGTTGTCTCTGCCGGCATTCCCGATGAGTTCTGCCGCGTCTCCCAGGAGCAGGGGCTCGACGATTATCTTGTCGGCCTAGTCTCCCGCCTCGGAGGCCTGCTCGGTTTCCGCGATCTCCGCGACGACAATCTCACCGCCCTCGAAAAAGACGAACCCATTCGCCGTTTCCGTCAACTCGCTCTTAAACATGGCTTGCGCAGCATCGTGGTCATCAGCCTGCAAGCCAAGGAACAAGCCTTCGGCCTCCTCCTCCTCGGCACCCCCGATAATCGCCGTTTTACCCCTGCCGAATTGCGCTTGCTCCTCGCCCTCGGCCACCAGATCGGCATGGCCGTTGAAAATAGTTATCTCATCCAGCAGACCTCTCGCCGCTCCGAGGAACTCCACGTTCTGAATGAGATCGGCCGCGCCCTCAGTTCCACTCTCAATCAGGAAGATCTTCTCCGCAAAATCTGGGAAGAGCTGCGCCGCCTCTTCGATGTGGAAAATCTCTATCTCGCAACCCCGGATGCCCTGCGCGACGCTATCCAGTTTGAGCTGGAAATGATTGATGGCGTGCGCATGCCGAAACGCTCGCGCCCCGCCGGCAATCACCTCACCGAATACATCCTGCGCACCCGCCAGCCCGTTCTCATTCGCGAAAACTATCTCACTGAAGTCCGCAAACTCGGCGTCGATCCTCTGCGCACCGCGGGTTCCTTCTGCGGAGTTCCGCTGGTCGCCTACGATCACGCCATTGGCGCGCTGTGCATCTTCTCCGATCAGGATCGCGCCTTCGACGAAGGCCATCTTGAGCTTCTTCGCGTGCTCGCCAGCGAAGCCAGCATCGCCATTGAAAACGCCCGCCTCTTCCAGGAAGAGCGCACCAAGGCGCGCCATCTCAATCTTTTGAATCTTATCTCCCGCGACGCCATCGCCACGCTCAATCCCGATGAAGTGCTGGCCAAGATCGCCGAGCAGCTCGAAAACGGCCTCACCTACGACCATATCGGCATCGCGATTCTCGACTACACCACGCGCGAGCTCCACATCCAGGCCGAGGGCGGCAAGCGCCGGGGCGCCGCCGGACTTCGTCTTCCCCTCGACACCGGCCTCATCGGCCAGGTCGCGCGCACCGGCAAGACCGCCACGTTCCGTTCCCTCCCCAGCTCGCAGAATGGCCCCAGGCCCGTCCTCGCCGATTCCCTTACCGCCATGGCCCTGCCGATCTTTTACGCCGATTACCTTCACGGCGTCCTTTACGTCGAAACCCATGACCGCATCGAATTCTCCGAAGAGGAACGGCTCCTCCTCAGCACCCTTGCCGACTTGATCTCCGGCGCGCTGCACAACGCCCTTACTTTCCAGAAAGCCCAGGAGCAGGCCATCACCGACGGCCTCACCGGCGTCAAAACCCACCGTTTCTTTATGGAAGCTCTCTCTTCCGAATGGAAGCGCTCTTCCCGTGCCGGGCGTTCCTTCGCGCTCGTCCTCATGGACTTGGATCGCTTCAAATTCGTCAACGATTTCTACGGCCACCTCGAAGGCGACCTGGTTCTCCAACGCGTCGGGCAAATCCTCGAAGGCAACTGCCGCCGCTCGGATGTCGTCGCCCGCTACGGCGGCGACGAATTCGTTATCCTCATGCCGGAGACCTCCATGGAGCAGGCTCGCCAGTTGGCTTCTAAGCTGCGCGGCTGGGTTTCCGCCGATCCTCTTCTCCGCGAGAAGAACATTACCGCCAGCTTCGGTATCGCCTGCTATCCTCTCCATGGTTCCACGCCTCAGGAACTCATCCAAGTCGCCGACGCTTCCATGTATCTCTCCAAGCATCAGGGCGGCAACACCGTCTCCACCGCCGACCACATCGACCCCAAAGACGCCCGCCGCTGGAAGCGCGACGTCCTCGAGGCCTATCTCGGGGTCACCCTGAAGCGTCTTTTCGCCACCGGCCCCGAGTCCTTCAACGAGATCCATCAGCGCCTCTGCCAGTTCACCGAGTCTCTCCCCGCTTCCGAAGCCTCGACCACCCCCTCCGCGGACGGCCCCGCCTCTCTTCCCCAATCTATTCTCGACACCGTCACTTCCCTCGCCTACGCCATTGACGCCAAGGATCAATACACCCAGGGCCATTCCCAAAGGGTTTCCGCCTACGCCGCTTTGCTCGCCGAATCTCTCAGCTTGTCCGAAGCCGAAGTCGAGGAGATTCGTCTGGCCGCCGTTCTCCACGACGTCGGCAAAGTCGGCATCCCCGAACACATCCTCAACAAGAACGGCCCACTCAATCCCGACGAATGGGACGTCATGAAGACTCACGTGACTTTCGCCGCGAGGCTCCTCGAGCCTCTCCCGCAACTCGCGCGCATCCGCCTCATGGTCTTGCATCACCACGAATTCTTCGATGGTTCTGGCTATCCCAACGCCCTCTGCGGCGAAAACATCCCCATTGGCGCGCGCATCATCACCATCGCCGATTCCTACGACACCATCACCAGCGACCGCAGTTACAAGAAAGGCCGCACCGCCGAAGAGGCCCTCGCCGAACTCGAGCGCTGCGCCGGCACGCAATTCGATCCGCGCCTCATCGCCGCTTTTGTCGACGCCATGCGCCTCCTCCCCAATCCCATCATCGAAGCCGCTTCGCTCCTCTCCCGCAATCCCTGACCTGCGGCAGCGCATCTCTCCTCCATCGTCACCTTTTCACCTCGCCTCTCGCATCCAAAGTCGCCTTTCCACAGGCTTTTGGTTGGACCTCACATGCTTCTGTGCTCTGCGTCACTGACCGGATGTTTAACTTGGAACGATAGTGCCCCGTCCGTTCATCACTCTTTAGCAGTCCGCACCAGGGGGTTCTCCCGTGAACAACCTATCTTCGCCGTCCACTTACGATGTTCTGCGTCAGCATGGCGTCGATCGCAGGGACTTTCTACGCTTCTGTGTCAGCACCGCCGCGGCCATGGGCCTGGAAGCCTCCATGGTACCCAGGGTCGTTGCCGCGATGGAGACCAAGCCGCGTATCCCCGTCATCTGGCTCCATGGCCTCGAGTGTACCTGTTGCAGCGAATCCTTTATCCGTTCCTCCCACCCCATCGCCCAAGATATTGTCCTCAACATGATTTCCCTCGATTACGACGACACCCTCCAGGCGGCTGCCGGCTTCCAAGTCGAGCAAATTCGCAAGAAACTCATCAAGGATCACCCCGGCGGCTATCTCCTTGCCGTTGAAGGCAATGCTCCCACCAAGGATGGCGGCGTCTACTGCACCGTCGGTGGCGACACGTTCCTCAACGTCCTCAAGGAAACCGCCGAACACGCCAAAGCCATCGTCGCCTGGGGCTCCTGTGCCTCCAATGGCTGCGTCCAGGCCGCTCATCCCAATCCCACCGGCGCCATGCCTGTCCACAAGCTCATCACCGACAAGCCCGTCATCAATGTGCCAGGCTGCCCGCCCATCGCCGAGGTCATGACCGGCGTCCTCACTTACATCCTCACCTTCGACGCCTTGCCGGAACTCGATCGCATCGGCCGCCCGAAAATGTTCTACGGCCAGCGCATCCACGATAAGTGCTACCGCCGCGCCTTCTTCGATGCCGGCCAGTTCGTCGAGTCCTGGGACGACGACGGCGCTCGCAGGGGATGGTGCCTCTACAAAATGGGTTGCCGCGGTCCAACAACCTACAATTCCTGCTCCACCTTCAAATGGAATAACGGCGTTTCCTTCCCCATCGGCTCCGGCCATGGTTGCATTGGCTGCAGCGAAGCGGGTTTCTGGGACAACGGTCCGTTCTACCAGCGCCTCTCGAACGTCGTGGTTCCCGGCATTGATGCCACTCCCAATAAGATCGGCGAGGTCCTCGGCGCCGCCGCCGTCTTTGGCGTTGGTGCCCACCTCATCTCTACCGTCGTCCGCCACAGTGCCCGCAAGGCTCGTGTGGACGACACTCCGCCCTCCGGCGACAAAGGCGAATAAAGGTGCTCTATGACTGCACGCGTCGTTGTTGATCCCGTCACTCGCATTGAAGGGCATCTCCGCATCGAGGCCATGCTCAATGACTCCGGCCACGTCGGCGACGCCATGTCTTCCGGCACCATGTGGCGCGGCCTGGAGGTCATCCTCCAGGGCCGCGACCCGCGGGATGCCTGGGCTTTCTGCGAACGCATCTGCGGCGTGTGCACCACCGTCCACGCCCTTGCTTCCGTGCGTTGCGTCGAGAATGCCCTCGGCATCACAGTCCCCAAGAATGCCGAAATCATTCGCAACATTCTCTTCCTCACCCAGATGGTGCAGGATCACGTCATCCACTTCTATCACCTGCACGCTCTCGACTGGGTGGACATCGTTTCCGCGCTGAAGGCCGATCCCGTGGCCACCGCCGCTCTCGCACAAAAGATTTCCCCCCACGCGCCCAATGCCAGCCCCGGATACTTCCGTGACATCGCCACCACTCTCAAAAAGTACGTGGACTCCGGCCAGCTTGGCCTTTTCGACAACGCCTACTGGGGGCACCCCGCCTACAAGCTTCCTCCCGAAGCCAACCTGATGGCGGTTGCCCACTACCTCGAAGCCCTCCAGTGGCAAAAGGAAGTCATCAAGATCCACACCATTTTCGGCGGCAAGAATCCCCACCCAAACTATCTCGTCGGTGGCATGGCTTCCGCCATCAACCTGCAAGGCGACAGCGCGATCAACATCGAACGCCTCAACATGGTCAAGGATCTCATCACGCAAGCCAAGCAGATCGTGGACACGCTCTACATTCCCGACCTGCTCGCCGTCGCTTCCTTTTACCCCGAATGGACACAGATCGGCGGCGGCCTCGGCAATTACCTTTCCTACGGCGATATCCCGCAGCACGGCATCAGCGATGTCTCCAGCTTCAAGTTCCCCCGCGGCGCCATTCTCAACAAGAATCTCGCCGAGGTTCTTCCTGTTGATCCCGCCGACGCCGGCCAGGTGCAGGAAGAGATCACCCACTCGTGGTACGAATATTCCGGCGGCAAGACGGCTCTTCACCCCTGGGATGGCGAAACTTCTCCCAAATACACTGGTCCGAAACCGCCCTTCACCCAACTCGACGAAAACGCCAAGTATTCCTGGCTGAAGACGCCGCGCTGGAGAGGCAACGCCATGGAAGTGGGCCCGCTCGCCCGCGTCCTCATCGGCTTCGCCAGCGGCCGCAGCGATTTCAAGGAAGTGGTCACCGCCGCGCTGGGCGCCTTGAAGATTCCCGCTGCTGCGCTCTTTTCCACGCTCGGCCGCACCGCCGCCCGCGGGCTCGAAACGCAACTCGCCGCTCAGTGGCTCCAGGACGAATTCGACAATCTTATCGCCAATCTCAAGGCTGGCGATTCCACCACCGCGGACACCTCCAAGTGGGAACCCTCCACCTGGCCTGCCGAAGCCAAGGGTTACGGTTTCACGGAAGCGCCCCGCGGCGCGCTCTGCCACTGGATCCACATCAAGGACACCAAAATCGCCAATTACCAGATCGTGGTTCCTTCAACCTGGAATGCTTCGCCCAAGGATGCCAAGGGTCAGCACGGCGCGTATGAATCCGCCCTGCTCGGCACACCCATGGCCGACCCCAAGCGCCCCCTGGAAATCTTGCGCACCGTCCATTCCTTCGATCCTTGCCTGGCCTGTGCCTCGCACGTCATCGGCAAGGATGGCCGCAAGCTTTCCGAATTTCTGATTCGCGTCTAGTGTCGTTCCAACTATTTGCACCAAATGACGGTCCAAGCATCTGACGCGAACACAGAGAAAGTATTCTCGAAGGATTTTGCTGGAGCAAGTTGGAACGGCACTGGGAGGCAGCTATGGCAAAAGTCATTCAGCCGTTCGATCCGAAAGATGTCGTCGCCCATCCGGAGCACTATTTCCGCCGCGCCTACGTCTGGCAAGTGCCCGTTCGCCTCACGCACTGGGTCAACGCGCTCTGCGTCACCGTGCTTTTCCTGACGGGCCTGTATATCGCTTCACCCATCCTCGCTCCCAGCGGTGAGCCCGCAAATCACTTCGTCATGGGCCGCATCCGGGAGATCCACTTTGCCGCAGGCATTATCTTCATCATCAGCTTCCTTATACGCATTTACTGGTTTTGGGCCGGCAACAATTACGCCCGCTCGGGTTTCCCCTTTGTGTGGCGCGCCAGTTGGTGGCGCGATCTCTTTCGTCAGGCCGCCGACTATTTGAGGCTCGAACGCGGCCACGTCCACCTTGGCCACAACGCCCTGGGCGGCTCTGCTTACACCTTCTTCGTCATCTTCCTCGGTTGGGTGCAGATCTTCACCGGCCTCGCTCTTTATTCGGAGACGAATCCCGCCGGCACTCTCAACAAGCTTTTTGGCTGGGTCATTCCTTTTATCGGCAATTCCTACAGGACCCACATGATTCATCACATGGTGGCGTGGGCCTTCCCTTTCTTCGCTCTCTTGCACATCTACATCGTCACTTACGACTCCACGCAATACGGCAATGGCCTGATCAGTTCCATCATTTCAGGCTACAAATTCTATCGGCAGGGGGACATCCGTAATGATGAGTGGTTATCTTGATTTTCTTCGCGACCCTGCCCCAATACTTGTTCTCGGCCTTGGCAACACCCTTCTCAGCGATGACGGTGTCGGCCCCGCCCTTCTCGACCACCTTTCCAGCTCTGCCCAGCGCTGGGAAGGCCAGGTTGAGTTCGTGGATGGCGGCACGCAAGGCCTTGCGCTCCTCGGTCGCCTCAGCGGCCGCAAAGTTCTCATTATTGTCGATGCCGTGAAAACCGGCGCGCCTCCAGGCACCGTTCATCGCATGACCCTCGGCGAACTCCGCAGCGCCAATCCCGGCCGCGCGGGTTCCGCGCACGAAGGCAACGCCGGTGAACTCCTCGCCGCCGCGGAACTCCTCGATGAACTTCCCGATCGCTTGTTCGTTGTCGGCGTCGAACCCAAGAAGATTGCCACGGGCCACGGCCTTTCCGCTGCCGTCAAGCGCGCTCTTCCTGAAGCCTCCAAGGAAGTCCACCAACTCCTCACGCAACTCTGCTAACGCGCTGGCTGGAACCGCCGCTTAGATCGCGCAAAAAAAAAGGCAGGGGATGATCCTGCCTTACGTACAAACCAGCGTGGGCTCGCAGAATTAGGCGAAGACTTTGAGCGAATTGCTGGACAATGATGTCGAAGAACTCGAGGGAGAAGTGCCCGTGTCAGCGCCGTAGGCGCGGCAGAAGTTAGCCCAGCGCGTGAGCGCTGGGACAAGGGCAGTCAAAAACATTCCTAAGCACCGTAGGTGCGACACACGCCTGTAAATCCGCGCGTGTGCCCCTTCGATACATCCGCTGAACTACTTGAAGTGCTATCCTTCTCGCGTCTGCCATGTCCACACACCCCGATCCCGGCCAGCCGGACTTTCACTTCGATTGTGTATTCCACTACGTCTCCCACATGGACCTGGCGATCCGTTTCTATCGCGACGTTCTTGGTTTCAAACTCATTTCGCGCGACGTTGTGGCTCGCTTCGATATTGATGGTGTCCTCTTTGAACTCGTGCCTGCTCCCGTCAAGGGCAGCCTGCTAGCTTCAGGCAACGCGCGTCTCTGCCTGCGCGTGGAAAATGTCCAGCAGGCGCTGGACGATCTGCGCGCCAAGGGCGTGCGTACCGGTCCGGCCGTGGACAAAGGGACCGGCTTGCTCGGCTCTTTTGAAGACCCCGAAGGAAACGAAATCTATCTCTGGCAGCATCACCATAAGTCGTAGGGGCACGAACTATCGTGCCCTCCCTCTCACCCCCCCCACCCGCTTTGCCCTCTCGAGCGGAGCGAGGGATCTGCTTTCCCAGCGTCGTAGGTGCGATAGAAGTTAGCCCAGGGCGTGAGCCCTGGGTACATGCCGCACAAAGTCCCCCAGCGCCGTAGGTGCGGCGCATGGGAACCCAGCGCGGTTCGCAACAATAGAGAGCGCCCTTGCACCCTTGAGAATTGCCGGGAGGCGCCACTCCCCGGACTTAGGGAATGATAGTGGAGTTCACGTTGAAATCGTTTTGCCGAAGAAGCTCGACGCTTCCCTTCCGGAAAAGTTCCCTAGCACCCGCCAATCGAGTCAGTAATTCTTTCTTTTCCCTTTCTTCATCTTTGAAAGCGCCCTTCCTGATGGCGTCGACAGCTCCAACTCTCAAGACTGCCATGACGTCTTCGGGCGTAATCTTACGTGAGTAAAAAGCGAAAGGTACCGTTGGATGCAAGCTTTTCACTTTCTTGAACAGGTCAATGCCGTTCTGGGGAGACTGTCCAAGGGCCTTCCACTGGAGCTCCAGCAGGTCGTGGGCCTCCCCAATAGCTCGCATCGTTGCTTGCAGCTGTGCCTTGTTGGTTTGCTTGGGATTGTCGTACAACTTTGAAAAGCTCGCCGCAACATCCTTTGCTTTCTTTTTTGCAACATCTCTGTCAGCTGGTGTCGGAGTGGAATCACCAGAGGCCCCAGGCAAATACAGATCGCTCACGAATATTATTGGGGCCTTGGCATTGAATAGCCTCTCTCTGTCTTCTGGCCATTTAATCAATTCGCAAACGTAAGCCCCACTCACGATACTGCTGAACCTCGCGAGTTCTGAGTCGTCATCGTCGATGAATATGATCCTTTCCATCTTAGTTCTCTCCTCGTGGGTACCACACTGTTCGCCCGCCAGGACCACACCTACCCTGTTTTTATCACTCTCGGGTAACCTTCTGAAGTGATATCCTCCCATTCTGAACCCCAGGTTAATTCCAAGTGCCACACGATCCCTCAAAGAAAACCCCAAGCGCGGCATACGGGGTGCTGTGGAAGACAATTCACGCACGTATTTTGGACTTTCTGAAAGAGGGGATCCACCCGGGTATGCTTAACCCGGTCTTCGGTCTGCCGGTGCCGAAGGACGTTCCCAAACATCGTGGACCTTCGCCGAACGAGCGATATTGGCTTGACTGGTTTCGCGAATTCAGCGAAATCAATAACTCAATGGAAAGACTGACCCATTCTTTGGTCTATCTCTCGAGCTATCCAAAGAGCAAGGCATTCCATTTCCATAGATTGTCTGAGGCCGACTGGCTCCGATACCACATTGAGGCGTACCTCAATGAGGTGTATATACTGCACGAGCGACTAACACGTTTTCTACGAAAGATAGAAAAAGTGGGTATTGCTGCACGCGACAAATCTGCGCTCAATTCGGTGAACAAACTTAAAGCGGTTGTTACCGCATCCCTTAAGAACGTAGTGCGAGCCCGGGGCGGCCATGTTCACGAACAACGCTTTGACGACACAGAACTGGCGAATCTTGGCTCCCTCGTGCTCATAACCAAGTCAAGTGAGTTACGGCCGCTCCGTACACTTCGACAGTTGCAGTATCTTAAGGCCTTGCAGAAATGGCGCAGGCAGCTTTTGGCAAATAACAAGGAAACTCAAAAACTCTGCGAGTATGTTTTTGAGGAAGCCAACACCATCCTCATACGGCATGAACCCCCGGGGATCTCGCGAAATTGAACGACAAGCCAAGGATTCTGAGGGCAGGGCCGACCCGCCCACTTTCAACTCTTGCACCTCTGTGCGCAACACGAGGCGGCGGGCCAGCCTGAGGTGGATACTGCTGGCTATGGTCGGCGAGTTGTGGCAATCTCTTGGCATGGGAAACAAAGACAGAGGAAAGCGCGAACTCAAAAAGCCCAAGAAGCAGACTCCCAAGCCCGCGCCTGCAAGGCGTGACTCGAGCCTGATTGCGGAGCAGATCGCGCCGAAACCAACCAGCTAACTTGCCGCCGTTCAGAACCGCGCTGCAACATTGGTTTCTACAGGTGAGTCTTGGGGCCGGTGTGTTCTCTGTGTTGAATCCCGCCCTATCCTGCTTTCTTGCTCGCCACTCGCTGCCTTTCCCCCTGCTGCTACATTGCAGGACAGCCTTTTTCATCCGAAGTGAAGGCCGGGCCGCGGCAGGCGCACCGGAATGCGGTCCGTAGCGCTTGTTTCCAGCAAAGTTCCTCGCATACAATCATCTTCTTTGCAGCACCTTACGATTCATCAAGGAGCCTCATGTCTCGCCTCGCCGCAAAAATCACGGGTGTAGCCGGCTATGTGCCGCCCCGCTTGCTGACCAACGCCGACCTGGAAAAGATGGTGGACACCACGAACCAATGGATCATGGAACGCGTGGGCATACGCGAACGCCACCTGGCGGACAAAGGAGTAGCCGCGAGCGACCTGGCGGTGGAAGCGGTGAAGAAGCTGGTTGCGGCGCATCCCTTCGATTTGCAGACAGTGGATCTGATCGTCGTGGGCACAGTCACCCCGGACATGATGTACCCCTCCACGGCGTGCCTGGTCCAGCACAAGCTGGGAATTGCGAATACCTGGGGCTTCGACGTTTCCGCGGGTTGTTCCGGCTTCCTCTACGCGCTGAACGCAGGCGTGAAGTTCATAGAATCAGGTCAATACAAGAAGGTCCTGGTGATCGGCTCGGACGTGAATTCGTCCATGACCGATTACACCGACCGCGCGGTGTGCATCATCTTTGGCGATGGCGCGGGCGCCGTGTTACTGGAACCCGCAGCGGAGGGCGAAGATGGCATCATCGACCAGGTCGCCCAGATTGAGGGCGTGGGAGGACAATTCCTTTATATGCCGGGTGGGGGCAGTTTGAACCCCGCATCGCACCAGACCGTGGATCAAAAAATGCACTACATCCATCAGGATGGGAAGAACGTATTCAAATACGCGGTCAAGAAAATGGCGGAGATGACCGAACGCGTGCTGGCCAAGAATGGGCTGACCGGCAAGGATGTGGATTGCTTCATCGCGCACCAGGCCAATCGCCGCATCATCACGGCCACCGCGGAACGCCTGGGGATGCCCCTGGACAAAGTGATTATCAACATCGAGCAATACGGCAATACCACGGCTGGGACAATCCCGCTGGCCATGGAGACGGCGCTGGAAGAGAAGAAGTTAAAGAAGGGCGACATCGTGCTGCTGGCCGCCGTGGGCGCGGGATTCACTTCCGGCGCGACGCTTTTGCGCTGGGCCTACTAGGGCAGCGAATTCGCCGGCGACCGGCACACGGGGAACGGCAGAGAGCAAACGTAGTTTCGCCGCGAGGTTAGCAGGAGCGGATAGAAGCGGCTTGGGCGAGGTTGTCTTGGAGCCGGCGCTCGATCTGCACGGCCGCATAGCGCGCGCAGAGGGCCATTTCTCGTTCGCCCCAATTGGCGGCCGCAGGCGACACGTGGCCAAAAAGTGTTTGCAGGCCGTGAATAGCCTGATAATAGACGCGCACAAGACCGAGGCCGCTGTGATCGCTCTTGAGTTCGGGGGTGAGTCCGTGCAGGGTGGCCAGCTTCTCGAAGTCGGCACCGCAAGGGCCGGCTTGCGCAATTTGAGCGGCTTCCAGGACACGGTTGGAGACGGCTTGAGAGGCAACCCCAGTCAACACCGCGCGCCAGTAGTAGAGCGCAAACTGGAGTAGCGCAACAATCGCTATCGCGAATATCATGGCGGCAAACATCCCTCAGCCTCCATGCAAAGTATCGGGTGAAACGCTGCGCTGCCCAATAGCTCGCTGGTACCACCTCGGTAGAACCCGGAAGGTGGTATCTTCCGGTACCCGCGTACGGTTCCTTTCGCGAGCACACCGGCCGGAACCCCATGTCTAGTAAGGACTTTCTGCAGGTGCGGCATGGTGCTGGGGCTACTTTTCCAGAGAGAAACAATAGGCAAGAGCCTTCACCCTGCGGAAAATCGCCATTTTGTGACTTTGGAGTGTTTTATACACCCGGCTGTAATACGCATAGCGTATCGTTATTAGATTATCGCTTTCACTGAAGCTTTCCCCGCCCCGGCAAATAATGGATTAGAGGAAAAAGTGAACGTGAAGATTCTTTGTGTGTTGCTGCGACTGTTCGCGCTGAAACGCGAAGCGCGCGTTTCTTTGTTGTTCCACCAAAAGGCCGCATGAGAGAAAGCTTCATCTATCGCCGTTTGATCCGCCCGATCCTCGACCTGCTGCGGCAAGACGTCACGCCGGAGAAACTGGCGCTGAGCCTGGCGCTGGGCCTGGTCCTCGGAGTCTTTCCCGCGGTGGGTTGGACCACCGCGCTTTGCGCACTGGCCGCCCTGATTTTTCGCCTGAATATTCCAGCCATCCAAATGATCAATTATTTCATGTACCCGGCGCAGATTGCGCTCTTGCTGCCTTTTTTCCGGCTCGGCGAAAAGGTTTTCCGGGCGCCCCATCTGCCGATTTCCATTCCCCATATCTACCAAATGGCCCACTCCGACCTTTGGGGCGCCATCAAGTTCCTGTGGAGCACCACGTGGCACGCAATTGTGGTTTGGGCTGTTCTTGCGCCGCTGTTTACGGCGCTGCTCTACTATGTCCTCGCGCCGGTGTTCCGCCACGTGGCCCGGCGCATCGGCGCGTCCCTGCCTGCTGTGGAGTCTTAGGTGGCTTGATATGGTGAAGAATCGGTGGCCTCGGCGATTGCGGCGTAAGAGTCCTGCGCCCCTTCAGGGGACTGGCGCGTGCCGGGCTCGCGGAAAGCCCGAAGCTTTGGTAGCCGCATCAGCCTCGCTTAGAGAATTTCGAGGATTTCCTCGTAGCGCTTGAAGGGCGGAATGAGGTAAGCGCCCGCCAGCTCCGTGCGGGCCCAGGCGAGCATTTCGCGGGCCACCTCGAAACCGCGGTCGCGCGCCGCAGCCCCGGCGGCTTCCATGGATTTCAAGAGCGGCTCCGGAATCATAATGCCGGGCACTTCGTTGTTCAGCCGCAGCGCCTGTTTGTAACTGTTCAATGGCCACACCCCGATCAGCACGGGGATGGCGGGCTTGCCGCCCAGTCGTTTCAAGAAGGCGTGCCAGTGTTCGGGATCGAAGAGCGGCTGGGTCATCGCGAAGTGCGCGCCGGCTTCCACTTTGGCGTGGAAGCGCGCGATTTCATTCTCGAGATCGTCGGCAACCGGGTTCAGCGCGACGCCGACGGTGAAATTCGTCTGGCCGCCGAGCGTTTTCCCCGCCCAGTCCGTGCCCTGGTTCAGGCGATTCAGGATTTTTACCAGGCCGACCGAATCCACTTCGTACACGCCGCTCGTTTCCGGATAATCGCCGACCGAAGGCGGATCGCCGGTAATTGCGAGGATGTTTCGTACTCCCCCAACGGTCCACGCGCCCAGGAGCATGGCCTGCAGGCCGATGATGTTCTGATCGCGCGTGGTGAGGTGCGGCACGGTTTCCACGCCCCGGGCTTCTAGAGCGCCGGCGACAACGAGCGCGTCCATGCCAACGCGAGCCATCGCACCACTGTTGATGTCGATGGCATCCACCTTTTTGGAAGCCATCACTTTGTCAACTTGCTCGTAGATGCGGTCGAGCGCGAGGCCCTTGGGCGGATCGATCTCCACGCAAACGGCGAATTCCTTTTTCTGCAGTTTCTTCCAGAACTTGCTCTCCGGCTCGCGCTGCTGGACCGCCGCGGCGTGTTTCGCGATTTTCACGACTGTCGCCACCGCATGAGTTTTCCCTGGACGGAGCGACCTTACCGCTTCGGCCATGGCGCGGATGTGCGCGGGCGTGGTGCCGCAACAGCCGCCCAGGATGCGCACGCCGAGTCCGGCGGCTTCCCTGGCGAATTGCGCGAAATATTCCGGCGAAGATTTCGGGTAAACGATGCGGTCGCCCTCGCGCTTGGGAAAGCCGGCGTTGGGCATGGCGCTGACGCGGATGCCCTCCACGTTGGTGAGTTCCTGAAGAATGGGAAGGAGCGATTGCGGGCCCAGGGTGCAGTTGGCGCCAATCACCTGAACGTTTTTATCTTTCAACATCGCCGCGGCGAGGAAGGGCCGCACATCGCCATACGTGGTGCCTTCTTCCGAGTACGTGAGTTGCGCAATGATGGGCAGGCCGGAGAAGGAGCGGATGGCATCAATGGCTAGCAATAGCTCCTCGATGTAGGAAAACGTTTCGAGGATGAAGAGATCGACGCCACGCTCTTCGAGTGCCAACGCCTGTTCGTGAAAAACGGAGAGAATGAAATCGGGCTCGGGATGGCGCGCCTGCACGCCGATGCCCAGAGGCCCGATGGAGCCGGCGATGAGCACCTCGCGCGCGGCGGCTTCCCGCGCTTCCCGGGCGATCTTCACACCGCGGTTATTCAGGCGCTGCACCTCGTCGCCGAGTCCGACGGGAGCGAGCTTGAAGCGGTTCGCACCGAAGGTATTGGTTTCGATGATCTGGGCGCCCGCCTCGATGTAGCTCTGGTGGACGCGGAAAACGGCTTCCGGCTCGGAGGTGTTGAGTTCGTCGAAGCAGCGCACCGCGCCGATGGCTTCGTGCAGCATGGAGCCCATCGCGCCGTCCGCAATCAGAATGGAATCCTTCAGCCGTTCGTTGAATTCCTGAATTTTCATGAATCGTGTGTCCTGTTCGCTGAATTCGTGGCACGAGCAAGCGGGTCAGCGTTTTTGCTCCATCAAACTCGCGACGATACTCATCAAATCATACTTGGTGAGAATCTCGAACTTGGATTCTTCCATTTCCACGAAGATGGCGGGATTTTCGTGGCTCAGAATATAGGTGATGCGTTCGACGGGAGCCGTCCTGGGAACCAGTGGCAGCGGCTTGCTCATCACTTCGCGCACCACGAGCTTGCGCAGGTCTTTGCCCTGCAGCGCGAGCGTCAGGATCTGGTCTTCATACACGGTGCCGATGGGCACATTGTCCTCAAAAATGGGAATCTGCGAGATGTCCTGCTCCTGCATAGTTTTCAGCGCGTGAAAAACGGTCTGGTAGGGCCGGGCGATCACCAATTCACGGACCTTGCCGGCCTGCCGTTTGGCGGTGACGATTTCCGCGGCCGTAATCGCTACGGTTGCTTCGGTGTAGCCGCGTTCGCGCATCCACTCGTCATTGAAGACTTTGCTGAGGTAACGCATGCCGGTATCCGGCATCAGCGCAACGACGAAATCCTGCGGGCCCAGGTCCTTGGCCAGCCTCAGGGCGGCAGAAAGGCATCCGCCCCCGGAACCGCCGACGAACAGCCCTTCGAGCTTGGCCAGGCGGCGCGCCACAACGAAACACTCCTCGTCATTGATCTGGATCACATCATCCAGAATCTGCATGTCCAGCGTAGTAGGGAAGAAATCCTCGCCGATACCTTCGACGACGTAGGTGCGCGCCTTGGTGACTTTCCCCGTTTTGTGAAAATCGTAAAAGAGTGAGCCTTCCGGATCGACCCCGACAATCTTGACTTGGGGATTTTTCTCCTTGAGAAACTTGGCGACGCCGCTGATCGTACCACCCGTGCCCATGCCGCACACAAAATGGGTGATCTTGCCTTCGCTGTCTTCCCAGATTTCCGGGCCGGTGGTGCGATAATGGGCTTCGGGGTTGCTGGGGTTGTCGTACTGATTGGGGTAATAGGAATTGGGGATTTCGCGCGCCAGTTTTTTCGCCACGCTGTAGAAGCTGCGGGGATCTTCGGGCTCAACAGCAGTGGGGCAGACAATCACTTCCGCCCCGAGCGCTTTCAGCAGGTCCACCTTTTCCTGGGATTGCTTGTCGTTGGTGGTGAAGACGCATTTGTACCCGCGCACGGCCGCGACCAGCGCCAAGCCCATGCCCGTGTTGCCGCTGGTGGCCTCGATAATGGTGCCGCCGGGTTTCAGCAAACCCTTTTTCTCGGCGTCGTCAATCATGGTGATGCCGATGCGGTCTTTTACGGAGCCGCCGGGATTGAGCATTTCCGCCTTGACCCAGATTTGCGGCTTCAGGTCCTTGGCGATGCGGTTCAGGCGTATAAGCGGGGTGCTTCCCACCGCTTCGAGAATGTTGTTGCAGCGCATACGATTGTCTCATCGCCGGCACAGCCACTTTGTCGCGCCTGTGCCATACTTCCCTTCAGTTTAGCATGCGGCCCCGAGACATTAGGAAATACGCGTGTTTACGCGTATTCACAGAGGAAGCACCATGCCGAGACAAAACATCTCCAGCGGAACACCCTGGGAGCCCATCGTGGGCTATTCCCGGGCCGTCCGCATTGGCAATCACATCAGCGTATCCGGCACGACAGCCACGGGCCCCGATGGAAAGATTGTGGGCGCCGGCGATGCCTACATGCAGACGCTCCAGACGCTTCGAAACATCGAGGCAGCGCTGCAACGGGCCGGAGCCACGATGGAGGACGTCATTCGCACACGCATCTTCGTGATCAACATCACGGAGTGGGAGAAGATCGGGCGCGCTCACGGCGAATTCTTCAAGGACATCCGGCCGGCGACGAGCATGGTGCAGGTGAGCAAACTGATCGCGCCGGAGATGCTGGTGGAAATCGAGGCCGACGTGATCGTTCAGGGCTGAGGCTGCGCGAGCACAGAAGCAAGGCGCCCGCCTCAGAAGGCGGCGATACAGGATCGCGGTGGCGATTACCACTTGGCGCGTATGCGGTACGTCAGCACTGATTCGCCGTTGGCCTTTACCGGGACGTCGAATTGCGCCGCCCAGGCGGAAGTTTTTGTGTACTTGTAGGAAGAACTGAGCATCTCCCAGTCGCCGCCAATTGGTTCGTTCACCTGAACGGTTACCGGCGTGTCCTTGTGATTGCGCAGGGTGATCTCAAACTCCATCTCCCAGACGTGAGCGGCGATGCTCTTGTAGTCGGTCTGTTTGTGTTCGCACACGACGTCGAACGCGTTGCCAATTTTCACGTTGATGAATTCATCCTTGGGGGTGTGACCAATGCGGTCTTCGCCAATGAAGAGCACCCCGCCCTTGGAATCCTTCTGATAAACGCGCAGGTTGCCCGCGGGTAGCGGAATGCCCAGCCCGGCCTTTTCTTCATTCTTGAATTTGTAGAAGACCATAACGGGATCCTTGAGAGGCGAGCCGGGACTCTGGGCGCTGCGATAGTAGTAGCTCTGGCCATTCACGACGAAGAGCTTTTCCACCGGAACGCCGCTGCCCTGTAGCAGGCTGATCTGCTTGGACTCCTTGTCTTCGACCGATGTACGCCGGCCCAGCGAATACAAGTGATATTCGCTGAAACTCTCCTGCTGGAACTGCCCTCCGCCCATCGCTGACGTCACCATTGCGTTCATTTCCTTGGCGCGCGGCTGTACACGTTCCGGAAGGCGGTTCAAATCGCCCGCCACCAGTTGTAGCTTGGCATTGTGGAAGGCGGTGCCGGAATTGTTGACAAGGGTGACCCAGCCATCGAGATCAGCGGCCTTGTCGTCGCGGCCAACGGTGAGCACATAATCGGCATTCCAAGAGAGATTGTTGGCCAGGTAGGAAGCTTCAATGCTCTGTTTGCGCGCACCGGAATTTTCCAGCGACATCAAGAGTGTGGGCCGGTCATAGAGATTGGCCGGCACTTCCGGGAAGCGGTAGCCATCGCTCGAGAGACCCGTGACGATCTCATTGCCGATGCGCCAGACGGGTCCATTGTTGTTGGCGAGCAGCGTGGCCTTTATTTCTTCGTGCTTGGTGGTGTTGTTGTCCATGTATGTGCGGACCAGGGTCACTTCCTTACCAACGTATTTGTTCAGCAACTTGGCGGGCTCCAGCAAATCGTATTCGTAGTTCTGCTCAATGACGCCGAGCTTTTCCGGATCGGTGAGGGACCGGAAATGAACCGTGGCGGGATTCACCGTCGCGGCGATATCCATAAATTTCAAGCGGAATCCGCCGGAAGGCAATTGCAATTGCCGCACATCGCGCACCAGGGCGATGTTGGAGTTATAAACGGTGACGGCGAGATCGGTCTGATCGTTCAGCGTGGTGGTCTGATCGGCCGTGGCGGCATGGCTTGCTTCCCTGTCCTGCGGATCAGCCTTTTTCCCGGCGTAATACGCAGGAACCAGGGCGGCAGCGCCCGCCAGAGCGATGGCGGCGCCTGTGGCCATCCATCGGGAAGAGCTTCCCTTGGAAATTCGCTGAGTTCTCATGAATTCACCTCGACTTGAATTTTCCTTCTTTAATAGAACGGCGCTGGGTAAATTTCTTGCATAGGGCTCTATTGGTTAGCGACCAGCTTCCAGGTGAGCCCGCCATCGCCGGTTTCAAAGCTCCTGCTGTTGGGGACGTCCCAGATGGAGGCGTGCTGCGCGTCCAAGGCATGGACGCCGCCGAGATCGTCAGCGATTGGCGAAGTGAGTTGCCTCCAGTGTTTACCGCCGTCGGCGGTCAAAAGAAGCGTCCCGGCCTTGCCGGTGATCCAGCACACTTTGTCCGACGGCGCGGATCCTGTGAGGAGGTCGGAAGTCACGCCGCTGTCTTGCGTCTTCCAGGTTTTGCCCGCATCGGTTGAGCGCTCGATCTTCCCCGCGGCCCCCACGCGCCAGCCGTGCTTATTATCGGGCGCGGAAATGAAGCCGCCGCCCAGCACCTGCAACATAGAAAAGTTACCGCCGTTAACGGGCTCGGCTGCGGCACTGACTTCGACGCTCTCTGTTATTGAGTTGACAGCGGGGGCTTCGCTCCTTTGTTTTTGCGCTTGTTGTACCTCTTTTTTCTCCTCGGTGGCAGGCTGGTTCGCCACCTGATCGGTGGCCTGATTGGCAGCCAGATTCGGGGCCTGATTCGCGTTCTGAACCACGTTCTGATTCTGCATTTGATTCTGCATTTGATTCTGCATCTGATTCGCCACCAGCGGTCCCCCGGCGCGGCCGGCGGCGGCCTTAGGCGCTGCTGGTGCGGCAGCCACTGCCCGTTTGGCGGGGACAATCCCCGAAGAAGTCCTGGCGCCGGCGGACCCAGCGGACTTGCCCGTCTCGACTTGCGCGAGTTTGTCTTGCTCTGACGCTCCCAAATCTTTCGCAACCGGAGGCGGCACCGCGGAGGGAGTTGGAGAAGGCGCTTGTGCGTGAAACTCCGGCCCCGCAGGAGGAGCAGCCTTGTGATCCCTGCGAGCATAGGATTGAAGCGACGCAGTGCCTTCGTCGCGCGGTTCAGCTTTCCCGGATGGCGGAGCAGTTGACGATGCTGGCGGCGAGGCTTCGCGGTTTTCGGCAACCTGAACGCTGGTCTTCTCTGGCACAGAGATTCTTGGTCTTTCATGCACCACCACCCAGACCAGGAGGCCCGCCGCCAGCACACCGGAGGGAACGACAATGCCCCAAGGCACGTGGCGGCGCGTTCCCGCGGCACTTTTGGCTGCGCTGCGAATTTCGACAGGAGCGGGCGCAGCGTTGGCCGCACGCATCTCCGCAGTGGGTTTTTCCTCCGCGATGTCTTCGCCCGCTGACATGGATCTGCTGGCCTGCAGCGCCGCGGGCACTTGCCTTTTTCCCCAGTCACTCGCGGCAACGGATTCGGTCTGTTCCAGCAGCACCAGCGTCTCCTGGCAACGCGAGCAGGAGGCAATGTGCGCTTTCCAGTGCGCCATCTCTACCAGCGAGAGGGAGCGGTCATGATAGGCGGCGAGGATTTCCGCGTCCGGGCAAGCCGCATCCGGAGAGGCGCTGCGCAGGTGGCGCGCGAGGGCGCGGTCGAATTGCTGATCGCGATCGTCAGACGGCATGGCGCTCTCCCTTCTTTGAACGTTCGGGGAACCGTTTCTTGCAGGAACTCACGACGATTCCTTTCCGCCAAGGCCGGGTTTGCCGGGCTGCTTCTCCGGAAACAGATTCCGGAAATCAATGGGAGCATCTTCGGCGGCGTACTGAAAGCAAAGCGCAATTTCGGCTTCGCTGAGGGCCGGTTCACCATGCAGATGTTCCTCGATGCGCGCGCGCAATTCATGCCGGATGCGTTCCAGATTGCGCGAGACGCTGGACTCGTGTTCGCCGATCTGGCGGCCGATTTCCGCCAAGGTTTTTTGCCGCGCATAGTACAGCTCCAGACGCTGGCGATCGCGGCCATCGAGCGAGGCCAGGCAGAAATGCAGTGCGGCTACAAATCGCCGCAGGTAACCTTCGCGATGCGGGTCCAGAGAAGGAGTGGCTACATCATGGTGCCCTGGAAGCGGTTTGGGCTCCTCGCCATCGCCCTGATCGAAGGATTCCCAGCGGCGGCTCTCGCGAAGCCGATCGACGTGGCGCTGCGCCAGAATGGCGCGCAGCCATGTTTTCAGCGAACTCCGCCCGTGAAAATAACGGAAAAGCGATCGCTCACCACGCTTGCCATCCACCAAACCGAATAATTCTGCGAACAACGAATCGGCAAGTTCCTGGGCATTGGCGCCCGCACGGCTGCCTTTCGTTATGGCGCCGGCAGCCGCCCGCAAAGGCGAACGATACTCGCGCACAAAATATTCCCAGGCCCATTCGGAACCTTCGAGGCAGGCCGCGGCAAGGGCCAGGTCCTGAAGGCAGAGAGTCTGCAAATACTCAACCAGGTCACCGGCAGGAGAAACATCCGGGAAGCGCTTGCGCAGGCTACGATCCAGGGCCGCGGCAAATTGTGCCAGGGTGAGGCCCCAATGCGCGGCATGAGATTCGGCATACAAAGATTCCAGAATCGCTTTGGAGACGCCGAGGAAATGCGCGGGATCGTGGCGTCCTGGGGCCGGGCGGTCATGGGGAAGATGGGGCACAAAACTCCTGCATTGCACCTAACCACCCTATTTCTATACCCTAGGATGCCCAGGTGACAACCAACGTCCAGCCGGGGGGTTGCATCATAGGGGTTACTCTCCTAGGAGCTACCGGTGCAGAAAACAGCCATAGCCTGTGTCTCTGGATGCGGGTATCCTATAGGGTGTTGCGTCCCCGCCCGCAACGAATTTCGCCTCGACGGGTTTGACCCGGCAAAGAAGGCGTGTGGAAAGTGCAGTCGCAGAGACATTAGCGGTTACGCGACGATAGTACGAAAGTCCTATTCGGACGACTCAGGCCGCCAAAGTACTCTCGTACCGGTACAACACACGTCCCGATTTCGAACTACTCGGTTCCTTTGGAACAGAGCTGTCGGGATAAACATACGCGCGAGGCGGCAAGCGGATGACCACAATGATTTCAGATCCACCACCTAGAACCTCGTTAGGCGTAGGCCTTAGAGCGAGCCGCGGGCCGACCCCGGGTTCGGAAGCCTGGAAGCAGCACATGGGCAACAGGCAGGTGCCCGCGCGCCTTGCCCTGCTCCCCGACGCCGAACTACGCTGGGACCGGGTTGGTCTGAGCGCGGTGATGCAACTTTCCATTTTGGTATTCCTGCTCCTGGTGCCCCTGATGTATCCGGAACAGATGAAAACTGGGCTGAAATACGTCAGTGTGGAGATTGCTCAGCCGCTAACCGAAATTCCAGTCGCCCCGGAGCCCCCGCCACCACCCAAGCCGAAGGCCGTGGTGCCAAAGGCGGAGGTCAAGCCTGCTCCTGTTGAGCCGGTCAAGCTGAATCCGGCACAGCCGCACATCTTCGCGAACCTGGCGAAGCCCAAGCCGGTGGCGCCCAAAGTGGAAAAGATCGACGCCAAAGCGCCGGACGTGAAGCCGACGTTTGAGGCCGCCAAGATTGACGTCAAGGAAAGCGGCCCGAAGCGCCCGAAGGATGAGGTGAAGGTTGGCAACCTGAATTCGGGCAGCGCGGCGCCGGCGACGATAGTCGCGCCTCTCAACAAAGTGCAGACGGGCGGATTTGGTGATCCCAACGGCTTGCCCGGAAAGGGCGATCCCAATCATGCGGCGAATGTGAACCGTCTGGGTTCTCCGGCGCTCCCGGTTGGCGAAGGCTACGGCAATGGCACGGGCGGAAAAGAAGGAATTCGCGGCACGGTGGCGAGCACGGGGTTTGGGAACGGGACAGCCATTCCCCCAGTAAGTGCCGCGCCAAAGAAGAGCACGGTAGTCGCCGGAGGCTTCAGCGACGCCGCTGCAGCCATCGCGGAAGCGCCGAAGAAGAAGGTTGCGGCGGGCGGTCCGGCGGATACCACTCCTGACATATTGGACAAGCCTCGGCCTGAATATACGGCGGAGGGGCGTAGGCTTAGAGTTGAAGGCGATGTCGTCATCGACCTGGTATTCCTGGCGAACGGCAGTATTCAAATCAATCGAGTGGTCAGCGGCCTGGGGCACGGCCTCGACGAGGCGGCGGTGCGAGCGGCACAACAAATCAAATTCAAGCCGGCGAAGCGCGAAAGCCAGACAGTGGATTTTCCGGCCCGGGTTCGCATTGAGTTCCGTTTGGCCTATTAGGGAGAGATGATCATGAGAAAGCTGTCGAACCAAATTCTCGTGCTGGCGCTTTGCGCCTGCACAGTTGTGCCGGCTATCGCCGCGGCGGCTCCAGCGGCCGATCAGCCGCGCACGCCTGACCAGGTGATCGACCGGGTGATCAGCAACGAGCAGCGGCTCTATGCCCAGATTCGCAACTACTCCCCGCTCGTCGAGACCTATATTCAGAATCTCAAGGCCGACAAGGATTTGGGGCAGGTGCCGGCCGGCGACAAATATTTTCTGGGCCGCGCGAACTTTGCGAAGGGTGTCAGCCTGGTGCCCTTGAACGATACCCAAACCAAGGGCAAGAAGGTTTTCGGCTCCATCGGAAACTTCTTCAGTTTCGCCATGCAGTTCTTGCCGGACGGTTTCCTGCAGATGATTTTCATTGATACCAACGGATTCGACCGGCAGAACTACAAGTTTGATTATGTGCGCCGCGAATTTCTGGGCGAGGTGCGCTGCTTGGTCTTCGACGTAACGCCCATTGGGAAGAACAACCGCGGGCGATTCCTGGGGCGCATCTGGGTGGAAGATCAGGACTTCCACATCGTGCGCTTCAATGGCGCCTATAACGGCAACGGCCATTCCAGTTGGTACTTCAATTTCGATAGCTGGCGGACCAATGTGCAGCCGGGGCTTTGGCTGCCCACGTTCGTCTACAGCGAGGAAAAAGATCTACACTATGCCATCAGCAAAAAGCTGAGTTTCAAGGCGCAGACGCGCCTGTGGGGCTATAACCTGGGCGGCGCCAGCCAGGAACAGGAGTTGAGCAAGATTCTCGTGGAAACGCCGATGCAAGACGATACCAAGACCGCGAACGACCTTTCCCCGATTCAGGCGCAGCGCTCCTGGGATCACCAGGCAGAAGACAACGTTACCGATCGCTTGGAGCGCATTGGCCTGATTGCGCCAAAGGGTGAAGTCGACAAGGTTCTGGAAACGGTCATCAACAACCTGGAAGTGACCAATAACATTGACGTCGAGCCCGAAGTGCGCTGCCGTATCCTGATGACTTCCACCCTCGAATCCTTCAC
>Ga0074044_10000584_pt1 | contig 35185 bp, 24 predicted proteins | sample BogForMeECP23OM1_FD_94443 | JGI IMG/M metagenome (GOLD analysis project Ga0074044, IMG submission 94443) | Bog forest soil microbial communities from Calvert Island, British Columbia, Canada - Bog Forest MetaG ECP23OM1 | ecosystem: Environmental > Terrestrial > Soil > Wetlands ...
GGGCTCGTTAGACGCGACGATCTTTTTCTCCAGACCAAATTCACCTATCAGCGCGGGCAGGACGACCACCTGCCGTATGATCCGGCCGCGACTCTTTCCGTTCAGGTTGCGCAGTCGCTGGCAAACTCGCTGGAACATCTGGGCACCGCCTGCGTGGATAGCTACCTGCTGCACGGACCTTCAGACAACGACGATTGGACCGACGACGATGCGGAAGTCTGGGAGGCGATGCGAACCGAGCGTGACGCCGGCCGTACTCGTCTGCTCGGCGTGAGCAACGTTTCGCTCCGCCACCTCGACCAGATGACGGCTAGCCGCATCGAACTTCCCGCATTTGTGCAAAATCGTTGTTACGCCCGCCACGGTTGGGACCGTGAGGTGCGCGAGTTCTGTCGGGAGCACGAAATTATCTACCAGGGATTTTCTCTTCTAACCGCGAATAAGAATGTGCTGCACCATCCTCTGATCGCGGAATTGGCCGAGGGAGCCAATGCGACTCCGGCGCAGATCGTTTTCAGTTTCGCGCGCGGCGTGGGAATTCTGCCGCTCACCGGAACCTCAAACGCCGAACACATGCAACAGGATTTGGCCAGCCGCGAACTCACCCTGCCGCCCGAAGCTCTACGGACGATTGAATCGATAGCCGGCTGACGCTGGCGGAAAAGCCGGCGCCTTCGCCCGTCCCCACACGATAACTCACTTCCCCTGTCCGACCGCCTCGCGCTCGCCCACCTGCTGCCGCCACATGGCATAGTAGAGGCCTTTTTGTTCGAGCAGCTCCGCGTGCCGTCCAAATTCGACGATGCGCCCCCGCTCCAGCACATAAATCCGGTCGGCATGCATCACCGTAGACAGCCGATGCGCAATCAGAATCGTGATCGCCTCCTGATTCGTCGCCACTTCGCGAATCGTGCGGCTGATTTCTTCTTCGGTCAGCGAATCGAGCGAACTCGTGGCTTCATCGAATACCAGCAACTGCGGATGCCGCAACAGCGCCCGCGCGATCGAAAGACGCTGCTTCTCGCCACCGGAAACTTTCACACCACCTTCGCCGATCAGCGTGTCCAGGCCGCGATCGGCCCGTGACAGCAAGCTGTGCGCCGCTGCCTGCTGCAGCACCTCCATGCATTCTTCGTCGGTCGCTTGAGGATTTACAAACAGCAGGTTCTCGCGAATGGAGCCGGAAAACAGCTGCGTATCCTGAGTGACGAATCCGATTTTTTCCCGCAGCAGATCCAGATCCACGCGGTGAGACGGAATTCCGTTGTAAAGAATCTCTCCTTTCTTCGGAGCGTACAAGCCGACCAGAAGTTTCACCAGCGTCGACTTCCCTGCCCCGGACGGACCGACAAACGCGATCGTGTCGCCGCGAGCCGCGCTGAAGCTTATTTCGTCCAATGCCAGGGCCGTCGAACTCTGATGCTGAAAACTGACCTGATCAAACTGCAGCGTCATCAGTTCATCCACCGGTTGGGGATCGGCGGGCTTGGGGTCGCGCGGAGTGTCAAGAATCTCTTGAAAATTCTGCAGCGAAACTTCGGTCTCGCGATAGATATTGATCACATTCCCCAATTCCTGCAGCGGTCCGAAAATGTAAAACGAATAGATCCACAGCGAAAAGAATTGTCCGATGGTGATCTCCTGCCGGAAAATCAAGTACAGCATCAGGAACAAAATGCTGGTGCGCAGCGCGTTGACCGCCGTCCCTTGCACAAAGCCCAGGCTGCGCAGGTATTTCACTTTCTTGAGTTCGAGTTTCAGAATCTTGTCGGTGATTCCGTTGAGGCGCACCACCTCCTGCTGCGCCAACCCCAGACTCTTCACCAGTTCGATATTGCGCAACGACTCCGTCGTCGAACCAGCAAGGGCGGTCGTCTCCTTGACAATCGTCTTCTGCATTTTCTTGATGCGCTTGCTCAGCACGGAGCTGATGATCCCGAGCAGCGGCACGGTGATCAAGAACGCCGGAGCAATACTCCAATGAACGCGCAAGCCGTAGATCATCACGAAGACGATGCCGATCAGCGAAATAAAAAGCACATTGATGGCGGCGGTGATGAAGCGCTCCACGTCGCTGCGCACTTTCTGCAACTTGCCGAGCGTTTCGCCGCTGCGCTGATCTTCGAATACCTGGTAAGGCAAATCCAGCGAATGCCGGATGCCGTCCGAATACATGCGCGCGCCCAGTCGCTGCACGATCACGTTCACGAAATAGTCCTGAAAGTTTTTCGCGACGCGCGACACGAGTGCCACACCCACCGCGGCCAGCAGCAGAAGCCCGGCTCCACGTATGAATTGGCTCTGGGTGTACTGGTGATACTTCGTGGCATAGCTGTCGATCACATGACGAAAGATCAGCGGGTCAAGCAGGGAAAAAATCTGGTTGGTAGCGGCCAGCAGGAGCGCGACCACAAAGAGTTTCCAGTATTGCCTGGAGTATTGGTAGAGAAGTTTCATAGGCGAGCGCAGAAATAACGACAATGGGATTTAGATGGTACGCCACCGTTTTCGATTCAAGGAAGGCACTCGCGCGATTGCACGGGAGAGAAGCCCGTCTCTCCAACGCTGTTCAACGTAGAGTCAGGCGGTTCCGGTGTTGGCCAGCGCTTCCACCGCTTCCCATGTCGTGCCGAAAGTGACGAAGAACTCGTTGACCTTGGTAATTTCCATGATCTTGCGCACCCGCGGTTTCACGGCGGTCAACACCAGGCAGCGCCCGGTTTTCTGGTGCGATACGTATGCCGCCACCAGCGAACCCAATCCCACCGAATCGATGTAGGGCACGTCTGACAGATCGAGAATTACCGTCTCCGCGTTCTCGTGGTGCACTGCACGCTCGAATTGCGGAGCGGTCTCCATGGTGATAGGACCCCGCAGCAGGAGAATACGCTGGTCGTCGGCCACCCCTTCGTAACGCTCCACCGTTAGTTCCTGCACTGCCATGGCAGCCTGATTGTAGGCCAGTCGACTGCCGGTGTCACGCGCGGAAATGTAATCTTTTTCGCGATCGGGACCGCAAATTATTGCGGCTTTTTGTCCCCGGGATGATTCTCGTATGTCGAATATTGATCGGCCGGATGCTTCAGCTTCACCGTAATTTCCATCTCGGCCTGGTTGACCTCGTAGTCTCCGCCAAACGTCTGGAAATGCGGCGCCAGGATCTGCACTTGCACCGTTCCATACGGAATTCCGTCCACGTTCGTCTTTCCGTCGGCATCCGTCTTCAATTCGATTTCTCCCTTACCCTGCTTGCCATTGCGCTTCACCGGACGCAGCACTACCTCCGCATTCCGCACCGGTTTGCCGTCGGTGTCGCGCACCACCACCAACCGCAACGTTGCAACCCGACCCTCATCGTCCTGAGCCCGCGCCAATCCAACCACGCCGAACCCCACTAGAATCGCCGCGGCAATCATCAGCGAACGACTTCTCTTCATCAGCATTCTCCTGTAGAGACGGGCGTTGCCCCCGTCTTCATCAGCCGCTGCCCAGATGCGGCAAGCCGCGTCTCTACTGGGCTCTCAGATGGCAATGAGCTACTGCGGCCTCTGATCGGGCGGTTTCTTGTCATCTGGTTTCGCCGGATCGCTATTGTTGCCGTACGTCGAGAACTGCCCCCCCGGTTTCTTCAACTTCACCTGAATTTCTAACTGCGGCTTGTTGATCTGGTAGTCTTCCCCGAAGGTCTGGAAACCCGGCGCCAGCACTTGCACCCGCAGTAAGCCGTACGGAATACCGTCGATGTTCGCGCGCCCGTCATTGTCCGTCTTCAACTCCATACCGCCACGCGACTGTTTGCCATTCTTCCTCACTGGATGCAGCACCACGGCCGCATTTCTCACTGGCTTGCCGTTGTAATCGCGTACGACGACAAAGCGCAAGTCCGACATTGGCCCTTCGTCTTCATCATCCTGAGACATAACCAAGCCGACCAGGCCGAGGCTAAGCAGGAGGACCGCTACACTTACCAATGAAATACTCTTCTTACTCATCGTCGTCGACTCAACCGTTGACTCATTGCTGTCCACTCCTAGCTGTCATTCTAGCCTTATCAAAAGCCCACACAGCGCTAGCCTACACAGGGCTGCGTCGCCTGCAGCTCTACTTCATGCCCTTCACCACGTACACCTGGGAAAGCGTCTGCGAGTAGAGATAGGCATACGCACCCCGGTCGCCCGAACGATAGGTCGCTCCTACGCCAAACGCACCAGCAGGCAATTCTTCACCAAAAGTTTTGTGCGACTCCATTTTCCCGGTGATTACATTCACCTGATAGACGGTGGCGGTCTTTTCCCGTCGACGGGTGGGAACGACGTATACCGATTGCCCGTCTGGCGACCAGTCCCTCACCTGATAGCTGGAGTCCAACCCTGGAACAGGACGCAAACCGCTCCCATCCAGCGGCCAAATCCCCCACTTGCCATCCGGACCCATGACTACCGTGCTCCGGCCATCGGGTGAGGGGGTCGCGCCCACCACCCCTTCGGGCGTAATGGGTTTCGAATCGCCGCTGCTCACCGTAATTAAGTAGTCTCGCGTTCCGTGTCCGGGTTCAACCCCGCTTGCCAGCAATTCTCCGCGATCAGCCAGCCAGCGAACTTTCTGGTAGCTGACATTGTCGTGGGTCAACTGCCTGGCCTCGCCCGCGCCCGTGGGCACCAGGCTGAGCCGTCCACCTTTCGCCGGTTGCGTAATCACCCATTTTGCGTCGGGAGAAATCGCCAGCGCCGCACCCTCGCAAACCCTCACCGGAGGCGATCCGCTGGTATCGCGGACGAACACCGTGTAGTTGGGCCCGCCGCCGATTCCCTCCTCGTCGAACAACACCTTGCGGCCGTCGGGAGTCATATCGCTTAAATCCGACCAGTCGAACCAGCCCAGTTCGCGCTCGTCTTTACCGTCGGGCGGAACACCGCGAATCCCCAAACGCTGCTGATGCGTCACCATCAGCACGACACCATTGCGAATATCCTGCAGCCACATCCCTCCCGGAACATTGGTGATGGTTCGCACTTTGCCGGATAGCGTTACGGCGCGGGGGTTGCCGCCAGTAAACCAGACTTCATCGCCCGCCGGCGACCAGATCACGCCCTCGATCGACTTCCATCCCGATGAAAGTATCTTCTCGCTGTCTTTCCCATCGGACCCAAGGACCGCGATCGAACCTTCGTCGTCGCCGTTCACGTTCTGATGATCGGCGAAAGCTACCCGCTTTCCGTCAGGAGATATCTTCGGATCGCTGATCCAATTGATGCTGTCGAACAGCACCTTGCCAATGGGATACTCGAGGCGCCAGTGTCCGTTCTCTGGCAGGTGACGGACTACCGCCATAGTTTCGCCGTCGGCCGCCCAGTCCGCGTTCTGCACATTGTCGAGCACTTCGCGCGGCGCGCCGCCGCTGAGAGGAATCCGCGCCAGCGTTCCAGTTCTGGCATAGCCGCCGAGACTGACCGCATTCAGCCGCACCGCTAGTTCACCGGTCTTTGAAACGGACAGCAGTTCGGCATCTTTCACTCCGAGTTCACGCGCCCCGTGGTCATCCGTACGGCCCACGTACAACTGTTCTTCGCTACCGTCCCACGCGGCGCTGTACACAATGCTGCCGTCGGGCGCAAATCTCGCATTGCCGACCGAGCCGTTGCGAAATGTGATCGACTGATATTCCGGCGCCGCGGCGTTTCCGCTGCCGCGGCCCCACCACCACCCGGCTGCCAGCATCACTGTGGCCAGGCCCAACGCACCCGCCAGCGCCCGTAATTTACTGCGCGAGGCAGCATCTTTCTTATGCGCGGCCGTCGCCTCTGCGCTCACCGGATCCGCTATCGTCGACTGCGCCCCTGTTTTCCCGGTCGAACTCACTACCGAACTATCCGTCAGCGCTTCCAGATTGAACGCCAGGTCTCCCGCTGACTGAAAACGCTGCGCCGGATTCTTCTCCAGACAATGCCGTACCATTCGCTCCAGCGCCGGAGGAACATTGCGCGCGGTTTCCGAAAGTTCAGACGGCTCTTCTTTCAGAATCGCGCTCATCGTGTCGGCCGGAGATTCTCCACGAAACGCGCGCTGCCCCGAAAGCATTTCGTAGAGAATGGACCCGAAAGCAAAAATGTCGGAACGATGGTCTGCCGGTTTTCCCCGCACCTGCTCCGGCGACATATAACCCGCCGTGCCCATGATCTGGCCGGGCTCGGTATTCACCTGCGCCGTCGCCGCTTCCGCATCGGGATCGATTTCGGGCCGCGTCAGTTTCGCCAGGCCAAAATCCAGAATCTTGACGCGATCGTCATTGGTCAGAAACAAGTTTTCCGGCTTAAGGTCGCGATGGACGATTCCCTTGTCGTGCGCGGCCGCCAATCCCCGCGCCACCTGCTGCGCGTATTCAATCGCCTTTCGACTGGACAGCGGACCCGCTCTGAGCCGCTCCCGCAAAGTTTGGCCTTCGAGCAATTCGGAGACTATGTATGGAGCGCCCTGCTCCTCGCCAATATCGAAAATCGAAAGAATGTTGGGATGATTCAGCGCTGCCGCCGAACGCGCTTCCTGCACGAAACGCTGCAGGCGGTCGGCATCCGCGGAATACGATTTGGGAAGAACCTTGATGGCCACGATGCGGCCGAGGCGCGCGTCGCGCGCGCGATACACTTCGCCCATACCACCAGAACCGAGCAGGGACTGGATCTCGTAGGGGCCCAGTTTCGTTCCTGAGGTGAGTGCCATCTGAGCTGTGGATTATATCGGACTTGCAGGCCGACGGTTACCGACTTTCTTCTCCAGCACGACGGAGCGCGGATCGAGAAAGCCACGACCCTAGCGCTGGTCGAGCATGTGGATGGTTTCCATGATCGTGTCGCCCACGATCTGCAAGCTTTTCGGGCTTAGCTTATCCATCGTGTCTTGCGCCGTGTGATGGAAGGCATTGTTGTAGCCGTAGTCAAGATCGATGACGTCGGCGCACGGTACACCGTGTTGAACGAACGGAATGTGGTCGTCTTCGATACCGCCCTGCCGCGCATAGAAGTGGGACTGGTAGCCGAACCGTTCCGCCGCTGCATAAATCAAATCCTGCAGCCAGGGCGTGCTGTTGCTATCGCGATCGATGTTCAGGTCGGCATCGCCGATCATATCCATCACCATCAGCGCTTTGATCTTTTTCAGCACACCGTCTTTCTCCCATTTTTCCGCCAGGTGGCGGGTGCCATAAAGACTGTCGGTGTCAGACCAACTCTTAACCGCTTCTTCGCCGTCGGTCCAGACCAGCCACACGCTATAGCCATCGCGCTTTTGAGCGCGCATGCCGGCGCGCAACTGGTTGGCAAATTCCAGCAGGATCGCGGTAGAAGATCCGCCGTCGTTGGCGCCGACGTATCCGATGTTGCGCAACGGATAGTTAGTATCGTAGTGCCCCATGATGACGATGATGCCGTCTTTCGTGCCGGGAAACTTCGCAATGATATTGCGGACCGGGAACTTCCCTTCCACCGTGTCGGCGGTAAATGAGTCTTCTTCCACCTGATCGCCTTTCAGGTGGTCGAGGATGTAATGCTCCAGTTTCTTGTGATTCTCGTTACCCATATAGCGCGTGCCGAAGGCGGTCACCTCGCGCGTGTATTCAAAAGCGCGCTTGCCATCGATGTGCGGTAGCGGCGCATTGTCGGAAGTGGAGACCGCAACCGGACTTGCTTCCCGCAGGGCCGGATTCGCGGCCGTCGATTCGGATCTCGGAGCGGCGGCGGACGTGACGGCGGAGGGTCCATTGTTGCAGGCGGCAGTGCTGGCCAGAGCGACCGCCAGCGACAGTGCGAAGCAAACCTTGAACCACAGGGAACACGGGGATACACGGGGGGGTACGCGGTGAGATTCACGAGGAGATATGCGGAGAATTGTGTTTTCGCCTGCTAAAGGTTCCATGTTTTTCCTGTGCGTTTTTCCTCGTCTTCCCCTCCGGTTGAGAGTTGTACTTTAGGACTTTGGTTAAGAACTGTGCTTAAGATTTTTTCTCTGCACGTTTCTTGCGCTGGTCCGGATGTACCGCCCACGCTATTCCGGTACTCAGAACATATAAGCCGATCATCGGCGCGGCAAAGATACACATGTTCAGGATATCGGGAGTCGGCGAGACGATGGCGGCAACCACGAAAATCCCCAGAACGGAATAGCGGATGTTGTGCCACATCCAGCCGGCGCTGACGATGCCCATAAGTGCCAGAAAAAATACGAGGATCGGCATTTCGAAAATAATTCCCATGCCCACGATCAGCGTCAGGAACAGAGAACTGTATTCGCTGAGCGTGATCATCGGCTGGAAGTCTTTGCCGTAGCCGATGAGAAACACCAGCGCTTGCGGCAGAACCACTTTGTAGCCGAAATATCCTCCTGCGAGGAACAGGCCTATGGTCGAGAGCATGAAAGGCAAAACGTAGCGCTTCTCGTTCCGATAAAGGCCGGGGGAAATGAAGCACCAGATCTGGTAAAGCACAAACGGCGAGGTAACAAACAAGCCGGCCATCATCCCAAGCTTCAGATAAAGATTGAAGGGCTCGGTAGGATTGACATAAACCAGTTTGGCCGAGAGATGATTGCGAGCGAGCGCGTCCATGATCGGGCGCTGCATGACTCCGTAGATACGTTCGGCGTATCCCCAGCAGGCGAAGAAGCCGATCACGACGGCGATGGCGGAGTAAACGATGCGCTTGCGGAGTTCCTCGAGATGATCGAGGAAGCCCATGGAAGGCATCTGATCCTTCTCGGTAGTTCCAATGGAATCGTTCGCGGATGAAGATGCGGCCGCGTCAGGCATCCGGCGCCACTTTCGGAGCGGCAGCTCCCGGAACCGAAGTTGGCTCCGGAGACGTGCCGGCAGCCGCTGATTTGGTTGCAACCGATTCCGCGGCAGCTTCGGCCTGAGCCTCTTCGACCGCGGCCAGTTTTTCTGCCGACGGAGGATTGAAGATGCGATTGGCCAGCGATCCCAGTGGCGCCTGCAGAGGCGGCAAGACCTGCTGCCGGTAATTGGCGGCCTTCCCAGCCGCCACTTTCCCACCCACATCCAGCGAATTGACCTCGGACTCAATCTGCGAACGAAACTCGTACGACGCGCGCCGGAACTCGTTCAGGATGCGCGCGACCTGGCGTCCGATCTCCGGCATCTTCTTCGGGCCGAACAGAATCAGCGCCAGAAGAAACAGGAAGATCATCTCGCCTGAAAACCCGAAATTCATGGCTCTATCATAATGCGGGATGGGGGATGCGGGCCACTGCTGAGATTTGCGGCCACCAGAAAACGGAGGAGCCAAACGAAGGACCGCGATCGGAACCGGCCAAGCGCGGGCCCTTCGATTCACTCTGACGTCTTATTCAGACGTCTCATTCAGACGTCTCACGCAGACGTCTCGCTCGGAATGGGCAGGCTTATAACTCTCGTCTAGTGCCTTCCGAAGGTGTAACCGATGGAAACTCCATAGCGCGTAGCCCAGGCGGAACTGAACTCCTGATTGTTGTTGACGACGTAAACCCGCGCTTCGGGACGAACAAAGAATCCACCCTTGGGATAGAACTTGATACCCCCGCCGAAATCTGCGTCGAAGTGGCTGATCGACTGGTAGTTGGAGCAGGTGTAGATTCCGCAGTAGGTTCCCGTGTAGTAGCGAGTGTTCGCGCTGCCAATGCCGGCCACCAGTTCGGCGTAAATGTGCGGGGCGAGCCGAGGCGCATATACGGCGTTAACGTCGAAGAACACCGGACGATAGTTGAAACCTTGTCCGTAATAATTATTGGCCTGCGATGCTCTCCAGAAGACTTCCGTGCCAACTCCGATGTTGTGCCAGAAAAGCACGTCGCCGGTAAAACCTGGATAGGCGCCACCGGTAAGCGAAACCGGAGTGTGATTGGGATCGAACGGACTGACCGAATTTGCCGAAGCGGCCGTGATCGTGCTGACACCGAAAGCGGCGTCGATTTTCTGAGCCTGCGCCCAGTTCGAGAATGCGGCCAGGGCGGCGCAGGTAAACGCCAAAAGGACGGTAAAACGGTAATTCTGTTTCAAGCAAATCCTCCATGGGAATATTTTGATTTCAATCGGGTTGGATGCAGTGGAAAAGGCCGAGGCTGCCGAGCGGTTGGAGATTTACAAGAATTTACGCTTCCGAAAGTCCATGACCTGCGGGTTTCAGGGTTGCAGGTGAATCGCGATTTTTTCCCGACGCGAGAGTTGGGTCTTAGGGCGAACCGTCTTACGTCGAACTGTCTTCTATCGAACTAAAGACCGTACGACAAACGCACGATCATCGCAGTGAACGCGAGATTGTGAAACCGTGTCTAGTCCAAGACTGGCCGGGGACAATAGGGGATGGGTATGCCTTTTACGATTGCCCCCGGATTCCCTTCGACGAGCGCCTCGGCATACTCGGCTCCGACAATTTTTTCCGCCACCTTTCGCGCCTCCGAAAGATTCGGAATCCGGCGCTTGGTGTCATGGGCGTCCGAAGCCAGCACGTGAACCGCGCAGTGATCAAGCAGCCAGCGGGCAATCGTTTCCGGCCGTTCGCCCCATTGTCCGGTGAGCGCCGAGGCGGTGATCTGCATCAGACACCCGCGCTCCGCCCACTCCAGAATGCGTTGCGGAGTTTGCTGCAGAATCGGATTGCGTTCGGGATGAGTCAGAATTGGCGTCAGGCCGCGATCTCCCAGTCGGAAGAAGCATTCTTCAAGCCGCGCCGGAACGCTGTAGTTGCTGAGTTCAATCAGCAGATAGTTGGTTTCTCCGATGGTGTAGGTGTGCGGCTCTTCGAGCACGCGCTCCAGGTTCTCGAACGAAAGATGAAAGTCGCAGCCAAGAGTCAATTGCAAGGGCAGCTCTCGACCGATCTTCTCCCGCAACCGGTCGAGAAGGTGGGAAAGATAGGCTCGATCGTAAAGGTAACGATCGTTGGCGTGTGGCGTGGCCACCGAATGTGTAACGCCGTCCGCCGACGCCATTCGGCACATTTCAATCGCGACATCCCACGACTTGGGCCCGTCGTCGACTTCAGGGAGAAGATGGCAATGAATGTCAATCACGACGAGGTCTCTGGGAACAACCTGATTTGGGAACCGTGAAATACCCGTGTGCGAAGCATCGGCGATTTCGGCAACCTACAAACATTACAACGATTAGAATAGCGTAAGACTAGAATACATCCTGCGACGATGGAACGAGCGATCCCCGCACAGCATATTGCAATCGAGCTGCAGCCCGAGAGCGCGGTCGGCGCATCCAAATCTATAGGGATTTTGCGATGCTTAGCGAAGTCTTGCAGTTGCGAGTTCCAGCCTTCTCGTGCACGATAGAGAACACGACTTTTTTAGCTTTAAGTTTGTTGATCAGTTCTGTTGGTTGAGGAGCGAGTTTGTCCATGAGCTTTCTAACCGAGGCGCGCGCCGCCCTCGCCGGTCATAATAGTCTCCGCCGGAGGCTGACGCGGCTGACTAGCCTCGCGATTCTGGCCTCACTTTCCATATCCTGCAGTACCACCAGCAATAGCTCGAATCCCAACCATAGCGCTTATGTCTCTCTGCCCGACAGGGGTTCTGTGTTGCAGTTGCAGGTCAACGGCGCGACCGGCTCGGTCACCCCTTCGGTCCAGACGCCACAAGTGCAGGGTACGTCACCTACGGGGCTGGCGTTGCTGCCGTTGAAGAATTTTCTCTACGCGGCCAATTCCAACGCGGACACCATCTCCATTTACAAAGTGAATCCCGATGGCACTTTGACCCTCACCGGCACTCCCATCCAGGCGGGCAACGGTCCGAATGTTGCGGTGATCGACCCCAGCGGCAGCTTCTTGCTGGTGACGAATAATTTTTCCGACAATATTTCGGTTTACTCGATTAATTCCAGTAGCGGCGCCTTGACTCAGGTTGCGAACTCGCCCTTCCCCGCCAGCAGCAACCCGACCGACATCGCGTTCACGCCTTCCGGCAACTTCGTTTACGTCACCAATCCCGGAATTGGCATGGTCACCGGCTTTTCCTTCTCGAACGGACAGCTCACGCCCATACCCAACACTCCGGTCAAGTCAGGCGCCGGAGCTAACGCCCTCGCCGTGTATGGCAACGATCAATATCTTTATGTGGCCAACCCTACAGCCATCAATCCCGCGCCGAATACACTTACCACCGGCAATATTTCCGCCTTCAACATCGATCCAACCACTGGTGAACTCACTCCGGTCACCGGTTCGCCCTTCACCTCCTCCGCCGGCAGCGGCCCCAGTGCCTTGACGATCACTCCCAACGGCCAGTTTCTTTACGCGGTAACACCCGGAACCAGCTTCTCGATCTGGTGCTTTGCCATCGATGCCCTGAATGGACAACTGACGGCCACCACCAATTCCCCCTTCAGTCTCGCTGGCGGCGGACTCTTTGCTCTCTTCGATCCCACCGGCTCGTATTTGTATACCGGCAGCGATACCAACATCGCTGTTTATAACTACAGCCAAGGAACCGGCGACATAGAACCGGTCAGCAATTCTCCGTTTGCTTTGCAAACCGCGCCCGGAAGAATGGTTTTCCTGCACTGATTTTTCTTGCTGTTTAGATCCGAGGTTTTCGGGTAGCACTTTCGTGGGCACCTTAGCACCCGCGTGCCATTTTCAGATTTGCCGCCGAGCTTTACATTCTCAATTGAGCAGTTCTGGGGGAGGGCTGCCCGGGCGTCCTGGATTCGAAAGAATCCGGACGCCCGTTTAATTTTCCCGACAGAGATTCTTTCAAGGTCTCAATCACTCCAGGATGGAATGCTTCAAGATTGCACGCTTCAATTCGTGGAAATGGTGAAGTTCACCGTGATGCGGGCTTGCGTTTCCACCGGCTGCCCATTCTGCATGTACGGCTTGAAGTGCCACTGCTTCACCGCCTCCCGAGCCGCCGCCGCCAGGATGGCGGGGCCGCTGAGAATCTGCAACTCCTGAATCGTGCCCTCGCGAGAGATGAGCGCTCGCAAACTGACCGCCCCCTGCACCTTCATTTGACGCGCCAGCAAGGGATAATCCGGCGGCACCGAAACACTCACGTTCTGCGTGGTTTGCGGAGAGAGTTGCACCCGGTCTCCGGCACTCACCACCGCATTCGGCGGCGCGGGATTCGCGCCTGAAGAACTGGACGCTGAGGACGGCGCATCCGAATCCACATCGAGGTGGATGGCATTGTTCTTCGCCGGCACACTCATGTGACGGTTTCCGGCTACGACCTCAACCTGCAGAGGAGGCAGTGCGGCGCGCTCCGTGGTTGCCGTCAGCGGAGCCTCACTCACGGCCGGTGAAGCGGACTTGGCCGTCTTATGCTCGCGCCCCGTATTTACCGCCGGCTCCGAAACAACCGAAGGGGGCGCAGCCGTCCCCGTTTTCTTGCTGCGAACCGCGGCTTCCTGCACTTCCGAACTCGGCGGAAACCAGAAGTCCCAATCTTTCAGCACCACTGCCGCTAAAGCCACCAGCAGAATGCCCAATGCGATGAGCATCCGCTTCCGCTGCACTTCCGCTTCGTGCGGCGCGGTCGGCAGGGGCAACGGGGTGGACCGCTCAAGATGATTCTCAAGCTGGGTTTCGTCGTGATACATAGGCATCCAGGCACTCCGAATGGCAGTCATTTGGGGGGGAGGGCCTGCTAAGGGTAGTATCCCTTAATCCAGCGTTCATGCCAAGCAAATCCGCACTGAGCGCGTCCGCCCCCGAGCGTGTCAGGCCCTGGGGCGTGTCCGCCAAAGAAGAACTATAACTTCCCGCAGAGACGGGGCTCGCCCTTGTCTTCGAGGTCGCCCCACTCACTCCGCCGATGAGTACTCACTCTGCCGGTCAAAAAGATGCGGCGAGCCGGTTCTGTACCGGAACTTTGTTTCCTGCTCAGGCACTTGTCGACACCTTGAAGTCAAGCTTGTCGAGAATGCCGATCGCGGCATCCAGAATTTCCTGGTCTACCGTGCGGTTCGTGGCCACGGCTTCGGCTAGCGGTATCGAGATAATCCTGTTCCCGCGCAGCGCCGCCATTTGTCCGAATTCGCCGCGGTGCACCATGTCGATGGCTCCCAGTCCGTAGCGCGTAGCCAAAACGCGGTCGTAAGCGGTTGGGGAACCGCCGCGCTGAATGTGGCCGAGCACCACCGACCGCGTTTCGAAGCCAGTGCGCTTTTCGATCTCGCTCGCCAGCGTCAAGCCGATTCCGCTCAACCGGGGATGCCCGAAGTCGTCGCGATCATCTTGCCCGCCCCCGCCGTGCTTCTCGTTCCCATCGGAAAACTTTGCGCCTTCGGCCGCGACAACGATGCTGAAATATCTTCCGCGCGAGTGGCGCTGCCGGATCAGTTCGGCAACCTGATCAATATCGAATGGAACTTCCGGGATCAGGATTACATCGGCGCCGCCGGCGATCCCGCTATAGGTCGCGATCCAGCCCGCGGCTCGGCCCATCACTTCTACCACGATCACACGATTGTGCGCCTCTGCCGTCGTATGGACACGATCGATGGCTTCGGTTGCGATATTGACCGCCGTGTCGAAGCCAAAGGTGAAGTCGGTGCCGGCCAGATCATTGTCGATCGTCTTCGGGACACCCACCACCCGCACACCCTCGACAAACAGTTTCTGTGCCACCGAGAGGGTGTCATCGCCACCGATCGCAATCAGTGCCTCGCAACCATGCGTCTTGAGATTCTCCGCGCAATGCCGCAGGCCGTCGGGATACTTGGCCGGATTGGTACGCGAAGTGCGCAGGATGGTGCCGCCTCGCGGCAAAATCCCGCCGACCGCCGCCAGGTCCAGTTCCATCGTCTTGTCTTCCAGCAGACCGCGCCAGCCTTCCATGAAACCCACAAAACTGTCTTCGTAGTGGAACGTGCCCTTACGCACCACTGCCCGAATCACGGCATTCAATCCGGGACAGTCGCCGCCGCCCGTCAGTACTCCAATCTTCATTGCCCGCTCCTGAAATAACCCCAGTTTCCATTAGGTTATCACGCCACTTTGACGTGCGTGCCGATCTGCGGCAAACCAGAAGGACGCGTGCCGCCGTTGCCGATCTCAGTGCCGAACTTAAGGGCTGAGAGCCTCCTGTTACACTTCCTGCATGCGGGTCCTCGGCATCGACTGCGGCACCGAATACACCGGTTACGGGGTCGTCGATCTGCTCTCCGATGGGCGACAAAACGATCGCCTGGTCTGTGTGGTCTGCGGAGCCATCAAAGTTTCCCCACGCGACCCCATGCCAACCCGCCTGTCGCGCATCTCCATGGGCCTCCACGAACTCATCCTTCAGCACCGGCCCGACCGCGTCGCCATCGAAGACGTCTTCTATGCCACGAATGTTAAGTCTGCGCTGAAACTTGGTCAGGTACGAGGAGTGGCCATGCTGGCCGCCGCTTCCGCCGGACTCGAAGTCGCTGAATACTCCCCGCTCTCCATCAAGTGCGCCGTCGTCGGGTACGGCCGCGCCGAAAAACATCAGGTCCAGCAAATGGTGGCGCGCCTGCTGAACCTCAAGGAAATCCCACAGCCCGCGGATGCCGCCGACGCCCTCGCCATCGCGATCTGCCATCTCCACACCGCAGCTACGCAGGAACGTCAAAGCACCACTAACTGACCAGAGATACTGCCCAGTAGGACCGAGTTCGCCCTGTCTCCGTTGGCGACAGGCTCAGTCTCCCGTACGGATTGTCCGATTCAAAAGACGCGGCGAGCCGCGTCTCTACAGGGGATTTGCGCTCCCTGCACGGCAAAGTCCGAACCCAGGTTACCGCCGTCCTTGTCCTGAATCCGCTGCTCACCGTATCACTCGTTAGGGCAACGGGGAGTGACGCACACTGCTTTTCAAGCTACCCTGTGTGAACGATTGAGAAGAATTTAACGCGCTTCCAGCATGCCAGATGCAGCGCGAATCCTTACTCAACGGAGGTTTTCATGTCCCTTCCCCGTCCGGTTTACGTTCTTTTGATCGCTATCGTGCTTTTCTTGCCTACTGTGTTCCTGCAGGCCGCCGAAAATGCCACCTGCTCCTTCAGCACCTTCTCAGCCCCTTCGGGATATACCTTGAACCTGGTGAACGGAATCGCCGACGATGGCACCGTCGTCGGCCAGTTGACCGACAACGAAACCCTCGCCAACGTGGGCTTTACCTATTCCACCGCCGGAGTTTTCACCAAGTACACAGCCCCTAACTCACAGAACACCTGGATGTATGGCCGGAACAGCAACGGCGTGAATGCCGGCTCCTACCAGACCAAGAAATATCCCGGAAGCATGTACGGCTTCTTCTTACAGGGTAGCCAGTTTGCAACGGTTCGCTATCCCAAGGCCACGAATACCTGGCTATTCGATGTGAATCAATCGGGAACCGCTGTCGGCAGCTTCAGCGCCAGCCAAACCGTGACCAAAGCGTTCTTGCTGGTCAACGGCCAGTTCACCACGCTCGCCTACCCGAATGCGTTGTCCACTTATGCCGAGTCCATCAGCGACAACGGCATTATCGCCGGGTTTTACGAGAACAACGACATCCCCAGCGGCTTTCTCTGGCAAAGCGGCAAGTTCACCAGCATCAATTACCCGAAAGCCAAATGGGGAACCGCGCTGCTCGGAGTGAATAATTCAGGCGCCGCCGTCGGTATCCATTATTCCGGCGATAACAGCTTCGGGTTCCTCTACGAGAACGGAACCTTCAAGAACATCGTTTACTCGGGCGCGAAGTTCGTCACCACTGGTGGCATCAACAATAACGGCGTGATCTCAGGCCAGATCTACTTCACCCTGACCGACACGTTGGGATATACGGCGACGTGCAAGTAAGCTCTCAAGAGGTCGGGGCATCGGATCATCGGGTCATTGAAGTGCCAAGGGGCGCTTGACTTTCGATTGCCCGATGACCCGATCACCCGATCACCCGATGGCCCCTTGACACTCCTCGCCGCCATCACCAATGATTAAGCGGTCGATGGCACTCTCACTCCGAATTTTCTGTCTGCTCATCTTTTTTTCGCTAGTCCCCTTTTCGTCAACTCTCGCCCACTCCCAAGCGCAATCCCCGGCGACCGTCACTTTTACTCTCGACTTTCCGAAGTCGCAGCCGGAGTATTGCTCCATCCGTGTGCAATCCGACGGCACGGGCCATTACGAGTCTAACGGGCGGCTGTCCGCCGATGCCGACGAGAATAGCAGCTTCAATCTTGATTTCGTTCTAGCGCCCGGCACGCGCCAGAAGATCTTCGAACTGACGGCAAAGGCCGGTTATTTTCAGAAGGACGTCGACTCTCATCACAAAGGCATTGCGTTCACCGGAAAAAAGACGCTGAGCTACCAAGATGCCGAGCGCAGCGGCCAATCCACATATAACTATTCTTCCATCGCGGCCGTGCAGGAACTGACCAGCCTGATGCAGGGGCTTGAGTCCACCCTCGAATTCGGGCGCCGCCTGCAGTACGCATATCACTACCAGAAGCTGGCACTCGAGGAAGAGCTCAAGCGCATGGAAGACAGCTCGCGCAGCCATCGATTGGTCGAGGTCACCGCCATCCAGCCAATCCTCGAGCAGATCATCGCTGATCCGTCGGTCATCAATGTGAGCCGGGCGCGCGCCAAACGCCTGCTGGATGCCGCAGGCGCCAACTAACCCACATCAGCCGCGCGGTTGGCGGCGCTCGCAGACCACAAGGTGGTGGGCGGGCTCATTTGTGGAACGGTAGGGACGGGGGCGCCCCGCCTCACTGCTGGCGAGACACCACTCCCGCGATGCCATCACCTTGCTGCCAACCCGCAAGTTGTGATAGGTGTTATGCCCCGACGGTTATAAAAGCGATCTTGAGTGCGGCGACGAAAAGTTCTGTGATGAAGAAGTTGTGTAATGAAAACTCTGTAACGAAGATTAACCTGGCCAGAGCGTTGCTGTCAGCGGGTAGGCCGACGCTGCTGTTCGCGCTTTTCGGGCTGGCGTTGCCCGCCATTATCCTGGGACAGGTGCAGCGGATTCCTGGCCATTCACCCGTCAACACCGCGTCGCTGCAAGGTACGGTAAAGAACACGCAGACAAATCTGGCGATTCCAGGCGTGAAGATCAGCCTGCTCCGGGCAGGCGTCGTGCTCCGTGAAAAATTAACTGACGCCGAAGGCATCTTCCGCCTGGTGAATGTGGTGCCGGGAACCTACGAGCTCAAAGCCGAGAAGCAAGGGTTCCAGGCCATCAACCTGCCGAATCTCCAAATCCAGGGACCCGAAACACAAGACTTGGCATTAGAACCGGTCAGGAGTGAAATCATACCCGCGAAAGGTCCATCAGGAGTTCCTGGCCCTGCACCCTCGTCTCCCCCGCCAACCGCTCCGCCGACTGCTCCCTATCCCGGATTGCGAACTTCGCCAACTGTTTCCTCTCCTGGTCCCCTCGGACTTGCACCCGAGCAGGTGCCGCCCGATTCCGCGAACTTCGTCAAGGAACCCGACCGGTGGGATGTTCCCATGCCCGCTTGGGACCGCTACGGTAAAGGCGGTGAGTTTCCGTACACAAAGAGCCACTGGTACGATCCTTTCGATCGCAACCGCATCAAGGGAGACAAGCCCATCTTCGGTCAGAGATGGTTCTTCGACTTCACCGGGACGAGCCTTACCGGCCTGGATGTGCGTCGCCTGCCCGTGCCGAGCGGTGTTTCCGCCGAGCAGCCGGGCAGTTATGACTTCTTCGGACGGGGTGAGCAGGGCTTCGCCTCGCAAAGTTTCCGCCTTTCTTTCGATCTGTTTGAAGGCGATACCAGTTTTCGGCCGATTGATTTCCGCATTCGCTTTACACCGGAATTCAATCTCAATTTTCTGCAAACACGCGAGCGGGGGCTGGTCAACGTAGATGTGCGAGACGGTACCAACCGTTTTGACAGTCACACCGGCCTGCAGGAAGGATTTGTCGAAGCCAAGATCCACGACTTGAGCCCGAATTTTGATTTCATCTCCGTTCGCGCCGGAATCCAGCAGTTCGTCAGCGATTTTCGCGGGTTCATTTTCGCCGAAGAGCAGCCCGGCGTCCGCTTGTTCGGCGACCTGCGTTCGAACCGCATCAATTACAACCTGGCCTGGTTCTACTTTCTTGAGAAGAACACCAACAGCGGGCTGAATACGTTTCAATCGCGCCATCAGCAGGTTTACGTCGGCAATGTTTACATCCAGGACTTTTTTGCCAAAGGTTACACGACTGAATTCAGTTTTCATTACAACCGCGACGATCCCTCAATTCACTACGACGACAATGGATTCATCGTCCGGCCGGAACCTATCGGAGTGGTGACACCGCACGGCATCCGAGCCTACTACCTGGGCTGGACCAGCAATGGTCACATCGGCCGCCTGAATGTAAGTCACGCGTTGTATCAGGCGCTAGGCCATGACACATTCAATCAGATTGCGGGACGTCGAGTTAACATCGACGGCAGAATGGCTGCGCTGGAGCTGTCCGTCGACAAGGATTGGGCTCGCTTCCGCACGTCCTTCTTCTACGCTTCCGGTGATCCGAGTAACCGGTCGGATGCACTCGGCGCGAGTGGTCGCGGTTCCACGGCGCGGGGCTTCGATACCATTGTCGATGAGACGAATTTCGCCGGCGGAGCCTTCAGCTTCTTCGATCAGCAAGGCATTCGCCTGACGAGCACGGGAATCGCGCTTACCAATCCTGGCAGCTTGCTCGCGAGCTTGCGCAGCAATAAAGAAGAAGGCCAGGCGAATTTCGTAAATCCTGGAATTTATATTTTCAACGTCGGCGCTGATTTCAATTTGACACCCAAACTTCGCGCATTCTTCAACGCGAATTACCTTCAGTTCGACCGCACCGAACCGCTGCAAATCCTCTTATTCCAGCCAGGAATTCGACACAGCATCGGCACCGACACCGGCATCGGTGTGCAGTATCGGCCACCGCTGTCAGAAAATATCGTAATCACAGCAGGGATATCGAATTTAGTTCCCGGCGCCGGCTTTGACGACATTTTCAATAATCGAGTGTTAATCTCCGGATTCACCAGCATACGACTGACATTCTGAAGTTGAGCTATGCGCCTTTTCGACCAGCGACGATTGTCACCAAAACGACTGCGGCAAATCATCCTGCTGGCAGCGAGCGTTTGCGCTGCACTGGCAGCAATCGACCCGCCCCTCAGAACACTCGCATCGGAGGCAGTCGCTCAACAAAGCTCGCCAGGCCTTGGAGACTCGATCGATGAGGCCCGGCAAAGATCAGCCGGTTGCGCAAGTTGCCACAATCCAATGGACAGCGCGACGATGCACACCACCGGCACTGTGCTATTGGGTTGCACCGACTGTCACGGAGGCAATGCCCAGATCACACGCTCTCCGGACGTCACGCCGGCATCCCCGCCGTATCGCGAACTGACCCGGCAGGCCCATCCCAAGCCTCGATTTGCCGAGAGCGCGCGAACCTCGGGTAATCCCGTTCGCGCATACACCAGGTGGCTGAAAGAAGATGCCGAGTACATCAAATTTATTAACCCTGGCGATCTGCGCGTCGCCGAGCATACCTGCGGCCGGTCAGGCTGCCATACTTCCGAAGTCCAGCGCGTACGCACCAGCATGATGACGCATGGCGCGATGTTGTGGGGCGCGGCACTCTATAACAATGGCGCGATTCCGCAAAAGAATCCGCTCTTTGGCGAGAGCTATGCCCCCGATGGGACACCGCAACGATTGCAAACATTCCCCCCCCCGACTGCGGAAGAGACGCGCACCAAGGGAATTCTTCCCTACCTCGAACCCATTCAGCGATGGGAGGTTTCACAACCCGGCAACGTCCTGCGCTCGTTCGAACGCGGCGGTGAAAAAAAGCCCGAAGTCGGCATCCCCAGCCTCGAAGAGGCACCGGGGAAGCCCGATGTTAAACTGAGCGACCGCGGATTTGGCACGGTGTTGCGCACCGACCCCACCGTTCTGGGTCTGCAAAAAACGCGCTTGCTCGATCCTTTACTCTCATTCCCCGGAACCAACGATCAGCCGGGAGATTTTCGCGCCAGCGGATGCAGCGCCTGCCACGTGATCTACGCCAACGATCATTCTCCCGAACATTCGGCACGCTACTCAGCCGCCGGCAACCTCGGCCAGAGCGCAACCACCGACTCTACCATTCCGAAGACCGAGTCGGGTCATCCCATCCGACATGAGTTCACTCGATCCATTCCATCGAGCCAGTGCATTGTTTGCCACATCCATCCCGGCACCAACATGGTGGCAACTTATTTCGGCTACACCTGGTGGGATAACGAAATCGACGGCGACAAGATGTATCCCAAACAGCAGCGCCGTCCCGATCCGAAGCAACAGCAAGAGATACAAACGCGCGATCCCGAGCGCAGCGCGATTCGCGGCAACTGGGCGGATGTTGATTTTCTCGAAAAGACGGGGACGCCCGAATTTAACAAAGACCTCAAGAACACGCAGTTTGCCGACTTCCACAGTCACGGATGGATTTTCCGCGCGGTCTTCAAGCACGATCGCAAGGGCAATCTTCTCGATGCCAGCGACAAGCAGGTCTCCTTTGACGATCCGGACAAGTTCAAGAAGGCTGTACACCTGAAAGATATCCACCTGGAAAAAGGAATGCACTGCATTGACTGTCACTTTCAGCAAGACAGTCACGGCAACGGGAAACTGTACGGAGAAACACGCAACGCCATTGAAGTCGATTGCGTGGATTGCCATGGCACGATCCAGCAACGCGCTACGTTGCGAACGTCAGGCATAGCCGCCCCCGCCGGCGGTACTGCACTTGACGTGCTCCGCACTCCTTGGGGTGAACGCCGTTTCTATTGGGATGGAGATCGCCTATTTCAACGCTCCATGCTGGAGAAAGACCGGCAATGGGAAGTGGTACAGGTGATCGACTCCATCACCCCTGGGAACGCGCACTACAACGAAAAATCGCGCCTCGCGAAAACCATCCAGAAAGACGGCAGCACCTGGGGAACACCTACCGCCGACTCGTCGCAGTTGGCCCACGAAAATAGCCGCATGACCTGTTACGCGTGTCATAGTTCATGGGCTCCCACTTGCTATGGCTGCCATCTTCCAATGACGGCCAATCAGAAAATGCCCATGCTGCACAACGAAGGGCTCACGACACGCAATTGGACCTCCTACGATTTTCAGGTTTTGCGCGACGACGTTTACAGCTTGGCGATCGATGGCACGGTTACCGGCCATCGAGTTGCGCCTGTGCGCTCCGCATGTGCGGTCCTCGTGAGTTCGCAGAATAACAATCGTGACTGGATCTACTACCAGCAGCAGACGGTCTCCGCGGAAGGCTTCAGTGGGCACGCCTTTAGCACCTTCGTGCCCCACACGGTGCGTGCGACTGAAACCAAGACTTGCACCGACTGTCACGTCTCGAAGGCCGGCGATAACAATGCCTGGATGACCCAACTATTTCTGCTGGGAACAAACTTCATGAACTTCATGGGCCGTTACGTCTACGTAGCCACCGGCAATAGAGGATACGAGGCGGTCGCGGTCGCCGAACACGACGAGCCTCCCGCTGTCATCGGAAGCGATCTGCAGCGGCTTGCGTATCCTGATGACTACGCCAAGCACCAGAAGAACCATCGTGAGTTGAAGGAAGCTTACGGGCATGCCGGCTCAGACATTCTCGATGTTCAGGCTCGCGGGGAGTATCTGTACGCTGCCATGGGAAAAGGCGGACTGCGCGTCTATGACATCGCTAACGTCGACGACAAGGATCTTTCTCAACGTACGATTACCGCGCCGGTCTCGCCTCTGGGGCAGCGCTTTTATGTCCCGACGAAATTCGCCATGGCAGTGGCGACCCCCACAACTCTAGGCGTCGATCCGCTACGCACCCATCGCCCCGAAAACGAAGAGCAATCCATTCATCTGATCTACGGCTTCCTCTACGTAGCCGATAAAGAAGAAGGTCTCGTGGTCATTGGCGATCCTAATGTGAAAGGCAGGAGTCCCGGCGTCGGCACCTTGCTCGACGGAGATCCTACTAACAACTTCCTCAAACGCGCCTTGGCGTTCAATCCGCAGGGTGCGCTGAACGGAGCACGAAGAATCGCCATCGTTGGTACTTACGCTTACATCCTTTGCGATGCGGGCCTTGCCGTGGTAAGTCTGGATAATCCGCTGAAGCCTGCGCTGGTAGCGCAGGTTGGCGCGCCATTTTTAGACGAGCCACGAGGCATCGCGGTTCAGTTCCGCTACGCCTTCGTTGCGGATCGTCAGGGACTCAAGGTTCTGGATATTACCCATCTTGATCAGCCCATTCCTGTGCGGGCGGCGCAGGTTCCTCTCGAAGACGCGCGCAATGTCTATGTCGCACGCACATACGCATACGTCGCGGCAGGCAAGCAGGGTCTGGCGATCGTCGACATTGAGCATCCCGAGCAACCGAAGCTCGACCAGATTTTCAATGCCGATGGCGCAATGAACGATGTGAATGATGTCAAACTCGGCATGGTCTCATCGGAGTTGTTCGCTTATGTGGGCGATGGCAAGAACGGCCTGCGCGTGGTTCAATTATTTTCGCCGACTGATAATCCTGGTTTTTCCGGGTTCAGCCCCCGGCCAACCCCGAAACTGATTGCGACTCATCCCACCCATGGCCCGGCGCTGGCCATTTCCAAAGGTATCGATCGTGATCGCGGAGTCGATGAGAGTGGCAATCAGGTGGCTGTACTCGGCCGCCGCGGTGCGCGCCCCTTCAATCTGCAGGAGATGCAGCGCATGTATATGCGCAACGGTCAACTCTACACCGTTACCGACACTCCACCGGGCCCTGCGCACTGATGTGAATATGAATCCGTACGTCCCGTTACCTGGCGGCACGCAATTGCGGAATGGTAAATTTCCCCTTCGTGGGCCGTTCTTTTGTCCAATCGTGATATGAATGGCACTCGGAGCAACGGCCGTTGGCGGCATCCTGTCGTTCGCCGCCATCCTCGTGGCAGCTTCGGCAAGTTGCAATTCCGGGCAGCAGAATGTCGGCCGTCTGCCGGCTCTCCGGCGTCCGGTCATGGCATGCCGTACAGGTAAGAAAGCGATGGGAGTTGTGGTCGAACTCCGCGTGTAGAAACCAACGCGTCGGGATAGAAGACTTGGCTATCGCGGGAAGCGAAGCCTTTCCTTCGACCGCGTTGTCTTCCATCATCTCCCCTTCCATGACGTGGCAGAGCTTGCAGCCTTTGTCGAACAATACACGATCCGCCAGCATCACCTGCTGGTCGATCCACTCCTGCCGCGTGTGCGGAACAGGCAGTGGCAATCTCATATTTCCGCGCAAAATGAGTTCCGGCGCTACCGCTTCCGACAGCGCTCGCGGATGAGACGCAAAATAGTCACTGTACTTCTGAAGCAGATATTTCTGGACAACTTCGGGCTTGTCATGAGGCGCGGCCTGATCGAAGCGTCGATCAAATTGCAAATCCTTCACGTGACAACCAGCACATTGATTAACGTAAAGAATCGGCGCCATGTAATCCCCGGTCCGCGCATGCTTCAGGTCCGCGTTCGCGGTCTGCGCACCACCGACCTCCTCGGACTTCGGTTCCGAGATCGACGCGGACGCCGGCTGCGCCATTGCATAAGGCCAACTGCCGCCCCTCATCATCAGCCGATGGCAGTCCTGGCAATCCATCTGCACCGGCCCCGAAGGCCCAGCCAGGTTGGGTTTGAGATGCGCATAATGGTTGAGCTTAATCTGGCCAGGGTCACGAGCACCCGGCCGCAGCGCTGCGAACTCCGGATGCTGCTTGTCGAAGTCTTTCACCACGCGCGCGTAAGGAAGGTTCCCAGTCCGAGCGGATAGATTCGCGTGACACTGAGTGCAACTCGAATCTTCCGTGCTTGCCAGCCGGATCGCACCTCTGTGTTCGACGTGACAGGAAGCGCAACTCACAGTGAACGACACCTGATCCGCGTGGTGTGCGGGAGCGTCATGGCACCTGGAACAGGCATCGTCGCGAACTTTCGCACGGAAAAACCCAAGCGTAGTTACATGGCAAACATCACATTTCCTTCCCAGCACGGCGTGAGCGGAGGAGAGCGGCCCGCTGCTGTAAATCTTTTGACTGTGGACGCGCTGCGCGGCAAACCATCCCAGTGCAACAACCGGAACCAGAATCGACAGCCAGAGCCGCCAACTCCTCAGGGGATGTGCCTGCCTGAAATACTGCAAGTCCATCCGCTGGGCCAGATTTTTTGTCGAACGTACGCGCCGCGGCATTGTCTTCTCTCAGTAACGCAACGCCATTACTGCATGCACCGCTCCCAGCAGCAGTAACGCGTAGGAGGCCGGTATGTGTACGAACAGCCAGGCATGCAGAACGCGGTGATATAGAGTTTGCTGGTCGAGTTCTCGCTTCTCTTCGCAGATATTCTCCAGATCGTCGATGGAAGCATGCAAGTTCGGGGGCAGCAATAACCTTAGCTGTTGAAACATTCCGCGAGATTGGTTGCGGTCAGCCAGCGCCATGTTCCTGGCTCCGCCTTGAGCGACATAGGGCTGCATCTCGCGGCGGAAGAACTGCTGCAGTTCAACACTGGCTCCTTCGTCGACCTGCAAGCCGGACGCAACCGTGAGGCCGCCAATCGTGCCCGCGCTCGCCGAGGCTGCGCGCTGCTGCTCGGTGGCTTGCGAAACATTTCCAGCCAGCGCAGCGCACGCTTCTTCGACCAGCGCCTCGGCTTCGGAAGCCAGTTGCGAGCGAACTCGTCCTATTTGTTCGTAAATTGTCTCCAGCGGAATTCTCTGGGTCGTAAGTCGTGGCATAAAATGCTGCAGGATCGCGCCCACAATTCCGCTGACAAAAACCACCAGGCAAAGCCACATCAGCGCCCTCGTCAATCCCACCCCAAAACGGAATCCGGAATGGAAAACAATTAGAGGAAAACTGAGGAAGCCTAACCAGAGATGCCCTCGCATCCACGCCTGCGCCCGCCCCACACGCCAGATCGGCACCTTCTTCCGGGCTCCGAGTAATCCCGCGAAAAGCATGAATGCGGAACCGATGCTGCCGTACGTTAAGCCGGCGACTGTTCCGCCAGTTGCGCCCTGCGGCGCACTACGGCTGTAGACTATGTAAACAGCAGATGCAATGAGCAGCGCGGCCACGCTACCCAGGAACCACCTTCGATGTGTCTCATCAATACGCACAAGCGGTTAAGGTCCTGCGCGGCCTACTCGGGCTTACTCAATTTCTGTTTCTGCAGCAGTCCGCCAAAAAACTGTAGTGGATTCACGCGATGCGCCGCATCGTGCGGACAAGCATACACACAACTCGGTTCCGCGTGTTCTAAACAAAGATCACAAGACGTAGCCTTCACCTTCACGCTGGCGATCGTTCTTCCGGGATACGACAAATCTTCCAGTTCGACAGGGAAAGGGTGCATATTTATGTTTCCATAAGGACAATTATTGGCGCACTGGCCGCAACCGATGCACCAATCCTCAATGATCACCTCGAGCGAATTGCGGCGGCGAATCGATCCCACCGGACAACCCACCATACAAAGCGGATCTCGGCATTGCCGGCATGATGTCGCGACCAGATAGCGGTCAAAGCGAAGTCCTTCCCGAATCAAACGGCTTACACCATCGTGAGCATCGGCGCAGGCGCGCACGCACTGATCGCAACGCGTGCAACGGTCGAGATCAAGCAGCAGCAAGCTCTGCGCTTCCATCAAACCCTGATTGAGAAATTGATCCATCGAAACGTCAGCCACCGGTACCGCTCTCTGCCGGTTCTGCTCAATGTGCTCGGCGGCCTCAGCTTCCAACTTCCGCCGGATTTCCGGGAAGCGATCGAGCATCACCTGAAAAACATCTCCCGGAATCCGCACCACCTCGACATGGTCGAGCGCCGTACACGTGGCCATGCGTGGTGTGCCGGTGAGAAAGGCCATCTCGCCGAAATACGAACCGCGCGCCAGGTAGGCGAGAACAATATCTCCTCCCGGACGATGCTGCGATACCTTCACAAATCCAAGACGCACCAGGTAGAAACTGTCGGCCACCTCGCCCTGGGTGCAGATGACCTGTCCCGCCTGATAGCGCAGCAATTCAACATGCTCCCGCAAATGGTCGATGAAGTCCGCGGTCAGGGGCGCTAAAACCGGAACGCTGCGCAAGTGCGAATCCAGCGCGTGCTTCTTGTAGGTGCTGTCCAGTTGTTCCCGGAAAGTCTTGTTGCGCTGCATGATGTCGAGGACGTTGCGCAGCATCTCGAGCATCGTGCAATCCGTCTTTGCCCGCACCGTCGCCGAGCGCGGGTAGTAACTCATGCAAGTCATCTCTCCGAACAGTTGGCCCGGACCTAACTCAGCAATCGGGTTTTGATAAGGAAGATCGATGGAAGCGTCGATGGGTATGGAGACTCGAGTACTTTCTTCCTTGCGATGATCTTCATCGCGTGGAGTAAGCAGGCTCTTCAGCTTGCTCAGGAATCCGCGAGCGCCTCCTTCGGTTTTGACGTGGGCAATCGGGCTGGCCAGATAAACCTCTACTGTGCCATCCAGGATGTAGAACGCGGTCGCGCCGAACTCCCCCTCACGGCAAATGATTTCTCCCGCCTTGAAGCTTCTTTGCACAATCGCATTCTGGTTTAGTTTCAGAAATGTTCCAGAAACGTTCTCGAATACCGGCAGGCCAACCAGAAAATCGGGATCGACGGTCCCGCCTTCCATGTGGCTTTTCACCACGGAGCGATTGGTCAGAGCGCCGGTAGGGCAAGAAACCATGCACTCGCCGCAAGAAACGCAGGAAGATTCTCCCATGGGCAAGTTGTTATCAAAGGCAATGCCCGCCTGATATCCCTTGCCACGCCGCGCCAGCACCCAGTTGTTGCGGATGTCATCGCAACCCCGAACGCAGCGATCGCAAAGGATGCAGGCATCGTGATCTACCTGAATTGCCAACGATGAATCATCATGCCCGCGTGGCGCAGCACGACTGGGAAAACGTGGCTGCTCAATTCCAGCATGCGCCGCGAGCCGTTCCAATTCGCAATCTCCCGAATGCTGCTGCCGCGCGCAGGGAGAGGGATGATCCGACATCAACAGTTCGACAAGAGTTTTTCGAACGCCTAACACCGGTTCAATGTTGGTTTTGACCGTCATTCCCTGTTCGACCTGGCGAATACACGACGCCGCGTAAACTCGCTGGCCAACGTCCACTACACATACGCGGCATACACCAACGGGGTTCTCATTCTGCTGATGGCAAAGTGTGGGAATGGGGATGCCCTGGCCGCGAGCAGCGTCAAAAATAGTAGTCCCCTGCGGGACGGACACGGATATGCCGTCGATCGTCAGTTGCACGTGATTGGCAGGGACTGCTTGGCCTGTTACTGCATCGGGACTCATGATCTTCTACGCTTGAACGTCAAGACTGGCTGAAGCAAACTCCTCCCGGGCAGCGTCGCTCGACGATGTGCTCTTCTACCGTCCCAGGGAAATGTTTCATCACTGAGGCAATCGGCACGGGCACCACCTGTCCGAGCCCACAAATCGAAGCCTGCCGCATGGCTGTCGAAAGCTCCCCCATAACCTGCATATCATCTTTCGAGCTTTCACCCGTCGTCCAGCCCTTCAGCATCTCTACCAACTTTTGCGAGCCGACTCGGCAGGGTACGCACTTACCGCAGGACTCGTTGCGATAAAAGCGAGTCGCATTCAGCGCCATATCCAACATGCATCTGCCTTCCGCGCAGACAACAATGGCTCCCGACCCGACCATCGATCCTGCCGCGGCTACTGCGTTCCAGTCCAACCGCAGGCTGGCCATGGAAGCCGGCAGATATCCCGAAGAGGGGCCTGAAGGCGCAAAGGCAAGCAGTTTTCCGCCACCGGAAATGCCGCCGGCATTTTCATGGATCAGTTCGTCATACGTGGTCCCCATCGGCACCTCGAGAATGCCGGGACGATTTACGTCGCCGCTAATTCCAACGAACTTCATTCCCACCGATCCATTCTTTCCCTGCGCCTTATACCAATCGGCGCCGCGAGCCAGAATCACGGTAGCGAGACAGAACGTCTCGACGTTATTAATGACGGTCGGCTGGTTCCACAAACCGTTCGTGACTGGGAAAGGCGGCTTGTTCCGTGGTTCCGCGCGCTTGCCTTCAATAGCCTCAAGCAGCGCGCTTTCTTCTCCGCAAATGTAGCCGCCGGGACTGACAAAAATTTCCAGATCAAAAGCGAAGTCGCTCCCCAGGATTCGAGATCCTAACAAACCCTGCTGGTAGCAGCGATCGATCTCTTTTTGCAGAATCTCTTTGGGATTTTCGTATTCGTGCCGGATGTAAAGAATTCCCTGGCGCGCTCCAGTGACCAACCCCGCAGTGATCATGCCTTCGATCACAAGATAGGGAACACTCTCCATGATGCCGCGGTCTTTGATGGTGCCAGGTTCGCTCTCATCGGCATTGCACACGATGTACTTCGTTGAACCGGGAGCATTACGCACCAGTTCCCATTTGCTGGAGGTCGGGAAGCCGGCGCCGCCCATGCCCCGCAGCCCGGCAGCTTTCAGGGCCGCAAGAATTTCCTGCCAGTTGCCGGTTTCAAGCAGGCGGCGCACCACGGCATATTGTCCCGATCCGCCGTACGGGTCAGAGGTCACAACCATCCGTTCTGCATGACGCTTCTCGGGAAGCGGCCTGCCGGCAAGCACATCCTGAGTCATGGTGACTGCGTCCCGGCTGTTCACCTGCGAGTAAATATTGTCATTCACCATGATCGCTGGAGCGTGGTCGCACCGTCCGAGGCAGGAAACGTCACGGATTGAAACTTCCTTCGAGTCAGCGCCCTGAAAAGCGGAGTCGAGAGCGGACCGAACCTGGTCACCACCGCGAAGATGGCAGCTCATGTCCGCGCACACGCGCACGTCCACTCGCGGTGGAGGACTCAGATGAAAGTGCGGGTAGAAGCTAGCGACCGCATGGATTTGACTGACCGGAACATGAATGTTCGCAGCTAGCGTCTTGAGCTGGTCAGCGGGCAAGTAGCCGAAATCGCGTTGGATGGCCCTCAGTTCTTCAAACACGACTCCGTACACTCCGCATAAATAAGTAAGGCGAGAGCGCAAATGCTATAGCAAAATGCATTGCATGTCCAGACGTGGATCGACTGTTCCGAGTAAGGGCGGGGCGTTGCCGCTTTTCGTTGATTCTTCGACAGATTCGTCGTATAAACAACCGACTCCGAAGAGATGACTCCCGGCGTGTTCGTACGAAAGAGCAAATTGCGAAGGTCGTGGCTGGCGGTCGCGTGGCCGCTCTTCGTGCTGCTCGCCGTGGGAAGCACGCAAAATCCTAACTCCACCAGCCAGGCTCCAACGACTGCTCCCGCGATCACGCCGCTCTACGATCAGAGAGCGGTTGCTGCCGGTAAATACAACGGTCCCGGCGGATGCGCGGCCAGTAGCTGCCATGGCAGCGTGCAGCCGAAGACCACCACGCGCATTTTTCAGAACGAATATACGATCTGGATTGCGCAAGACAAGCACGCCCGTGCTTTCAGCGTGCTCCAGAACAGCGTCTCCCAGCGAATCGGCAAAATTCTGAATATCGGACCGCCGGCCCAAGCCGCTAAGTGCCTGGTCTGCCACTCGCTCTATGTGCCGCCTGAGCAACAAGCGCAAACCTTCGAGCTTGGCGACGGAGTCAGTTGCGAAAACTGTCACGGTCCGGCATCGGGATGGCTCGGTCCGCATACGACGAAGAACTGGCCGCATGAGAAGTCGGTTCAGCTAGGCATGTATGACACTCGCAACCTGGAGAACCGCAGTGAAAAATGCCTGACCTGCCATCTTGGCACAGCGGAGAAATTTGTCGACCACGAGATGATCGCAGCCGGACATCCGGATCTTACGTTTGAGCTGGGCTTGTTTACTTTTGTGATGCCGCCGCACTGGAAGATGCCCGAGCAAGACAATCCCTGGAGGCAGGTGCAGGCGTGGGGCGTGGGGCAAGCCGTGCAACTGCGCGAATCCTTCAACCGGTTGGCACGGCGCGCCAAAGGTCCGATATGGCCTGAGTACGCGGAGCTGGACTGCTTTGCCTGCCACCACAGTCTTACGCGGCCAGAGGATAGCTGGCGTCAGGAGCGAGGCTACACCGGACGGCGGCCCGGCAGCACCACCTGGAACGAGTCTCGGGTTGCCGTATTCCGTGATCTGGTTGAAGAGATCAATCCCAGTGCAAGCAAACAATTGGAGGATGAAGTTTCGCAGTTGGCGGGGTTGATGAATGAACTCAACGGAAATCGGGAACAGATCGCAGCCTCGGCCACCAGAGCCTCCGCCTCGGCCGACCAGTTGGTGAAACAGGTGAACGCGCAGGGTTACGACTCGGCGCTGACGTTGCGCCTGATGCGGCGGGTTGCTCGTGACGGCGCTGCGATCTCCGTCGAAGGCGAGCGTTCGGCCGAACAGGCAGCCATGACACTGGACTCCCTGTTCCGCGGCTATAACCAGAATGCAAAGCGGGCCAATAGCGTCGAGATACGAACGGCTATCGACGGTCTCTTTGCTCTGCTGCAGGATCCTTCAGCTTATTCCGCTCCTCGTTTTGCGGCTCAAATGCAAAAAGTCGGCGAGATCCTGGGCCGTTAACATCGCGTCCCGGATGGGCGCGATAGGCTAATTCGTTCAATGGTTCTCGACGAGGGCTCGGCTTCACCTTGCGGATTCCTCTCCGGCATGAAATAGCTTGACTGTGTACTCGTGCGGGCACAACCGCCAATTTTTCGGAGTCTCGATCGATGGTGGTTCCTGGAGAACGTTCGTCAACTAATTCTCGCAACTTCGGATACAATTTCGCCCTCAAGGTTTTCTGCCGCAATTTTCGTCGTTCGTCGTAGCCAAGCCGCGATCACAGGGGGCTGATTGGTCAATCGTAAGCAGCAGTCTCATTCTCCTCAGACCAAAAATGCCGCTCCTACGCAGGAACACGCGCGCTTAGCCGAGTCTCATCCCGGCCCGGTACCGCCTTGGCGCAAGTGGGGACCGTACGTCAGCGACCGCTCCTGGGGAAGCGTCCGCGAAGATTACAGCTCCGATGGCAATGCCTGGGATTTTCTTACCCACGATCAGGCTCGCAGTAAAGCCTACCGCTGGGGCGAAGACGGAATTGCGGGAATCTGCGATCGCTATCAATTATTGGTCTTCTCGCTCGCCTTTTGGAATGGCCGTGATCCGATTCTGAAAGAGCGCATGTTCGGACTCTCGTGCAATGAAGGAAATCATGGCGAGGATGTGAAGGAGTATTGGTTTCACCTTGATAACACCCCCACTCACAGCTACATGCGGCTCCTTTATAAATACCCGCAAAAAGAATATCCCTATCAGCAACTGATCGAAGAGAGCCGCCGCCGAGGGTCGGACTCCGAGTCGAGGTCGGAGTTTGAACTGCTTGATACCGGCATCTTCGACGACGATCGGTATTTCGACATTTTCATCGACTACGCCAAAGCATCGCCAGAAGACATGTGTATCCGCGTGGAAGCGTTCAACCGCGGTCCGGATGCCGCCGAACTCCACGTATTGCCACACCTCTGGTTCCGCAACACCTGGTCATGGACCGATCCGCCCAGCGGCAAGCCCATGATTCAGCCCGAAGCATTTGAAAAACAGCATGTGATGCTCGTGGCCGACGATTCCACCGCGAAGCCGCTGGAAAACATTCAATTGCAATATGCTCTCGGCCGCCGCTACCTCTACGCTCCGCCGGGCGGCAAGTTGCTGTTTACCGACAACGAGACTAACGCATCGCGTCTTTATGGCCCGCCGGTGCGCAGCCAATCTCTCTATGTGAAGGACGCGTTTCATCGTCACATCGTGAACGGCGAGCAGTGCGTGAACCCGCTGCAACTGGGAACCAAGGCTTGCATCCACTACCGCACTCTAGTGGCAAGCGGCAGTTCGACTGTCTTTCATCTGCGTTTAACAAATGAGCAGATCGCTAACCCACTGCAAGACGTCGACAACGTAGTGGCAGAGAGAAAGAAGGAAGCGGACGAATTCTACGAAGCCATTCATCCTCCCCAGGCCACCGAAGAAGAAAAGCTGATTCAGCGTCGAGCCTTTGCCGGCATGCTGTGGGGAAAACAAACTTACCTGTTCGATGTGGAGCGCTGGCTGGAAGGCGATAGTGTTCCCCCGCCGGAAGGCCATAAGAAAATTCGCAACATCCACTGGCGCCATCTTAATTCGATGCGCGTGCTGACCATTCCCGATAAGTGGGAGTTCCCCTGGTTCGCCGCATGGGACCTGGCTTTTCAGTGCACCACACTTTCTCTGGTAGATCCGGAGTTTGCCAAGGAAAATCTCCTGGCCATGGCATTCGAGCAGTTCCAGCATCCCAACGGACAAATTCCCGCCTACGAATGGGAATTTTCCGATCTCAATCCGCCCGTGCACGCGTGGGCCGTGTGGCGTGTCTATCAAAACGAAAAAGTCCGCACCGGGAAAGGCGACGCCGCCTTTCTGGAAAAGTGCCTGCACAAGCTGTTGATGAACTTCGCCTGGTGGGTAAACCGCGTGGACAGCACCGGGAACAACGTCTTTGAGGGCGGTTTTCTCGGTCTCGACAACATTACCGTCGTTGACCGCAGCGAAAAACTTCCGGGAGGCGCCGTGCTCGAGCAATCCGACGCGACCGGTTGGATGGGCTTCTTCTGTCTTTATCTCATGCGAGCCTGCCTCGAACTGGCCAACTTTGACAAATCCTACGAACTGCTGGCGACGAAATTCTTTGAGCACTTCATCTACGTCGGCGCGGCCATGAAGAAAATGGGCGGCCGAAACTATCAGCTATGGGATGAACAGGACGGCTTCTTTTATGACGTCCTGCGCTTGCCTGATGGCAACTTCAACAAGTTTCGCCTCCGCTCCATGGTCGGCCTGATCCCACTCTACGCGGTGGAGGTGATCGAGCGCGAAGATCTGGATCCTCATCCGGAATTTCTCGGCAATGTGGAATGGTTCATCAGGAATCGTCCCGACCTGGTGGGCAATGCGTGCTACTCGGCCGAGGGCCAGCGTTACGTGTTATCCATCGCAGACTCGGAGCAGTTTGCCCGCGTTCTACAGTACGTTTGGGACCCTGACGAATTTCTGTCACCCCATGGACTTCGCAGCCTCTCGAAATATCACGAGCAGCACCCGTTCTGCTTTGGAGGAAAATGTGTTGGATATGAGCCGGGAGAATCGACAGTGCGAATCAAGGGCGGCAATTCCAACTGGCGAGGTCCCTTGTGGTTTCCCACGAGTTACCTGTTCATTCGTTCGCTATTGAAGTTCAGCCGAGCCTTGGGCCCGGATTTCGCGGTGAGAACGCCCGGCAGCGGCGGGCAACCGATCACCCCCGCCGCCATGGCAGCGGAAATCGCCGATCGCATGATCGGGTTGTTCCGGAAAGATAAACAGGGGCATCGTCCGTGCTTCGGCCCCTATTCCAAGTTCCAGAAAGATCCTCATTGGAGGGATTACCTGCTCTTCAATGAGTATTATCACGGAGACACGGGCCAGGGCCTGGGAGCCAGTCATCAGACGGGTTGGACCGGCATCGTGGCCAATCTAATCGACGAGTGGCGCCGCTGATGCTGCGAAGACGTCTGATCTCGGCCGCAATCCTGTTCCTGACCCTGGTCACAATCAGCATCGTCGGCTATCGCCTGCTGGGCGGATCATCTGTCAGCTTTCTGCAAGCACTCTACATGGCGGTGATCACGCTCGCCGGAGTCGGTTATGGCGAGATTGTCGACACGTCTCACAATCCCGCCCTCCGCGTCTTCAACATGGGCGTGGTGCTGTTCGGCGTGGCCGTTACGGTATACGTCTTTTCTGTCGTGGCAGCCTTCCTGGTGGAAATCGAAGCGACAAATCCGTTTTGGAGACGCAGAATGCAGAAGCGAATCAGCGTGCTCAGAGGACACTACATCGTCTGCGGGATTGGAGACACGGGCCGCCATGTGGCGGAGGAGATGCATCGCACGGGGACGCATTATGTGGTCATCGATCTCCGTGAGGATTCGCTCAAGAAGGTGGGCGAGACGCACCCCGATCTCTTCCGCGACATGCTGTACATCGTTGGCGACGCCACAGAGGAAGAAGTTCTGAGCAAAGCCGGCATCGAACATGCCAAAGGCCTGATCACGGCCTTACCTGAAGA